>ENA-UOWO01000961-UOWO01000961.1-activated-sludge-metagenome-genome-assembly--contig:-NODE-961-length-39782-cov-13.415737_pt1 | contig 39782 bp, 18 predicted proteins | sample MGYA00238148_ERZ761564 | MGnify/ENA primary metagenome ERZ761564 (study PRJEB28885, sample SAMN05720194) | activated sludge metagenome | isolation source: Anaerobic digester | place: USA... | reverse complement strand
CCGCAGCGGCCGACTCTTTCCACTTTGTCCTCAAGGTCGAGGATTGCTGGCTGCATGATTCCAAGGAATCCCTGCTGCGCGGCCACCAGTTCACCATCGCCGACACCATCCTTTTCCGGAACTGCATCTTCACCAATGCCTACAATGAGGCCATCGTCCTGCGCGAGCGCACCAATGAGGCCCCGACAGTCCACTATCTCGAACTCGAGAACTGCACCTTTGTCAAGATCGGACGTGAGGCCCTCTATGTCGAATACACCAATCCGGTGATCCGCATCAACCACTGCACCTTCGATTCGGTCTCCTACCGCGAGAACAAGCGCATCCTCAATCCCAAGGGAGTGACCGATGTCGAGGTGAAGAACTCCATATTCTCCAACCAGGGCGGCACTTTCTCGACGGCGGTCGAACTCTTCGGCGCCTCGACGATAGCCTACTGTGACACCTTCAACGTCGCGGCGGTCAAATTGAATGACACCGCTGCCATCGGCGCCGGCATGATGGATGCCGACCCGATGTACACCGATGCCGCCGCCCGCGATTTCACCCTGCTGCCGGGTTCGCCGGTGCTGGGCATGGCCGATGATGGCGAGGCGCTGGGCGATCTGCGCTGGGCGCCCAAACCGGCCGGGCCGGTGGTTCATCAGGTCGCCGCGGGCGAGAACACCCTGAAAGCGGCCATTGAAGCCGCCGCCTCGGGTGACATTATCGAGCTGACCGACAGCGGCGGACTCTACACCTACAACAACGACGACAAGATGTACATCACCAAAACCTTGACCATCCGCGCAGCGGAGGGCCTGGCCGAAAAACCCGTCATCCGCAACGTCACCCCCGGGGCGGGCAGCCCGCGCATCTTTGAAATCCGCGCCGGCGGCAACCTCCATCTCAAGGGATTGAACCTCGACGGCCGCGCCGAAGAGGGCGGCGCCGCTTTTGTCAAGAACATCATCCGCTCCGAGGATGTCGCCGCAGCGGCCGACTCTTTCCACTTTGTCCTCAAGGTCGAGGATTGCTGGCTGCACGATTCCAAGGAATCCCTGCTGCGCGGCCATCAGTTCACCATCGCCGACACCATCCTCTTCCGCGACTCTATCTTCCGCAACGCCTACAATGAGGCCATCGTCCTGCGTGAACGCACCAATGAGGCCCCGACAGTCCACTATCTCGAACTCGAGAACTGCACCTTTGTCAAGATCGGACGTGAGGCCCTCTATGTCGAATACACCAACCCGGTGATCCGCATCAACCACTGCACATTCGATTCGGTCTCCTACCGCGAGAACAAGCGCATCCTCTATCCCAGGGACGTCCAGGACGTCCAGGTTAAAAACTGCATCTTTACCAATCAGGGCGGCACCGCCTCGGCCTCGGTCGAGCTCTACGGCGCCTCTTCCTTGAGCTATTCCGACCTCTTCAACACCAAGATCGCCAAGCTCAACGGCAGCGAGATCACCGGCAGCAACAATCTGGCGGTCGATCCCCTCTATTACAATCCGGCTACCTTTGACTATCGTCTGGCGGTGAACTCGCCGGTCCGCGGCGCCGCTGACGACGGCCGGGCGATGGGGGATCTGCGCTGGGAGGTATCGCCAGACCAGCGCCTTCTGACCGTTCAGACCGAGGGCAAGGGCGTGGTCACCCTCGATCCCCCGGGCGGGGCTTATGCGCCCGGGACGGTGGTGACCCTGACCGCAGTGCCTGATGCCGGCTGGAAGCTGGCCGGCTGGGAGGGTGTGCTTATCTTCCCGCCCGACAATCCCGTCGCCACCATCACCATGGACAGCGACAAGAGCGTCAAGGCCAGATTCGAGAACATGGCCGCCAGGGTTGCTGTGACCATCGATACGCTCGGCCTTGGCCAAGTCATGCTCGATCCGGCGCCGGTGGAAGGCAAGTATTTCCAGGGCGATCTGGTCACCCTGACGGCCGTACCCCGGGCCGACTGGAAATTCATCGAATGGCTGGGCGATTTGACAGGGACGGTCAATCCGGTCCAGGTCGCGATCGACTCTGCCATGCACATCACCGCCTCCTTTGCCAGCACCTTCACCCAGTTCGCCCTGAATCTGACCGTCGAGGGCAAGGGGACGGTCGCGGCAGATCCCGCGCCCATTCTCGGCACCTACGACAGCAGCGCGGTGGTCATCCTGACCGCAGCGGCCTTGCCGGGATGGGAATTCAGCGGCTGGAGCGGGGATTTGACCGGCAGTGTTAATCCCGCCAGCGTGACCATGGATATGTCCAGAGCCGTGACCGCCACCTTCGCCGAAAAGGTCTTCACCGGCCGGGCCCTGGCGATCGACGACTCCTGGGACCTCTACGATGCGGTCGAGTTCGCCAACAACAACAGCTATATCGACAGCCTGGTGCTGACCACCAGCGGCGGGCTCTATACTTCGCGCAAAACCGAGGATGTGGCGGTGCGCGCGCCGCTCACCATCGCCGCCGCCCCCGGCCTGGCGCAGAAACCCGTCATCACCAACAGCGATCCGGAAAAGACCAACCTCGATGTCTTCCGTGTCTTTGACGATTTCACCATCGACGGTGTTGTCATCGACGGCGGCCACGAGCAGAGCCACGGCATGAAATACGCCATCCGTCTGCGCGACTACGACACCGTTGATACGGTCAGACATGGCGCCGACATCACCCTGCGCAACTGCGACCTGATCAATTTCTACGAATTGAAGGATCCGCTCAAGGACGGCCACGCTGTGCGCTTTGATGTCAACATCGTCGCCGGCACGATCCGGATCGAGAACTGCTCCTTCGCCCATTTCGGCTATGAGGCGATCCGCATCTCCGAGACCGAAAAGTATCCCACCGACCGTTGTCTCGATTCGCTGATCGTGCGCAACTGTACCTTCACCGACATCGACGCCGAGTGTGTGCGCTACTACTCCGATCTCGATGCCGCCACCCCGGACGCCCCGGTGATCATCGAGCACGTGACGGTCAACAACTCGGGGACGGCCGCCTTTTACCTGAAGAACAGCGGCGGCGCCATCGTCCGTGACGTCATCATCGCCAACACCCGCACCTCCGGCCACGGCCGCGACGGCAATCTCATGGACTGCCAGGGCAACACCGGCGTGCCGGCCTTTGTCTCCCACATCGACACCTTCCGCGTGGCTCAAGTCGAGATCAAGGCCACTGATGGACTGGTCGATGCGGCAACGGTATGGGGCATCGATCCACAGTTCCGCGACGCGGCTGCCGGCGACTATACACTGCTGGCCGCCTCCCATCTCTACGGACTCGGCCATGACGGCGAGGCCCTCGGCGACCTGCGCTGGGCGACCCAGACCCCGGCCCATGTCAGCCTCAATCTGGTCGTCGACGGCCCGGGGCAGGTACAGGTCGATCCCGCACCCCTTGGCAAAACCTGGGACCCGAACACCGTGGTCACCCTGCACGCGGTGCCCGACTCCGCCCATTATTTTGAGGGCTGGGCCGGCGATCTGACCGGCCTGGTCAATCCCGTCCAGGTGACTCTGGATCAGAGCAAGAACATCACCGCGATGTTCCGGCTCATCACCGGCGTGGATGCGAACGGGGCTCTGCCCGTGGCCTATGCCCTCGAGCAGAACTATCCCAATCCCTTCAATCCCGCCACAAACATCAGTTTTGCCCTGAAGCAGCCGGGCAAAACCCGCCTGCAGGTCTTTGATGTGCTCGGGCGGATCATCGCCACGCCGGTCGACCGCCAGATGGCGGCGGGCCGATATACGGTAAGTTTTCAGCTGCCTGAATTGGCCACGGGCGTCTATTTTTACAGGCTCGAGTCCGGCGAATTCACCTCGATCAAAAAGATGATGCTGGTCAAGTAGCGGCTGTAAATCCAGACAGAGTCCGGCGGGGCATTTGCGCGCCTCGCCGGGCTTTTCTCCCACGCCCATCAACCCGGAATGTCATGATCAAAACATGTATTAAATTCCTCGTTCTCACCGCCCTTCTGGCTGGCGCCTTTCCGGCCCAAGCCGGCCAGGTCTACCGGGTCAAGAATCCATCCGAGATCACCACCGCCATGGCCACCGCCCAGCCGGGAGACACCCTGCTCATGGTTCGCGGGATCTGGAACAATGCCGCCATCGTCTTCAGGGGCAGCGGAGAGGAGAACCGGCCCATCGTCCTTGCGGCGGAAGTGCCTGGAGCGGTTATTCTCAACGGCACCTCCACGCTGCGCCTGTCAGGTTCGTGGCTGGTCGTCGACGGCCTCCGCTTCGTCGGCGGCCACAGCCCCTCCGGGGCGGTGATCGAGTTCCGCTCAGGCGCCCCGGCCTATCACTCTCGCCTGACCAACACCAGTATCGTCGACTACAATCCGGCGAGCAAGTCGACCGACTACAAATGGGTCTCCCTCTACGGAACCCACAACCGGATCGACCACTGCTATTTCGCCGGCAAGAACCACATGGGCACAACCCTGGTAGTCTGGTTTCCCAGCCATCCCCATTATCACCTCATTGACCACAACTGGTTCGGCTACCGTCCCCCTCTCGGCGAGAACGGCGGTGAGACCATCCGCGTCGGCACCAGCGACTGGTCGATGGAGAACTCGCGCACCACAGTCGAATATAACTATTTCGAGCAGTGCAACGGCGAGATCGAAATCATCTCGAACAAGAGCTGCGAAAACATCTACCGATTTAACACCTTCGTCGAATGCGAGGGAGCGCTCACCCTGCGCCATGGCAATCGCTGCACGGTGGAGGGCAATTTCTTCTTCGGCAACCGCAACAGCGAGGCGGGCGGCGTGCGGGTTATCGGCGAGGAGCATACCATCTTCAATAACTACTTTTCCGGTCTCTGGGGCAGCAGCATGAAATCGGCGCTGCCGATCATGAACGGCGTGCCCGCTTCCCCCCTCGACCGCTACTTTCAGGTCAAAAAAGCGGTTGTGGCCTTTAACACCTTCGTCGACTGCCGCTATCCCCTCATCCTCGGCTCCGGCAGCGACAGCGAGCGCACCCTCCCGCCTTTGGATTGCGTCATCGCCAACAACGTCGTCCAGGGCGCATCCAGGGTGGTCACGCAGGAGGATGCGCCAGTCAACTTGCTCTGGGAGGGCAACATCGTGCAGGGGAGTTCGCTGGGCATCCCCCAGCCGGCGGGCATCCTGCTCGCTGATCCCGGGCTCAATCCCGCCGCCGACGGCCTCTGGCGCCCCGGCAGCACCAGCCCGCTGCGCGGCGCCGCCTCCGGCAGCTATCCCTTTGTGACAGTGGACATGGACGGTCAGAACCGCTCCGCCCCTCTCGACGCCGGCGCCGACCAGATCTCTTCCGGCGAGGTGCTGCAGCGGCCGCTGACCCCGGACGATGTGATGCCGGTGTGGATGAAAAAGCCGGCCCTGGTGGTCCTCACCCTGCTCAAGAACGGCTCCGGCCAGGTGACGGCCGATCCCGCGGGCGGCGTCTATGCGCCTGGGACGGAGGTGACGGTGACCGCAGTTCCGGCTCAGGGCTGGCGGTTCGACCGCTGGGAGGGCGGCAGCGGCGGCAGCAGCAATCCCCTGCTGGTGACGCTGAACGGGGATCTGCTCCTCCGCGCTATCTTTGCGACGGACGCCCCGGCCCGCTTCAAACTCGATGTTTTTGTCTTCTCCTCCGGCGGCGTGGTCGCGCTTGATCCCCCCGGCGGGAGCTACCCGGATGGCACCGTCGTCCAGCTGACCGCCCTGCCCGATTCAGGCTGGGAATTCAGCCGCTGGGAGGGCGCCCTCTCCGGCCGCAATAATCCCGATACTCTCAGGATGGAAAGCGACAAGATGGTGCTGGCGGTCTTTGCACGGGCCAGCGGCGTCGATGCGGCAGCGGAACCGCCGGCGGGCTTTCGGCTCGGGCAGAACTATCCCAACCCCTTCAATGCGCGGACGCAAATCGATTTCACCCTGCCCGGGGAGGGGCCGGTGCAGCTGAAAATATTCAACAGTGCCGGCGCGGAGGTGGCCACCCTTGTGGAGGGCTGGCGTGCGGCCGGAATGCACGGCATTCCCTTTCCGGCGCAGGAGCTGCCGGCCGGCCTCTACTTCTGCCGGCTGCTCTACGGGCAAAGCAGCGCGATCATAAAAATGGTCATCATCAACTAGATCGCTTTCAGGCCGGGTGAGCACCACTCCGGCGTTTTTTGCAAAACATGTGAAGAGATGACCTGCACGAATGGGAGACGGTTTGTTTTGAGATCAATAAAAAGAGATTTTCATACCGTGGCGGGGATAATGCTTCTCCTCGGCCTGATCCATGCGGCCACCGGCCTGGCCTGGGAATCGCAGATCGTTGCATTCAAGGAGGGCCGTCTGGTCTATAAAGCGGACGCGGAGGGCAACCGCATCCCAGATTTCAGCCACGCCGGCTATCAGGGCGGCGGCGTGCCCCTGCCCCGGATTCCCGTCGTGAAAAGCATCTCCCCGGTAGCGGGAGACAACACCGCCCACATCCAGAACGCACTCTTCGAGGTCGGGCTGCTGCCCAGAGACGCCGCGGGCTTTCGCGGCGCACTGCAGCTGAGCGCGGGGAAATACGAGATCCGCGGCACCATCAAGCTGGGTTTCGACGGTGTCGTCCTGCGCGGCGCCGGTGATGGCGAGGATCCGGCGACCAGCACCATCCTGTGGGCGACCGGGAACAGCCCGAACCAGCGCACGGTGCTGCTCGCCGGCGGGGGAGGCACCTCCCGCTGGCGCGACGAGGTCGCCAACACCCGGCGCGACATCATTTCCGACAGCGTGCTGGCCGGCAGCCGCTGTTTCGAGGTCAGCGATACAGCGCCCTTTGCGGTCGGGGATAATATTATCATCTATCACCCCTGCACAGAGGGCTGGCTGGAGGCCATCAATTGGGGCGGCACCTGGTATCAGGACGGCGGGGCTGAGCCCGGCGTCGATCTGCCCTGGGCGGCCGGCAGCCAGAACATCGTCTACAATCGCCGCATCACCCGCATCGAGGGCAATACCATCACCGTCGATGCCCCGCTTTTCAACCATCTCCTCCGCGCAGAGTCGCAGTCCTGGATCTACACCTATGCGCGCACCGGGCTGCGCACCCTGATCGGCATTGAAAATCTGCGCATCGACATCGAGACCAAAGGGGGCGCCGACGAAGCCCACGCCTGGAACGCCATCGATCTCTTCCAGATCGAGGACGCCTGGGTCCGGGAGTGCACCCTACTCCACTTCGGCCATTCGGGCGTACGCACCAATACCGCCACCCGCATCACCGTCGAAAACTGTCGTGCGCTCGATCCGGTCTCCTCCATCGAGGGAGAGCGCCGCTACAATTTTAATGTCTACAATGCATCACAGCTGGTGCTTTTCAGGAACTGCCACGCTACCAACGGCCGCCATCATTATGTCTCCAACGGCACCAGCTGGACCTCGGGCTGCGTCTTCCTCGACTGCACCTCCTCCGGCGCCTGGACCAGCAGCGAAGGGCACCGCCAGTGGAGCACCGGGCTGCTCTGGGACAACGTCGTCGATCTCGACGGCCCTCGCCCCGGCTATAATCCCCGCCTCCTCGGCCTCTATAACCGCGGCCATTACGGCACCAGCCACGGCTGGGCGGTGGCCCACAGTGTCGCCTGGAACTGCGATGTCGCGGCCGGCGACCTCATCGTGCAAAAGCCGCCCACCGCGCAGAACTATGCCATCGGCTGCCGGGGCAAGAACATCACCGGCAAAAAACCGCCGGCCCCCTTTGACGAGCCGGATGGCTATATCGAGGGGAGCAACACCCCTGGTCTGGAGCCGCGCTCGCTCTATGAAGCCCAGCTGGCGGAGCGGCTGAACACCTCCGGGGTGGCCGCAGGCGGAACGCCAGGCGGAGCGCTGCAGCCCGCCGCCTGCACCCTCGAGCAGAACTATCCCAATCCCTTCAATGGCGAGACCCGGATAGAATTCGGGATCTCCCGGCCGGGGCTGGTCACCCTCACGGTGTACTCGATCCGGGGAGAACAGGTCGAGACCCTGGTCGCCGAAAATCTCCAGCCGGGCCGCCACACGGCCGCCTGGCAAGCCGGATCGCGGCCGTCAGGCCTCTATCTCCTCCGGCTGACGCACAAGGGAGCAGTCATAACCAGGCGCATGCTGCTGATCAAATAGTTGTCCATTTGGTCACCGCTTTGAAAAGCCCTCCGCCTCACCGGGAGGAGGTGCGGGGAGAGCTGAATGGCAAATACCCGTTCATTGATCAAATAAAGAGGAGTAAATAATGGAAATATCCTTGCAAGGCAAAGTGGCCATCGTCACCGGCAGCATTCAGGGCATCGGCCGGGCCACTGCGGAGATGCTGGCGGACAACGGCGCTGCTGTGATCCTCAACAATCATGAAAATCCCGAGCAGCTCGAGGAGGTCGTCGCGGCCATCCGCGCCCGCGGCGGCCGTGCCCAGGGTGTGATCGCCGATGTCACCCGCCGGGCGGAGGCGCAGAAACTGGTCGATGCCGCCCTGGGTTTCGGCGGCCTCGACATCCTCGTCAACAACGCCGGCGGACTGGTCAAACGCGTGCCGGTGGCTGAATTCGATGAGAGCCACTACCAGACCGTCTTCGATGTCAATGTCCGCACGGCCTTTCTCATGTCCCATCTTGTCCTGCCGCAGATGAAGGCGCAAAAGGGCGGCAAGATCATCCATTTCTCCTCCCAGGCGGCCCATGACGGCGGCGGCCCGGGCGCGGCGGCGTATGCCGCCAGCAAGGGGGCGATCTGGACCTTCACCAAGGGGCTGGCCAAAGAAGCGGCCCCATTCGGCATCACCGTCAACGCCGTCTCACCCGGATTCATCGGCCAGACCGCCTTTCACAACACCTTCACCGCCAAAGAGGTCCAGGAGCGGATGCCCTCGGTCATCCCGCTCGGCCGGGCCGGCACCGCAGAGGATGTCGCCAAAGTGGTCCTCTTTCTCGCTTCTCCCCTGGCCGATTATCTGACCGGGCAGTCGATCGAGGTCAACGGCGGTCTCTATATGCCCTGACCATTGCCGCGCAAATGATCCGGACCGGCAGACCGGCTGGCCTCTGCTCAGCGGCCGTTAGTCCGGCCGTCAGCTCCTCTGCCGGCGGAGCGATTGCCATCATCTCGTCTGAAACTGAAGGAATGCTGGATGCAGCGTAAAATATTTACTATCATCCTGGCCCTGCTGGCCGGCAGCGGCTGCGCCATCGCCGTGGAACACCCGAGCCTCTTCATCAATCGCCAGGAGGCCGCCGCCATCAGGGACGATATGGCCAAATATCCCCTCTTCATCCGCTCCTTTGAAACCACCAGAAAGCAGGTCGAGGCGGCATTGGCCCGTCCCATCGAAGTGCCGCCCCCCGGCGAAGGCGGCGGCTACGAGCATGAGCGCCACAAACAGAACTACCGCGAACTGCAGCAGGCCGGAATCTATTACACCCTCACCGGCGACCAGAGAGCGGCCGGGTTCATCCGCGATCTGCTGCTCAAATATGCGGCCCTCTATCCGACCCTGGAGCGCCACCCCCAGGCCAAAGATCAGGCCCCCGGCAAGCTCTTCCACCAGATGCTCAACGAAACCCTCTGGCTCACCAATGCCGCCATGGCCTACGACTGCGCCTGGGAGGCTCTCACTCCGGCACAGCGCAGCAGGATCGAGTCCGGCCTCTTCCGGCCGATGATCGCATGGTTCACCGGTGAAAACCGCCGCGAGTTCAACCGCATCCATAACCACGGCACCTGGACGGTCTGTTCGATCGGCCTTATCGGCTATGTGCTCGGCGACCGGGACCTCGTCGACATGGCCCTCTACGGGACTGGAAAAGACGGCCAGGGCGGTTTTCTCAAACAACTCGACCTGCTCTTTTCACCCGACGGATACTATATGGAGGGGCCTTATTACGCCCGCTATGCCCTGCAGCCCTTTTTCATTTTCGCGGAGGCGATCGAACGCAACCAGCCCGAATTGAAGATCTGGGAGTACCGCGGGCAGATCCTCAAAAAGGCCTATTACGCAGCCGTGCAGACCACTTTCCCCAACGGGGTCTTTCCGCCCATCAATGACGCCTCACGCACCATGGATATCCGCGATATCGGCATGATCCTCGCCAACAGCCTCACCTTTTTCCGCTACGGAAATGATCCGCAGCTGCTTTCGGTCGCTAAAATTCAGGACGAGGTGCCTGTCAGCGGCGCCGGACTCATTCTCGCCCGCGCCTTCGCCCGGGCGGAGAGCGTGCCCGGCATGACCTGGCCGAGCATCGAGTTCACCGACGGCTGGGATGGAAAGCAGGGCGGTCTCGGCATCCTGCGCACCGGCGCCGGAGAAAACCAGTCCATGCTGCTGATGAAGTACGGCGTCCATGGCGAAGGCCACGGCCACTTTGACAAGCTGCACTTTATTTTTTACGACCAGGGCCGCGAGGTCATTCCCGACTATGGCTTTTGCCGCTGGATCAACATCGAGCCCAAAATGGGCGGCCGCTATCTGCCGGAGAATAAATCCTGGGCCATGCAGACCATTGCCCACAACACCGTAACGGTCGATCAGAAATCGCAGAACGATTCCAACCGCCGGGAAGCGGACGAAATGTCCGGGCAGCGCCACTTTTTCGCAGCGGCGGATCCCCGGGTGCAGGTGATGAGCGCCCGCGCGGAGGGGTATTACCCCGGCGTCAGCATGCAGCGCACCATGCTGCTGGTGCACGACGAACGGCTTTCCTGCCCGGTCGTCGTCGATCTCTTTCGCCTGGTCAGCGACAGCATGCACTGCTATGATTATCCGATCCACCACCGCGGCCAGCTGATCGCCGCCGATTTCGACTATCAGGCCTGCAGCAGCGAACAGCGGCCCCTCGGCACAGCGGCCGGCTACCAGCACATCTGGCGGACGGCCGCCGCCGCGGTCGACGGACCCCTCCGGCTCACCTGGCTGGACGGCAATCGCTATTATACCCTGCTTGCGGCCGGCGCCGAACCCGGCGATCTCTTCTTCGGCCGCAGCGGCGCCGGCGATCCCTCCTTCAATCTGGTTTCGGAGCCGATGGTGATCCTGCGCAAGCAGGCGCAAAAGTACCTCTTCGCCGCAGTGATCGAACCGCACGGCTGGTTCAACGAAGCGCGCGAACAGTCGGCCGCCGCCCGCGGCCGCCTCACCGCAGTGCGGGTGATCGGCCATGACGAAGCCGGGTCGGTCATCGAAGTGGAAGGCGAAGGCCTCCGCTGGCGGATCATGGTGAACAATGGCCCGGCCTCGGAGACCGCAGCCCACGCGGTTACCTTTGCCGGCACCCGCTATACCTGGACCGGCAACTATCACGTTGACTTGTCAATCCCCATGGACAAGTGAAATCGGCATAACGGAGAAAGTACAATATGAAAAAAATCAAGGGACTGCGCTGGTGGATCATCGTGCTGGTGGCCCTGGCCACGGTGATCAATTATATCGACCGCTCCGCCCTGGCGATCATGTGGCCGGACATCAACCGGGACATCGGTCTGGGCAAGGAGCAGTACGCCATGATCATGACCATGTTCATGATCGCCTATGCCATCAGCCAGACCCTCTCGGGCAAACTGTATGACTGGATCGGCACCCGCATGGGCTTTGTCATCTCTATCGTGGTCTGGTCCCTGTCCGCCGCTCTGCACGCCGTCGCACGCGGGGCGGCCAGTTTCAGCTTCTTCCGCTTCATGCTGGGGCTGGGCGAAGCGGGCAACTGGCCCGGAGCCACCAAATCCAACGCCGAGTGGTTCCCCATCCGCGAACGCGCCTTCGCCCAGGGCATCTTCAACGCCGGAGCCTCCATCGGGTCGATCATCTCCCCCCCGCTGGTAGCAGCGCTCTATCTGCTGATAGGCTGGAAGCTCACTTTTGTGGTCATCGGGGCGCTGGGACTGCTCTGGATCATCCCCTGGCTCTTCGTCAATCGCGCCCTGCCCGGTTCCCACCCCTGGCTGACGCAAGAGGAAAGAGCCTACATCCTCGAAGGTCAGCAAGCCACGGAGAGCAAGGCGGCGGACAGCACGGAGCGCGCCCTCGGCTGGGGCGAACTGCTCAGGTACCGGCAGTCCTGGTCGGTGATCGTCTCGCGTTTTCTCCTCGACCCCATCTGGTGGCTCTTCGTCATCTGGCTGCCGATCTACCTCAACGACCGCTTCCAGTTCGACATCAAGCAGATCGGCCTCTCCGCCTGGGTGCCCTATGTCGGCGCTGCGGCGGGCAGCCTCTTCGGCGGCTGGCTCTCCGGCTTTCTCATCCACAAGGGGTGGAGTGCCAACCGCGCCCGCAAGGGGACCATCATCCTCGGCGGCATCTTCATGCTCCCCTGCCTGATCCTGGCCGCCTTCGCCGCCACCCCTGTGGCCGCCATTCTGCTCATCGCACTCATTCTTTTCGGATTCCAGATCTCGATCAACAACATCCAGACCCTGCCGAGCGACTTTTTCTCGGGCAAGACCGTCGGCTCCCTGGCCGGGCTGGGCGGCACCAGCGCCGCGATCGGAACGATCATCGTGACCAACCTGGTGCCGCTCCTCTCCAGGGCCGGATACGCCCCGGTCTTTTTCATCGGCGCCCTGCTCGTGCCCCTCTCCATCGCGGCGGTGCTGCTGCTGGGCGGCCGCATCCGCAGGGTCGATCTGCCCGCGTAAAATTTCCGGCCGGACAGCAAACCTCCAGCCGGGCAAACAGACTCTGCGCTCATTTTATTTGAAAGAGATGACATGAAAAACTACATTCACAGTCATGAAGCCGCCATCGTGGAGGTCGCCCCCGGCATCCGCCGCCAGATCCTCGGCCACGATACCAGCCTGATGCTGGTGCGGGTGCAGTTCGATACCGGCGCCATCTCCCCCGCCCACAGCCATCCCCACCAGCAGGTCACCTATGTCGAGCAGGGGATCTTTGAAGTGACGATCGGCGAGGAGACGAAGGTGCTGCACCAGGGCGACTGCTTTATCCTGCCAACAGAGGTCCCCCACGGAGCGCGATGTCTGGAAGCGGGGGTGCTCATCGATTCCTTCTCCCCGGCGCGAGAGGACTTTTTGCAGTGAGACCGGCCTCTGTCAGAAAACCACGCCCGGGCCGGTTGACAGTTCTGTTTGTTTTGCTCCTGGCCGCCGGTGTGCAAACGCAGACCCTCCCCTCCGATGCGGAGCTGCTGGCGGCCCTCAAGCCCGGACTGCCCGGTTTGGAGGAGGTCTACGCCCTGCGCGATCAGGGAGAGAGCCAGGAAGCCCTGCAAAGATTGACACGCTATTTGCGCGAGCACTCCGCCGGGCGTTACTATTTCCGCTGGAAGGAGTTGGACCGGCTCTTCGATGACTATGTTTCGCGCTATCCGCGGCTGCGCAGGGAACACCTTGACCTCGCGCGCGACCATATGACCACTTATCCCGCCGATACCGAATGGATCCTGCCCTTCCGGAACCTCCACGGCAGGGAGGTCACCGCCTACGAGCTCCGCCACCTCGCCCGCCAGAATAAAAGCCGCGATATGGCCCTCGCATACTATTATGAAAAAGAGCCCCGTTATCTGCGCTACTGGCTGGAGCAGGTCGAGGATCTCAACCGGGCCTTCGCCGCCGGGGCCTACGACCGGGCCGGCAATGGCATCTATGAAAACCTGCGCGGCGGCATGCGCGTGCAGAACTGGCTCTTCGCGCACCATCTCTATCTGGCAGCCGAAGAATATGACGATCACGCCCAACTGCTGCTGATCCGCACTCTGCTTCACCATGGTTTCATGCTGGAGAAAGGGACAAAAAAGTACCGTTCCGGCAACCATCACACCAAGGGGCTGGCTGCCCTCTTTGAACTTGCGGTGGTTTTCAGCGATTTCCGCGCGGCGGATGAATGGCGCACGCAGGCCATCGCCAGCCTGGCCCGGCACATGCAGCAGGAGATCAACCCGGACGGTTTTCAATTCGAACGCTCGGTCCATTACCACATCGGCGATATCGACAACTACTTCCGCGTCTGCCAGCTGGCCCGGCTCAACCGGATCGAGCTGCCGGAGGAATTCACCGCCAGGTTCCGCATGATGTTCACCGCCCTGGCGCAGCTGGCCAGGCCCGACCGGCGCCTGCCGGTGCTGCAGGACGACACCGACTCCGCCTATGCTGAAAACAATGATATCAGCATCCCCATGAGCGCCGGTACACTGCTCTTCGGAGATCCCCTCTTCCGCTACTTCGCCGGAAACGAAATCCCGGCCGAACTCTACTGGCTGACCCGTCCGGAGCAGCACGCCCGCATCCACGAGCTGACCGGCCTGCAGCCGGACTACCCCTCGCTCGCCCTGGAGCAAAGCGGCTACTACATCCTGCGCTCAGGTTGGGAGGCGGATGATCTCCAGATGGTCATCTCCGCCGGCCTCTCCCGGATCAAACCCGACCATCAGCATGGCGACATGCTCGGCGTGGTCGCCTGGGCCAACGGCCATGAGATCCTGCCCAACTATCAGGTGAGCTACAATACCCCGGAGTACCCTTTCTGGAAGAACTCCTGGGTGAAGAATGTGGCCCTGCTTGACAGTGTGGCGCAGGGACAGGACTGGATCCCCAATGAAGGGGGATCCGGCTTTGGCAAATGGGGCCGGCTGCCCCAACCTGCCGTCCAGGAGTGGCGCACCGCGCAGGGATTCGATTACTTCCGCGCCACCCACAACGGGTATGACACCCTTGGCATCCGCTATTTCCGTGAAGTACTCTTCATCAAGGACGGTTTCTGGATCATCCGCGACCATTTTAGCAGCGCAGCGGCCCACACCTGGCAGCAGCTCTGGCAGGGCCGCTATCGGCAGGTTAATGACCGGACTGTGGTCGCCGAATTCGCAGACGGCAGCGGCCTGGAGATCATCCAGCTCGCATCACCCCCTGATGCAATTCTGCTGGGGAAACACCGGGACAAGGGCAGCGTCCTTTTTCAGAAGAGAGCGGCGGGAGAGTACACTTTCACCACCCTGCTCCATCCCTTTGCATCAGGCGGCAGCCGGCTGGATCCCCCGGCCGGTCCGGCTACCCTGCAGGTGGATGGATGGCGGATCACCCGGCAGGAGAACAACGACCTCCTCCTCTCAGGAGAGCGTGCGGATGGATCCTTTCTTCTTCCCCATCGGGATTTCATCGTCCTGCCGGCGAGTGCTCCCGACCGCGCGGCTGGCACAACTCCGGAGAACCGCAGGACAATGCGGGAGGCATCAAGTGCAGAGTCGGAACAGACGCTACGGGCCACCGCCAAGGCCAATCTCGATTTTGCCCGGCGGCAGTACACCGCCATGCTGGCAGCGGTCGACGGGGCCGGCCGTAACCCGCGCACGATTTCCCCGGCAGGGACCCCCAGGCTGGTTCCCGCCGGCGACTGGACCAGCGGTTTCTTCCCGGGCGCCCTCTGGCTCCTATTCGCATCTTCGCAAGACCGGCGATGGCGCGCAGCCGCGGAGAAACAGACCGCCCTGCTCGAAAACGAACAGTTCGACCGTTCCACCCACGATCTCGGATTCAAGCTCTACTGCAGCTACGGCCAGGGACTGAAGCTGACCGGAAACGAAGCATACCGCAAGATCCTGCTCCAGGGCGCCAGGACTCTGGCTGGACGCTTCAATCCTCGCGTGGGCTGCATCCGCTCCTGGGACCACAACCGCGACCGCTGGCAGTTCCCGGTCATCATCGACAACCTGATGAACCTGGAGCTGCTCTTCTGGGCGTCCCGCACCAGCAGCGACTCTTCCTTTTACCGCATCGCCATGACCCACGCGGAGACCACCCTGAAAAATCACTTCCGGGAGAATTTCAGCACCTGGCATGTGGTCAATTATGACACCACAACCGGAACGGTCATCAGCAGGGAGACCCATCAGGGTCATGCCGACTCCTCGACCTGGAGCCGGGGCGAGGCCTGGGCCCTCTATGGCTGCACCATGATCTACCGCGAGAGCGGCGATGCGCGCTTTCTGCGCCAGGCCGAGAACATCGCGGATTTTATCCTTTCCCATCCGCGCCTGCCGGAGGACGGCGTCCCCTTTTGGGATTTTGACGCCCCCGGAATACCCGATGAGGAGCGCGATGCCTCGGCAGGAGCCATCCTCTGTTCCGCCCTCTACGAATTGAGTACGCATACCCGGGATGGCGCGCGCTACCGCCGGGCCGCCGGCCGGCTCCTTGCTTCCCTCTCCTCCCCGGCGTTTCGCGCCGAGGAGGGCGAAAACGCTTTTTTCCTGCTCAAACACAGCGTCGGCCACAAACCCGCCGGCAAGGAAATCGATGTGCCGCTGATCTACGCCGACTATTATTTCATCGAGGCCAATCTGCGCCTGCTCGCGCTCATTGCGGGCAACGGAGCAGGTGCAGAACGCGGCACCGGCGCAAACGCCGCCACTGTCGGGGAGAACCATCCCCTGCTCCTCGATCTGTCCGCCCTGCAGTCGGCGAAAACGCGGCTTGCGGCCGGCGACAAGACCCTCAAGCCGGCCTTGAAAAAGCTGATTCGTGAGGCGGACAAAATGCTGAAAGCACCGCCGCTCTCGGTCATGGACAAAACATCTTTTCCGCCAGGCGGCGACAAGCACGATTACATGAGCCTCGCTCCTTACTGGTGGCCGGACCCCCAAAAGCCGGATGGTCTGCCCTGGATCCGCCGCGATGGCGAGATCAATCCCGAGGTGGAGCGCTACGACAAGATCCCCCTGCGCACTGCCGACGAGCGGGTTAACACCCTGGCCTTCGCCTGGTTCTTCACCGGCCGGGAAAAATACGCCCGTCAGGCCGGGCGCCTCCTGCGCGCCTGGTTCCTCGATACGGCGACGCGGATGAATCCTCACCTCGAGTATGCCCAATTCATCCCGGGCCGGAACGTGGGCCGGGGGGTGGGCATCATCGAGGGCCGTTCCTTTTTCCGCATGGCTGACGCCGCCCGTCTGCTCGCCGGCTCTTCCTCCTGGACCTTAAAAGACCAGCAGGCCCTCGAAGAGTGGCTCGAGCGCTATCACCGCTGGCTCCTGCAAAGTGATACGGGCCGCAAAGAGGCAGCCGCACAGAACAACCACGGCACCTGGTACGACGTCCAGGCCGCTTTCCTGGCCCTCTATCTCGGTGATGAGCCCGCTGCACGCCGGATCCTGGACGAGTTCGCCGAAAGGCGCATCGCCCGCCAGATCGAGCCGGATGGCCGCCAGCCCCGCGAGCTCGTGCGCACCCGCGCCCTGAGCTACAGCGCCATGAACCTCGAAGCCTTCTTCGCCGCTGCGCTGCTCGGCGACCGGATCGGCCTCGATCTTTGGCACTATGCGACGCGGGATGGCCGCAGCATCCGCAAGGCCCTCGATTTTCTTCTCCCCTATCTTGCCGGAGAGAAAGAATGGGGGTACCGGCAGATCACCGCCATCGAGGGCAGCGTCGAAGAGCTGACCGCACTGCTGCGTTTCGCGGCTGCAAAATATAAGGATCCACGCTATCTGGAGGCTGCCAACCGCCTGCCCGGTGGCGTCCGGCCCGCCAGCCGGATAAATCTGCTCTCGCCCCCCCTTCCATAAATCCAGCATGGGAACCAGGCTATGTCATATCGCTCTGAAATGAACCCTCTACTCTCTCTGGCGGGGGTGGTTATCTTCGCCGTCCTTCACCTGGCGCCCGCTCCGGCCGCATCCACTCAGGCCATCGTGATCGAACACAGTGCCGCGCGCCAGGTCATCAGCCTCAACTCCGGCTGGGAGTATCTCGAACAAGCCCTCCCATCGGTAAAAGCTCTTGATGATCCGGCGCTTCCCTGGGAAAAAGTTGATCTCCCCCACAGCTGGAACGCCTTCGACGCCGTCGATCAGATCCCCGGCTACCGGCGCGATGCCGGCTGGTACCGCAAGGAGATCCTCATCCCCGATTTCACCGGACCGCGCGTTTTCCGCCTCTGTTTCGAAGGGGCCAATATCACGACCGATCTCTACGTCAATGGTCGCAGGGCCGGCGGGCACATCGGCGGCTATGTCGGCTTTGCAGTGGATATCACCCCCCTTATCATCAAAGGCCTGAACCGGATCGCCGTGCGCGTGGATAATGCGGTCAACCGCGACATCATCCCTTCACAGAAATCCGATTTCATCATCTATGGCGGGATCTGCCGGGACCTCTGGCTGCAGGTGCTGCCCGCCGATTACATCGACCAGGTGCTGATCAGCACCCCTCGGGTCAGCGCCCGCTCCGCGAAGGTGACGGCCCGGGTGCGGATAGTCCACGGCGCTTCGCAAAAAGAGAGATATACACTCTCCGCTCTGATCAGGGATCCACAGGGCAAAGTGGTGGCCAGAACCGTCAGCACCGCCGCGCTGGCGCCGGGATCCAACGAGATCGACCTCCGTTTTCCTGGTCTAAAAAATCCCCTGCTCTGGTCGCCGGACCAGCCCGCCCTCTACCATATGACAGTAGGATTGAAAACCGGGCGCTGCGCTGACACACTCATAGAACGCTTCGGCTGCCGCTGGTTTGAGTTCGCGGAAAAGGGAGCTTTTTTTCTCAATGGACGACGGCAGCTCCTGCGCGGCACCCATCGCCACGAGGAGTACGCCGGCTTCGGCAATGCCCTGCCTGATTCCCTCCACCTGCGCGACATGCGCATGATCAAGGAGATGGGGGCCAATTTCGTCCGCCTTGGCCACTATCCGCAGGACCCCGCCGTCTACCGCGCCTGCGATGAGCTCGGGCTGCTCGTCTGGGATGAACTGCCCTGGTGCCGCGGCGGTATGGGCGGAACGGTCTGGCAGAACCATACCCGCCGCCTCTTCCGGGAACAGATCGAGCAGAACTACAACCATCCCTCTATCATTCTGTGGTCGATCGGCAATGAGATCTACTGGCTCCCCGATTTCCCCGGCGGCGATCATCCCGACTCCCTGCGCGCCTTCGCCGCCGGACTGCACGCCCGGGCGCACGCGCTCGATCCAGGCCGGCTGACGGCGGTGCGCAAATTCACGGGCGGGGAGGGCATCACCGATATCTTCTCGCCCTCGATCTGGGCGGGATGGTATTCAGGCGTCTACGCCAGCTACGAAAAGGCCCTGACCGCCGCAAGGGAGCGTTACCCCCGCTTCATCCACATCGAATTTGGCGGCGACAGCCATGTCGGCCGGCATACTGAAAATCCGGTCGACGGCAAGGGCATCGTCAAGGAGGATGAGTGGGCGGAACAACCCAATATGGTCAATGTCGCGCGCATTTCGGAGGAGGGAGACTGGAGCGAGAATTACATCGTCGATCTCTTCGACTGGCACCTGACAGTCTCGGAACGCCTCGACTGGCTGAGCGGAACGGCGCAGTGGGCCTTTAAGGATTTTGCCACCCCCTTGCGGCCGGAAAACCCGATCCCCTATGTCAACCAGAAAGGGCTGGTCGACCGGGCCGGCAAACCCAAGGATGCCTGGTACGTTTTTAAAAGCTGGTGGACAAAATACCCCAAATTCTGCCATATCGAATCACCGACCTGGCGGGAACGCGTCGGCAAGGCGGGCGAACCCTTGCAGCTTTGCGTTTTCAGCAACTGCGCCGAGGTGGAACTCTACGTGAATGGCACCGCAGTGGGACGTAAAGCGCGGGTGCCCGGCGATTTCCCCGCCAGCGGCCTGCGCTGGCAGCTCCTTTTTCAGGAGGGAGAAAATCACCTGCTTGCCATTGGCTTCGCCGGCGGCCGCGAGGTGACGCGCGATACACTGACCGTGCACTATACCGGCCGGAAGAGCGGCAAACCCGAAGAGATTGTACTCTCGGCGCAAAAAAGGACGGATGACCTCTGGCTCGTCACCGCACGGGTCGTCGACAACCAGGGGCAGCGCTGCCTGGAGTATAATAAAAGAGTCTATTTCAGCTCCGGCGGAGCCGGCCGCCTGCTGGTGAATTACGGCACTCCCACCCGCAGCCAAGTCATCGAGTTCGCCAACGGCCAGGCCGCCATCGAATGCATGCCCGGCGATGGCCGGACGATCATCGAGGCCCGCAACCAGGACTTCAAGGGCGCCTGGATTACCATTCCTCCTGAGCCTCTACCTCCCGCCCTGATGGAGAGCGAACGGGACCGGGTGCTGCGCGAGGCGGAGAGCTGGTTGCATAGTGAACCGGTCACCATAACCTCGGTTTCTTGCCCGCGCAGCGCAGGTGGACGGCACGATTATTATTCAGAGGGCGATTACTGGTGGCCGGATCCGGCCAATCCGGAGGGACCCTACATCCGCCGCGATGGTCTGACCAACCCGGACAATTTCGTCGCGCATCGCGAGCTGCTGCGGGGAATGAGCATACGGGTGGCCGCCCTCACCAGCGCCTGGCAAATCAGCACAGATGAGCGCTACGCCCGGGCTGCCCTTCAACACCTGGCGGCCTGGTTTGTCGATGAGAACACAAAAATGAATCCCCACCTGGACTATGCCCAGGCGATCAAGGGCGTCACCAAAGGCCGCGGCGTCGGCATTATCGACACCATCCATCTGCTCGAAGTGGCCCGGTCGATCTCTCTGCTCAGGAGTTCAAGCGCTATGCCCCCGGAACTCGACCGGCAGATCACGGCGTGGTTCAGGGCCTATCTCTCCTGGCTGACCACCTCTGCAAACGGCATCGATGAGCGCGAACGTAAAAACAACCACGGCACCTGCTGGGTGATGCAGGCGGCTGAATTTGCCCGGCTCACCGGCAATGACAGCCTGATGGCTTTTTGCCGCGACCGTTTTAAAAATGTGCTGCTTCCTCAGCAGCTCGCCGCCGATGGCAGTTTCCCCCTCGAGTTGGGCCGCACCAAACCCTATGGCTATTCCCTCTTCAACCTCGATGCCCTGGCGATGGTCTGCTGGATCCTCTCCATCCCGGAAGATAATCTTTGGGATTTCCGTCTCGCGGACGGCAGGGGAATGAGAAAAGCTCTGGAGTATATCTACCCTTATATTGTGGACAAATCCCGGTGGCCCTATCCGGCTGACGTCATGTACTTCGACGAATGGCCGGTACGGCAGCCTGCCCTGCTCTTCTCCGCACTGGCCTGGAATGAAAAACGCTTTCTGGATCTCTGGCAAAAGCTGCCACCTGGACCGGCCACCGCGGAGGGAGAGCGCAACTTCCCGGTTCGTTATCCCCTGCTCTGGATTGAATAAGCAGGTCTCCTTACCTTGCGCTTCGATCGCCTCCGTCTAAAAACGCTCCTCTCCCCTTCCGGATTTCAGTTACCCGACAAGGGCTGGGCCGCTCCGCTTTTACCTTGCATTCCTCTGGTATAATCTCTATATTTTAAATTATCAACAACTGACTGGACGCGGGAGAGCCCGGATTCCGCGGGCAAAAAAGGGGGACTGCTTTCGCCAGGCCATTATAATCATAGCGCATTATTCTCGACCGGATGGTTCATGTGAATAAACTGACCCCAACATCGGCGTTCCGCTGGCTGGTCATTGCCGCTGCCCTGCTGCTCGTTCTGCTGCTTCCCTTCCGCATTCCCTACACCCTGAAAACCATCGGCAAGGTCCAGCCGCGCCGCGAATGGCTGGTCGTGCGGGCCGACGATGGGCAGATTTCCACCCACCTCTGGAATCACGAATCGGCTACAGCGGAGAAAGTGACGGTCACCCAGCTGCTGCGCGGCGATGCGGCTGAATTCCGGATCCTGCCGGGCGTGCTGGGTTCTGCGCAGGTCGCCGAGGGCGATACCATCGCCATTCTCCACTCTGCGGACCTGGTGCAGGCGGTCGCGGAGCTCCAGGGTGCCCTGGCCGAAGCACGGAACTCTCTGCTTGTCCTCTCTACCGGCGAGAAGACCGCCATGATCGAAGAGGCCCGCCATCAGGTCGAGCACGCGGTTGTGCTGGCGCAGGAGCAAAAGCGGGTCGCCGAACGTCTGGCTGAACTCCAGGCCCGGCAGCTGGTCTCCTATCAGGAGTACGAACTGGCTCTGGCCACCCAGCGGGCCTATGAGGCCAATATCGCGATGGCCAGATCCCGGCTGGCCGTCCTGCAGACCGGCGCCAAAAAGGAAGAGATCGCGTTGATGCAGGCCCGGATTGCAGGTCTGGAGGAGGAACTCGCCGCCCTGCAGCTCAAGTCGGAGGGCTATCTCGTGCGCTCCCCCATCGCCGGGACCAGGATCCAGCATTTCGCTTCCGATACCCTGATGGCCGTCGCCGAAACCGCCAGCTACATCCTCACCATGCCGGTGCGCGCCCGCGAACGTGCGCTGATTTCGGGCGGCGAGGAGGTGACCATTCGCGCCAGTGACGGCCACCTCAGCGGCAGCGGGCCCATCGTCTTCATCAATCCGATGCTGGAGCTGCTGAACGGAGAGCAGATCTTCTGGGTTGTGGCGCGTCTCGAAAACGCGACCGGCCTGATCCCGGGCATGTTCATCCCGTGCAAAATCAGGTGCGAATCATTGTCAAAATTGCAGTATTTGCAAAGGTTTATGGAATAATTTGCATGTTGCGTTATGAATTCAAATATCTGGTGCCTTTCAGCGGGATCGACGCACTGCGCCGGCGGATCAAACCGTTTGTCCAGGAAGACAAATTTGCCGGACGGCGGGCGGAGCATCAGTATACCGTCCGCAGCATCTATTACGAGAACACCGGATATCGCAGCTACGACGAAAAGCTGGCCGGCATCGAACGCCGCATCAAGGTGCGCATCCGGGGCTATAACCAGCCGGAGCCGGGGAGCACCGTCTTTCTCGAGCTCAAGCGTAAATATGGTCCTTTTATCCGCAAGAACCGGGCGCCCGTGCCCTGGTCCGAGCTGCCGGCCCTGCTCCGCGATCGCGATGTCGAGCGCCACGTCCGCGTCCGGCGCGCTTTCGAACAGGGCAAGGAGGATGCACGGCAGTTTTTCTACCAGGTCATCGCCAAGGGCATGAGTCCCGCCATCCTCATCGCCTATGAACGGGAGGCCTTTTTTGCGACCTTCGACCGCCGCATCCGGCTTACCTTTGACAAACATATCCGCTTTCGCCGCACGCAGGATCCGGGCATCCTTTTTGAGGAAAAATCGCTCGACCCGCTCTTCCGGCACCATTTCGTCTTTGAAGTAAAATTTTACGACAGTCTGCCCGAGTGGCTGGTCGATGTCATTACGGAATTCAGCCTGCAGCGGCAGGCGATTTCCAAGTACACCTTGTCGCTGGAGCGCGCCAGGGCTTTGCAGCCCGGACGCTATGGCAGGGATAAAGGCTCCCTGCTGCTGCCCGCCTGGGGAGGAATTGAAACCAGACCGCATCGCATGGGCGAGACCGGCACCCAATAGGAGGATGAGCACAAGACCATGTTGCAGGAATTCAGTACCATCTTTGTCACCAGCATCACCTTTGAACAGGTAGCCACCAATTTGCTCTTCGCCCTGGTGTGCGGGCTCACCATCTCCTGGATCTACCGCCTGACCTACCGCGGACCGGGCTTCGCCGTCAGTTTTGTGCACGCCCTGATCTACCTCGCGATGATCACCGCCGTCGTCATCATGGTCATCGGCAACAACCTGGCCCGGGCTTTTGGCCTGGTCGGCGCAATGTCCATCATCCGGTTCCGCACCGCCGTCAAGGACACCGCGGATATCGTCTTTATCTTTTTCAGCCTGGCCATCGGTATGGCCGCCGGCGTCGGCATGCATAAACTGGCCATCGGCGCCACCATGCTGATCGGCCTGGTCATGATCCTCATGGCCAAAAGCACTGCCGTCCTGCCGATGGGGCGAAAATTTCTGCTCCAGTTCTCCCTGCTCGGCGACACCCCCGACGCTGTCCCCTATGAACCCATCCTGAAACAGTACTGCCGCACCCACAAACTGATCAACGTCAAGACCGAAGAAGAGGAAAACCTTTACGAAATTTCCTTCTACGTCGACCTGCGCGACGAACAGAAGCACTATGAGCTGGTGAAGGAATTGCGCAAGCTGGCCGGCATGCTGCGGGTCAACCTCTTTTACGATGAGGAAGCGATCTGAAATCTGCAGGCGCGCTCTGCGGATCCGGCGTGGAAATGATGCAATAATTGTATCTCAACGCTTCCCGTATACGTCCAGCAGCTGCAGCCGGGTGGCCTCCAGACGCCGTTCGATGATCCGCGCAAAACGTTTGAGGAGCTCATAGCCGAGGGCGTTTTCTCATCGCATTGCTGTATTTATCTTGACATTGGCCGGCTGAATGTTTATTTTTTGCAGATAAGAGGTAAAATCAACCTGGACTGGGGGATACCCTCCTGTGACATCACAAGTGCTATTGTAGTGACGACTGGCGTTGCAAAGTGCTGTGCCTGACCCCATTTGATGGAGGTGGTTCCATGTTGCGAAAAGCCCTTTCTGTCTCACTGCTCCTGCTCCTGGCCGGCATCGCCACCCTCACAGCCCAGACTGCGATCATCGCCCATAGAGGCGCTTCCGGTCTGGCCCCAGAAAACACCCTGGCCTCCTTTCAGAAGGCGGTCGACCTTGGCGCCGACTATTTTGAACTCGATGTCCGGATGTCACAGGACGATTCGCTGGTCCTTATGCACGACGACACCATCGACCGGACGACCGATCGCAGCGGCTCCATCAGCGCTCTCGTCTTTCGCGAACTGCGCGGCGCCGATGCGGGCTCCTGGTTCAGCCCTGAATTCACCGGCGAAAGAATACCCACCCTGGCCGAAGCCCTGGATCTTGCGCTCAAGAGCCCCTACCCCGTAGGCGTGGTCATCGAGATCAAGGCGACCAATGCCACCATCGTCCAGCGAACCCTGGCGGAAGTGCAAAAACGCAACCTGCAGAACCGGGTGATTCTCAGCAGCTTCAACTTTGCCCAGATCCAGCAATCCAAACAACTGGATCCCTCCATCCCGGTGCAGCTTTTCGGCACCATCACCCAGGCCAACATCAACCAGGTCGCCGGGATCGGAGGCGAGTGGGTCGGTACCAGCGGCGCAGTGACCACAGCCCTGCTCGATTCGGCCGCGGTCAAGAACATCCGCGTCAACAAATGGACCGTCAACAGCGCCCCGGAGATGATCGCCCTGATGCAGGTCGGCGTTCACGCCATCACGACCAATTTTCCCGACATTGCCAAGGCCGTGACCGATGCCACCCCCCCCTCCGATGTCGTGCTGCTGCCGCCGGCCGTGAAGGTGACCAGAGTACTCCTGAACTGGCTGCCGGCCGAGGATCCGGAGAGCGGCGTGACCGGCTATGAGATCTATCGCGACCTCTCCCCGAACGCCTCTACCCTTCTGGCACGGGTCAGCGACACCACCTCCTACAGCGACGAAACCCTGACCGAATCCACCACCTTTTACTACCGCGTCAAGGCGGTCAATCTGGTGGGGATGACCAGCCAGAATTTCAGCAACGAGATCGAGGCGGTCACCCTCCTCGACCAGCAGCCGCCCAAGGTCAACGCCATCACCGCCTTCGGCCGGCCGGACCGCATGGTCGTCGGCTTTAATGAACGGTTGCAGCCCGCCAGCGCGGAAAATACGGCGAATTATCAGATCGCTCCCGGCATCACTGTCATCGGGGCACAGATGGCCCTCGACTCCATGTCGGTCATCCTCACCCTCTCCCCCATGGCGGAGAACACCCCCTATACCCTCACGGTGACCCAGGTGCAGGACGTCGCCACGATTCCCAACGCCATCGTCGAACCCGAAGCGATCCCTTTCACCTTCACACCTTATTTGCCCAATACCATCGCCGCCTGGGACATGAATGACATGGACCTGACGACGCTGACCGACTATTCCGGCAACGCCAATCACGCCACGCTCTTCAATGGTCTGGGCTATGCGGCCGGACCGTCTGGCAACAGCCTGATTTTCGACGGTATCGACGATTACGCCAGGGTGCCGGCCTCCCCCACCCTCGACATCAAGGGCGATGCGGTAAGCCTTTCACTCTGGGCCAAACTCGACTACTTGCCCGCCGAACTGCCCGGCGCCTATGGGCCGACCTACGACTCCCAGGGTGATAACTACGTCATCTATGAGGACAAGGGCAACAACGAGCTGCGCTTCAAGGTGGCGACCAACAAGAGCGCGGAACGGCCCGGCATCCCGGCGGCGGATCTCAGAAAAAATGTCTGGCTCCATATCGTCGGGGTCTATGACGGCACCAAGGCCATGATCTATCTGAACGGCCAGCTCAAGGACTCGCACAACCTGATCGGCACGGTCAATCCGGGGCAGATCGGCCTCATCGGTGACAGCCCCGGCTCCTTTTTCAAAGGCTCCATCGACGAGATCCAGATCTTCAACCGGGCCCTGAGCCCCGAGGAGATCCTCTTCCTCTACAAGGAGGCCAAAACCGCCATCATCGACGCCGAGCCCCCGCTGCTGACCGGAGCGGTTTCAGTGGGCGATCCGGAATGCCTCTATGTCGGGTTCAACGAGCCCGTTGACCAAATCTCCGCGGAAAATATCGCCCACTATGCGATCGACAACGGCATCAGCGTGCTCGCCGCCCGGCTGAGCGTTGACGGCCGCGCTGCGATTCTGACGACTTCGCCCTTCGCTCCGGGTCTGGTCTATACCCTTGCGGTCAGCGGGGTCGAGGATCTGGCCGAGGAACCCAATCTCATCTCTCCCGGCAGCAGCGCGCACTTTGTCCATAAAGAGTTCCCCGACGGTCTGGTCAGCTCATGGCTGATGGATGAGGGCGCGGATACCACCACCGTGGATGGTACAGCCAACGCCAACCACATGTTCCTGCGCGATGGCACCGGATGGTCCCCCGGAAAATTCGGCAACGCCCTCACCTTCGATGGCATCGATGATTATACCCTAGTCCCCAATTCGCCCAGCCTCGATATCGATACCAGCGGCGTCACCGTCTCGGTCTGGGTCAAGCTTGATTTCCTGCCGGCTGATCAGGCCACCACCTTCGCGCCTGTTTTTGACTGCATCACCGACAACTATGTCATCTATGTCGACAAAAACAACAAGGAACTGCGCTTCAAGGTGACCACCACCAAAGGCGCGGAGCGGCCCGGCATTCCCGCCGCGGATCTGCAGGTGGGCGAATGGCTGCACGTCGTCGGCGTCTATGACGGCAGCAGCGCGCGCATCTATCTCAATGGCGAGCTCAAGGATGTCCACGCCGGCCTGACCGGCAACGTCAAGCCGGGAACAATCATCACCCTCGGCAAAGAGGGCGGCTCGCGCTTCAGCGGCGCGGTCGACCACATCCAGCTCTTCAACCGCGGCCTGAGCCCGGAGGAGGTGATCTGGCTCTACGCCGGTCTCCAGGTCCCCCATCTGACCGTGGAATCGGTCAGCCAGACCGCGGTCAACCTCGTCTGGAACCCGGTCTCAGATCCGCTCCTTGGCCTCTCCGGCTACAAGGTCTATCGCGACACCACCCAGGCCCCTGCCACTCTCCTGGCCACACTCGGCGATACCACCCGCTATGTCGATGAGACCAAAAGTGAAGCCATAACCTATCACTATCGGATTAAAAGCGTCGATGCCGCCGGCGTCGAGAGCCCCTTCTTCAGCAACGAAGTAGCAGTGATGACCGGCAGCGATACCACCCCGCCGCAGCTGGCGGGCGTGATGTCGACCGGTGAAGCGGGACGGGTGCTGGCGAAGTTCAGCGAAAAGGTCGATCCGGTCTCCGCGACCATCGCAGCCCATTACACCCTCGACAACGGCGGCACGGTCGATTCCGTCCGCCTGGCGCTCGACGGTCAAACGGCGCTGCTCTCCGTCAGCGGGCTGACCGCCGGCACGGTGTACACCCTGACGGTCAACCAGGTGGCTGACCTGGCGACGGTGCCGAACCTCATAGAAGCCGACAGCAAACGCATCTTCGTCTACCATGAGCCCCTCCCGGGCCTCATCGCCTGGTGGCCGCTGGATGAGGAGGCCGATTCGACGGCGTTCGACGTCTCCGGGATCGGCAACCACGGCCAGCTCGGCGGTGCCCCGCTCCGGAGCCCCGGCCTCTTCGGCAACGCCCTGCGCTTCAACGGTTATGACCAGTATGTGGCGATTCCCAACTCGGCCAGCCTCAACATCGATACCAGCGCCGTGACCCTCTCGCTGTGGGTCAAGCTCGACGACCTGCCCACCGCCATGCCCGTCGGCATCGGGTCGATCTATGACGCCCCGCTTGACTGCTATGTGATCTATGCGGACAAAGGCAACAAGGAGCTGCGCTTCAAGGTGACCACCGACAAGGGCGCCGAACGGCCGGGCATTCCGGAGAGCAAACTGACGACAGGGACGTGGCTCCACATCGTCGGAGTCTATGACGGCAGCCAGGCGATGATTTATCTGAACGGCGAATTGATGGATACCCACACCCTGACCGGCAAGGTCAAGCCGAACCAGGTCGCGCGTCTGGGCAACGACGGCGCCAATTTCTTCCGCGGCGAGATCGACAATGTCCAGCTCTACCGCGCCGGCCTCAGCGCCGATGATGTCCGTTTCCTCTACACCGGCATCAAACGCACCACCGCGGTGGAGGAAAAACCGGCGCTGCCGGAGGATTGCAGCCTCTCGCAGAACTATCCCAATCCCTTCAATCCGGTTACTACCCTGCACTACGAGATCGCCCACAAGGGGCTGGTCAGGCTGACCATCTATGATCTGCTTGGACGGCGGGTAGCCGATCTTGTGAACCGGGTTCAGGAACCGGGGCGCTATCAGGTGAGCTGGAACGGCGTGGATACGAACGGGATGCCGGCGGGCAGCGGCGTCTATCTTTGCAGACTGATCAGCGGCAACTATACGGCCTTGCGCAAGATGATCCTGGTGCGCTGACCGCCTCACGACACATGTACACAAAGAGAAAGGCGCCGGAGATCGGCGCCTTTCTCTTGATACATCAATTTTTCTGTGACGGCAGGTGCGCGGGAGGAAAATAGACCTGCCTTCTGCCCTCTCGTCTGCCCATGCAGATCCCCAGCCAACCCTATCTACCTCTGAACACTATGATCAGCAGGAAGTGACAAGCCTTGCCCGCCCAGGAGAGACACAAGAGATGGTAAGCAGGTAAAGAGCTGCGCAGATTAGCCGGCATGCTGCGGATCAACCTCTGTTATGATGAGGAGGCGATTTGAAATCCCGCACCGCGAGGCACTGATCCTGAGCGCGAAGAGAGCCTGCTTCTCAATGCTTCCCGTAGACATCGATCAGCTGCAGGCGAGTCGCCTCCAGACGCCGCTCCATAATCTGCGCAAAACGCTTGAGAAGCTCGTAGCCGAGGGCGTTGTTCTCCTGGCACTTTTTGCGGATGCAAGCGCCATCCAGTACAAAGACACGCGTCTCCACCTCCGCGCGGGCATCGAAGTGCCAATAATAAGGGGGAACAAGCCAGGACCAGCCGATGATATCGCCATCATCCGCTGTCTGCAGAACAAACGGTTCACCGCTGCCGATCGAGGTCTCGATGCTGACCAGCCCGTGGCGGATAAGGTAAAACTCGTTGGCCTCCTCTCCCGCCCGAGTGAGAAATGTACCCGCAGCAAAGATCTTGTTGGCAGCGCAACCGGTGAGCGTACTGATGTGGGTGGGATCCAGATCCTTGAAAAAGGGATGGGACTTGATCAACGGTTCCAGGGTTTCCATGGCGGCCTCCGTGCCTGATGAAAGTAGTGGTAAATCTGGGGGGGGGGATCGGCGTAGGATCTCTGCGCCGCTGAACTACAATGTGAAACATCTGGCAGAAACTGAACTCCGGAAGAGGCCGGGAAGGTCGGAATCGGAAGGGGAGGTTTATACTATTAATATAATCCGCACCAGATAAAAATCAAGCGATAACTGCAGCAGTGCAAAATGTCCCCGGAAATCTCCCGCGCCTGTCCGCCTATCCTGCCTGCCGTTTTTCGCATTCGCCCGGAGCCAATGAGCCAACCTGCGATTCCCGGGGTGATAATTACGTCATCTATGCAGACAAGGGCAACAAGGAGATGCGTTTCAAAGAGAAAAGCGCCGCAGAACGGCGCCTTGGGGGAGGCGGCGTGGAGGCATAGTCTGATCGAGAGGAAGGTCAGCGGAGTCCCTGAAAAATCCCGGCGCGGTCAAGCGGACCCGATTTTACTATACTCCGTTTTTCTGCATCAGGCAAGGAGAAAATGCCTTTTTTTACAGCCGTAGCGTGGGAGCCAGATTTCGGGGGGTATGCAGCGCAGGGTCTCAAGTGGGAGCTAAATTTTGGGGGTTATCAAGGCCATGTCCGCCCAGCCGGACAGGATCTGCGGCAGTTTCCACTTGCTTCATGATCATTTTTAAAGTATACTCTATTGAACATCACCTGGTGCAAACACAGTCACCGGACGTCCGGGCACCGGCAGCCGCTGTCAAGAGATCGGAGGAAAATACGATGAAAAAATGGATCATTCTCTGTTGTCTGCTGGCATGGACCACGGATGCGCTCCAGGCCCAGTCCTCCTTTCCGCGCTACCACCAAAGCGCCGGCTTCCTCTTCGCCTCCCCCGGGGCTTTTGACGAGGGCATGCTTGGCTACGTCAATCCGGCGGCGACGGCTTATCTGCTGACCCCCGAGGCCCGCCTCTATCTTGGCGCGGAGGCCGGCCATCTCTCCGCCAACCGCGAGTGGGGCCTGCTCGCCGGCGCCCGCAATCTCGGCCTGGGCTGGGTCCGCCGGGGGGATGTCGATGAGTATCGCACCTCCCTTGCCGGCGGCGGCGAAGCCTTGGCCATCGGACTCGGTTACGGCTGGACCAAAGGCGCGCTGCCGGAGCAGCGCATGGTGTCGGCCGGGGCGCTCATCCGCCCGAACCGCTACGCTTCCATCGGCCTCAGCGGCCTCTTCTCTCTGGACGCTCCGGAACGCGAGGGGCTGCTCGACATCGCCCTGCGCCCCCTGGGCAGCGACCGCCTCACCCTCTTCGGCGACCTCGCTCTTGCTGATAAAGAAAATCTCAAAACCGCCCCTTACAGCCTGGGCGCGGTGGTCAAGCTCCTCCCCGGCCTCCACCTCACCGCCCGCTGGTTTGATTCCCAGGCGTGGACCACCGGGCTCTCCTTCAGCCTGGGTTCATCCGGGCTCTACGCCCGGCGCGCCTTCGCCGGGGATGATCAGCCCGACCGCGATTATTACGGCCTCCGCCTCGGCGGGAAAAGGGAGAGCATCCTGCTGCGCAAGAACACCCGCTATTATGCCCAAAACATCCGCGGAGGAATCCGCTACCAGAAATTCCGCTGGTTCGACGACCAAGCCCTCTCCCTCAGCACCCTCCTTGCCGACCTCCAGGGCGTCATCGAGGATCCCGCCGTCGCCGGCGTCGCGCTCAACCTCTCCGGCATGACAGCCAACCACGAGCTGGTCTGGGAACTCCGTGAAAAGCTGAAGGAGGTGCGCCGGGCGGACAAAAAAGTCGTCGTCTTTCTCGAACGCGGCGGCATGACCGAATACCACCTCGCCAGCATCGCCGACCGCATCGTCCTCGATCCCGAGGGCATGCTGCAGCTCCAGGGCTACATCATGGGCCGAACCTTCCAGAAGGAACTGCTCGAAAAAGTGGGCCTGGGCTTCGATGAATGGCGCTTCTTCAAATACAAATCGGCGAACGAGTCCCTTTCCCGCGACAGCATGTCGGAGGCGGACCGCGAGCAGCGCCAGGCCCTGCTCGACGACCTCTACGCCGTCGTCCGCGAGGATATCTGCACCACTCGCCGGATCACCCCCGCGCGCTTCGACTCCCTGATCAACAGCGCGGTTCTCTTTGACGCCGCCGATGCCCTCAAGCACGGACTGGCCGATGCCCTCGGCCGCTGGATCGACGCCGATAAAATCGTCGAGTCGATTGAAAAGAGCAAAAAGCCCTTCATCCCGGCCGGGCAGCTGGCGAAGCATACCATGCCCCGGCTGGAGTGGGGCGGGCGGCCGAAAATCGCCCTGGTCTACGCTATCGGCGTCTGCGATCTCGAGAGCGGCATCCAGGCGCGCAAGCTGGAAAAGATCTTTAAAAGACTGACCGAAGATAAAGGAATCAGGGCAGTGGTTTTGCGCGTCGACTCGCCGGGCGGCGACGGCCTCGCCTCCGATCTCGTCGCCGAAGCGATGAAAAGATGCGCGGAGAAAAAACCGGTCATCGTCAGCCAGGGCAGCCTCGCCGCCTCGGGCGGCTACTGGCTCTCGATGTATGCCGACACCGTCGTCGCTGCGCCCTACAGCCTTACAGGCTCCATCGGCGTCATCGGCGGCTGGGTCTGGAACAAGGGATTGGGAGAAAAACTGGGGCTCCGGGCCGACCATGTTCAGGTGGGCGACCACGCGGATCTGGGCTTCGGCATCCAGCTCCCCCTGCTGGGGGTTCAGGTGCCGGACCGCAATCTGACCCCGGATGAGCGCGACCGCATGGAGGTGATGATCCGGACGATGTATGACGGCTTTGTCGGCAAGGTGGCCGCCGGCCGCGGCCTCAGCCCTGATTCGGTGGGGCAGATCGCCCAGGGGCGGGTATGGAGTGGACTCGCCGCCCAAAAGATCGGCCTGGTCGACATCATCGGCGGGATGGAGAAGGCGGTCGCGCTGGCCAAAGAGGCGGCGGGAATCCCCGCCGGCCGGGAGATCGCGATCGTCGAATATCCCCGGCCGGCCCTTTTCGATTTCTCCGCCTGGATGCCGCGGCTGATGGGCGCCACCCTTGCTCTCCCCCGAAAGGATGCGGAGATGGATTATCTGAAAAAAGTGGCGCAGCATCCGGGGCAGCCGCTGCCCCTCCTGACGCCCGACTATTATCTCAAATAGCCCCGGGCTGCGGCAAAGGAACGGGCAGCACCGGTTCAGCAGTCAGGAGGAGCGCACCTGCCCGCCCGTCAGAATCCGGGCGTATGCGACCTGATCCAGCGCAGCAGCGGCCGCCAGACCAGCAGCTCGGCTTCCGGAGCGGTGAAGAGGTCGATGTGGGCGAACTCTTGCTCCACCGGCCCGCCCATCGAGGGCATGATGGTCTCCTTGTCCCGGCTGCCGAGCAGGCTCAGCCCGTAAAAGGTCGCATCCGCATAACCGCCGGCCGGCGTGAGATTGAGGATCGGAACCCGGATCTCCCCGAGATGATCGTCGTAGGGAGTGTCGAAGGTCCCGGCCACATAGCCGCACCATTCCGCGGTCCAGATATAGGGCTCCCAGGCCGTGCCCGAAGCGAGGAAATCGAGCCAGAGTTCCCAGTCGGTGAAGCGCAGGCCGGTCGGCTTGCCATCTGTCCAGGTAGCGGCCCAGTAGTGAAACGGGTGGCCGGGGAAAAGCGTGGGGCCTGCAACCACATTCAAGACATAGTCGAGGTTGGTCACTCCCGCTAAAAGGTCGTATCCATCCGGATTATTCCTCACTGCGTCCGCCATCATGGCGAAATAGACCATCTCCCCGCCATTCCCGGCAGCAACAAATTCGGAATAGTCTGTAGCATACTTTACCAGGGCATCTTTCATCGCACCGGCATCGACCTTGATGGCGTTGTCGATCGGAATGTAGCCGCCGATGTTTCTCAGATAGGTGGGGAGCTGGGTCTCCTCATTGACCAGGCTGATCGTCGTCGGGACGCCGTTGCTGTAACCCGCCAGAATCATTTTTGCGTTGCCGCAGCCGGTCATGATCCGGGTGAGACGCGCCACCCCGACCGCCGTACGCAGATCGTTCATCTGACGGGCGAGCCCCCAGTCGATCATGAAATCGGTGTTGGTCTCGGTGGCGGGCACGATCGCCCAGGCCTGATCGATGCCCCAGACGTCGACATCATTGCGGGCCAGGAAATAGCCCATGCCGAAGTTATCCGGTGTGGTCGGAGAGGTGACCCCCGGCAGCATCATGCCGACAAAGGTCTTGCTGGATCCGTGTTGAAAAAAGAGGCTCTTCGCGGTCTTGATCGGCTGGAAGGGCCGCTTTTCCTTGACGATGCGGTTCAGTCCGATCACATCATACTGCCCGGGCCCCACCCGCAGACGGAGAGTGTAGAGCGCGATGTTGCCGGCGATGTGTGTTCTTTCGAAACCAAAGACCGGAGCCGGGCCTTTTTTGCCCAGCGCCGCACCTGCGTCGGTCATCTCCTCTGCAGTTGCCTCCAGAGGCCATCCCGCCTGTTCCATCACAGTCGACGCGAAGGCCTGAACATCCGCATCAAAAGCCACTGCCTCTTGTCTCGCGGGCGCCAGCGATGCCGGCTCTTGCTCTTTCGAACAGCCGATGGTGAGAAGCCCCACGAGACAAACCAGGATAACAATGCACCTTTGCATACTTTACCTCCCGTTAGTATACAAACCCCATCCACTGCCGGCTGTGCCAACCCGACTCAACGCGCCGCTTCGGCGAGTATGATGCTTCCCCTTGATTGTTCTCTTCTGTATCTGGTGCGGTATCTGGTCTGTTCTGGCTTTGGTGGGTGAGGAGGAAGGCTGGCAAATCGGCATGCAATTTCTGCCATTGCTGAAATGTAGAAAATCTTTTGATACAGCGCAACCGATTTCTCAAAAAAATCCAGCGTCCACATACCCGGAGAATCCTCTGAAATCGTGGAAATTGAGTACAATTTGCAGAACAGCCGGGTATCAGGCCTCCGGCCGGGACAACAGCCAGGAGATCCGGCAAGAAATGTCTGTCCGATCTGGTCCGGAAACATTATATTACAGCATACGTAAAATGGAGTAGTAAAAACTCCCTGACGCAGCGAGGATGTACGGATGCCCTGGTTTGATGAGAAATCCCGGCGTTTTCGCGCGGTTATCACCGCGCTTTTTCTGGTGCTCTTCAGCGTCAGCGTGCTCAATTTTTACTACATGATCGGATCCCCAACGGACGAAAACTGGTTCACCAACACCCCTGCGCCCTTTTACCTCGTCCGCGATATCCCCTCCACTCTGCTTAAAATCGAATCCCGCAGCCGTTTTGCGGTAGAAACGCAACGCGTGGCCGACAGCCTGCTCACCGGCGATATCCTCCTCCCCGCCTCGAAAGGCACCGGTTTCGAGGCTTTCAGCGATTCCCTCCAGCGCTTGCGCGGCCTCGACACCCTGCTCACCCTCGCCGTCTACCGGCCGGCCTTCAACCAGGTCTACCGCTATCAGCTGGCAAGCCGCTTGCTGCCGGACACCCTCCTCCGTCTGCTGCCGCCCACGGTGGCCGTTTTCAGTGTCGCCAGAGGCGGAGCCTCGGACCGGGCGGGCATGAAAGCGGGCGATCTCATTCTCTCCATCAACAATCAGACCTTCAGGGATATGCATGAGGCTGATGGCATCATGCGCTCCGGCAGGAGCGGCAAGAGCATCGTTTACGAGGTGCTGCGCCGCAATGAAACCCTCCGGCTCAACGTCACCCTCGCCCGTCTTGGCATTCCCTTCAGCCAGCTGATTTTTGTGCTCGCCGGATGCACCTACATGGCCCTGGGCCTCTTTCTGGGACTCTCGCGGCCGCAAATCAAGGCGGCCCGGCTGCTGGCGCTGGGATTCACCCTGCTCGGATATGTGCTGATGCTGCTGAATACAGGACAGGATTTGGCGCCGGGTTTCCTCGCAGTGCTGTTTAAGTATCCTCTACCCGCCATGGCCTTCTTCTCGATTGCGCTGCTGATGCACAGCACCTACTACTTCCCCCGCCCCAGCCCCCTCCTGCTCGCCAGGCGCTGGCCTGTGATCCTGCCCTACGCAGCCGCCCTGATCTGCACCCTGCTGGTCTACATCAGCGGCGACAGCCGTTTCTTCAACCTGCTGACCCTGGCATTGATTGGTCTCTCCATCCTGCCCCTGTTTCTCTTCCGCAAGCAGGTCAATTCGGAGAACAAACGTCTCTCCCGCATCATTCGGCTGGCTCTGCTCGTCACCCTCGTCCTGACCATCGCGCTCGGTTGGTATGTCAACCGCTACGCCTCACCGATGTCGGCGGGCATCATCGCCCTCCCCCTGATCCTCATCCCGGCGGCTTATCTCTACACCATCGGGCGCTACCGTCTCTTTGATCTCAATTTGCGCATACGCCGCAATATCCGCTACTCGATCCTGGTGACCATTTGGATTATGATACTGACCATCATCGGTATCGCCATTTTCTGGCGGCTGCCCGCTCTGCCCATCCAGCTGCCGCACATCACCCTGACCGGCTCCTCGATCGAAGTGGTGGACACCCCCCAGAACCAGCAGGAGCAAGCTACTCTGGTGAAAGGTCTGCTGATGGTGCTGGCGGTGGTCTCGGTTTTTTCGCTCTGGAAGATCGGCAAACTCGGCACCCGCTTCCTGGCCAGACAATTCCATCGCGATCAATATGACTACCGGCGCGCCTCACAGCTCCTGAACGAGGTGATGAGCCGGCAGACGGGCCTTGCGGAACTGGCGGAGGAGGTTGTCGAACGGGTCAACAATCTCATGCATCTGCGCCAGATCGGTGTGCTCTTTTTTCGCGAGACCCACGAGATCGCCTGCGGTAAAGCCGCTGGCCTGCCGGAGGAGAGGTGGAACGAGTTCATGGACGAAGCCCCGGCCCTGGCTGCCAAGCTGGCGGCCTGGCTGCCGGACGAGGAGCGTTTCACTATCGATTATCTGCCCGAAAAGCTGAAAAAAAGATTTTTTGAATTCGGTTTCCGCTATCTGATGCCCATCCTGACCCAGGAGCGTCTGCGCGGCCTCTTCCTGCTCGGCGAGAAAAATTCCGAGACGCCCTTTTATCAGGAGGACTATCAGTTTCTCCGCTCCATCGGCCAGCCGGTCTCAGTCGCCATCGAAAAAGCCCTCCTCTACGAAGAACTCGCACAGCGCGAAAGGCTCCGTCACGAGATGGAAATCGCCCGGCGCATCCAGCTCGCCTCGCTTCCGCAGGAGACCCCGCACATGCCCGGCCTGGAAATTGCGGGCCTCTCGATACCGGCGCTGGAAGTGGGCGGCGACTATTATGAATACCTGAACGGCTGCTCGGAATGCATCACCATCGTAGTCGGCGATGTCAGCGGCAAAGGCATCTCGGCCGCGCTCTACATGTCCAAAGTGCAAGGCATCATCCGCTCCCTGCACAGCTTTCATCTCGGCCCGCGCGAACTCTGCGTGCACCTCAACCGGCTCCTGGGCAGGGATCTGGAGAAGAACTATTTCGTCACCGCCCTGGCCGCCGAGATCCGCACTGCCGAGCGCCGGCTGGTCTTGACCCGCGCCGGCCACCTGCCGCTGTACCATTACCGCACCCGGACCCGCAGCGTCGACTCGCTCACCCCGCGCGGGATCGGCTTCGCCCTGCGCGAGGAGGAGCATTTCGCCCAGGAACTGGAGGAGATGCAGGTCGGCTACGAGGCGGGGGACATCTTCCTCTTCGCCACCGACGGCGTCACCGAAACCCGCAACACCAGGGGAGAAGAGTTCGGCGAGGTCAAACTGCAGCGGCTCCTGGCCGGCCATGCCGAAATGGCTGCGGCGCAGCTCTGCGATGCGCTCCTGCAGGAGCTGCGCCATTTTTCCGGCACCGCCCTGCAGGCCGACGACCTGACCGTGGTGGTCGTCAAGGCGGTCTGACCGTCATACCGTGATGGCCGCCGTCCAGCCGGACTGGGGCCGCCAGCGCTGCCGGCGAGGGTTTAAGGTTCATCCGGCAAATGTACACGATTGAAAGCAAACACCAGGCAGCGATCCCGACCGCAACGCTGTGTCCATTGAAAGCCTTTACGGATTTAATATGCTTTTCCCTTGCTATTAGATTACGTTTTTCGTAATATAATAGCAAGAATGCAAACTCTGACAGAAAATATCTATCATCTTGCTCCGCCGGGCGGGCTTTTCGACGAAACGGTGATTGCCAATCTCTTTCCCGGAAGCAGTCCCGGCGCCCGTACTTTGCTCGTCCACCGCGCTGTTCAGGCCGGAGAGATCCAGCGGCTGAAACCCGGACTCTACTTGCTCGACCGCCGTTACCGCCGCTCCGAGCCCCATCCCTTCCAGATCGCCGCACTGCTCCATTATCCCTCACATATCAGTCTGCAATCGGCCCTCTCCTGGCATCGTCTGATCCCTGAAGCCGTATATCAGGTCAGCAGCGTGACTGTCCAGCGCAGCCGGACCTTTACAACGCCTCTGGGCGTATTCACCTTTCAGCGCGTGCCCGCCCGCATGCCGCGCGCCGGTGTTGAAGCAGTGCAAGTCGCCCGCGATACCTGGACTTTCATCGCGTCGCCCCTGCGCGCGATCGCCGACATGCTCTACCTCGACAAAACGGTCACCTGGAAAAAGGACGGCTTGTCCTGGCTGGAGGAGTCACTGCGCATCGAAGAGGAGGATCTTCGCCAAATCCCGTTTACGGATATTGACGATATCGTGGCGAGTCTGCGCAGCTTGCGTGTACGAAACTATCTTCAACAGCTGAAGGGAGCGCTGCACCATGCTGGATAGGACCTTGAGTGCCCGGCTGGCCCTCTACGCACCCGCCAACGCCATCGAACAGGAGAGTGTGTTGCAGGAGATCCTGCAGCAGTACATTCTGGCAGGGCTCTCCCGCGCAGGTTTTTTCAGGGAGGCGGCATTTCACGGCGGCACCTGCCTGCGCATCCTCCATGGCATGAACCGGTTCTCCGAGGACCTTGACTTCTTGATCAAGCAGCCCGATCCCGCATTCAGCTGGCAGCCCTATCTGGAGGCTGTGCAAAAGGATTGCGCCCATGAAGGCATCCTTCTGGAGGTGCAGGATAAATCACGCGCCGGAATCGCAGTGCAAAAAGCGTTTCTCAAGAGCGACTCCATCGGCAAAATCCTGCTGCTGGATCTGCCATTTGAGCGGCACAAGGCGCAAAAAATCCGCATCAAACTGGAGATCGACACCCGTCCGCCAGCAGGTTCAGCCTTCCTGACTCAATTCATCACCTTTCCGGTGACCCTGCCGGTGACAACCCAGACACTGGAATCGGGCTTTGCGCTCAAACTGCACGCCCTGTTGAGCCGTCCCTATGTTAAAGGCAGGGACTGGTACGATTTTCTCTGGTACAGTGCGCGCGGCATCCAGCCTGATCTGGCACTGCTGCAAAATGCCTTGCAGCAGCACGGTCCCTGGGCGGACAAGCCCATCCAGGTAACGCTTTCCTGGTTGCAGGACCACATGGCGGCAGTAATTGCCGGCATTGATTGGCGAGCCGCCCAACTGGATGTGCAGCGTTTTTTGCCAACAGCAGAGCAGGAAGGGCTGCGTGCATGGGGAATCGATCTTTTTATGCAGCAGCTTGGGCGGGTCTGCCACATAAACTAATACTGATAGACCAGAAGGTAAAACAGGTGCAGCCAAAGTGGCCACTCCAGTCATTGTTCTATCGCGAAACATGGAGAATATCCACTTCCTGGAGAAGATTATGCAAACGAGAATATCAAAGAACCACCCAGCCATAGCCATCATCATTCTGATCGCGTGCATCGTTTCATCCACCCGTGCGCAAGCACCGGATCCGTCGATGCCGCATCTCGTGCACCAAAACGGGCGCCATGCCTTGATAGTCGACGGGGAGCCCTTTCTCATTCTCGGCGCCCAGTGCCACAACTCCAGCGCCTGGCCGGCCATGCTGCCGCAGGTCTGGAGCGCAATGGCCGCGCTTGATGCCAACACCCTCGAAATTCCGGTCTATTGGGAGCAGTTCGAGCCTCAACCCGGCCGGTATAATTATGACGTCATCGATACCATCATCACCCAGGCGCGCGAACACAACCTGAGAATGGTCTTGCTCTGGTTCGCCACCTGGAAGAATGGCTCGAATCACTATATGCCGCAATGGATGAAACTGCAGCGGGACCTCTATCCCAACATCATCGGCGCAAAGGGTCAGCCGGTGGACTCGCCCTCGCCGCACAGCCAGGCTGCGCTCGAAGCGGACATCAGGGCGTTTACTGCGTTCATGCAGCACCTCAAGGAAGTCGATAAACAGCATACGGTCATCATGATTCAGGTC
>ENA-UOWO01000957-UOWO01000957.1-activated-sludge-metagenome-genome-assembly--contig:-NODE-957-length-39910-cov-7.788985_pt1 | contig 39910 bp, 33 predicted proteins | sample MGYA00238148_ERZ761564 | MGnify/ENA primary metagenome ERZ761564 (study PRJEB28885, sample SAMN05720194) | activated sludge metagenome | isolation source: Anaerobic digester | place: USA... | reverse complement strand
GGAGTTCAGACGTGTGCTCTTCCGATCTCGACATCGTGGCCGAGATCAGCGCGGCGACCACGGAACAGAGCACCGGCATCAGCCAGGTGGGCCAGGCGGTGTCCGGCATGGACCAGACCACGCAGCAGAACGCCGCGCTGATCGAGCAGAGCGCTGCGGCCACGGAAAGCATGAGCAAGCAGGCCCACGAGCTGGTCCAGTCGGTTGCGGCATTCAAGGTGCGGGTCTGAATCGAGGTAGTTCCCCGTGCTTTCAGCCAGAGATCGTGACAACGAAGCCGCGTGCCTGGCGGCCCTGGATGCCCTCGAAGTTCTCGACACCGCCCCCGAGCCCGAGTTCGATGCGCTGACCCGTGCGGCCGCGATGCTGTGCGCGGCGCCGATCGCACTGATCAGCCTGGCCGACCGCGGTCGGCATTGGCTGAAGGCCAAGGTCGGCCTGCCCGACCTGACCGAGGTTCCCCGCAGCATCGGCCTGTGCTCGTACGCCATCCTGTGCGACGACCTGCTGGAGATTCCCGACACCCTGCGCGATCCGCGCTTTGCCGACAACCCGCTGGTCACCGGTGAACCGGGCATACGCTTCTATGCCGGCGTGCCCCTGCGCCTGGCCGACGGCCTCTGCGTGGGCACCCTGTGCATCATCGACCGCCAGCCACGCCAGCTGGATGAAACCCAGCGTGAGTTGCTGCGCTGCCTGGCCCAGGTGGCCTCGCGCGCGCTTCAGGCGCGTCTGACCCTGCAGGGAGCGCAGCAGACCCTCGACTGGCTGACGGCCAGCGAGGCGCGCTTTCGGGTGCTCAGCGAAAGCTCGCCGCTGGGCATCTACTACACCGACGTGCATGGCGCGTGTTGCTACACCAATGCGCGTTGGCAGCAGATCTTCGGCCTGACGCTGGCCGACAGCCTCGGTCACGGCTGGTTGCAGGCGATCCACCTTGCCGACGTCGAACAGGTGCAGGCCGAGTGGCAGCGCTTCAGCGCCGACGGCAGCGAATTCGACCTGCAGTTCCGTGTCGTGCGTCCCGACGGAGAACTGCGTCGGGTGCACTCGCGAGCGCGCTCCCTCCACGATGCCAGCGGTGCAAGGACCGGCTACGTCGGTTCGGCCGAGGACGTGACGGCTCACCACGACCTGCTGGCCCAGCTGTCGTTGAACGAGGAGCGCCTGCGGCGCCTCTACGAGGCCACGCCGGCGATGCTGCAGTCCATCGACGGCAACGGTCGCCTGCTGTCTGTCAGCGATGCCTGGCTGACCAAGATGGGCTACACGCGCGACGAGGTGATCGGCCACCCGTCGGCTGCCTTCCTCAGCAGCGCCTCGCGCGAACATGCCCTGAACGTCGTGATGCCGGCCTTCTTCCAGTCGGGCCGCGTCGACAACATCGCCTACCAGATGGTCACCCGCAGCGGTGGCGTCATCGACGTGCGCCTTTCGGCGATCCTGGAGCGCGATGTGCACGGTCGTCCGGTGCGCAGCTTCGGCGTCATCGAGGACGTCACGCTGCAGCGCATCGCCGAACGTGCATTGAGCACCGAGCGCCAGCGCCTGACCAATCTGGTGGAAGGCACGCACGCCGGTACCTGGGAATGGCAGGTGCAGACCGGCGAGGTGCATTTCAACGAGCGCTGGGCCCAGATCCTCGGCTACACGCTGGCCGAGCTGGAACCGACCTCGATCCAGTCGTGGATGGCCCGAGGCCATCCGGACGACATGGTGCGCTCGACCGAGATCCTGGCCAGGCACTTTGCCGGGCAGATCGACCATTACGAATGCGAGACGCGCCGGCGCCACCGTGACGGGCACTGGGTCTGGGTGCTCGCGCGGGGCCGGGTGATCACCTGGACGCCCGACGGCAAGCCGGAATGGATGTACGGCACCCACCTCGATGTCACCGCCCGCAAGCTCAAGGAAGAGGCGCTGCGCAAGAGCGAGCGCTTTCTCGATCGGACCGGCAAGATGGCCGGCGTCGGGGGCTGGGAAGTCGATCTCCCGTCGGGCGACATCCTGTGGTCCGACGAGACGTGCCGCATCCATGGCGTGTCGCCGGGTTACCAGCCGACCCTGGACGAGGCCATCGCCTTCTATGCCCCCGAGGCGCGCGACGCCATGCGCGTCGCGGTGGAGGTTGCGATGTCCGGCGGCGCGCCTTTCGAACTCGAGCTTCCGCTGATCCGACGCGATGGACGCTCGATCTGGGTGCGCGTCGTGGGCTCGCTGGAGATCGCCGACGGCAAGCCGCGCCGCCTGGTGGGAGCATTCCAGGATGTCACCCAGCAGGTGGCCGAGCGACATGCGCTGTCCACGGCACGCGAGCGGGCGGCAGTCGCCACCGACAGTGGCGGCATCGGCATCTGGGACTGGGATCTGCGCACCCGGGCACTGGTCTGGGATGCGCGGATGTTCCGCTTGTTCGGCAGCTTCCAGGACGAAACGGCCGATCCGTGGCACATCTGGTGTCAGCGGGTGCACCGCGCGGACATGCCGGCGGTCGACCGGGGCATCCAGCAGTCGATCGACGAAGACACGCCGTTTGACACCGAATTCCGCATCGTCTGGCCCGACGGCAGCGTGCATCACCTGCGAGCGTGCGCCCGTGTGACGCGTGACGCGGACGGCACCGCCTTGCGCATGGTCGGCACCAACTGGGACGTCACCGAGCAGCGCAGGCTGGCCGCCGAACTGGCCGAGCAGCACGAGCGGCTGCGCGTGACGCTGCGCTCGATCGGCGATGCCGTCATCACCACGGACCCCGAGGGGTGCGTTTCCTGGCTGAACCCGGTCGCCGAGAAGCTGACCGGCTGGACCACCGCAGAGGCCCAGGGGCAGTCCCTGTCGCGGGTCTACCGCACCATCGACGAAGAAAGCGGCGAGGCCGTCGAAAGCCCGGTGACGACCTGCCTGACGAAGGCCGACGCACCCAGCCCGGTGCTCAAGACGCTGCTGATCTGTCGCGACGGGGAACAGCTGGCCATCGAGGACTCGGCCTCGCCGATCTGCAATGACCAGGGCCAGGTGCTGGGGGTCGTGCTGGTCTTCCGCGACGTCAGCGCACAGCGGCAGATGGTCGGCGAGATCAGCTATCGCGCCACGCACGACGACCTGACCGGTCTGCTCAACCGAGCCGCGTTCGAGAGCCGTCTCGGCAGCGTGCTGAAGAAGTCCAGGGACGACGGCGGCGAGAACGCGGTGATGTTCATCGACCTCGATCAGTTCAAGCTGGTCAACGACGCCTGCGGCCACGCGGTCGGCGATCAGCTGCTGCAGCAGGTGTCCAGACTGTTCGGCAACGTCATCCGTGCCAGCGACACGCTGGCACGCCTCGGGGGGGACGAGTTCGCGATCATTCTCGAGCGCTGCACGGCCGAGCAGGCGCAGCGCGTTGCGCAGAAGATCTGCAACCAGATGGACGATTACCGCTTCGTCCACGATGGACGGCGGTTCCGCATCGGAGCCAGCATCGGTCTGGTGCCGGTCGACCAGCGGTGGAGCTCCATTTCCGCCATCCTGCAGGCCGCGGACACCTCCTGCTACGCCGCCAAGGAGGCCGGTCGCAACCGAGTTCACGTGTGGTTCGATTCCGACGCGGCGATGCACGCTCGCCATGGCGAGATGCAGTGGACCAACCGCATCGAGCTGGCCCTCGACCATGACGGCTTCGTTCTGTTCGCGCAGCGCATCGAATCGCTGGGCGAGGCCCGAAGCGGCGTGCACGCCGAGGTGCTGCTGCGGATGGTCGGCAGCGACGGCTCGCTCATCCCACCCGGAGCCTTCCTGCCCGCGGCCGAACGCTTCCACCTCGCCTCGCGCATCGACCGCTGGGTGCTGTCTCACGCCATCGGCTGGATGACCTCGCTGCCCGATCTGACGGCCATCGACACGCTCAGCGTCAACCTGTCCGGTCAATCGGTGGGCGATCGCGCGTTCCACCGCTGGGCCGTCGATCTGCTGACGCAGGCCGGCGCCGAGGTCTGCCAGAGGCTGTGCCTCGAGATCACCGAGACCGCGGCCGTCACGCACCTGGCGGACGCCGGGGCGTTCATCGAACAGGTCAAGGCGTTCGGCATCCAGGTCGCCCTGGACGATTTCGGTGCCGGGGCATCGTCGTTCGGCTACCTCAAGCGGCTGCCGGTCGATGTGCTGAAGATCGACGGCCAGTTCATCCGCGATCTGGTGGGTGATCCGCTGAGCATGGCCGCGGTGCGCTGCTTCACCGACGTCGCCAAGGTGATGGGCGTGAAGACCGTGGCCGAGTTCGTCGAGACTGCCGAGGTGATGCAGCAGCTGCGCGAAATGGGTGTCGACTTCGCGCAGGGCTACCTGATACACCGGCCCGAGCCGATCGACAGGTTGCTGCAGTCCATCGAAGCCCCGTTGCCGGCCTGACCTGGGGCCGCGGCTCTGTCGATCCGGGCCTCAAGTTCCGGGGACACGGGCCGATAACTTTTGTTACGGCTGGGCGTCTTCTCGATACTTTCGGGCGGAGCCCCGCGACCGATCGGTCAACATCCACCCTTTGGCTTCGGCTGAACCAGATCATGCACACACATTTCCTCGCCCGGCTGGCTGCCTCGTGCATGGCCGGCCTGCTTTTCCTGGCCGGGCCCGCACGGGCCCAGGAAGACGCCTACCGGTTCTCGCCCGTGAACCAGTACGGCATCAACCTGACCGCGGCGTACTGGAATCCCATCATTGCCTACGTGTCCGAGAAGAGCGGCGTCAAGCTGCAGCTGAAGATCGGACGGACCTCGGCCGACACGACCGCCTACGTGCTGGCGCAGGAGGTCGAGTTCGTGTTCAGCAACCACCTGTTCAGCCCCGAGCGCGAGCAGCTCGGCTGGAAGGTTTTCGGCCGGCGCGCCACGCCGCCGATGCACGCCCAGATCATCGTCCCCACCGATTCGCCGATCACCGAGCTCTCGCAGCTTGCCGGCAAGGAAGTGGTGTTTCCGGGTCCGGAAGCGCTGGTGGCCTACAAGTTCCCGATGGCGCAGCTGATGGCCCGGAAGATCGATGCCAAGGCCGTCTTCGGCGGCAACATGGACGGCGCGCTGGCTCAGCTGTTCAGCGGCAAGGTCGCCGCGTCCGGCGCCAACTCGCAGCTCGCCGAGGGCTATGCGAAGCGCGAGGGCAAGACCTACCGCGTGCTGTGGTCTTCGCCGCCCGTTCACGATCTGGCGCTGATGGCCTCGTCGAAGGTGCCCGAGAAGATCCAGAAGGCCGTCGCCGGCGCATTCATCGGCATGTCCCGCGACCCGAAGGGCCGCGAAATCCTGGCGCAGGCCTCGGCTGAGGTGGGCCTGACGGTCGACGCCAATTTCATCGCATCGGATGGCAGCGAGTACGCCACCTACCGTGACTTCTTTCGAACTGCTCCCCCTTCACTGCGCTGAGGCTGCTGCTCGATGAAGCTGCCGGTGCGATGGCTGCCGCGCTCGCTGGTCGGGCGCGTTTTCGCGCTCTACACCGTCACGCTGCTGGCCTTCGTTCTCGGCGGTCTGGGCCTGTTCTACAGCTACCAGTTCTCGGTCGAGCTGGAGGAGGCGCAGCTGCGCGCCGACACGCTCAGCGGCGTCATCATGCCGACCATCTCTGACAGCGCGGTGATCGGCGACTACGACACCATCCGCCGCACGCTTGAAAGTGCGCTGCTGCATTCGTCCTTCTCCGTGGCGAGCTTCATCGACCTGAAGGGTGGCATCGTGCGCGCGCCCCGCAACGACCCGCCGGATGTGTCCGCGCCGGGCTGGCTGGTCGACCGGGTGGCCTCGCGGCTGTACGACACCAACCAGACGGTGACCGTCGGCGGCCGCGATTACGGCGTGCTGCGGCTGACCTTTTCTCCGGAGCGCATCGCCGGGCGGCTGTGGGAGCAGACGCGCATGGCGCTGGTGCTGGCCCTGTTGAGCCTGGCGGGCGGCTTGCTGCTGATCCGCTTTCCGCTGGTGCGCTGGCTCGGCAACCTCGGTCGCATCCAGGAGTTCGAGCGCGCCATGCAGGCGGGCGAGGCCACGCCCGAGATGCTGATGCCCGAGGACGCGCCGACCGAGTTCCGCGCCACGTTCGAAGTGATCGGCCGCACGGTGCAGAGCCTGCGAGCGCAGCGTACGCAGGCAGCGGTCACGCTCAGTGCGATTGCCGACAGCGTGTTCACGCTCGACGCACAGGGCAGGGTCGTGTTCGCGAATCCCGCAGCGTGTGCTCTCGTGGATCGGCCGCTGGGCGAACTGCTGGGTGAGTCGATGACCGAGGTCCTGCCGGCCGTCTACCGTCATGTGGACCCGCTGAGCTCGTGGACCGGCCGTCGCGCCACGCTGTCTGCGTCGCCCGGCCGCGAAGTCGTGGTCGACACGACACAGTCGGTGATCCTGGCTCCCGATGGCGAGATCGCCGGGCACGTGCTGGCCTGTCGCGACATGAGCGAACAGCACGCCCTCGACCAGCGCCTGCGCGCCGAACTGCAGTCGCGCGCGATGGCGCTGATCTCGCTGCGCCAGGTGCTCGAAGGGCTGATCCGCGACACCTCGGTCGGTGTCGAAGGGGCCGATGACATCGAGGCCGTCTCGATGATGATCTTCGAGCTCGTCAGCCGGCTGCAGCAGCGCGGTGAACAGCTCGATGCGATCTTCGCGCTCAGTCCGGACGGTTTCGTGTCGTTCGATTCGCAGCGCCGTGCCAACTACATGAGCCCTGCCTTCTCGCGCCTGACCGGGCTGACCGAGCAGCAGATCCTGGGCGCGGAAGAGGGCACCATCGAGGCGATGCTGCGCGAGCGGGTCACGGCCACCGCCACCTGGCGAGGCTTCGAGTCGATGCGTCGCGACCTGCGCGATGCCGTCGGCGAAGCCCAGCCGCGACGCGAGCTGATCGATCTGGCGTGGCCGAAGCCGAGGGTGCTGGAAGCGGGGCTGTGCCTGGGCTCGACCGAGGCCATCTCGCAGGTGCTGTCGCTGCGCGACGTGACGCACGAGACCGAAGTCGACCAGATGAAGAGCGAGTTCCTGTCGACAGCCGCGCACGAGCTGCGCACCCCGATGGCCAGCATCTACGGCTTTTCCGAACTGATGTCGCGCCGCAAGCTGTCGCCCGAGCAGCAGGCCGAGGTGATCTCGACCATCCATCGGCAAAGCGAACTGATGATCGCCATCGTCAACGAATTGCTCGACCTGGCGCGCATCGAGGCCCGTCGGGGCAAGGATTTCACCTACGAGGTGCTCGATCTGGCCACGCTGCTGCCGGAGCTGCTGCAGGAGTTCAAGCCGCCGGACGATCGCAGCCCGGCGCAGCTGGCACCGCTGTCGAAGTCGATCATCGTTCGGGTCGACCGCAACAAGATGCGCCAGGCCATCGGCAACGTGGTCGCCAACGCCTACAAGTACTCGCCGCAGGGCGGGGCGGTCGAGGTGCGGCTCGTGCACGGCGACAGCGAGCCGTCGATGGTCGGCATCGAGGTGCGCGATCACGGCATCGGGCTGACGCCCGAACAGATCGCCCGCGTCGGCGAGCGCTTCTATCGCGCCGATGCGTCTGGCAACATACCGGGCACGGGACTGGGGATCAGCATCGTGAAGGAAATCATCGAGTTGCTGGGGGGACGCATGGCCATCGCCAGCGAGCCGGGGCATGGAACCACCGTGACGCTGTGGCTGCCCACCACACCTGAATCGGCCCCGGTCGAAGCCGCCTTGGAGCACGCATGAAGTCGATCCTGATCATCGAGGATCAGCCCGACATCCGTCGCCTGATCCGCTGGGCGCTCGAATTCGAGCATTACGCGATTCACGAGGCCGCCAACGGTGCCGCCGGACTGGAAGCCGCCCGCAACCTGAAGCCCGATCTGATCCTGCTCGACGTGATGATGCCCGGCGACCTCGACGGCCTGCAGGTGTGCGCGGCGGTCAAGGCCGATCCGGTGCTGGCGCACGTGCCTGTCGTGCTGCTGACCGCGCGGGCGCAGGACAGCGACCGCGAGGCCGGCCAGCGTGTGGGCGCGAACGCCTATCTGGTCAAGCCCTTCAGCCCGTTGGCGTTGATCGATACCGTCAATTCCCTGATCGTTCCCGGGCCCTGAGCCAGCGGGGCTGCCGGCCTGCGTCTCCCGGGCACCGATCGTGCCCGCCGGTGACCGGCAGCGTGCTCAGGCCGCGAGCCGGCAGGTGGTGGCTGCTTCCGATTCGGGCTCGCTTTCGTCGATCGTCGGTGCCGGGCGAGCCGGCAGGACGACGTGGAACGCGGCGCCGCCTTCGGGCCGGTTCTGGGCGTGGATGCGCCCGCCGTGCGCGTCGATGATCTTCCGGCAGATGGCCAGGCCCAGCCCGGTACCGCCGGAGCCGTCCTTGGTGTGGCTCGACTGCACGAAGGCCTCGAAGATCGTCTCCAGTTCAGCGACCGGAATGCCGGGCCCCTGGTCGCGCAGTACCAGTCGCAACTCTCCAGAGGGCGTGTGATCGCCGACGAGGTCGATGCGGCTGCCCGCGGGCGAGAACTTGATGGCGTTGGCGAGCACGTTGCGCACGACCTGCTGGAAGCGCGGCGGATCGACTCTCGCGAGCATCGGCTCGTCGGGCAGGTGCGTCACCAGCTGCAGCCGGCGCGCAGCGAGCAGCGGATGGATCTCGCGGATCACGCCGCGGACCAGTCCGCGCAGATCATTGGTTTCGAGGTGGATCGCACCCACCGTGCTGTCGATCTTCGACACGTCGAGCAGGTCGTTCACCAGCGTCAGCATGCGCTGGCCGGCGCCGTGGATGTCGTCGAACATCGCCGCCATCCGCTCGTTCGGGCGGGCCCGCATCTGGCCCAGTTCGGAGAACCCGATGATCGACTGCAGCGGCGTGCGCAGCTCGTGGCTGATGTTGGCGATGAACTCGGACTTCGCACGCGACGCTTCCTCTGCGATGTCCCGCGCTTCGCGGGTGGCGCGCTCCGCATTGCGGAACTCCGAGATGTCCATGAACACGCACAGGATGCCGGCCGGCCGGCCGTCGGGCCCGTGCAGCATCACCTTGTTGACCATGACATCGCGCGTCGAACCGTCGCGGTGCTTGACCGTCGTCTCGTAGCGCAGCGGCTCACCCGGTGCGAGCCGCTTCCGGTCTCGCGCCTCGAACAGTGGCCGGGGAGTCGCCTGTTCCGAGTCGTCCTGTGTTTCAAAGGCGATGTCGCCGCTCTGCTGCCCGGTGAACTCCTCCCACGCCTTGTTGACGATCAGGTGGCGTCCCTTCATCGAGACGACCGACTTCGGCAGCGGGCTGAGCTCCATCACCAGCCGCGTGAAGGCGAGCTGGGCCTCGAGCTGGCGTTCGGCCGCCACGCGTTCGGTCACGTCGATGGCGCTGCCGGCAAAGCCGGTGACCACGCCTTCGTGCTGCAGCGGCGTCACCGAGAAGTCGAAGGTGCGCACCACGCCCGTGGCAATGACCAGCGAGGCCTGCGCCCGGCGGGCCTCGAGGCCGGGTCGGGTTGCGAACAGATCCCACACCGCGTCCCGATCCCGGGCCAGCACCAGCTCCCAGGGTCGCGCGCCTTGAGCGGTCTCCACGGGCGTGCCCATCACGGGCATCCAGTGGTTGTTGACGAAGGTGATGGCGCCGTTGGCATCGGTGCGGAAGATCAGTTCCTGCAGGCTCTTGAGCGTCACGGTCAGTTCCGTCTCGCGCTGCGAGGCACGCAGATGGGCGGCGTCGATCTCGAGGCGCGCCGCCATGCGCGCGCGCAGGCTGCGCATGACGATCCAGGTGCCACCCGCGGTCAGGAGAGTGAGCACCAGCCCGGCGATGATCAGCAGGCGCTCCTTCTTCAGCCAGTCTGCCATCGCGTCGTGCTGGCTGGTCTCGACCATCGCGACCAGCGGATGGCCCGCAATCGAACTGAACGAAGCGATCTGTTCGGTGCCGCGCACGCCTGCGCCGGTCCATTCGCCCTGCGGTTGCTTCTGAAGCAAGCCCTGGAAAAGCGGCACGTCCTTGATCGACGAACCCGCCGCGCGTGCGGTGACCGCAGTCGACGCGATCAGTCTGCCGTCGCTCGAAGCCAGCGTGGCCAGCAGGCTCGAATCGGACATCATGTCGCGCTGGACAGCGGCGAATGCCTGGCCATCGAGCATCGCGATCAGATGAACGCGTTGCCCGCTGGGCAGCTGCACCGTGCGCAACAGCGGAAGAAGGCTGTCGCCCGGCTGTGTGCGCCGAGGCGAGCTCGCAGGCGCCAGGTCCAGCAGGCTGCCGGCTGCCACGGCCTCCCCGAGCCGGTCCTGGTCCACGGACGGCAGGGTGCCCAGAGCCTTGAGATCGATCACCCGATTGATGGCCGCCAGGTCGGTGCCACCGATCACGAGTCCCTGCGCGTCGATGATGCCCAGGCCGAGCAGGAACGGCAGGCTGGTCGCCGTCTGGGCGATCGCGGAGCGCGTTGACTCGCCGTCGGCAGGCAGCCCCAGCTCGAGCTGGTTCCCGATTGCGGTGTTGGCCAGGATGGCGCTGTCGATGCTGCGACGGATTCCATCGGAAAAGGCACGCGACTGCACGCCGGTGTGGTTGTGGGCTTCAGCAATGGCCTGACGCCTTTCGTGCAGCGCGAACCCGACCAGGGCCGACCACAGGAAAATGGTCACCACGATCCCGGTGAGGATCGCCAGACCGACATCGGTGGGCTTGGCCCGGCGCTTCAGGCGGCGAACCATCGCCTCAGTCCCCGCGCCTGACGAACGGATCGCCGCCGCTGCACAGGTCCTCGAAATCGAGCTTCTGCAGGTTGACCTGATCGCGCAGTTCGATCAGGTCGGTCGCGTGCTCGACGAACGTGTCGACCACGAGCGGATCGAAGGCGCGTCCGCGCTGCTCGATCAGCATCTCCAGCGCGACGTGGTCCTCGAAGGCGGGGCGGTAGCAGCGGTCCATCGTCAGTGCGTCGAAGAAGTCGACCACCGCGACGATGCGGCCCGACAGCGGAATCGTCGCGCCGGCCATGCCGCTCGGATAACCGCTGCCGTCCCAGCGCTCGTGGTGGGACAGCGCCACTTCCGCCGCGGCGGTGAACAGCGGGATGCGCGAGCGGCCGAGGATCTCGGCACCGATCTGCGGATGCTGGTTCATCACCGCGCGCTCTTCCGGGTTGAAGCTGCCTGGCTTCTTCAGCACCGCGTCGGGGATGCCGATCTTGCCGATGTCGTGCATCGGCGCGGTCTGCCGCAGCAGCATCGCGTACTGCTCGGTCTGGCCGAGCCGCAGGGCCAGTGCCCAGGCCAGGTAGCCCATGCGCACGATGTGCACCCCGGTGTCGTCGTCACGGAACTCCGCGGCGCGCGACAGTCGCAGCAGCGCGTCATGGTGGGCGCGGGCCACTTCCTGCAGCGCTTCGTTGCGCTCGTGGTACATCCGGCCGAAATCGGCCACCAGGCGCTCCATCTGCGCCGAGGCGGCATCCTCGAAACAGTTGCTGCCGGCGAGAGACGCCGCTTCGGTCATCGCGTTCATCGTGTGTCCTTCAGTGCGCGGTGGCGGTGCTGCCGAGCAGCGTCAGCAACTGCATCGGGCTGAACGGCTTGACCAGGTAGGCGGTGGCGCCAGCCTGCAGGCCGGCTTCGCGGTCGGCGCTGCTGCCGCGCGCCGACAGCATGATCACGGGCACGTCGCGCAGCCGCGAATGGCACTGCATCGCGCGGCACAGGCCGAGGCCGTCGAGGTCGCCCGGCATCATCACGTCGAGCAGCACCAGGTCGGGCTGCAGTTCGCGGGCCATGTCCCAGCCCGTGGCGGCATCCGGCGCTTCGTGGATCTCGCACTCCTCGAACTCGAGGGTCATGCGGATCAGCCGGCGGATGTCGGCGTGGTCTTCGACGATCAGGATCTTTTTCATGCGGGTCCGTGCAGGCTTTGATATTTGATGTGGCAATTGTGATCAAAATGATATTGCGCGTGCAACTTGATTTCGCCATCACGCGATAAAAGCGGCAGAATTACGCACATGACAGCGCACACGACAGACTTTTCGGGTCAGGACACCGCGCCCGACGATGTCAGCACCACGATCGAGGTCGCCAAGCAGCTCGGCCTGGCCGTGCGTTCGGTGCAACTGATGGTCGACCGGGGCGAACTCGTCGCGTGGAAGACCGCTGGCGGGCACCGGCGCATCTCGCGTGCCTCGGTGCAGCGCTGGCTGGCCCAGCGACAAGCTGGCGGGGCGGCCGTCGATGCGCACGCTGCTGCGCCCGCCCGTCCGGAGACTGCCCCGAACACGACCCCGACCTCCAGCGAACGGCGCGGCGCCCCCCGGGTGCTGCTGATCGAAGACTCGCGCCACTACCAGAACCTGATCAAGCTGCTGATGCAGCAGCAGTTCCCGCAGGCCCAGCTGAGCGTGGCCGACGATGGCATCGCCGGCTTGGCGATGGCGGGGCAGCTGCAGCCCGAAGTGCTTCTGGTCGACATCCTGCTGCCGGGCATCGACGGCGCCACGCTGATCACCGGGCTGCGATCGCATCGCACCTTCGCCGGCAGCCAGTTGATCGTCATCACCTCGCTCGACGGGGCCGAGCTCGAGCCTTACGCCTTCGCGCTGACGGGCGTGCCGGTGGTGCACAAGCCGAAGCTGGTGGTCGAGCTGCCGGCCTTGCTGAACGCCGCCCTGCAGGCGGCTGCAGCGACCCCGTGCCCTGCGGCCTGAGTCTCTGCCGTGGCGCTTCCGCGCGTCCTGCTGGTCGAAGACGACGTATCGATCCGCCGGCTGGTCGAGATGTCCCTCGACGGCATGCCGATCGAGCTGATCACCTGCGAAGGCGCGGCCCAGGCGCGCGAGCGGCTGCGCGAGTCGCCGGTTCGCCTGCTGATCACCGACCTGATGATGCCGGGGGAGACCGGCCTCGAATTGCTGCAGTCGCTGGAGCGGGATCCCGCACTGCGCGCCGGTGCGCGGCTGGTGGTGTTCAGTGCCGGCATCTCGCCCGAGTTGGAGCGCACGATGGCGGCGCTCGGCGTGTGGCGCTTCCTGACCAAGCCGTCTTCGATGCTGGTGCTCGAGCGGTGCGTGCTCGACGCACTGGGTCTCGATCTCGCGGACGATCCTGCGGCCCGTGCAGTGCCGGCGGCTGACGAAACTGCAGCGGTACCGGTTGTGGATGTGCACGAGCAAGCGGCGATCGATCGCCACTTTGCCGGCAATGCGCCGCTGTTCCATGCGTTCAGGGCGACCTGCCTGACGCAGTTTGCAGACGACCTGCAAGAGGGTGATCGCGTGGCGGGCGCGCGGAACGCGCAGGGCATGCGCAGGCTGGCGCACAGCCTCAAGAGCGTGTTGCGCACGCTCGGCCACGAGGCGGAGGCCGACGGTGCAGCACGGCTCGAATCGGCCGCGGCTGCGGGCGACTGGACGGCCGCGGCAGCGCCCTGGGCCGACCTGCGCGCGGTCTTGCAGCGCCTGTCGAGCGACGCCTCCACGGGCGGTTGATCCCCTGTCGAGGGGCGGCTGCGACCGCGGCTGCTGGCCGGACTGGTCATCAGATCCAGTTAAAAGTGATAAAAATCTCGCAATTTGCGCCTCTTAAATGATACAAATGCGTAAATCACTTGTATCGTTTGGTTTCTGGTCGAGCTCGCGGTGTTTCAGCGTGACGACCTCACCCAAAGGAAACCACGATGCAGACCCTGACGAGCCCCAACCGAACAGAAGTAGTCCGGCCTGAACCCGGAGATTCACCCGAAGGTCAGCGCGTCCTGGCCTTCAAGATCGGATCGCAGTCCTACGCGGTCGACATCCTGCAGGTGTGCGAGATCCGCTCGTACAGCGCGCCGATGAAGCTCGCGCATTCGCCGTGCGACCAACTCGGCGTGATGAATCTGCGCGGCGAGATGGTGCCCGTCGTCGACCTGCGGCTGCGCCTCGGCGCGGTGGCGTGTGAGTACGACGCGCAGAAGTCGGTGATCGTGGTCGAGCGCGACGGCAAGCGTCTGGGTGCGGTGGTCGACAGCGTCAGCGACGTGCTCGATCTCGCCGCCGAACACCTGCGGCCGGTGCCGTCGATGCCGGGCTTCTCGTCGAGCGGGCACCTGCGCGGCATCGCCACCATCGATGACCAGATGCTCGTGCTGGTCGACATCGCCTCCCTCGTCGGCTCCGCGGCAGGTGTTGCCGTCGCCGCCCTGCACTGAACTGAACGACCACGGAATCACTGCCATGAACCAACTCAAAGTCTCCACCCGCCTGCTGCTGCTGATCGGCACCCTGTCTCTGCTGCTGGTCGTCATCGGCGCGATCGGCCTGTGGGGCATCAACGATGCCAACCAGTCCCTGAAGACCGTCAACGCCGACCGCGTCGTGCCGCTGGGCCAGCTGGCCGAGATCGAGCGCCGCATGCTCAAGAGCCAGGCTGCGTTGCTGAACGCGATCGGCGACCCGCGTCCCGAGGAAATCGCCACGGCGACAACGACGCTGCCGGACAATGCCGCCGCGATCGATGCCCTCTGGAAGGCCTACACGGCCACGTTCTTGACCACCGAGGAAGCTCGGCTGGTCCAGGCCTTTGGCGACGCACGAGCCCGCTATCGAAGCGAAGGCCTGCAGCCCACGCTGGTCGCGCTCAAGGAAGGCCGGGTCAAGGATGCCGGCAAGATGGTCGACGAATTGCTGAATCCCCTCTACAAGCCGGTTGAAGAGAATCTCGAAGCCTTGCTGAAGCTGCAGAACGAAGTCGCCGCAGAGGAGTACGCGGCGGCCTTGTCGAGCTACGCGACGATCCGTGCGGTGGCGCTCGGTTCGATCGTGGCCGGCCTGCTCTTCGCAGCGGTCTTCGGCACGTGGATGGTGCGCAGCCTGACCCGCCAGCTCGGTGCCGAGCCGGCCGATGCGAAGGCCCTGGCCCAGGCCGTGGCCGAGGGTGACCTGACGGTGCAGATCGATCTGCGCCCCGGCGACACCGACAGCCTGATGGCGTCGCTGAACGCCATGCGCGACAGCCTGCAGAAGACGGTCGGCGACGTGCGCCGCAACGCCTCCAGCGTGGCGGTGGCATCGTCGGAAATCGCACAGGGCAACCTCGACCTGAGCCAGCGCACCGAAGAGCAGGCCAGCGCGCTGGAAGAAACGGCCGCGTCGATGGAAGAGCTGACCAGCACCGTGCGCCAGAACGCCGACAACGCCCGCCAGGCCAGCCAGCTGGCATCGAGCGCCTCCGAAGTGGCTGTTCGAGGTGGCGAGGCCGTGGGCCGCGTCGTCGAGACGATGAAGGGCATCAACGAGAGCTCGAAGCGCATCTCGGACATCGTCAGCGTGATCGATGGCATCGCTTTCCAGACCAACATCCTGGCGCTGAATGCTGCCGTCGAAGCTGCCCGTGCTGGTGAGCAGGGCCGCGGCTTCGCGGTGGTGGCCAGCGAGGTGCGCAACCTTGCACAGCGCAGCGCCGAAGCGGCACGTGAAGTCAAGACGCTGATCAACGACAGCGTCGGACGCGTCGAGGCGGGCTCGGCGCAGGTCGATCAGGCGGGTGCCACCATCAACGAAGTGGTGGTCTCGATCCGCCGCGTGACCGACCTGGTCAGCGAGATCAGTGCCGCCAGTGCCGAGCAGAGCGCCGGTGTGGCGCAGGTCGGCGAAGCGGTGGCCCAGATGGATCAGGTCACGCAGCAGAACGCCGCGCTGGTCGAGGAAGGTTCGGCGGCTGCCGAGAGCCTGCGGGTGCAGGCGCAGCAACTGGTGCAGGCGGTCTCGGCCTTCCGCACCGAATCGAATGGCGGGTCGATGGTTGCCGCAGCGCAGGCCGAGACCGCCGGCTGGGGTGGCGAGGAGCGCCGCGGACCCAACCGTGCCCGCAACGTCGTTCGTCCGACGTTCACGCCTCGCAAGGCCGCGGCCACCGCTTCACAGTCTTCTGCCGCGCAACGCCAGCAGCCGCTGAAGACCGGCACCGACGACAGCTGGGAATCGTTCTGACGTCTTGAGCTTCGGCTTGAAGAGGGCCCGCCTTGGCGGGCCCTTTTTGTTTGCTTCTCTCGGATCGCGTGTGGGGTCTGCGGAGCATGTCACCCCCCGGCGACGCGCTCGACGATGAGCGGATGGACACGCTCGCGACGACCGAGCCGTGCACGGTGTCGGTTCGTCGAATTCCGAATATGCAAGCGCGGAACGCTTCGTTTTCTGCGCGCGTGTCGCTGCCTAGGATGACCTGTCAGCTGTCGGAATGTCTTCGCTCAGCGCCGGTCTCTCATCCAGGATTCGCACTCATGTCCGCATCAAGCTTCACCCGTTCCGCACTGCTCGTGCTTGCCGTCAGTGCAGCAGCCTTCGGCGCTGCCGCCAAGGACGTTTCACTGCTCAACGTGTCGTACGACCCGACGCGCGAGCTTTACGTCGAGTACAACGCCGCGTTCGCCAGGTACTGGAAGGCCAGGACCGGCGACGTCGTCACCGTCAGGCAGTCTCACGGCGGCTCGGGCAAGCAGGCGCGATCGGTCATCGACGGCATCGACTCCGATGTGGTGACGCTCGCGCTGGCCTACGACATCGACGAGATCGCCGCGAAGGCCAAGGTGCTGCCCGCCGACTGGCAGAAGCGTCTGAAGCACAACAGCTCGCCGTACACCTCGACCTACATCTTCCTGGTGCGCAAGGGCAATCCGAAGGGCATCAAGAACTGGGATGACCTGATCAAGCCCGGTGTGGGCGTGATCACCGCCAACCCGAAGACCTCGGGCGGTGCGCGCTGGGGCTACCTGGCGGCCTACGGCTTCGCGCTGCAGCAGCCGGGAGGCTCCGACGCCAAGGCGCAGCAGTTCGTGGCCAGCCTGTTCAAGAACGTGCCGGTGCTCGATTCGGGCGCGCGGGGTTCGACCGTGACCTTCGCCGAACGCGGCATCGGCGACGTGCTGCTGGCCTGGGAGAACGAGGCTCACCTGGCGTTGAAGGAGTTCGGCGCTGACAGGTTCGACATCGTCTATCCGCCGGTCAGCATCCTGGCCGAGCCGCCGGTCAGCGTCGTCGACAAGGTCGTGGACAAGAGGGGCACCCGCGACGTGGCTCAGGCCTACCTCGAGTACCTGTACTCGGCGGAAGGGCAGGAGATTGCGGCGCGCAACTTCTACCGGCCGATCGACCCGGCGGTGGCCACGAAGTACGAGAAGAACTTCCCGAAGATCAACCTGTTCACCATCGATGCCGTCTTCGGTGGCTGGGCGAAGGCTCAGAAGACCCATTTCGCCGACGGCGGTGTGTTCGACAAGATCTACACCGTGAAGTGATTTCTGCAGCCCCGGGGTGAGCTCGATCACGGCCACCCTGCGGGGCTGAACAGCCGGCTGCCACCGGATGAGGAGCAGCCGGACTTACTTGTTTTTCGGATAAGCAACGACGGAATGCATCGTTGTCCATTCGATGGGTGCTGCCTAGGATGGCCGTTTTGAAACTTCGTGGCGATGTTCGGCCACTCCTCACCATGACTCCAGTTTCCCGCCGCGCGGTGCTCGTCACGTTGGCCAGCACCGCTGCGCTGACCTCCTTCACCGCCTCCGCGCAAGGGGCTGGCAAGACCCTGCTGAATGTCAGCTACGACGTCTCGCGCGAGTTCTACAAGGAATACAACGCGGCCTTCGCCGTGCACTGGAAGAAGACCACCGGCGAGGAACTGACGCTGAACCAGTCTCACGGCGGCAGCAGCAAGCAGGCACGCAGCGTGGTCGAGGGACTCGAAGCCGATGTGATCACGATGAACCAGGCCAACGACATCGACATCCTGGCCGACCGGGGTGCCCTGATCCCCGCCGACTGGGCGAAGCGCCTGCCCGACAACAGTGCTCCGACGACCTCGCTGTCGGTGATCCTCGTCCGCAAGGGCAATCCGAAGAACATCCGCGACTGGAGCGACCTCGGGCGGCCGGGCATCTCGGTGATCATCCCGAACCCGAAGACCTCGGGCAACGGCCGCTACACCTATCTCGCGGCCTGGGGTGCGGGCCTGAAGAACGGGGTGGCACCTGCCGCCGCCAAGGCGCTGGTCGAGCGCATCTTCGCCAACGTGCCGGTGCTCGACGGCGGCGGGCGCGGTGCCACCACGACGTTCGCGCAGCGCAACCTGGGCGATGCGCTGGTGACCTTCGAGAGCGAGGTGCCGCTGATCAAGCGCGAGTTCGGCGGTGACTACGAGGTGATCTACCCGACGTGGACGGTGCTGGCGGAGAACCCGGTGGCGGTGGTCGACAAGGTGGTCGACAAGCGCGGCACCCGCAAGCAGGCCGAGGCCTATCTGAAGTACCTGTGGTCCGACGAAGGGCAGGACATTGCTGCTCGCCAGCACATCCGTCCACGCAGCGCCAAGGTGCTGGCCAAGTACGCGAAGGATTTCCCGAAGGTCAACGCGTTCACCGTCGACGAGGTGTTCGGCGGCTGGAAGAAGGCGCAGAAGGAGCACTTCGACGACGGCGGCTTCTACGACCAGATCGTGCTGCGTTCGAAGAAGTAACCGGGGCCTGACGTGTTCCTTTCCCGCACCCTGCTGCGGCGGCACAGCGTGCTGCCGGGCTTCGACCTGGCGCTCGGCTTCACGCTGCTGTACCTGAGCTTCATCGTGCTGATCCCGCTCAGCGCGGCCTTCCTGAAGACCGCCACGATGACCTGGCCGGCTTTCTGGGACGCGGTCACGTCGCCGCGGGTCATGGCCTCGTACCGGCTGACCTTCGGCGCATCGCTGGCCGGCGCGTTGCTGAACGCGTTCTTCGGACTGATCATCGCGTGGGTGCTGGTGCGCTACGAGTTCCCGTTCAAGCGCGTCGTCGATGCGCTGGTCGACCTGCCGTTTGCGCTGCCGACCGCGGTGGCCGGCATCGCGCTGACGGCGCTGTACGCGCAGAACGGCTGGATCGGTCAGTGGCTGCCTTTCAAGGTCAGCTACACGCCACTCGGCGTGTTCGTCGCACTGACCTTCATCGGCTTGCCGTTCGTCGTGCGCACGCTGCAGCCGGTGCTGGAAGACCTGCACAAGGAAGTGGAAGAGGCGGCCGCCACGCTGGGCGCCAACCGCTGGCAGACCTTCACGAAGGTGATCTTCCCGATCCTGACGCCTGCGTTGATCACCGGCTTCGCGCTGGCCTTCGCGCGGGCGCTCGGCGAATACGGCTCGGTGATCTTCATCGCCGGCAACATGCCGCTGGTCAGCGAGATCACGCCGCTGCTGATCATCACCAAGCTCGAGCAGTACGACTACCAGGGTGCGACCGCGATCGCGGTCGTGATGCTGGTCGCCGCTTTCAGCCTGCTGCTCGCAATCAATGCGCTGCAGGCCTGGACCCGGGCGCGTCAGGGACGATGAACCGATGAGCCACGATGCTTCTGCCCTGTCCCTGAAGCCCGGTTCCGGGATGCATGCCGGCCGCGCCAGTGCGCCGCCGAGCGTGCGTGCGGCGACGACCGAACCCACCTGGGTCAAGTGGACGCTGATCGGTGTCGCGATGGCTTTCCTGACGTTCTTCCTGTTCATCCCGCTGACCATCGTGTTCGTCGAGGCCTTCAAGAAGGGCGTCGACGTGTACCTGGCCTCGATCACCGAGCCCGATGCGCTGTCGGCGATCAAGCTGACGCTGATCGCGGCGGCCATCAGCGTGCCGATGAACCTGGTGTTCGGTGTCGCTGCGGCCTGGTGCATCGCGAAGTTCGAGTTCCGCGGCAAGAACGTGCTGCTGACCCTGATCGACCTGCCGTTCTCGGTGAGCCCGGTGATCTCGGGCCTGATCTACGTGCTGATCTTCGGCCTGCAGGGCTGGTTCGGCGAGTGGCTGCGTGATCACGACATGAAGGTGATCTTCGCCGTGCCAGGCATCGTGCTGGCCACGGTGTTCGTCACGTTCCCGTTCGTCGCGCGCGAGTTGATCCCCCTGATGCAGGCGCAGGGCACCGAGCAGGAAGAAGCCGCCTGCGTGCTCGGTGCCAGCGGCTGGCAGATCTTCTGGCGCGTGACGATGCCCAACATCAAGTGGGCGCTGCTTTACGGCGTGATCCTGTGCAATGCCCGCGCGATGGGCGAGTTCGGCGCGGTGTCGGTGGTGTCGGGGCACATCCGAGGCCAGACGAACACGATGCCGCTGCACATCGAGATCCTCTACAACGAATACCAGTTCGCGGCCTCCTTTGCCGTGGCTTCGTTGCTGGCCTTGCTGGCCCTGGTGACGCTGGTGCTGAAGTACGTGGTCGAGCAGCGGGTCAAGGCGCAGAAGCGAGCGGTGGATGAGCGTGCTTGATTCTTCTGCCGTGAAGTTCGAGCGGCACGGGTGGTCTCGGGCCGCGGCCAGCGGGCTGAATACCCGTTGGCCCCTGAACGGGCCCAACCTGGGCTTCCTCATGCCCGCTGGCCGCGGCCCGAGGCCACCCGTGCTGGCGTGTTTGCGGCTGACTCGAATTCAACCCAACCCCAACCCCAATCCGCTGCCCGCATCTCTGCCGTTGGGTCGAATGCACCACTACCGCAGCGCCTCGGCCGGGCCGGTCGCAGCGGGCATCAAGAAGCCAAGGCTCGGCCCGTTCAGGGCCGAGCGAGGATTCAGCCCGCGGAGGCCGGCTCGGCCGGGGCTCTGCGGCGCAGACAAAGGAAAACTCACTGCACTCTCATTTGCTGGAATGAATGAGAAGCGAATCCCGATGGAGTCATCGACATGAGCATTGAAGTCCGCAACCTGAACAAGCGCTTCGGCAAGACGGTGGTCTGCGACAACCTGAACCTCGACATTCCGTCGGGTGAGCTGGTCGCGCTGCTCGGGCCGTCGGGATCCGGCAAGACCTCGCTGCTGCGCATCATCGCGGGTCTGGAAGTGCCCGATTCGGGCACGGTGCTGTTCCATGGCGAGGACACTACCTACACCGACGTCCGGGAGCGCCAGGTCGGTTTCGTGTTCCAGCACTACGCGCTGTTTGCCCACATGACGATCTTCGAGAACGTCGCGTTCGGGCTGCGCGTGCGGCCGAAGGCCACGCGGCCGAGCGAGGCGCAGATCCGCGCGAAGGTCACCGATCTGCTGAAGCTGGTGCAGCTCGACTGGATCGCCGACCGCTACCCGCACCAGCTTTCGGGCGGCCAGCGCCAGCGCATCGCGCTGGCCCGCGCATTGGCGGTCGAGCCCAAGGTGCTGCTGCTCGACGAGCCGTTTGGCGCGCTCGATGCCAAGGTGCGCAAGGAGTTGCGTCGCTGGCTGCGCAGGCTGCACGACGAGGTGCATGTCACCAGCGTGTTCGTCACCCACGACCAGGAGGAGGCGATGGAGGTTGCGGACCGCATCGTCGTGATGAACGAGGGACGCATCGAGCAGGTGGGTTCTCCCGACGAGGTCTACGACCACCCGGCGACGCCGTTCGTGCTGAAGTTCCTGGGTGACGTGAACCTGTTCCACGGGCGACTCGACCACGCGCAGGGCGCGGTGCGGGACGCGGCCGATGTGAGCTACGTGCGCCCGCACGAATTGCAGATCGTGGCGACTGCCCAGGAGGGTGCGGTGGCGGTCACGCTGTCGCAGGCGCTGACGGTCGGTCCCAACACGCGGCTGGAGTTCAGGCGGCTCGATGACGGCAGCTTCATCGATGTCGAACTGCCGCGTGCCGAATTCAGGCAACTTCGCGAGCGCATGACGCTCGAGCCCGGCACCACGGTGCATCTGGTGCCACGCCGCATCACGCGCTTCGCCGAGGAACAGCAACCCGATCCAGCTGCTGCGATCTGACCCGCTGCGCCGCTATTCGGCCAGCCCGTAAAGCCGCTCCGGCGGCACGCGCAGCGCCAGCGAACGGTCGAATTCGAGGGCCTTGATGGCAAACGCGGGCTGGGCGGTGTCGCGGCGCGTCGTGCTGATCGTGGGCACCCCGGACTTGTCGGTGATGGCCGCTGCCACCGGGGTGTGTGCCGTGGCGCCGCGCCGGATCACGATCGCGAGCTCGCCCGAGGCCAGGTGCACCAGGTTGCCCGGCGGGTAGATGCCGTACTCCTTGATGATGGCCGCCGCCGCCGCACTGCCGTGGGCCTCCTGGTACATCTGCCGCGCAGCCTCCTGGATCGACAGCGGCGCGCGGGTCGCGCGCGGGCTGATCTTCGCCATGAAGATGTCGGCCATGCGCAGGATGCCGGCCTCTTCCGACAGCTCGACCAGATCATTCGGGTATCCGCCGCCGCCCGGTCGCTCGTGGTGTTCCATCACAGCCTGCAGCCAGATCTCGTCGTCGATGCCTGCCGCCCTCAGGCGCTCGACCGCCTGCGCCGGGTGCAGGCGCAGCTGCGCCTTCTGTTCGTCGTCGAAACGGCCGTGGACGGCGTAGCGCCCTTGAAACTCCATGATCGACAGGTTCATCGTCAGGGCGGCCTTCACCAGTCGTCGCGTGCGATCGACCGGCCAGCCGATGCGCAAGGCCATCAACTGGCACACGAGGGCGCAGTGCAGCGCATGGGTCAGCCCGTACAGATGCAACCTGCTTTCGTCCTGCCGCACCGACAGGTAGATGCCGATGTCCGGATCGCGTTCGACCAGGCCCATCAACTGGCCGGCGAACTCGTCGCAGCGACCGGCGAAATCAGGCTCCTGACCCACACTCTTGATCAGGCGATCGAGACGCCCTATCGCCTGTTCCCACAGGTCGAACATCGTCAGGCGCTTGGCGGCCTTTTCGGGTGGGGCCCCGTTGCGGGCCGCCTCGATCTCGCCTTCGTCGGCGAATACGCCGCGCGAAAGCAGCGCCGCCATCTGTGCTTCGTTGTCGATCACCTGGCCCCGGGCAAGAAGCAGCTTCCCGTTTTCGTCGTGGACGCCGAAAGGCAGTGGCTCGTGCAGGCCGATCTGGCCGGCGATCAATTTGACCCAGTGTCGCAACCCACCCTCCGAAATCGATTAATCTGAACTTTCTGGTCGAAATATACGGGGGTCACTGCGATGCGGCAATCGGATCAACGATGGCAACAGGTGCTTCGCGCCTTGATCGGGGTCAAGCTGTGCGCGCGGGTTTTTCACTAGGCTCGGGCATTTTCCTGACCGGCAATCCCAGCCCATGACGACGCTTCTCTATCCGGCCACCGAGCCGTTGGCCGCACAGGCCCCGATGCCCCATCGCAAACTGATCCGAGCCTGGCTGACGCCGATCTGCGAACGCAGCACCGTCTACGCGCTGTGGCTGGTTCTCTTCGATCTGGTGCTGTTTGCCGCCGGTCTCGTGATCACCGTGCAGGCCAGTCACCCCGCATTGCAGGTGCTGGCCGGCCTCGCCACCGGCTTCGTGATCGGGCGCCTCTTCATCCTCGGCCATGACGCCTGCCACCAGAGCCTGACCCGGCATCGCACGCTGAACCGCTGGGTAGGCCGACTGGTCTTCCTGCCGTCCATGACACCCTACAGCCTCTGGGACATCGGGCACAACCTGGTGCACCACGGCTACACCAACCTGAAGGGCTTCGACTTCGTCTGGGAACCGCGAACGCTGCAGGAATTCCAGGCCTTGCCGGCGTGGAGGCAGAGGCTGGAGCGCGTCTACCGCAGCGGCTGGGCGCCGTGGCTGTATTACCTGGTCGAGATCTGGTGGGGCCGCATGATGTTCCCGAGCAAGGAAGTCATGCCGACCCGTCGCAAGGCCTTCCTCTGGGACTGCATCGGCGTGTCCATCGGTGCAGCGGTCTGGATCGGCGGTCTGGTGCTCGCGGCGTCCGCGACGGGCCAGTCACCGTGGTGGCTGGTGACGGTGGGCTTCGTCATACCTTTCGTCTTCTGGAACGGCATGATCGGCTTCGTCGTCTATGTGCACCACACGCACTCGGGCGTGGCCTGGTACGCCGACAAGGCCAGCTGGGCCAGCACCTCGCCGTTCGTGTCGACGACGGTTCACCTGACTTTCCGCTCGCCGATGGGCAGCGTGCTGCATCACATCATGGAGCACACCGCACATCATGTGGACATGAGCGTGCCGCTGTACCGGCTGAAGCGAGCGCAGAAGCTGCTCGAAACCATGCTGCCGGGACGCATCGTGATCCAGCCTTTCTCGTGGCGCTGGTATGCCGACACGGCGCGCCGCTGCAAGCTCTACGACTACGAGGCTCGCTGCTGGACGGATTACTCGGGACGTCGAACCACCGACCCGGTGCTGGTCGGGTGACCGGGCGGCGGGCTGCCCGCGTCACTCTGCATGGACATCACCGGCGAGCGCGCGTTCGACCACTGGTCTCGACAACGTCGGGGCAAACGCCTCGATGAACGCGTACACATAGCCGCGAAGCCAGGTGCCGCGCCGGACGGCCAGCCGCGTCAGGTTGATCTCGAACAGGTGCCGCGCGTCGAGCGCGCGCAGCGTGCGGTCGCGCTCGGCGTCGAAGGCGATCGAAGCGACGATGCCCACGCCCATGCCGAGCTCGACGTAGGTCTTGATGACGTCGGCATCCATGGCGCTGAGCACGATGTCGGGCGTCAGCCCCGCTTTCGCGAATGCGTCGTCGATGTGGGCGCGGCCCGTGTAGCCGGTCTCGTAAGTGATGATCGGATGGCGCGCCAGGTGTTCGAGGGTGATCGGGCCGTCGATGTCGAGCAGTTCGTGGCCGGGTGGCACGACGATGCTGTGCGTCCAGCGGTAGCAGGGCAGGGCGACCAGCGATTCGTATTGCGCCAGTGCTTCGGTCGCCACGCCGATGTCGGCCTCGCCGGACAGCAGCATCTCGGCCACCTGCTTCGGCGAGCCCTGATGAAGCAGCAGCGTGACCTTGGGGTAGATCTGGCGGAAGTCGCGCACCACGGTCGGCAACGCGTAGCGGGCCTGGGAGTGGGTGGCAGCGATCGACAGGCGGCCGGTGTCCTGCGCGTTGAAGTCGTCGCCGACACGTTTCAGGTTGTCGGCTTCCAGCAGCATGCGTTCGACGATCGGCAGCACCGCTTCTCCTGGAGGCGTGAGCCGCGTCAGGCGCTTGCCTGCGCGCACGAAGATGTCGATGCCGAGTTCGTCTTCCAGTTCGCGGATCTGTCGGCTGATGCCGGGTTGCGAGGTGTGCAGAACGCCCGCGACTTCGGTCAGGTTGAATCCCGTGCGGGTGGCTTCACGGACGGCTCGAAGCTGCTGGAAATTCATGGGTCGTCGCCCGGTGGGCGATAGTTGTTTTCGGCATATGCCGAGCGTCCGATTCTCACGATGCGATGCTCGGCAGGCAACGACACAGTGCTTCTAAGCTTGGTTGCCTGCTGCATAAGGGAGGGTGGGGTATTCGCCCCCTGTTCGCTCCGTGCGCCCGGGCTTTGCAGGGCTACCATCGATGCACGGTTCGTTACAGCGAGAGTCTTGTGCGCACCTGTCCATTCCTCCCGCGTCGCCTGCTCCTGAAGCGCGCAGCCCTGGCTGCCGCAGCGCTCTGGGCGTCCGCCGATGTTCGCGCGCAGGCCGCTGCCGCCACCGAGGTGGTTCTGGCCACTCCGGGGCCCTCCAGCGCGGTGTCGCTGATTCCCGAGCTTGCCGTGCGCATCGGTGCAGACCGGGCCGAAGGGCTGGCGCTGCGCCTGAAGTTCGTGACCGGCGGCGGGGTCGCTATCCGTGAGATGGCGTCCGGCAACGCGCAGTTCGGTGTCTTCGGAGTGCCTGCGGCGATGAAGGAGAACCTCGAATCGCGTCGCCTGGTGGCGCTGGCGGCGATCGAGGACAGGGTGCTGCTTTCGGTGATGGTGCGCAGCGACCTGAAGGACAAGGTGCGTCGCGTCGAGGACCTGCGAGGCCGCGTGCTCGGCATCCACAGCAACTCGCTCACGTCGAGCACCACGGGGCAGCAGTTTCTCGTGCTCGTGCTGCGCCAGCATGGGGTGTCGCCGGAGTCGGTCCGGTTCGTCGCCGCCGGGCAGTCCTGGGACACGCAGGCCAGTGCAATGCGGGCCCAGGTGGCCGATGCCATCGTGTCGGAAGAGCCGTTCGCGTTGCGTCTGGCCCAGGAAGGGCTGGCGTTCCCGCTCTTTCGCATCGGCCATCCCGAGGATCCACGATCCTTGCCGGGGGTCGGCTTCCTGCGCGGCGCCTTGATCAGCTCGGTGGGCCTCGTCGAGGGACGGCCTGAGCTGGCGCAGAAGATGGTGCGTGTGGTTCAGCGCACGCTGGCCTGGAGGCGCGACCACACGCCACAGCAGGTCGTCGATGCGCTCGGATTGACCGGCGCCGATGCGCTGGCGATCGCCGAGATGCTGCGGCAGTACCCGCAGCAGTTCAGTCCCGACGGCCGTTTTTCGCAGGCGCAGATCGCGCAGACCGAGACGTTCTTCGGCGAAAGTGCCGGGCAGGCCCCGGAGGCCGTCGCGTATCGGCTGCCGTCGATGATCGTGGACCGCTGGGCGGGCCGAAAACCATGAATCAGGCAGCGGCCACCGAAGCGGCGCGCTCCGACGCCGGCATGTCGTTGACTCGGCGACTGTTCGGCATGCTGGTCCTGGTGTTCGTGGCGGTGGCCGCGGCCTTCGCGCTGTTCACGCGCAGCGTGATCGAACACGGGCTGGAGCATCAGCGGCGCGACACGGGCAGTCACTTCGAGGCCCGCATCCGGGCGCTGGATCAGGGCTGGCGCCAGTCGGCTTTCAGCGTGCGCCAGCAGACCGAGCTCTGGCAGGTGGATGTCGAACGCCTGCCGGAGGTGGTGGCCGAGGCTCGCCTGCGCGCGCTGATGACCACCTTGCTGGACCAGGGCGAATTCACGCATGCAGCCATCGTCGGCGACGCGGGTCAGGTGCTGTTCCGATACGGCACCCGCTCGCAGGACCTGCTGACGCTGCCAGCCGACAGCGATGCGGCGGGTCTAGGATGGGTCTACAGCGACCGCGATCGCACGGTCTATCGAACGGTGACCGGGCCGGTGCGCCAGGCCGGGCGACCGGCCCAGTTGCTGTTGTACGTGCCGCTCGATAACGCGCTGCTGGCGCAGCTCGCCTATCCCAACACGCAGCTCGACCTGCTCCACGAAGGCCAGGCCGTGGCGACCTCGGATGCCGGCGCCCTGATGAGCGGCCCTCGCGCGTCCGCAGTGTCGGCAGACCAGCGAACGAACCTGTCGCTGCGCTGGGATGCAGGGCCCGGCGCACCCATGTTGCGCATCGATCGCCAGTTCGTGACCCCGATCTCGGGGCTGGAACTGCTGCTGATCGCCGGCACCTGCACGGGCGCCTACCTGGTCCTGGGCTGGTGGCTGCTGATCCGGTGGGTGCGTTCGCAGGCACGGCGCCTGGCACAGCTTCGGCAGGCGGCGACGGAGTTCGCCGCCACGCCGGTCATGTCGTCCGACCTGGAGTTGCGCCTGAGCGCGGTGGCGGATCGCGGCGACGACGTCGGGACGCTGGCGCTCACGCTGGGCGACATGATGGGCCGCATCGAGCAGGGTCAGCGTGAACAGGCGCGGGTGCAGCAGCAGCTCGCGGTCGTCAATGCCGGGCTCGAGGATCGTGTGGCCGAGCGCACCCGGGAGCTCGAGCAGGCGCGTGACGAGGCCCTGGCGGCTGCCCGGGCCAAGGAGCAGTTCCTGTCCAACATGAGCCACGAGATCCGCACGCCGATGAATGGCATGCTCGGTGCGCTCGACCTGCTTTCGCACACCGCACTGAACCCGCGTCAGGCGCAGTACATCGACGTGGCGGCCACCTCGGGCGAGGCGCTGCTCGGCATCCTCAACGAGGTGCTCGACTTCGCCAAGATCGGCGCGGGCGGCCTGCAGCTGGCCCGCGAGCCGATCGACGTGAACGCCGTGGCCCGGTCGGTCACCACGCTGTTTTCCGCATCGGCTCAGCGCAAGTCGATCGAGTTGCGCCTCGATTCCGATCCGGCGCTCGACGGCTGGCGCTATGGCGATTCGCTGCGTCTGCGCCAGGTGCTGCTGAACCTGGTCGGCAATGCGATCAAGTTCACTCAGCGCGGGTGCATCGTGGTCGGCACCCACTGCATCGGTTCGGGCGTCAGCGAACAGGTTGCCTTCGAGATCTCCGACACCGGCATCGGCATCGACAAGACTCAGCACGACAGGATCTTCGAGCCCTTCGTCCAGGCGCAGGACCCGGCCAGGCCGGCGCAGGGTGGAACGGGCCTGGGCCTCGCGATCAGTCGCGACCTGGTCAGGGCCATGGGTGGTGAACTGGTGGTCGACAGCCTGCCGGGCCAGGGCACCGTGTTCAGCTTTGCGCTGCCGTTGCAGCGAGCACCCGGCCCGGCTGCTGCCGCACCGGCACCGGCTCCGGTGAATGCCGTTGCGCCGGAGTCCCGCGACGAGCGGCGTCCGGAAGGCCTCAGTGGCCGTGTCCTTCTGGTCGAGGACAACAGCGTCAATCGCATGGTCGGTACCGCGATGCTGGAGTCCATGGGGCTCGAGGTGGTGGTGGCAGAGGACGGCGAGGAAGCCCTGGCCGTGCTGGCGCAAACGAAGGTGGCGCTGGTGCTGATGGATTGCCAGATGCCGGTCATGGATGGCTACGAGGCCACGCACCGGCTGCGCGAGCGCGAGCGTCTGTCCGGTGGGCCACGCCTGCCGGTCATCGCCCTGACCGCCAACGCCCTCAACGGCGACATCGAACGCTGCCTGGCTGCCGGCATGGATGCTCACCTCGCCAAGCCATTCATGATCAGCCAGTTGCACGCCTTGATCGAGCACTGGATATCCGCCGCTCGAGCGGAAGAGGTGGTTCCGGGCGGCTGACAAGCACCGCTGGAGACCTGTTCCGGCAGGACCGGGGCGTCCGGCGGCCCGGTCAGACCCGTCTCAAGACCGGAGCGGGCGTGCCGATGAAGCAACGGGGGACCGTCGATCGGATCGACGGGGCTCCCACGAAGGCCTGCGGCAGTGGTTGCCGTCGCGGCCAGGCTCCGACTGCACTTCCTCCTCGTCTCATGAACCAACTCAAAGTCTCCACCCGCCTGCTGCTGCTGACGGGTACCTTGTCGCTGTTGCTGATCGTCATCGGCGCGATCGGCCTGTGGGGCATCAGCGATGCCAACCAGTCCCTGAAGATCGTCAACGAAGGCCGGGTCGCACCGCTGGGCGCGCTGGCTGAAATCCAGCGCCGCCAGCTCGAGACCGAAGCCATGCTGATCAACGCGATCGGCGATCCGCGCGCGGAAGAGATTGCCAAGGCGCAGAGCGAGTTGCAGGAGAACTCGGTCGCGATCGACGCGTTGTGGAAGGAGTACACAGCGAGGCCGCTGACCGTCGAGGAGACACGGCTGGCCCAGTCCTTTGGTGACGCGCGGGCGCGCTACCAGAGCGGGGGTGTGCAGCCGACGATGGCCGCGCTCAAGGCCGGCCGGCTGAAGGATGCAACCCAGATGGTCGACGATGTCCTGAGCCCGCTGAGCGAGCCCGTGGACAAGAACATGCAGGCCTTGCTGAAGCTGCAGATCGACGTGGCGCGCGAGGAATACGCTTCCGCCGAGGCGAAGTACGCCACGGTACGAGCCTTCGCCATCGCCGCGATGGCTGCAGGGCTGCTGTTCGCCGCGGCGTTCAGTTCGTGGATGGTGCGCAGCCTGACCCGCCAGCTTGGCGCCGAGCCGGCCGAGGCCAAGGCGATGGCCCAGGCCGTGGCCGATGGCGACCTGACGGTTCGCATCGATCTGCGTCCCGGTGACACGGACAGCCTGATGTCTTCGCTGAATGTCATGCGCGACAGCCTGCAGCGGACGGTCGGTGAAGTGCGCCGCAACGCCGAAGGCGTCGCCACCGCCAGCGCCCAGATCTCCCAGGGCAACAACGACCTGTCGAGCCGCACCGAGGAGCAGGCCAGTGCGCTGGAACAAACCGCAGCGTCGATGGAGCAGCTGACCGCCACCGTTTCGCAGAACGCCGACAACGCGCGGCAGGCCAACCAGCTCGCCATCAGTGCGTCGTCGGTTGCCGTGGAAGGCGGGCAGGTCGTGGAGCGGGTCGTCGACACGATGAAGGGCATCAACGACAGCTCTCGTCGCATCGCGGACATCATCGGCGTGATCGACGGGATCGCGTTCCAGACCAACATCCTCGCGCTGAACGCCGCGGTCGAAGCCGCGCGTGCGGGCGAGCAGGGTCGCGGCTTCGCCGTGGTGGCCAGCGAGGTGCGCAACCTCGCGCAGCGCAGTGCTGCGGCCGCCCGGGAGATCAAGGATCTCATCACCACCAGCGTCGAACGCGTCGAAGCGGGTACGCAACTGGTCGACGAGGCCGGCTCCAGGATGAGCGAGATCGTGACGTCGATCCGGCGCGTCACCGACATCATGGGCGAGATCAGTGCGGCCAGCGCCGAGCAGTCGACCGGCATGGCCCAGGTCGGCGAGGCCGTCACGCAGATGGATCAGGCCACCCAGCAGAACGCCGCCCTGGTCGAGGAAAGCGCTGCGGCGGCCGAGAGCCTGAAGACGCAGGCGCAGCAGCTGGTCGCGGCGGTGGCGCTGTTCAGACTGCGCCATGGCGATGTCCATCCCGCGCCGACAGCCCGCCAGGTCGCGGCACCGCCCCCGAAGGCGTACCAGACCCCCGAGCGGCGCAGTCCGCACCGTGCGACCAATGTCGTCAGGCCGGCGTTCAATGCCGCCCACACGGTCCCGGCTGCCGCCGCGGCTCCTGCCGCGACGGGCAGCGATGACTGGACCTCGTTCTAGGCACTGCCTGGCGCTTCGAATGAGGCGCCCGGCGCCGCATTCGCCCCTGCGCGTGCCCGGCATATCGAGTGCAGTTGCTCCAGCGGCCCGCGCCACCGGCGTCGAAGCTGAACCGAACCTGAAGCCCAGGAGTGCCGACTGTCGCTACCTTCTCACCCATTGAAAGGGTTTGAAGATGCGGGTCCTGCTTGTCGAGAGCGATGCGGTCAGTGGCGGGAACGTGCGCGATCTTCTGCGGGCAGGCGGGCACGCCGTCAACTGGTATCGGCGACTCTCCGACGTGACTCTGCTGGGTGAGCAGGCGCACGACGTGATGCTGGTGGCCCTGCAGTTGCCCGATGGATCGGGCCTCGACTGGGTGGACGCCCGTCGGCGAAACGGCGATGCAACGCCTGTGCTGATGTTGAGCGATCACTGCCAGCCGGTCGATCTGTGGCAGCCCACGGATTCCAGCGCCGAGGCTCGAGAGGTGCTCGAAAGGGTGCTTGCGGCCATCCGCCACGCGCTGGCTCAGGAACCCTCCGCCGACCGAAGGATGCGCACCTACGGGCACATCGAACTCGACCCCCCCTCGCGGCGGGCATTCGTCCGCGGGTCAGCCGTCCGGCTGACCGAGCGCGAGTGGGAGGTGCTCGCCGCCCTGACCGAGAACCCGGGTCGCCTCGTCGCCAAGCGTGACCTGGACGCTCTGGTGGGCGGCCCCGCGGAGCCTGCATCGAGCAATGTCATCGAGGTGCACGTGTCGAGCCTGCGCCGCAAGCTGGGCCGGTCCTTCATCGAGACGGTGCGCGGACTGGGCTACCGGATCTGCATCTGACCCGATCGGAGCCGCGGCTCCGAACGACTCGTCCGTCGGGCGAGTTGTAACAACGCCTCGCAACAAACCTGAAGCGCCAAAAGACCTTCTGAGGTCTCTTGGCTTCTTAGCATTTGCCGATGTCCGCTCTACGTTCGAATAGCTGCCGCTGGTCGGGCAGGTCAAGTTCAACGAGGTCAGCAAGGAAACGCTGCTCGAGTTCTGGCACGGGGTGGTCAGCAAGACCGGCCTGAAGATCTCCTATCGCGAGCGCATGGTGGGTATCGAGCGCCAGGGCGATCTCTTCGTCGTGCAGACCGACTGCGGCAGCTACACGGCGCGCTCGGTGCTGCTGGCCATGGGTCGCCGCGGCACGCCGCGCAAGCTCGACGTACCCGGAGAGGAAGCATCGAAGGTCGTCTACCGTCTCGTCGATCCCGAGCAGTACCGGGGGCAGCAGGTGCTGGTGGTCGGTGGCGGAGACAGTGCGCTGGAGGCCGCCATCGCGCTGGCCGATCAGCCCGGAACCGGCGTGATCCTGTCCTACCGCAGCGCGGCGTTCTCGCGGGTGAAAGGGCGCAATCGCGATCTGCTTGCGGCCCACGAGAAGGCTGGGCGCGTGCAGGTCCTGCTCACCTCCAGCGTCAAGACGATCGAGGTGCGCAGCGTCACGATCAGCCATGAAGGCGCCGATCGCGCCTTCCCGAACGATGCGGTCATCGTCTGCGCCGGGGGCGAACTGCCGACGCCGCTCCTGAAGAAGATCGGGATCGAGTTCGAGACGAAGTTCGGCAGCCGCTGAGCGTCGATCCGTGCGGCGCAGCTCAGTCTGCTGCGGGGATGCCGAGGTCCAGCTCGACCGTGCAGCCTGAAGCGGAGCTCTTCATGCGGAGCTGACCGCCGTGGGCTCGCGCCACCAGGTCCGCCAGCATCAGGCCGAGTCCCATCCCGCCGTCGTACTGCTGTGCGTCGAGTGCCGACTGCAGTCGAGTGCGATCGGCCTGCGGTATGCCACTGCCGTCGTCGTGGACGGCGATCACGATGCGGCCGTCGGGCTCCTCCCGGGACTGCACACTGACTGTGCTGGCGCCGTGGCGCAACGAGTTGTCGATCAGGTTCATCAGCGCAGCTGCCAGCAGATCCGGATCCACCTGCAGGTGGGTGCTTCCGCCGGACGAGATCACGCTCTGCTCGAAGGACAACTGCCCGATCAGGTCAGCGATCTCCACCCTCTGCCTGCGCACTTCGCCACCGGTTCTGAACAGGGTCAGCAGCGCGGTCACCACGCGCTGCAGCCGGCTCGCCGCTTCGCGCGTGCGCTGCAGGTGGGGCTGTGCTTCGGCAGACGACACCCGTTGTGCGACGGCCAGCTGCGCGACCATGCCGGCCAGCGGCGTGCGCAGCGCATGGGCTGCGTGCGCCGAGAACGCGCGCTCGTTGCCGAGTCGACGGGCCAGCCGTGTGCCCAGCTCCGAGATGGCGGTGTGCATCGGCATCAGCTCGGCGCGCCGGGCGGGGTCGAGCCGCGATTCGGGCCGCATCGGGTCGAACTGCATCACGGCCTGAGACAGGTCGGTGATCGGCACCAGTTCCCGGCGGACCCGCCAGCGCAGCAGGTATGCGCAAAGCACGCCCACCAGCAGCGCGGCGCTGGCGGTGAACATCGCTGCGTCGAGCCGGGCCTGGTGCCGGCTGCGGCCGGTCTGGGCCACGAAGAGCATGCGCCCCGTGGTGTCGAAGGGCAGGCTGTAGACGCGCCATTCATCCCCGACGCTCGACAGGGCGGTCGTGCGCCGGTTGGCCAGCGGCGCGGCTGGCGCACGGTGAGAGCGCAGCAGGACCTGCTGGTCCGCGCCGACGATCTGCCAGACCAGTTCCTCGTCATGCACCGGCGCTGGCAACCAGCCGCCGCCGCCGTTGAGCGACAGCTGCGCCGAATTGAACGACAGCAGCGCGAACAGGATCTCGGCCGATTCCTGCAATGCGTTGTCGAGGAGGTCGTCGACTTCATGGCGCACCGCGAACCAGACCACCGCCGACACCGCGATGCCCCAGCCGATCGACACGCCGATCAGCGCCCGCGACAGACGCTGGCGGATCGAGGGCAGGGCGCTGGTGTTCGGCGTCATGTCGCCAGACGGTAGCCGAGACCGCGCGACGTCTCGATCACCCCGCGGCCGAGCTTTCTCCGGATGCTGGAGATGTGCACCTCGAGGGTGTTGCTGGCCGACTCGTTGTCGAGGCCGAGCACGAGTGCCTCGAGCTCGCTGCGCGACACGAGGCGGCCAGCGCGCAGGGCCAGCGCTTCCACCACCGCCCATTCGCGCGCCGTCAGGTCGGCACGCACGTCGTGCAGGAAGGCGACCTTGCCGGTCAGGTCCAGCCGGACGTCGCCGAACGCCAGCAACGCGCTGGCCGATCCGGAGACGCGCCGCCGGACGGCCCGAATGCGCGCAGTCAACTCTTCCGGCTCGAACGGCTTGACGAGATAGTCGTCGGCCCCGCCATCGAGACCGCGCACGCGGTCGCTCAGCAGGTCACGCGCCGTCATGATCACCACCGGTGTCGAGATGCCCTGGCGCCGGATCGAACGCACCCAGTCGAGCCCGGAGCCGTCGGGCAACTGCCAGTCCACCAGCAGGGCATCGTAGGGTTCACCGGTCAGCGCCTTCGCTTCGCACAGGCGCTTGCACCAATCGACTCGATGACCATCGGTCTGCAGGAAATCACGCAGCCCCTCGCCGAGGATCGCGTCGTCTTCCAGAAGCAGCAATCTCATGATCTGGCCATGAGGAGTCCCCGTGCGATCGGCAGGGCTGGCTCATTCATCTTTCAGGATCTCGAGCGTCTTCGGGTTGAAGTAGGCCTTCATGCGCATGCCCTTGCCGCTCTTGCCTCGGATCTTGTAGCAGCCGCTGTGGATCGTCGACTTCCTGATCGTCCAGCCTTCCGATCGCAGCCGCTTCTCCAGTGTCTCGATCGGTTGCCACTGGTCCCGCGGGCCGGCATTGCATTTGTCCGGGCTGGCCATGGTGCCGCCGCTCAGCAACATCGCTAGCGAGAGAAGTGCCGGGCGAATGAATGAAGGCATGTGCGGGTGGCGTTCTGGCGGTGAGGCACGCACTGTGCCTTCGCGACATGAAGTCGACCTGAGCTGCCGGTCGGCATCGGCGGGGCGCAAGCCGCTGGCCGATTCAGCGGTGTGACTTGCGCCGGTACCTGACATAGCTGTAGACCAGACCTTGTTCGGTGGCGTGGCTTTCGCTCTCGACCCTGTCGAAATCGCCGCGCTCCCAGTCGGGAAAATAGGCATCGGCCACGTAATCGGCATCGATCTCCGTGAGCAGCAGTTCATCGGCGCGGGGCAGGGCAAGCGCGTAGATTTCCGCGCCCCCGATCACGCAGACCTGTTCAACATCGCCGGCCAGTTCGAGCGCGGCCTCGAAGCCGCAGGCGCGTTCGGCACCGGCTGCGCACCAGTCGGGCTGTCGGGTGATGACGATGTTGCGTCGACCGGGCAGGGGCCGGCCGATCGAGTCCCAGGTCTTGCGGCCCATCACGATCGGGTGTCCCATCGTCAATCGCTTGAAGCGGGGCAGATCGCCCGGCAGATGGACCAGCAACTGGTTGTCCCTGCCGATGGCGCCGCCGCGAGCGACAGCGGCGATCAGGATGATGGAAGGTGGGCCCATCGCGATATTGTCATCTCGGGAGCGGGGAGCCCGGGCCTGCCCCGGCGCCGGCCAGCGGCAGGGCGGCGCGCCGCTGACGCCGTCCGGTCCAACGGGTCCATGATCTCCCAACAAATGCGAACGGGTCGTATTTGTGTTTGCATTGGATGCGGTGTAACCTCGGTGCCTGTGTGCCGGATCACTGACCGATTCGGCTCTTCTCATTCCTCGCAGTTGCCGTGAACCACTCGAAGCCTTTGTTGACACTGGACTGCACGCCGTTGCGCCAGCGCTTCCTCGTCAGGGCCGTGCAGGCGCCGCCCCGCGCCCCGGAGTGGGCGCAGTGGCTGGAGGAGATCGGTTTCATGCCGGGTGAGCAGGTCGAGCTGCTGGCGCGCGGTGCCTTCGGGGGCGATCCGCTGGTCGTGCGAGTCGGGTTGTCGACCTTCGCGCTGCGCAGGGCCGAAGCCGCGTGCGTCGTGGTCGAGGCTTCGGCGTGAGCGAATCCGTCATCCACTTTCACCATGGCGGGCCGCTGGTGGCGCTGGTGGGCAATCCCAACTGCGGCAAGACGGCGCTGTTCAACCTGCTGACCGGAAGCCGCCAGAAGGTCGCCAATTACGCGGGTGTGACCGTCGAGCGCAAGGAGGGCCGCCTGATCACGCCCGCCGGCAAGACCTTGCGGGTGCTCGACCTGCCCGGTGCCTACAGCCTTCATCCGCGGTCGCCCGACGAGCGCGTGACCTGCGATGTGCTGTACGGACGTGCCAAGGGCGAGAAGCGCCCCGATCTGGTGGTGTGCGTGGTCGATGCGACCAACCTGCGTCGCAACCTGCGCATCGTGATGGCGGTGAAGCGCCTCGGTCTGCCTTGCATCGTGGCGCTCAACATGACCGATCTGGCTGCACGCCGCGGGATCAATGTGGACGCGCAGGCGCTGTCGGCCGAGCTCGGCTTGCCGGTGGTCGCCACGGTGGGCATCCGCAACGAGGGCGCCGGTCGCCTGCGTGCCATGCTGGACGATCCGCTGGTCTGGCAGCGCGTATCAAGCCCGGCAGCCCATGGCGCCACCGAGTCCGCCATCGTCACGCAAGCCGACCATGAAGTGGTGCACTCGATGCTGGAGCGCCTCGGGCTGGCCGCCGTCCTGCCGCACACGGCGAGCGACCGCATCGACCGCGTGGTGCTGCATCCGGTCTTCGGGCCGATCCTGCTGGCGGTCGTGCTCTTCCTCGTCTTCCAGTCGGTATTCGCCTGGGCGCAGGTGCCGATGGATGCGATCAAGAGCGCCACGGAATGGATGGGGGCGGCGGTCACGTCGGCGATGCCCGATGGCTGGATGCGCAGCCTGGTCGTCGATGGCGTGATTGCCGGAGCTGGCGGCGTGGTGGTGTTCCTGCCGCAGATCCTGATCCTGTTCTTCTTCATCCTTCTGCTGGAGGAGTCCGGCTACCTGCCGCGCGCGGCCTTCCTGCTCGACCGGCTGATGGGCAGCGTGGGACTGAGCGGCCGCTCGTTCATCCCGCTGCTGTCGAGCTTCGCTTGTGCGATCCCGGGCATCATGGCCGCGCGCACGATCGCCAACCCGCGCGACCGGCTGGTGACGATCATGATCGCGCCCCTGATGACGTGCTCGGCCCGCCTGCCGGTGTACGCGCTCCTGATCGGCGCGTTCGTCCCGGCTCGCTCCGTCTGGGGCGGATTCCAGCTGCAGGGTCTGGTGCTGTTCGGGTTGTACGTGGCCGGCATCGCAGGCGCCCTGGCCGTGGCCTGGGTGCTCAAGCGCTTCACCGCACGTGGGCAGGTGCGTTCGCTGATGATGGAACTGCCTGCCTACCACTGGCCGACATTGCGCAACCTGGCCATCGGCCTGTGGCAGCGCATGGAGATCTTCATGAAACGCGTCGGCGGCATCATCCTCGGCCTGACGATCGCGCTGTGGTTCCTCGCGAGCTTTCCAGCGCCGCCCGCTGGTGCGACAGGCGCTCCGATCGAGTACAGCGTGGCGGGCATGCTGGGCCATGCGCTGGCGGTGGTCTTCGAGCCGATCGGATTCAACTGGCAGATCAGCATCGCGCTGGTGCCCGGGTTGGCCGCTCGGGAAGTGGCTGTCGGTGCCCTCGGCACGGTGTACGCACTGTCGGCCACCGGCGAAGACACCGCCCAGGCGCTGGTCCCGCTGATCTCGCAAACCTGGAGCCTTGCCACGGCGTTGTCGCTGCTGGCCTGGTACGTGTTCGCTCCGCAGTGCCTGTCCACGCTGGCAACGGTCAAGCGCGAGACGGGAGGCTGGACCATGCCGCTGCTGATGGCGGGCTACCTGTTCGCACTGGCTTATGCCGCGTCGTACATCACCTATCGCGTGGCGCTGAGCCTGGGCGGTTGATCGGCTGCCCGAAAGGACTGGTCGCTCCCGGCCGAGGCTCTCTCTTGGCGATGATTTGCCATGCCCTCACATAGGGTTTTGTCAGCGACTGGGTTCTGATCCACATTCCGGCAGTCAGCTCTTCAGCTTGACTGTGTTCGCCGGCCGACTCAGGGACGTCTTCGATTGCTTCTTCGGCCCGGCCACCTGCACCTCGATTTTCTGCAGGCGAGGAAACGCTTGGAACAACCCGATCTCGACGCTGGTCAGTTTGTCGGGTTGTGCACATGTGAATTCATAGCTGGCATCCAGGTCGGCATGCGGTTCTTCCTTGTCGCCTGCGGGAGCGGTGGCCTGGAAGACTGCCGATTCGACCGTCGCCTTCGTCAGCTTGCACTGCGCTGCGATACTGGGTTTGAACAGTGCTGCACCGTCGTTCATCTGCTTCGACATGGCATCGACAGCCAGCCGCTGCGTTGTTGTCTTGGGCTTGTTCTCGAAGCCCAGTAAGCTGTCCAGCGGCGATTCGAGCTGGATCGTCAGCACTTGTTTGTCGATAGCCACGTTGATATGCATCAGGCCATGGACATGGGCCTCTTCGGTTGCGTTGGCCTGGATAGCCATGGCCAAAGCTCCAGCCGTCAGCACACAGCGAAGCAGGCTGAGTTGGATAGTCTCTTTCATGTCAACCTTTCGGAGGGGTCAAAGTTCATTCTGAATGCGCTTGTAGCCGGCCACCAGATCGTTGTTGGCGCGCGCCACGTCTTCGGAAAACTCCGAAGCCTGGACGTTTACCTTCGCCACGGCATTCAGGTCGGTGTGGGGGCCGATCCGCTCGGTGGATGGCACATAAAACCCCGGTGGCAGGTCGCAGCCATCGACCACGGCGTTGTGCCGCACCACGCAGCCCTCGCCGATCCGGCAGTTGAACAACACGCTGTTGAAGCCGATGAAGACGCCATTGCCCACTCGGCACGGACCGTGGATGATCGCTCGATGCGCAATCGAGGTGCGTTCACCGATGGTCACCGCAGCACCCGATTTGGAGTGAATGACCACGCCGTCCTGGATGTTCGAATGGGCGCCGATGACGATGGGCTCCATGTGCCCTTCGTCATCGACCTCGTCGGCGCGGATCACCGCGTACGGCCCGATGAAGACGTTCTCGTGCACCACCACCCGGCCGCACAGGAGGGCGGTCGGGTCCACGAACGCGCTCTCATGCGCCTGGGGCAGATCGCCTCGTGGGTTCTTTCGAATCATGCGAAGAGGTTCTGTCTGGCCTGACTCAGTCTGAACTGGCGGTAGACGGTCACCTCGTTCATGTGATTTCCTGCACCTTTGCAGCGGCCGTTTTGGCTGACACCAGGCACTGTTCCAGCCCTTGCAGGATCAGGTCCTTGGGCATGCTCTTGCCGATGAAGACGATGCGGCTGTTGCGGTGTTCATCGCGGGCCCACGCAGAGCCGGAATCCATGCCCATCAGCATGTGCACGCCCTGCAAGACAACACGTCGATCGTGGTGTTCCACATCGATCACGCCCTTGTAGCGCATCAGGTTTGCACCGTAGAGCTGAAGAATGGCCGTCAGGAAGTCTTCGAGTCGCTCCGCGATGAAAGCCTGCTCCGCGCTGAACACGAAGCTCGTCACTTCGTCGTCGTGTTCATGATCTGAATTGGTCAGGAAGTCGGGTTCGATCTGCAGGACGTCGTTCAGGTTGAACCCGCGAACGTCCAGCAACTGTTCGATCGGCGTGACGCCGAAATGGGCTGCCGCTATTGGCGCACGGGGGTTCATGCGCCTGACACGTTGTTCCAGCGCACGCAATTCCTCAACGCTGACGAGATCGGTCTTTGTCATCAGGATTCGGTCAGCAAACCCGACCTGCTCCTGAGCTTCGTGGTGCGCGTCGAACTGCGCCATCGCGTGCTTGGCGTCGACCATCGTCACCACGGCATCGAGACGGTAGTGGTCGCCGATGTCTTCGTCGACGAAAAACGTTTGCGCCACCGGTGCCGGGTCGGCAAGGCCGGTGGTTTCGATGATCACGCTGTCGAAGTGCAGGGTTCCTGCCGTGCGCTTGGCGTGCAACTCGCCGAGGATGCGCACCAGGTCGCCACGCACGGTGCAGCAGATGCAGCCGTTGTTCATCTCGATGATTTGCTCGCCCGTGTCTTGCACCAGCAGCTCATTGTCGATACCGGCTTCGCCGAACTCGTTCTCGATCACGGCGATGCGCTGCCCATGCCGCTCTCGCAAGATGCGGTTGAGCAGCGTGGTCTTGCCGCTGCCAAGAAAGCCCGTGAGTATGGTGACGGGTATCAGACTCATGCGACTCTCCTGAACGGCGGTCGCACGGTCGAACCCTGCTTGATCGCTGCTCGGCGGGGCGGCGCGGCAGTGGCGCCTGCGCAGACCAGGCAGTCTTTCAGTCCTTGAACGATGACCTCCTGCGGCATGTCTCGGCCGATGAACAGGATTCGGTTATCGCGCGGAGAGCCCTTTTTCCAGTC
>ENA-UOWO01000956-UOWO01000956.1-activated-sludge-metagenome-genome-assembly--contig:-NODE-956-length-39921-cov-18.782697_pt1 | contig 39921 bp, 22 predicted proteins | sample MGYA00238148_ERZ761564 | MGnify/ENA primary metagenome ERZ761564 (study PRJEB28885, sample SAMN05720194) | activated sludge metagenome | isolation source: Anaerobic digester | place: USA... | reverse complement strand
TGTTTTTCGCACATAGGGAGCGCGGGAGGTTGAGTGGTTGAGATGTTGTTGAGGTCGTTGAGGGGTTTATGGTTTATGGTTTATGGGTTTATGGTTTATGTGTTGAGGCTATGTTAACTGGAATTCGGGCATTCTTACCAGATAGTACAATAAATTAACAATCTGGTCGGGTGCTTCATCCCAGTACAGATTCCAGGAGCCGTCTACGAAATAATTTTCCGGAATACCGGCCTTGAAATTGATGACAGCACCTTGCTGATAAATGGGATCGAGCGTTTGACCGGTAAAAAAACTGATCAGCGCGGGCACGATCACCGCAGGATCGTTGCTTTCGCCGGTGAGTGTGATAGCGATGTTGCGCAGGTTTTCACGAATCTGGTCGTCCTGCGTGAGAAAATATGCCGTGATGGAGTTGACATTCCAGCGGGTCGTCAGCGTACTTTCATTGATCCAGGTGTGATGGCCTTTCCAGCCGGCCACATTCGGCGGGTTCAGGATCTCCTGTCCCAATTGATACGACCAGTAACCGATGGCATCCCACCAGTCGGGCAAAACCTGATCAGGTATGGCGCCTGCATTTTTCAGGATCGGGATCATCGATTCCAGCGGGTTTTTGATGCGGGCATTGATGAATTTGTCCTCGAAAAAATGTTCGCTTTTAAAAAGTTGTTTCAAAACCGGCAGCAGTTCCCAACTTCCATTTTTAAACGTGTCGGCCAGCCCGGAGATGATGGTCAGGTCAGGCTGCTGGTACACGTAATTTTTGTAAAGTTTGGTGGTGATAAACTGCGAAACCTGTTCGGAACGCGCCGAAAAAATCAGGTTGTGCGCCGTTGTAAAACTGTAATTACTTGTTTGTCCGAAAATCGTTTTGGATTGATTATCGTGCAGGTCCGGGTTGTAAAAAGCCGGCGTACACAGGTATGCCATGGCCTGCCAGCCGGTGAGTGCGCGCGCCATTTCCACGATATCGGCCTGCGAATACCCGTTGCTTTCGCCCATGGTGAACAGTTCCATGAGTTCGCGGGCGTAGTTCTCGTTGGGATTGCCGACAATGTTGGCATTGCCGTTCAGGTAATCGAGCATGGCCGGGTTTTTCCCCATTTCCCGGGCAAAAATCCGGAAATTGCCGAACGCGTATTCGTGCAGCATGGAAAAGTAACTCCACATGTATGCATTACATTGATACACATTGAGTTCGGTAACGAAGTGGTTGTGCCAGAACAGCGCCATTTTGGCCCGGATGCCTTCGGACAACATGTCATTCAGCCAGCGGTGGCGCAATTCGCGCCGGTGTTCTTCCACCAGATCCTGGTTGCCGTCGTAGTCGGCATTGGTGTAACCTGCCCAGTAGGGTGGTGCGGGAATATCCAGTTCGACGGCGGCGTCGAGCAACTGGTCGACGAGTTCGGAAGGTTGCAGGAGAAGTCCCTGTTGCACCTGTTCGAGTGTGGCGCCGAAACCCAGGCGCCGGTACAGGTGCATGACGCGGGCAGCATTCCAGGGTTTGGCGGCTGATGGCACGTACGCTTGAAGGCTGTCGGTGGGCGGCGGTGCTGCTTCCCGTATTTTTTCAGTTGTGTCGGCGTGAGCGGGCATAGTTAATATGAAAATAAACTAAAAAATACAAGTGAATGGTACTGTCTCGTATAGTTTCGGGGTGACTTGCGAAGTCACCCCGAAACTGGGCTTGGCCGCTAAAGCGAACGGGGCTCCGAACGGACACTTCCACGGCGAAGCAAGATTAAGAAGATTTCCCGATTTGAAGGGTTTCAGATGGATATTATTGCACACTTTTTTCTGCACCTAAAATTATCGGCTTTTGGAATTTTATAATATCCGGAAATACCTACCTTTCACGTTCGAAATATCACATTTAAAGCCACTGTCCATGCGCCTGCGGATCATCGTTTTATTCCTCTCGGTTTTTGTTGTAAACTGTTTACCGGCTCAGGTAACACTCTTTTCGGAAGACTTCAATTCGTGTTCCCTTCCTGCTGGCTGGCAGGTGAGCAGTGTGGGCAACCAGAACCCCGTGTGGCTGGTGGGTTATTCCACCAACAACGACGCGCTCGGGCAAAGCATCGACAGTACCTGCTGCCTGATTATCGACGACGATGCTACCGGAGACAATACGCTGCCGTATGTGATCAGTTTTACCTCGCCCGCTTTCGATGCTTCGCAGCACAGCACAGTCGAACTGACCATGGACGTACATTACCGGGATTACGGACCGTCGCAGGAGTATTTCGACGTATTCATCACCGACGGCGTAACCGAACAACGCATTGCGCATTATGATGCCAACCGGACCAACGGCGCTTTGTTGTCAGACCATTTTACTATTAAATACGACCTTTCCCTGCTTACCCATTCCACGCAGACGCGTATCATCCTGCGCTACGACGATGCGGCAGGTTTTGCCTGGTGGGCGGCTGTAGATAATATTCTCGTACGCGGCTATGGTAACGGCACCAATGTCGTGGCCGAATCCTTTAATGCCTGCCAGAAACCCATCGATTGGGAAACGGAAATCGTGGCCGGCGAGGATGACTGGCAGTTCGGACTGGTCGATACCGCCTCTAAAGGGTATAGCAACGGTAATTCGATGGATGGCACCTGTTTTGCCCTGTTCGACGACGATCTGGTGGGCCAGGATGCACCTTATTCGATCGTGCGGATGGCTACGCCCTGGTTCGACGGCTCGGAATTTGCCAATTACGAACTCAATTTCGATATAATCCTGCGCTATTATAAAGAGCGGATCGCCGTCATCGTGCAACATGCCAACGGCGACGAATTTGTGGTACGCGAATCGGATGGCGATGTTGGAGGGCCTTTTTTTCCAGAATACCTGCATGCTGCGCTCGACCTTTCTCCCTATCGAAACCAGCAAATGCGGGTCGTATTTGAATTCAACGACGGCAACTCCTGGGGTTGGTGGGCCGGTGTCGACAACGTAAAAATAACCGGTACCGGTGTAGCCAACGACCTGTGTTCCAATGCCACGGAAATCTTTACCGGCGCCAATTGCCTGGAAGATGAAAACCTGACCGCCCTGTTCGACGGCCCGCCCGCAACTTGTACACCCAAAAGTATCGCCGGGCTCTGGTTCAAATGGCAGGCCACGTTCAGCGGTAAAGCAAAAGTGACGACACGCGCAGATTTCAACGACGTGGTGACGGTGTTTACCGGAAACTGCACCGCGCCGCAAACCCTGCTTTGCAACAACCACGACGAACACGGCTTTACCGGCGAAACCACCTATTTCACCGCACAGGCCGGCCTCAGTTATCTCATCCGGGTGAGCGGCCAGGAGGGAGGTTTCGGGGTGCCACGCGGTCATTTGTGCATCAACCTGGAACAGACGCCCGGTGCGCCCGCAGCCCCTGCCAATGACAACTGCACCGCCGCGACGCCCCTGACGGAAAATGCCAACTGTGTGACAATCAATAACCTTCATGCAAATACGGCTGCTGTGCTGCCGTCGCTTGATACGCTTGCACGCGCCGAAGTATGGTACAGTTTCACAGCTCCGGCCCTGGCTGCCAACGAACGCCTGGAAATCAGGAGCAATGCCAATTTTTCCGATGTTATCACCTTGTATCAGAACGGATGTGCCAACCTGCAGGAAATTGCCTGCAACCATAAAGGCGGCATTCTGGAACTGCCTGCGCTGACGAACGGTCAAACCTACCTGGTTCAGATTGCCGGAAACTTCGCTACTGTGGAAGGTAACCTTTGCCCGCAACTAAACCGGAAACCGGTAGAAGCGCCGGCCAATGACGATTGCCTGGCGGCCGTTTCCATCGCCCTCGGCAGCCAGTGCACAGCGTCGGGCAATTTGAACGCAACTTTTTCGGGCAAACAACCTTCCTGCGTGGTGGATGCCGACCGCGATGTATGGTTCAAATTCACGGCGCCCAGTTCCGGCACCGTCCGCATCAACAGCGGCGCCGCGTTCGAGCACGTTATGAGTGTGTGGCAGGGCTCCTGCAACAACCTGCACGAAGTATTTTGCGCTAAAAATCCGCTGCGCTGCAACGGGTTTATTACTGTTGGAAATCTCAGCGCCGGACAAACGTACCTGGTGCAAATCGCTTCCTGGAACAGCGCGGCAGGTTTGAACAGCGGCAATATTTGCCTGAAAATAACAGACGGACTTACACCGCCCGAATTCCAGCCCATGTCGCTGCAGATCGAAGAGAATTGTATCGGCGCAGGGCTGGCCCAACTGAAAGTAAACGCAAACGATGGCGTGGCGCCGTATGCCTATCAGGGCACTCCGGACGGACAGATCCTGAACAGCGGCGACATTTACCTGGTGATCGCCACGGATGCAATGGGTTGCGAGCAATCGATCGTCGGGATCGTTGATGAATGCCTGGCCAACGACTGCAACGTGATTGCTGCCCTGACGGCTGAAACGCCGACCTGCTCGGAATCTGCCGACGGAACCCTGAGCGCCAACGTGGTCGGCGGGGTAGAGCCTTACGTCTATCTATGGTCCAACAATGCGACCACTGCTTCCATTCAAAACCTGAGCGGCGGAATATACACGGTTACGATCACGGATGCGGTTGATTGTGAAACAGTTATCACACAACAACTGACGGCCCCGTCTCCTATCACGATTATCCCGTCGGGTATAGAACAACCTTCGCAGGGACAGAGCAATGGAGCCGTTTATGTGGATGTATTCGGCGGAAACGGTATTTACTCTTATGCATGGCTGCTCAACGGCGCACCGTTTGTGAACTCAGAAGATCTGACAAGCGCTCCGGCCGGGGAATATGAATTGCAGGTGACGGACGGGAACGGTTGCGTTTCGACGTTCGCTTATACGTTGACTGAAACAGTCGGTACCAGTCAGCCCGGTGAGCAGATTTTTGCGGAAGTTTTCCCTAATCCCGCCCGCGAAAAAGCCACGCTGGCGGTGGCGTTCCCCACCACACGCGCCTTGTACTGGAGCATTACGGATGCAAACGGCAGGGTGCTGAAAAACCAGGCTGCGGGCCAGGTGCGCGAACAGAATATTTCACTGGAAATCAAGGACTTGCCTGCTGGCGCCTACCAGGTTCGGGTGATCACCGAGCACGAACATTTCGTGCAGCCGCTGGTGGTTGTGCGATGAATTTTGGGATTTTGTACCGAAACACTAAATACGAAACACCATACACTCACTTCAGTGCCACTTACTGGTATCCACCAGCGCGCCGGCCTCGTTCAGCAGTTCCTTCATTTTGCCGCTGTCGTTGGCAAAAATGCGCAGGTTTTTTTCGTGCTGTTCCAGGGTGAGTCCGTGCATTTCCAGCACCTGCCTGAAATATAACTGTGCGAGGCTGTCTTTTTCATATCCTGCAATGCCGTTGGTGGCGGCGTCCGCAATAGCCAGGTCGGCTAATATACGGGCCATCTTGTCTTCCGACACGGTGGGTTGCTCCACAGATTTCTGGAAATTACAGGCGCTGACAAATGTCGCCATCAGCAATACAATCAAGCAAATGCGCATGGGTGATGTTTTAGAAATGCAGGGTATTTGTTTTTTCGAGTATACGAGGATGCGAGTATTTGAGCATAATTGATTCGTTGTCAGTCAGATACTCAAATACTCGCATCCTCGAATATTCAAAAAAACAAACACGCTCTTATATTGAAGCACGTTACCGGTTCACTTCTTTCGGGAAAAAACGCGCTTTCACGCGGCTGTTCCCCTCATACAGCGTATTCCAGTGTTCTGCTTCCGATTCAATCTGAACGATCCCGCAGGTTGGAATGTTGTCTATGTAGTTTTCCGAAAACAAGTTGGCTACTTCCGTAAAAGTAGGATTGTGACCGAACAGGCATACCACCGTTGCACTGTCGGGCAAATTACTGATAATACGCAGGATGTCGGTGGGGGCCGCTTCGTAAATATCCTGCTCCCGAAGCACCTGGTTTTCCTCTATTCCGAATTTTTCTGCAAAAAAAAGCGCCGTCGTAATGGCGCGTTTGGCAGGGCTGCTTACCAGCAAATCGGGTTTAATGCCTTGATCTACAAGCAATTGTGCCATCATCGGAGCTTCGCGGAAACCGCGTTCGTTTAATGGGCGGTTGAAGTCGCGAAGGCCCGGATTGTCCCAGCTCGACTTGGCATGGCGGATAATATATAAGGTACGCATAGCGGCAAAGGTAAGGTTCGTTGTTTGTAGGATGCAGCAAATTATCGTACATTTGAGGTTTGGCTATTGAAAAACACCCCGGAATCCCACATCTGATTACCATGCAACAAAAACTCTGGCTTAAAGATTTTGAACACCACATCAATGCACAAACCTGGATTGCGGCGGAAGCGCTGCTACAGGCCGGTGCGGTGAAAAACCTGCGCGAGGTGGAAAAACATTTTTGGGTAGCGTTGGTAGCATCAGACGAAGGGCATTTCGAGACCGAGATGATCATCACCCCGCACAAGATCAAGGCATTTACCTGCGAGTGTTTTGGAGAAGGCAGGCGCCTGATATGCCCGCACATTGCGGCTTCCCTGCTGAAACTGCGGCAGTTTCTGGAGCAACGCCTGGAAGAACGCCGCGTCAAAGCCGAGCTACAGGAACACAAGGAACGCAGCCGGCTCACCGTGCAGGATGCATTGGAAAATGCCACGCCGGAAGCCATTACGGAATTTGTACTGGAATACGCCCGCCGCGACCGCGACTTTTCACTGGCCCTTAAAACCTGGTTTGCGGGCCTGGTAACGGCCACTGAAAACCCGTATCTCCTGGTGCTGGAATCAGTCATTCCGAAAGGGAAAAATTTTCGGGAACCCGAATTCCGACGCCTTCGCAAAACGCTGGACGACCTGTCGATGCAGGCGGACAGTGCCTTCGGCCTCCGCAATTTTCAAACTGCATTTCAGATTAATGCGGCTGTTTTAAGAAAAATCGGGGCCTTCCTGCCCTTGAATTCCGAAACCCGTTACACCAATCTGTTGCAATACTACCAGACAGCCCTGCAGCAATTGTTCGCACTGGAAAAAGACCAGGTCGCGCAGGAATTGCGTGATGCCATCTGGGATTTGCTGTTCGAACAGGGTCGTACGGGGCATCTGCCTGCCGAAAGCCAGCGCGAAGCCATTCGGTATCTGAGCAAATCGGCCGGCGAGGCACACAAGTTCGAACAGTTCAACCGACTGTTCGATGAAACGCCGGCTCCTGCTCCCCCGTTTATTCTGCATCTTTTTGTCGTGGCACTGGCCGAACGGGGTGCTGCGTCTTCCGTGGCGCGTGTCCTGGAAGATTTTTTGGAGCAACCGGAAAAGGTGAAAAATGCGATTCTCATCCTGTATTACCTGCATTATTGGGAGGCTGTTACACTTGCCGGCGAGGCATTTTTGAATAAAGAAGGCCTGTCTGCGGGCTGGCGCCGCGAAATGGAGGATATCCTGCTGTTTATCGCCGAACAAACAGGTGACACGGAACGCCAGCGCGCACTGCTGCGGCAGCGGTTTCTGCTGTCGGGTAGTTTTGAATTTTATGAAAAATTAAAACGAGCCTCCGGAGCCGAGTGGACCGAAACCCGGGAGGAACTGGCCACCACGTTGCAGGCCAGGGGAGAACGCCATAAACTGGCTTCCATGCTTGCGCTCGACCAGGAGTTCGACGCCCTTGCACAATTATTACAGGAAGAAACGGATATCAGGCAGTTGCAGCGATTCGAAGCGCTTTTTCTAACCGATCACCGCGCATTTGTTCGCGACCGGTACGTGGTTTTGATGGGTGATTACCTGATCGATCATTTCGGCCAGCCCGCAGCCGCTTACGTCCGCCAGCAACTGGCCGTACTTTTGCAAAAAGGGGAGCCGGAGTTGGTGCGCGAAATTATTCTCGCCCTCACCGCCCGCTATTCCGACCGCACTTCATTGCCGGAAGAACTGGCCGAATTGTTCCCGAAAACGAAAAAAAGAGTATTGCTTTGAATGATGAATGATGAACGATGAATGATGAATTTTTGGTGGCAAATTTTGGCTTGTACAATGAAAATGCCAATGGTTGCCAGCAAAATTCATCATTCATCATTCATCATTCAAATTTTCATCACCTTCCCTCTAAACACGTATTGCGCCTGCCGGGCTGTTACTACATACATGCCGGCTGGCCAGTTGCCGGCCGGGATCATAATGTTTTTGAAACGGTTCAGGTGTTCTTTGCCAGACTGAAAAATACGCCCGTTCAGATCGCTGACCGACCAGGTCCATTCACCTGAAATATCCTCGGGGAATGCCAGCCGCACATAATCGGTTACGGGCTGCGGGAAAACATGTAATTCCATGATCGATCTGGGTGTAAGAGAAGAAGGGGTTGCTTCACTGAGTAGTTGGACGCAATAATCTTCAACCTGTCCGTATTCGAATGATTCGCAGGGGCCTGGCATCGTGTTGTTCAGGTTTTTATATTTCATCATCACGCGCATACGGGTGAGGCCCTGCGTAAAAAACGGAGGTGGAACAATTTCTCCGGAAATAGGTCCGTCGTGCGCATATCCGGGATCGAATGCCAGTTCACCGAAATCTTCAAAATCACCGTCCATATTGAAGTCGATATAAATCCTGAAGAACTCCTTATAGGGCAGAGCGGCGAAACCGGGCGTAATGGTCACGGGCAGGATATTTTGTGGATGTATCTGCAGCAAATTGTCCGGATTGCCAGTGAAATTCTGATACCCGGAGCCGGCTGTTCCCGAGGTATTGGACCAGGAATCGATGGTCACGTTTTCAATCCATTCATACGTAGACTGTCCGGAGGCTGCCGGGCAGTAACCCGCATCCAGGCAAGAACCGCAACCGGCCGTTTGAAAATAGACGGAGGCGCCGTATGTCGTGCTGCCTGTATCGCAGCGCGTTTGTACCTGAAGTTCGTAGCTGGTACAAGGCAGCAGACCGGATATTTCGCAGGAAGTTTCACTGGTTTCCCATTCATCCCACACAGTGGCACTGATCGCTTTGATACGGTACCGGTAACCCGTAGCGGCGAGCACTTCCGTCCAGGAGCCTACACAGCCGGTTGTGGTTGTCAGGGTGATTTGCACGTAAGAAGGCGGGGCGCAGCAACCGTCGGATAAAAATATCACCGGCTCCGACCAGTTACTCCATGCTCCGGTGGAACTGCAAAAAGCGGATACGGCAAATTCATAGGTTGTACAGGCATCGAGGTTTTCCAGGGAAAAAGGACTGCTTATATTTTCAAGTTCGGTCCATTCCGAATTGTCTGTTGCGCGCCAGCGGATTTTGACCGATTGAAAATCTGCAATGCCGGTCCATTTCAGGACTGCCGAATGATCGGAAAGCTCCGGTACATGCAGGCCGAATGGAGCAGGACAAGCCGCACACTGGTTTTCATATTGCAGCAACATCTGGTGTATTTGCAGTCCGCCGCCGCTGAGCGTTTTGCCTTCCAGGTCTGCATTGGGTGAAACGCTTTGCAGGATCAGGCTTTTTACCCATGCCGCTGCCGCTGCCGGATCACTTTTTGCCAGCGCGATCAAATTGGGACAGGGAGCAGAATACAGTAGGCCGACTGCGCCGCTCACTTCGGGGGCTGCAAAAGAAGTACCTGAAAACAGCCCGTATGCATTGCCCGAGGAAGCCGTGTATACATCTTTACCGTACGTACCGAGGTCGATATGCTGTGCGCCCCAGGCGGCATTACCTGCTTTTTTATTATTGTGATCCAGGCTGGTAACGGCAATCAGATAATCACTTGGACAAGTTGTAGGCAGGTCACCGGCTACGTCTACATCAACCGGAATGTTGGCGGTGGCGGCAATACTCAGAATTCCGGCCTTCCCCAGGGTATCCAGTGCAGCGCACCATAGCGGCGCGTCATCGGGATTGCCGTAATCCGTTCCCCAGGAGCAATTGACGGCCACCACAAATGCGCCCTTCTGGCCGAAAGAGTTGTTGTATCGCTGCCGTGCCCGAAAAACGTAATCGTATGCTTCCAGAATAGCAGCCTCCGAGCCGCTTCCGGCGACGAACATCAGTTTGACATTCCAGTTGATGCCGGTAACCCCGAAGGTGTTGTTGCCGCGCGCACCGATGAGAGCGCTGACCGGCGTGCCGTGTGTAGTCGAGTTGCCCTGTATCTGGTCGTTATCGGTCCAGACGTTCCATCCCCGGAAATCGTCGGTGTATCCGTTTTCGTCATTGTCGATGCCATCGCCCGGGATTTCGTTCCGGTTGTACCACATATTTGCAGCAATATCGGGATGATCTGCAGAAATACCTCCGTCTATAACGGCTACCACAATTGTATCGCCGGCGGGCGTCAGACCGCCTGTCGTAATATCCCATGCCGGAATCGCGCCCAGGTCGGCGCCTGCTGTGCCGCCGCTTTGTCCGGTGTTGTTCAGTTGCCATTGCTGCACAAACAGCGGATCGTCGGGGAGCGTATTTCTTTGTGACAGGGTATGGTTGAACTGTGCAGCCTGCACTTCCGGTTGCTGGCGCAGCCAATCCAGCAATTGGATGGTTCCGGATTTTGAATCACCCGGTTCCAGCAACCATATATTAAGCGATGTGGAAACTTTTTTTTCCACAGTAGCAGCAGGCTGGAAAGAGCGCTCCCAACGCGTCAGCACGGCCGCAGGCGACAGGTCGTCGCGCATCCTCACCAGCAGGCTATTGTCGTGCTGGGCCTTCAATTGTATAAAAGAGACAAAAAATAAAAATAAAGTTAATACGCCAGGCAGCGTTTTTAAACTTGCCCCTATCTGCCACGAACCCGACTTGCGTAAACCAGATCCTGCTTCAAAATGTACGCCCAATTTTTGCATTCTTAAAATCGTTTCACAGCGGCAAAAATACCGTTTGAATGAGGGAGCGGTGTTAAAATTAGATGGAGCGTACATTTTTGTCAAAATATTCTGATCTGTTTTTTTACTTTGCGGAGGCTTAACAAAAACTTATTCTCCAAATAACTTTTGGGCTAACACTATTTTTTTGCGTTGCTGACAAATATTCGCAATGTTCGAATGCGGATCAGCCAAATTAATTGCCGATGCTTATTACTTGGAAGTACATGACTTTCACCCAAAAGAGTTTATTCCGAAGCTGGAAACTCCTTGTTTTTATCTTTTTCACCTCTTCCAGCGCACTTCTCGCACAAACGCCATGTAGTTGTACCAACTGCCCGCAATTTATGCCGGATGGATTTACCGGGAGTTTTTTTTTGAACGTTCAAAATGCCTGTAACCCTACGCTGGGACAAAACGGGCAGGCTGTATGCGGTGTCCGGTTACATCTGGAACACGAGTATATAGGCGACCTTCGAATACAGCTGACTTCGCCGGGCGGACAAACAATTACACTTATAGGCCCGGTCGGCTTTTTCGGCGGTACCGATTTTACCGACTGGGATATTACGTTCGTGCCTTGCGGTACCCCTGCTGCACCAGATGCCGGTTTTGCCAACATATGGAACAACAACCAGGCATGGGGGCTGAACGGAAACTATTCCGGCGACTATTATCCGAATGTCGGATGCCTGGAAAACTTCACGGGACCCGTGAACGGAACCTGGACCATGACGGTATTCGACCAGCAGGCCATCGACGTAGGTACGTTCTTCGATTACGAGATCATTTTCTGTGATCCTTCCTGTATCGACTGCTTTACCTGTGCGGCAAATGCCGGCGCCCTGACCCAGCCGGATGTAACGGCATGTGAAGGTGCCGCCACCCTTAACCTTAATGTGCCTCCATCGTATACGGCTCCGAACGTAGCGCCGCCTGCCGCTGATTACGATTACACTTATGTGGTCAGCCAGAATCCGGGCGGAACCATCATTGGCTATGACCCGGATGCAGATCTTAGCGGTTTCCCTCCCGGTTCTTATACCGTTTGCGGCCTGTCTTACCTGACAGGAGACGATGCCTTTTTCCCGCCTCCCGGTTCCATGACGACCGCGCAATTGCTGGCGCAGTTAAACTCGAGTTCGCCGCCTTTTTGCGGAAAGGTAACCAGCAACTGCGTGAATGTTACCATCAATCCGGGTGTGAACGACATCGTCGTATCGAAAGATCTCTGTGCACCTCAATGTACTACCTTTTATGGCACAACATATTGTGCAACTGGTACTTATGTAAAAAACCTTACCCAAAACGGTTGTCCTTACAAGGCAACGCTTATTCTGAATGTTATTCAGCCGGTTGTTAAAAACATTCGCGATACCATCTGCGAAGGAAACTGTTCCATCGAGCCGGGATTCCCGAATGCCTGCGCTGCGGGCGTTTATACACGTACACTTCCGACCTCACAGCCGGATCAGTGTGATACGACCGTACGCCTTACCGTTGTGCAACTGGTGACCAATGTAGTCATACAGCCGCCGGGGCAACTCAACTGTAATCAGCCATCTCTTACCTTGATCGGTACCGGCTCCAGCCCTGGTACTTATCTATGGACGGCGAGTAACGGGGGGCATATTACCGGTGGAACTTCCGGAACCACCGCAACCATAGACGAGCCAGGTACCTATATGTTAAGGGTGTGCCGAACGAATCCCAGCGGGGCCGCTTGTTGTGATTCGGCGACCGTGAACGTAACGGAGGTTGTGACTATGCTGAATAACCCCACGGTTATAAACGGCCCGGCAAGTATATGTCAGGGGGCGACAGGCACCTACAGCACACCGCCGGTAAGCGGAGCGACAACCTATACCTGGACCTTCCCGCCGGGAGTAGTAGTGAATTCAGGCGCCGGTACCAATACGGTAGCCGTGACCTGGAATAACAGCACGGGCGGCAATGTCTGTGTAACGGCCAGCAACAGCTGTAGTTCGAGCACACAACTTTGTATTCCGGTTACCGTCAACCCGACCGTTGTCGCAACACAACCACAGGGAAATGCTACGGTTTGTGGCAACTCGAATGTCACTTATACAATACCCGCAAACCCCAATGTAACCAACTACACCTGGACTGTGACGGGAGGTACCGTTTCTACAGGTCAGGGAACAAACAGTATTACCGTGCACTGGGGAACCGGAGCTACCGGAACCGTGTGTGTAAAAGTCACGGGCCCTTGCGGAACCAGTCCGGACGTGTGCCTGCCTGTTCAGATTACCGGCGCACCTGCCTTGCCGAATGTAATTGGTAATGCCACGGCCTGCGCTACGGGCACCGGTACTTATACCGTTACACCTGTAGCCGGTGCGACCTCTTACCACTGGTTTGTTACCAATGGTACCATCACAAGTGGAAACGGCACCACTTCCGTTCAGGTAACCTGGGATGCGAACGTGAACTCGGGCAGTATTTGTGCCAATGCGCAGAACGCCTGCGATTCCAGCGCTATTAACTGTTTCAACGTAACCCTGAATGCACCGCCAGCCACGCCGGTGGTGACGGGTGACGCAACGCTTTGTTCGGGTACCAACGGCAACTATTCCATCACCGCGATTCCCAACAGCACAGGTTATGCGTGGACTGTTACTGGCGGAACGATCGTTTCGGGCCAGAACACTACCAGCCTGGTGGTGAACTGGGGTAGTGGTACAGGAGGAACCGTTTGCGCACAGGCGCTGAGTACCTGCGGGCCTGGTCCGCAAGGCTGCTTTCCGGTTGTCGTGAAAGCAGTTCCTAATGCCAATGCCGGAAGTACCAATTCCACCTGCGCCTTGAGTATCAACCTGCAGGCCGTCAATAGCGTTACCGGCAGCACCGGCCTGTGGACCACCGTTTCGGGCACAGGTACGGCTACTTTCGGTAATGCCTCCAGTCCTACGTCCAGCGTAACCGTAACCCAATCCGGCCAGTACGTGTTCCGGTGGACGGAATCGAATGGTAACTGTACGGACGATGCTACCGTCACCATTAATTTTAATTCCAACCCGATCATCGGGCAGGTGACTACACTTTGTGAAGGTACCAATCAGAATTATACGGTGTCGTTCCAGATTTCTGGCGGCACTCCACCGTATTCCGTTCCGGGTGGCACCGTGACCGGCAATACATTCACTTCGAATTTTATTGTCAGCGGACAAACGTACTCCTTTGTCGTTACGGATGCCAACGGGTGTTTCTCACCTGCAACCACCGGAAGTTTCAACTGCAACTGTACCAGCGAAGCGGGTACCATGAACCTGCAGGTGCTTTCGGCCTGTGAAGGACAATCGGTAACTGCCCAGCATCTGGGTGGCGATACCCTCGATTTGAACGACGTATCCTCCTACGTGCTGCATACCAATTCCGGCACCTCGCTGGGCAATATCATTGCTCAGAATAATACGGGAACCTTTAGTTTCCTGCCGTCCATGTCCTATGAAACAACCTATTACATTTCATTCGTAGTAGGCAATGATCTGGCAGGTGTGCCGGACCCGACGGATCAATGTCTGTCCGTAGCACAGGGACAACCGGTCATTTTCCACCAGAACCCGGTTTCCAATGCGGGTGCGGATGATGAAATCTGTGGACTGACCATAGCACTGGCCGGAAATGCCGGTAGCGGCACCTGGTCGGTTGCAAATGCTCCTTCAGGCGGTACGATTACTTTCAACGATCTGCACAACAACACAACCAGCATCACTGCTTCTACAAACGGTACTTACACGCTGACCTGGACCCTGGACAACAGTGGCTGTACCGATTCGGATGATGTTGTTATTTCGTTTAACAGTTCTCCTGTAGCGGGAACCGTCACACCTACTTGTGACCCGGCGAATGAAAATTACACCATCACCATTCCGATCAGCGGAGGAGAAGCGCCTTATTCGGTAAACGGTACCGCTATTACGGGTAACACCTTCGTTTCGGCGCCGATCGTCAGCGGTCAGACTTACTCCTTCACCATTACGGATGCCAACGGCTGCGCTGCCCCGGTACTAAGCGGTTCGTTCAATTGCAGTTGTACCAGTGCGGCAGGCCAGATGAGCCTTACGCAATTGAGTGCCTGTCAGGGTGACAGCGTTGCTGCCAATCACCTGGGTGGCCAGACACTGGACGGAAACGACGTTACCGCATACGTACTGCATACCAATTCGGGCTCCTCGCTCGGAACGGTCATCGCACAAAATCATACAGGTATATTCAGTTTCCAGCCGGGCATGATCTACGGCGTTACGTATTATGTTTCGTTTGTTGTTGGAAATGATCTGAACGGCTTCCCGAACCCTGCTGATTTCTGCTTGTCAGTAGCACAGGGCCAACCAGTCGTGTTTTACCAGAACCCGGTGGCGAATGCCGGCGCCGACGATTCCGTTTGCGGTTCCGTGATCACCCTTGCAGGAAGTGGAACGGGAACCGGACAATGGACGGTAACTTCCGCTGTGAACGGAACGCTGAATATCGCCGATCCGCAGAATCAGGCATCCGACGTAACTGCTTCTGCACCAGGCCAGTATACACTTACCTGGACGCTGACGCAAAACGGTTGCACGAGCACGGACGACGTCGTTCTTACGTTCAACGAAAACCCGAGTCTGGCCGATATCCTGCGCCAGTGCGATGCGGCGAATGAAAACTACACCGTTACGCTGACCATACAGGGAGGCACTCCGCCGTATCTGGTAAATGGCAGCGCTATTGCGGATTCGGTGTATGTTTCGGCGCCTATTCCGAACGGACTTACCTATTTGTATGCGATTACGGATGCCAACAGTTGCAACATGCCCGACATATCCGGGTCGTTCAATTGCAATTGTGCAACGGACGCAGGTACCATGTCGGCTGCCACACTGACCGCCTGTGAAGGAACGACAGTTCAGGCAGTAGCCAACGCCGACGATACACTCGACGGCAACGACATTATCTCATACGTGCTGCACAATGGCACCGGTCAGGCCCTGGGCACCATTTACGCACAGAATACCACCGGTACGTTCGGTCTCGAACCCGGGATGTCTTTCGGCGTCACGTATTACATTTCCAGGGTAGCGGGTAATCCGCTCAACGGGTTCCCCAATCCGCAGGATCCCTGCTTCTCCGTAGCGCCCGGTCAGCCGGTTGTTTTCCTGCAAAACCCGACGCCGGATGCCGGCCAGGATGCGGCAGTTTGTGGGCAAAGTTTTGATTTACAGGCCGTTGTCAGTGGGTATAACGGTGTTTGGACACAAATCAGCACGAATGGAACCGCCGTATTTGCGGATACCGGCGATGCAAACAGCACGGTGACCGTAGACAGTTTTGGTACCTATATTTTCCAGTGGGAAGAAAGCAACGGTATCTGTGTGGTGTCCGATCAGGTAGAAATTACCTTTAACGAATCACCCACCGTAAACGCGATCGATGAAACCTGCAACGGCACCAATACGCAATACACCGTTACATTCAGTGTTTCCGGTGGTACTGCCCCCTACAGTGCAGTCGGCATTGCGGGTACTTTCAGCGGGAATAATTTCACTTCCGTTGCATTGCCCAATAATTCCGTTTACTCGTTCACGGTAGAGGATGCCAACGGTTGCGAAAGCGAAGCGGTAACGGGTATTAAAAATTGCAATTGCCAGACAGATGCAGGTACCATGGATGTGGCGCCGGTAGCATTCTGCGCGGATCAACCTGCAACGGCTACCTGGAACAACGACGCGACAACCGATGCGGACGATATCGTTTTGTTTATCCTGCACAACCAATCAGGTTCGAGTGTAGGTACCATCTACGCTACTTCCGATCAGCCGACCTTCTCCTTCGGAGCAGGTTTGCAAACGGGAGTAACCTATTACATTTCGGCAATAGCCGGCAATGGTGTAAATGGAAACATTGACCAGAACGATCCATGTCTGTCCGTAGCATCCGGCACACCCGTTCAATGGCGGCCATTGCCGAATGCCACCCTGTTCGGCGACGCTACGATTTGCGACGGCAGCAGCACACCGCTGCAATTTACCGGAACCGGTAACTACCCCCTGACGGTAACCTATTCCGACGGCGTAACGAACAACAGCACGGTAACCATCGGTGGTCAGCAGGGAACTACGATTGACGTATCTCCTTCTTCAACAACAACTTATACGTTGATCAGTGTTTCCAGCGGCAGTAACCCGACCTGTACGACGGATTTGAATCAATCGGTAACGGTTAACCTCAATCAGGGCCTGTCGGCCGGCACGCCGAACGAACCGGTTGAATTCTGCCAGGGTATTTCCTTGCCGATCCAGTTGATCAATTTGCTGACGGGCGCCGATCCGGGCGGAACCTGGGCGGAAGTTTCGACCGTGCCTTCACTGGCAGGTGGATTCAATATTCAAACGGGTACTTTCCTGACCAACGGCCAGCCACCGGGCACCTACGAATTCCGGTATACGCGCACTTCGCTGCCGCCTTGCCCCGACGACGAAGCGGTGGTACAGGTGATCATCAACCCGCTGCCGGTAGCGGATGCAGGCCCTGACAAACAACTCAACTGCCTCAACCTGTCGGCTAACCTGGGTGGCCCGGCTACCAGTTCGGGTGCCGGTATTACCTACGACTGGAGGCTCGACACCGCTTTTGTTGGAAATACCAGAAACCTGATAACAAGCAATGCCGGGGTTTATACCCTGCTTGTGACGAATAGCGCCGCTTGTACCGCTTCCGATGCTGCCATTGTAACGATAGACGATGAGTTGCCCTTTGCGGACATTATTTCCGTAAAAGACGTGCGTTGCTGGGGCGATAAAGACGGCAGTATTTCAGTCGATTCGTTTACCAGTTCGCACCCGCCGGTATTGTTCTCGCTGAATGGCGGACCGTTCACGTCCCAAACGTTGTATACGGCCCTGCTGCCGGGTGAATACACCATTACGTTGCAGGATGCCAACGGATGCGAATGGACTTCCGATGCTCAGGTGGTACATGAACCGTCGCAACTGATGGTCGATCTGGGCGCAAATATTAATGTTGTGCTTGGAGATTCCGTTCATCTGGAGGCGCTTATCAATGTTCCGTTCGCATTTCTGGATACCCTTTACTGGAATCCGGTTTACGATACAGCCAAGGCAAATACGCTTTACCAGGACTTTTTACCGTTCGCGTCCCATTACATTGATCTGCGGATTATAGACACGAACGGATGTGCTACCAGCGACCGGACGCTGCTGGTGGTCAATCAGGAAAGACACGTTTTCATCCCGAACATCATCAAGGTCGGTAGCGCTGAGAATGACGTATTAACGGTATTCGGTGGTCGTGACGTAGCGGAAGTGGAATTGTTGCAGGTATTCGACCGCTGGGGCGACCAGATGTTCGAAGAAGGTCCGTTCATGCCCAACGACATTACGAAAGGATGGAAGGGGAATTTTAAAGGCAAGGAGGTGAACCCGGGTGTGTACATTTACACGGCAGTTGTGCGATTTATCGACGGTGAAAAAATCCTGTTTAAAGGAGACGTAACCGTTTTCAAGTAATAATGCAATAGAGGACGCCGTGGTCAGTCACAAATGCTGCCCGGCGTCCTTTTGTTTCTTATTGGCATAAATCCGGAAATATTGATTCCGGATCATGTGAAATCCGGCAGGTATTTCTTTGTTTTGCCACCTGTCAAATATTGCCCAGGAAATCACTCTTGCTCCCCTGCAAACCAAGGCATCTCCACCCAATTATAACTAATCATTTCGCTTTACCTACATTCCGTTTTGTTGTGCAGCAACAAGGCGTGTTCGATTCTTTTTATCAAAGTGGTTACACAAACTGAGGTATCTCATGCATAAAAAAGTACTCTACTCTCTTATTGGGCTTCTGTTTTTTTGGCTGGAAGCAAAAACCCAGGTAACACAACCCTGCCCGAATCCGCCGCCTCCGGGTGGAAGTGCCTGTAACACAACCTGCGTATACTGCGATTTTGACGACTACAGCGGTACCAGTGGTGGAACCCCTTCCTCCAATATGCTCGTATGCGGGCAGATTGTAATACACAATGACCAGTGGCTGGGCTTTGTGGCCACCTCCACGAGCATGGAAATTGTGACAACTACGTCCAACTGTGCCCAGGGTGAGGGCGTTCAGGTGGCGTTTTTTGATGCCTGTAATGCAACGGATGCTGTTGCCTGTAATCCGGGCATCGATAACGGAGCGGGCATTCCGCTGGTGTTGTCATACGATCAATTCGTGCCCGGACAGACGTATTATCTGATGATCGACGGCTCTTTTGGAGACGTGTGTGATTTTACTGTGGATATTACCCAGGGTTCGGTAACGCCTCCTCCTCCCGGTATTCCCGACCAACCCACCGGCCCGACTGAACTGTGCCCGGGTGCTACGGCCGTTTATACCATTCCGCCGGTCGACGGTACTGCCTGGTATCGCTGGACAGGGCCGGCCGGCTCGCGCATCAACGGTACTAATTCAAATACGCTTCAGGTTCCTGCTCCGCAGGGTACCACTGTTACTATTACTTTCGGCAATACGCCGTTGAATGGAAACGTATGCGTGGGCGCGGGAAATGCCTGTTTCGCCCCGAACACGGCCTGTCTGCCGGTGCACCTGACGTTATTGGCGCCAACTATTAAACCTGATTTGATATTGTGTTACGAGGACCGGGTATTTACGAATCCGGAATCCCCCTATACCACCACGTCACTGCCTGTCGGGATCACCAATCTGACTGCTCACTACTTGTCTTACCTGGGTTGCGACAGTACGGTGCGACAGAAAATTACTGTTTTACCACAGAATATCAAAAACCTGGGAACCAAGTATATATGTCAGGGGACCTGCTTTGTTTTGAATGGTACAAGTTATTGTAACCAGGGGACGCAACAGCAACCGCTGGTGTATGACAATACCTGTGATACCATTCTTACGTTCAATGTCATCATTGTGCCGTCGGTAGCCAATATTCCGGCAGTGCCACAGATCAATTGCGCCATGCCGAGCCTGACGCTCAACAGTACGGGATCTACCACCTCTTCCGGCGCTACTTTCCGATGGACGAATGCCACCTGGACAACACTGGGGAGCGGGACTACCCAAACTGTGACGGGGCCGGGTATGTATAACCTGATTGTTACTACCTCGGTTTCGGGAACAACCTGCAGGGATACGGCGACGGTAAACGTCACCTCTTCCGCCGCATTCCCGGGTGCTACCGCTGTAGGGGGAACGATAACCTGCAACACGCCTACCGTTACGTTGCAAGGCAGTTCGCCGACTCCGGGAGTGAACTATCAATGGGCCGGGCCATGCATCACGCCTGCCAACCAGTTTCTGCAAAACCCGACCGTCAGTTGCGGCGGCACTTATACTTTATCGGTAACCAACCCGATCACCGGCTGTACTTCCATAGCCACCACTGCGGTCATTGCAAATGATACGCTTCCTACAGCGACTGCTGTGGGCGGAACGATTACTTGCCTCCAACCTTCCGTAACAATCGACGGTAGTTCGAATGTGGCAACCGCCACCTACAACTGGAGTGGCCCGGGCATTAATGCCGGCAATCAGCATCAGGAAAATCCTGTTGTAACAGTAGCCGGCACGTATACCGTTACGGTCACGAATCCTGCAAACGGATGTTCCCAAACGGCTACCACTACCGTCATTCCGAATAATTCGCCCCCAGTGGCGAATGCAGGCACCGACCAGACCATCAACTGTCAGACACTCAGCGTCATCCTGAACGGCTCGGCCAGCGGCGGCGCAGGTCCGTTCCAGTTTACATGGACGGGGCCGGGAATAACGCCGGCCAACCAGAACCAGCAAACGCCTACGGTGTCTACCGGCGGATCGTATACCTTAACCGTTTTGAATAGCAACAACGGCTGCTCCGGTACGGATGTGGTGCAGGTGACCCAGCTTACAACGCCTCCAACTGCAAGTGCAGGTGCTGATGCCTTGTTGAATTGCAATATCCTTACCGTTACACTCAACGGATCCGCTTCTTCACAGGGCGCCAATTTGTCTGCCTCCTGGTCGGGCCCCGGTATCAATGCCGGTAATCAGAACCTGTACTCGCCACAAGTGACCCTGCCGGGTACCTATACCATCACTGTCACCAACTCGGTGAGCCTGTGTACGGCGACTGATAATGTGGTCGTTACGCAGGACATTGTAAGTCCGACGGTCAATGCCGGTGTCGACCAGATCCTGACCTGTTCCTCTCCCAACGGTGTTACGCTGAACGGTACAGGCGGACCGGCCGGAATTACCTTCTTATGGACAGGTGCGGATATCGACGCAACCAATCAGGCCCTCCCGAATCCCAACGTCAACCTTCCGGGAACTTATACCCTGGTTGTGACCAACCCCGTCAACCATTGTACTGCTACCGATCAGGTCGTGATATCACAGGATGCCAATGCGCCGGTAGCGGCAGCGGGCGCCGATCAGGTGTTGAATTGCACCGTTTCCTCTGTCGTCATCGGCGGAGCGACAACGAGCACCGGCCCCGGTATCAGTTATGTATGGACCGGCCCGGGTATTACCGGCGCCAACCAGAACCAGGCCATGCCTTCCATTTCAACTGCGGGTACGTACATTATTGTTGTCAATAATTCCACGAACGGCTGCTCAACCAGCGATACCACTGTGATTACTTCGCAGGTAATGCTGCCGGTAGCACTGGCGGGCAATGACAGTACCCTGAATTGTACGGTGCTGAATGTCACGCTGAACGGCAGCGGTTCGTCACAGGGTGCTGATTTTACCGCCATCTGGACAGGAGCGGGTATCAACGCCGGTAACCAGAATTCATACACGCCGCAGGTTACACTTCCGGGCGTTTACACCCTTACCATTACAAATACGGTCAATCATTGTACTGCTACGGACAATGTGACCATTTTACAGGACATCGCTGTACCGACGGCGAATGCCGGAACCGACGAGATTCTGACGTGTACCACACCTAATGGTATTCCGCTGAACGGTAGCGGAAGTCCTGCGACGATCACTTTCCTGTGGACCGGCCCGGGCATCACACCCGCTAACGCGATGCTACCCAACCCCACGATCAATGATCCGGGAACGTATGTGCTGGTAGTGACCAACACGGTTAACCATTGTTCGTCTACCGATCAGGTGGTCATTTCGGAAGATGCCAGCGTTCCTACAGCGAATGCAGGTTCCGATCTGGTGTTGAATTGTGGTGTAAGCAGCGTGAACATCGATGGCTCCGCATCCAGTACCGGTGTGGATATCGTTTACACCTGGACGGGTCCGGGCATTTCGGGTGCGAATGGCACTGCGCAAAACCCGCAGAATATTACACTGCCCGGTACCTACAACCTCACGGTAACCAATAATTTGAACAGCTGCACCAATACGGATGTGGTGGTGATTGCCATCGATACAATCAGCCCGGTTTCCGTAGCCGGCAATGATCTTACACTGAATTGTTTCAATAGCCATGCGGATACGCTGGATGCTACGGGCTCTTCTACCGGCGCAGGATTTACACTGTTGTGGTCGGGACCTGCTATCAATGCAGCCAACCAGAACCTGATCAGACCGGTTGTAAACCAGTCCGGCACCTATACCGTTCTGATTACCAATACGACCAACCTGTGTACGTCTTCTTCGGATGCGCTGGTCGTTTCGGATACCCTGGCGCCTGTGGCGGATGCAGGTTTGGATCAAACGATCGACTGTGCAAACAGTTCCGTGCCGATCGGCGGCAACTCTTCATCGGGAAGTAATTTTGAATATCTATGGTCCGGACCGGATATCAATACAGGTAATGAAGCGCTCGCTACCCTGAGCGTAAGTATGGACGGCACCTATCAACTGGAGGTTACGAATACAGTGAACGGATGTGTTACCATCAACGACGTACTGGTAAGCGAGGACCTTGCTTATCCGGTCGCCAGTGCTGGTGCCGATGCTACCCTTACCTGTGCACAGGATACGATTGCACTCGACGGATCTGCTTCGTCCAGCGGTGCTGGTATCCAGATTTTGTGGAGCGGACAAAGCATTACACCGGCAAATGAAAGTTCGGCTACACCGGACGTAGATTCTCCAGATACCTACATTCTGACCGTTACTAATACTGTAAACAGTTGTGTATCAAAGGATACTGTAATTATTCTGGAAGATAAAGCATTCCCTGTAGCAGCAGCCGGCCCTGACGGTATATTGAATTGCCAGACGACCAGCATCATGCTGAATGGCAGCGGCTCCAGTGCAGGAATGGATTATTTGTGGACCGGGCAAGACATAACGCCTGCCAATGAAACGCAGCAAAGCCCTTCCGTCAGCGCGCCCGGAAATTACGCGCTCGTAGTGACCAATCCGGCCAATGGCTGTTCAGCCGTGGACGATGTCGAGATCGACGAAGATGTTGCACTTCCGATAGCCGACGCCGGAACAGATCTTGTACTCGACTGCCAGACACCTGCACAGGCGATTGACGGTTCGAATTCGAGCACCGGCCTGAATATCGAATATCTCTGGCAGGGTGCGGGCATCAATTCGGGCAATTTTAACGACATGAGCCCGATGGTTTCCGACTCCGGAACATACGTGGTGACAGTGACGAACATCGACAACCATTGCACAGCCTCGGATGTGGTATTCGTAGGCTTGAACGCCGATTTGCCAGTAACGTCTGCCGGCTCAGACCAGACATTGAACTGTGCCGTCGATACGCTGCAACTGGATGGCGCATTGTCGCAGGCAGGCCCCAATATCCTTTACGCATGGAGCGGTCCGGGTATTGTGAGTGGAGAAACGACTCAAAATTCTCCCAATGTTTTTGAACCGGGCAATTACTCGCTTACGGTGACCAATACAGCCAATGGTTGTAGCAATACGGATGAGGTGACTGTTCTGGAAGATGTTGTGGAGCCATTTGTAGTAGCGGGCGACGACCAGACGCTTACCTGTGCCAACAGTACAACGGGTGTTACCCTGAGTTCGGCGGGTTCCAGCAGCGGCGCAGAATTTACGATTCTCTGGAGCGGCTCTGGCATTACGTCTGCAAATGACACGGTTGCAAATCCTGTCGTTACAGGTGTAGGCCCTTATACGCTCACTATTGTCAATACCCTGAACGGTTGTAGCAAAACGGACGATGTAATTGTACTACAGGACCAAAACCTGCCAGTTTCCGTTGCAGGAGAAGATCAACTCATTACCTGTGCGGTAACGCAGGTGCTGCTGGACGGCAGCGGTTCCACTTCGCCCAGCGGACAACTGGAATACACATGGTCGGGACAAGGTGTGCCGACCGGTTCGGAGCACGCCGCTTCTATAACGGTCAGTGTTTCCGGCAACTACACACTGACGATTGTCAACCCGGTTTCCGGCTGCCAGTCCACGGATAATGTAGTGGTCGATCAGGATACGAATCCGCCGGTCGTGAGTGCGGAAGGCGATACGATTACCTGCCAGAATCCGACCGGTACGCTGACGGTTTCCAGTTCGGATCCTGCTTCGCTGTACGAATGGCAGGGTGCCGGCATCACCCCGAACAATGCCACGGCTGATACGCTGGACGTCAATCAGCCGGGACCGTATAATGTGACGGTAACTGCTTCGAACGGTTGTACTGCCGAGGCTTCCACCGTGATGAACGTAGATGCCAACTTCCCGCTCGGCGCTGCCGAAGGGGATGAATTGAACTGTTTGAACAATGGCGTAGGCAGTATTTCCGGTAGTGTGACCACTCCAGGCGCTACTTTCTTCTGGTCGGGACCGAACGGCTTCAATGCCACGACGGAAACGGTTGAGATCACTACTGCGGGCACTTATATTTTTAATGTAGTGGCCAATAATGGTTGTACCAATCCGATATCCGTAACCGTTGCTGCCAACTTTACCCAACCGACCGTAGCGGCTTCCGTTCCGGGCGACCTGAATTGCACGACCACGTCTCTGTCCATCAGTGGCGCGGGTACTTCCACCGGTAATACATTCACGTACGGGTGGACGACAACCGGCGGCAACATCGTTTCGGGCGATAATACGCTTTCGCCTGTGGTAGACGCTCCGGGAACCTACACACTTCTGGTCACCAACACCCTCAACGGCTGTACCAATACCCAGTCGATTGTGGTTGCGAACGACCCGAACGTGCCGACCGCTATCGACCTGACTGTTCGGGATATCAAGTGTTTCGGCGATATAAACGGTGTGATTGCTGTTTCGGCTGTAAATGGCGGCGTGGAGCCGTTTGTATACAGCCTGAACGGAGCAACGGCCAGCGCTGTAGACCAGTTCAGCAACCTGGCGGCAGGGGAATACACCCTCTCCCTGGAAGATGCGAACGGTTGTTTGCTGGATACGCTGATCACGATCTCGGAACCCGGCGAACTGTCGGTGGAATTGGGAGAGGATTTAACAGTACACCTTGGCGACAGCGTTACGGTACAGGCTGTAATTATGAATGAAACGCCGGTGGCGAAGGTGGACTGGAACCTGTCGCCCAACCGCGATTCGGCGGAATGCTGTTCGTTCAGTTACCAGCCTCTGCAAACGTACCGCCACGTGATTACCGTGCAGGACTCAAACGGCTGTAAAGCCAGCGATGTGCTCAACGTAACCGTAAGAAGAGAACGGCAGGTGTTCATTCCGAACATTTTCGACCTCAACAGCGACGATCCGTTGAAATCCGTGCTGATGATACATGGCGGAAATGACGTGGTGAAAATTCACAAATGGCTTATTTTCGACCGCTGGGGCGATGCCGTATTCGAGGTGCGCGATTTCCTGCCCAACGATCCTTCAAAAGCCTGGGATGGTACGGTACGCGGTAAAAAAGGTAATCCCGCCGTGTTTATCTGGACGGCCGAAATCGAGTTCATCGATGGCCAGACAGAAATGTTTGAAGGCGACGTTACCATTATGCGCTAAACAAAAACAATGATATAAAATGCCGGTCTCGCTTCATGTGAGACCGGCATTTTTTTTGATAATTCTCTCAAAATGCGGTTAAAACAGCAATGCTTCATGCCCCAAAAGATATTGCCAGATGAGCGCCACGCAGGCCAGTACAGGATACAGGAGTCTTCGGACCAGAAACTTCACCAGCGCGCGATCTGGTGAAAAATGCATTTTTTCCAGCAAATCCGTATAAAAAATCCGGTTTTCTTCTTCTTTCAAGCCGTGGTGTTCGTTCATCAGGCATCGCCCGAACAGGGTAAACTGCAGCATAACGGTGCCGTACACAGCCAGGCATAATTTCCAGGAAAAAAGAAACGGCGCGACCCAGGCGAGCAACGTCACAAAGAGGTGCAGCGCAAATACGAAGGTAGATTTCAGGTAGGTGTACATATTGATCTAAAAACAGGCAAAAGAATATTTTTTTTCAGTAAAAACATTCTTTTTCTGCCTGATTTTAAAACTCCACCTCCATGTCTTTGATCACCCGCCCGTCTGTAGTTTGCATGCGCACGGTGTATTTGCCGGCCGTGAGGTTCCAGACTTCCAGGTGAAGCCCGCTCCGATGCTCTCCGGCAATCATACGTTCTTCTTTGGAAATGTTAGTGACCACTTTGCCGGTGCTGTCGAGCAGCACCATGCGCACCTTTTCATCCTTTTCCAGGTAATACTTGAAGTTGCCTTCCACGACCATCGCCTTTCCCAGGTCTGCGGTTCTTCCCGGCACGGATTCGACCGTTTTATGTTTGATCGTATAAGTTGGCGTCGCCTTGCCCAATTGCTCGGCCACAAACCGGGTGAGCGCCGGATCCCCGATACTGCCCAGCGAGGAGCGGCTGGTAACCGCCCACACGGCAGCCTGTGCGGCGCCGGAATCCGTTTTGCCCTGTTCTGTAATGAATTTTAATACATTGCACAGGGTTTGGGGCGCCATGGCCGTTACGGCAAAAACAGAGCCCTTTGTTGGAGAAATGTCGCCGGCCTGGGTGCAGAAGGTCTTCAGCAATACTTCTCCCGGCGTTTTAGCCGTCACAGCGAGCCATTTTTCCTCGGCCACGACGAGCGTCTGTTGGGCGCTGTCCTGCGGTTCCATCAATTGTCCCTGCGGAAAACGGATGCGAACGGAAGAACCACGCAGGTTCCTGCAAACAATTTTCAGGCATTCTCCCTGGTGCCCGCCGGTACCTTCCGCCACTACGCTGATTACCTTTTGAGCAATCGCCTCCTTTAAATCGAAATTCCGCTGGACGGATTTAGCGCTTTTTTGCGCGTGGACAGAAAGGCTGACGAACAGCAGCGCATACAGAAAAAGTGGTTTTCGCATAAAATTTGTTTTTCTGTCAAACGAACAGCATGCGGGTATTTGTATGCGCCTGGTCAAGCAAGTTTGAAGAGTTGAGTATTCAAGTGGCCGCTCTCAACTCCTCAACCTCTCAACTTCTCAACCTCTCATCAAAACGCTTCCCCAAACGTCAGATAAAACCCCGAATTGCCCGGAAACTCTCCCCAGCCGTAGTCCATTCGCAAATGCTGGTGTTGGCGCTGATCGAATTCGACACGTAAGCCGATGCCACCGTTCGGGCGCCAGCGTACCCGTTCGTGGGGTGTGCCGAATACACTGCCCACAGCGGCGAAAGCGGTTCCTTTAAAACGCCAGAAGATTGGATACCGCAGTTCCGTTTGAAGCAGCACCGTGTGCCGGTCGCGGTATTTGGAATCGGGATACCCGCGCAGACGCCTGCTGCCGCCCAGGTAAGGCAATTGAAAAAAGGGCGGGTGCCCTGCGGTGAACTGGGCATAAAATTGTGTGGCCAGCACCCATTTCTGACCCAGAGACTGGTAATGGGCCGCATCCAGTAAATAGCGCATGTAACGGAATTCGCTCAACGTGAGCGGATGTTCGGCGGTAAGGGTAGACTCCACGTACCAGCCGCGGTGCGGAAAAAACTGGTTTTCCCGGGAATCGTATAACCATACAACGCCCAGACCGGAGGAAAAACCGCCGTCGGCGCCCGGCACTTCATGGTGGGCGATCTCGCCGCCGGGTTCTTTTTCAATAATCCGGTAGCCGTCGAGGTAATAACGAAGTCCGGCTGATTGCTTCCGATTAATACTTCTGGTCGCCGATACGCGCAAACGCGGATACTCCGCCTTGTAGTTTTCTACATAATTGTTGGGATAGGAATTGCCGTGGCCGAAATACCGGTAAGAATAATGGTACCAGCCCGCTTCGCCGTAAGCCCGCCAGTCGCCGTTCCGGCTGAACCACACGAACGGAAAAAGCGCCTGCCATTGTTTGCGTTGTGTATAAGTAAGGCTGAACGTGACGCTGGACCGCAACGTGTAACCCCGGAACGTAAGGACACCACCCGCGCCGAATCCCCATTTTGTGTCGGAACTGAAAAATACCAGGGGAACGCCGAAGAAGCGCACCGAAGAATCCTGGTTGATTTCCTGAGCCTGCATCCGGCCGGCCAGGAATAGCAAGAGACCTGCGCAAATGAATAATCGATGCAAGAACATGCCGAAACATACGAAACCTGTTGATTTCGGGTTCATAGAAATCGGATTAGAAGTGGTTTGAAAAAAAACATATAATATTTTTTATCTATGAAGTAATTTTTTGATTTTCACTGCGTTTAATGCCCTTTAGAAAAACTCCATATGTATTTGCAATGTTTGCAGGAATACCGGAATTAATATCCATATTTGCCCCGGATGCCAATATTTTATTTATTTTCTAATCAACCTCCATTGTTATATGACTTATTCTTCCTCCCTTTCGGAAACCCTCCAAAACCTGGCCGTCAAAGGCTACCGCATCACAGATCTCGAACACCTCGCCATCCCGGAAGATGCGATCCAATCGCACGACTGGCGGCTGGATGCCATGCACCACGTGAAAACGGGGAGCAGCCGGGAACCTCAAACGCTCGTAATCGCAGTTTCCAGTGCACATAAACACTTAAAACTGGCTTTTGTCCGCGAATTATTGTCAAAACAGGATTTTTCACCACTTACCTTGCTCAGACGTTTGTTCCCGACCCACAAAAGATCCGGAATCCAGCCCGTTTAAAAAAATCAGGCATGGCTGTGTTTGGTTTTGTATTCAGTTGAAAATCAACCGTATTCTAAACACCGTACACAAAAAACCAAACACCCTCAAAGGCTGCTTCGCAGGTAATTTTGAAACTTGCCGAAGCAGCCTTTTTATTTGGCAGTTAAGCGTACTTTTGCGGATGCAAGCCTATTTCGGTTTTTACATTCAAGCAAGCCATGCCCTATATTTTTAAAAAATCCTCCAAAGCCCACAGCGTTTTTCATTTGAAATGCCCGCGTTGCCATGAAGGCGCCACTTTTGAAACGGGCAGTTGGTCGTTTGTGAAATCCTTCGATATGCTGCAACGCTGTCCGAAATGCGACCTCAACTATTTTCCCGAACCGGGCTACTACTACGGCGCCATGTTCATCTCCTATATCTGGACCGGCTGGTTTTCGCTGGTATTTGTGGCAATTTTCAAATGGGGCCTCGGCTGGAGCATCAATGAGGCATTCGGGGTGCTTATTTTGTTTCTCGCTGTCAACTTTGTGTACATTTTTCGAATTTCCAGGCTCATGTGGCTGAACATCAATGTGAAATACGATCCTGCCGCTATCGAAAAATTCGGAAAAAATCCTGCCGGACCACAGGAGAAATAACCTGTATACTTTTCCCCTTTCTTCTCCTTCCTTCCCGGTTTCTCTTCCGGCAGGGGCATGCCTTGCCCAATGGGGCGCTTGATCGCCTGGCATCCCTTTTTTACCATGTTGTTCGGTAGTCAAATGCCGCCCGCTCCAACACCCAATGAATATTGATTTTTTAATTCATTGATTTTCAAGATTTTAGAACGAGTATTTTTTGACCTCGCCAGTATTTTCAGGTGAGGTAGCGGAAATGCCTGCGAACGCCCGGGAAAAAATACCGGGTAAGTTCAGGCGGTTTTTGCCCATTGGGGGGCGTTTTTCCCCACTTTCATTTTACCAAACACACTTACGAGTGCCTATAAGAAACAAGCATACTTTCATTCAACCATTATTCACAAAATTTTTTCAATCCTATGAAAGTATCCATTTTTAAGTCCGCAGCCTTCGCGGCGCTTCTCCTGATTGGTTTTACCAGTTGTAAGGACGATGACAACACTACCACGGGCAATGTCGCATTCGAAGTGACTGACGGCCCTATCGATGACACCAATATCGAAGGTGTCTTTGTCACGGTCGCCTCTGTGAAGGTTGACGGCGAGCAAATCAGCGATTTCAACGGCAAACAAACCATCGACCTCATGGCATATCAGAACGGCCAGACGAAAACGCTCGGCGGCGCCGATCTTTCGGCCGGCGTTTACAGTGATATTCGTCTCGTACTTGACTACGATCAGGATGCCAGCGGAAATACGCCGGGTACCTACGTGCTGACAAAAGACGGCGTAAAACATGCGCTGAAAGCCGGTGCAAGCGCTTCGAGCGAAATCAAAGTCAATGCGGCCACCCTCGACGTTCCTTCGAGCGGAGACGTGACGGCCGTCATCGATTTCGACCTGCGCAAGTCGGTTCGCTACAATTCCGGTTCCACCACGAGCGACTACCAGTTCGTAACGGATTCGGAACTGGCCGCTTCCACGCGTCTGGCCATGAAATCACGTTCCGGTACCATCAAAGGCCAGGTAACAGATGCCCTGAACCTGTCCGGCGATAAGGTAGTCGTATATGTGTACGAAAAAGGCACGTTTACTTCTGCCGAAACGACCCCGCAGGGTAGCAGCGGTGTTATGTTTAAAAACGCCGTTACCAGCGCCGTCACAGACTCCAATGGCAACTACAACTTGTCGTACCTGGAAGCAGGCGATTACGAACTGCACTACGTTGCTTACGACGATACCGACAACAACAGTCAACTGGAGGAAAAAGGTATGCTGGTGCTGACCGTATTGAACGGGCTGAACCTCAACGCCATCACAGTAGGCGCAGGCGCTACCGTTCAACTGAACGTTACGGTTGCGAGTATTCTGCCACTGTAACAACGGCCGGTTTTCGTAAAAATATTTCCCGAAGGACATGTGCGGTACGCTTTACAGTGTACCGCACTTTTTTTAAATTTGTACCTAAAACCTGAGCAAATGAAAAAATATTCCAGCCTCGTTGAGGCTATCGACGACCTGCGGGACCGGGGGTTTAACAATGATTTCAATTTGAGGGAAAACGGAATCGAATGCACCCGCCTGCAAATGCAATTACATCCGGAAGACTTCGAGATCGTGGAAATGCACCGCTTCGAAGGCGCTACCGATCCGGACGACAGTTCGGTTATTTATGCCATCGAAGGCAAGGATGGCGTGAACGGAATCCTGGTAGATGCCTACGGCATGTACGCCAATCCGGTTTCGACGGCGTTGTTGTCGAAATTGCACGTGAAACACGACGGATTGTAGGGTGGGTAGAACAGGATTAAAAGGATTAAAAAAAGGATTGTAAGGATTTACCACGCTCGGTAAATCCTTACAATCCTTTTTTTAATCCTTTCAATCCTGTTCCAATTCCCAACGGAGATTTGCCCGTGCATTCATTTCCAGCGCCTCATAAAAATGCGCCGTTTTAAAAATACGTTCCATTTCCAGAAAATGCCGCAGCACCTTTTTGCGACCCGGTTTGTATAAAAAATCGGGATAAACGGCGTACTCCCGCCGAACCTGCAGGCAATATTCCGCATACACCTGTTGCGGCTGCCCGAGTATGGAGAGATCCGCATCAGTGAACAGGTTGGTGTCGGAATCGACGGCAATGGAATGCCCTTTTGTCGCCAGGATATGCGCCACACATCGTTCAGTCCTTTCTTCCGGAATATTCAGTTCCGCAAGCCTTTCGCGGGCCAGTTCAGCGCTTTTTTCCTCGTTGTCGTGTCGCGATACCTTGTACACAATGTCATGGTAAAAGAGCGCAAACAACAGTATATCCCAATCTCCTGTTTCTGACCGAATCGTCTCCAGTTGCCGGTACAAATGCTCCAAATGTACCAGGTTGTGGTAATGCCGTTTTTTTCCTGAATAGGCCTTTTCAATTTCCTTCCAAAGCCGGTCGGATAATTGTTTGTCGTCGGTATAACGACTTGAAAGAGACAAGAATATAGATCGGAGGTCTGGCATCTGGATGTATCAATTCCCATAAAGATGAACACACAAAATTGGAGTAATCTTGTCAATACTGGAATTTCGACAGGCCAGAATGATTTTTTGGATCGGCGTAGGCCGGGTCTACTCAAAGTCTGAAATTCAACCCGATCGACAGCATCGTATCGTCCTGTCTGAAATCGCTTTCAGACACGTTGAAACTCTTCATCAACTGAATTTGCAGTTTTATCTTTTCAATACCGCCGCGCAAGGTGAGTGCGGGTTCGATCAGAAAACTGGATTTGTTGTCGGTCAGGTATTTCGTCTGGTCCACGTTGTCGAAGATCAGGCTGCCGTCGACGTTCGAAAAATTCAGACTGGCAAAACGGCTGGACCCCGAGATAGAAAAGTACTTGCTGCGGAAAGTGATGCCCGGTTGCAAGGCAAAACGGGCCAGGGTAGCCGAAATTTTACCAGTGGTAGACGGGTTGGCGGATACCGAAGTGGGAAAGTGGTTTTCCATGGAACCTACGCCGGCCAGCGCATAAACGTCGAACAGCAGGTTGTCGTTGATATTGGTGAAATAACCGATGCCTCCTTCTATAAGTTTGCCGGAGCCGCCGTTGCCGTTGTCTTCGTTTTTCGGGAACACGTATCCGCCGTTTAATTGTAACGCAATGTTGTCGGACACGCCTACGGCGCCCTGTAATTCGAACTGGTTGCCGTTGCCGGCTACGGAAATATTGGTTTCACCTTTGGCGCCAATCACCGGCACGTTCTGGGTATTGGGAATGTAATAGTTGGGGCTGCAGGCAGCCAGAAAACATAGAGCAAGAGCAATCAGGGAAATTTGACAGGTGATTTTCATAAAAATGGTCAGGTTGGTTAGGAATGGGCGGTGTTTGGTTTTTGGTTTTTCGTGTATTGTATCTGGTCGACTGTTACCCTCTACGAAACACGAAACACCAAAAACCAAACACCTCAATAGATGGGCAGGGTAGGTGGGGATTGCTGTTGCCGTAAAAAAAGTATGCCCGGCCTTTATTTGAATCCAATAAAATAATATGTGTTTTGATGCGCAAGTCAAGCCCAGCCGGCTTTTTCGTACCCGCACTTTTGCATCATAAAACACACAACACATGAAACACCATTCTATTTCTCTGATTTTAGCGATCACCATTTTCCTGCTTTCGACCACCTTACATGCACAAAAGAAAAATGCAGCCAGTTTTACGGTACTTCCGTTAACAGGCAAATTGGGAATCCAGTACGAACGCGTCATTTCACCTCATAACACGCTTGTGGTGGAATACCAACACTGGGAAACCGCACGCAAAAACGACAGCGGTTTTTTCATCCTGGGCGTGCTTTCCTCTTCTTCGAGTTCGACAAGGGTGAGCGGGAATCGGTTGATTTTGATGAGTCGTTTGTTCATGCGGGAAAATAAAACAGGTTTTTTCCTGGAGGGCGGCATCCATACGGGCAAGTTTGACATCGTAAAAACCGAAGAATCCAGTTACTTCAGTTTTTGGGGTTTCTGGACGGGCGATTTCGCCGGTGGCAGCAGGTCCGTTACACGAATAGACAATGTGAAGTTTTCCGGTATGCGCGGCGGCCTCGGCTGGCGCAGACAAAGAGGCCGCTTGTCGTTCGATTTTACAGTCGGAATGGAACTGGGTGATGCCAAAAAGGAAGCGGTGAAACTGGCGCCGGGGCTGAGATTTGGCGCGCCGTATTCGAAATTGATGATGGGGTTTCATTTTTAAGGGATAACATCCTCTCATTGCAGAGGGGTGCATTTCAAATTGTCGCGCTGGAATAGTCATCCGATGACTCAAAGTCATCGGATGACTATTCCAGCGCGACAATTTGAAATGCACCCCTCGCAGGGCAGTTTGATGAAAAGAAATTACAACTAAAAGGTGCACCCTGACCTCATTTATCTTGCTTACTTTGCACCTTTCTTATCCGCCATGTACAGCAGGCTCTACATCTTTTCATTCCTCTTTCTCCCGCTTCTTGCGGCACCACAGGTCCATGCCCAGTGCGACCCCGTATTCAAACAACCCCTCAGCCAGCGCGCTGCCAACTACGAAATACATGTTGCGCTGGACGACCAGACACATACCGTCGATGCCACCCAAACGATCCGGTTCACCAACACTTCCCCGGTTCCCGTCAGCGAACTTCGGATGTACATGTACCTCAACGCTTTCAAGAACACGGGAACAACTTTCCTGAAAGGCACGTCCCAGATTTTCGGTCAGCCTTTTCTCGACCGCCCGGCCGACGAATGGGGCTGGATCGACGTGGCACAAATCACACGCGAAGGCGGCGCCGACCTGAGCGGCAGCATGCAATATATTCAACCCGACGACGGCAATACTGACGACCAATCGGTCCTGCAAGTGCTGCTCGACAAACCCGTTCAGCCCGGCGAAACGGCTGTTTTTAACCTGAAATGGCGCGCGAAAATGCCCAAAACCATTTCGCGAGCGGGCCACAGCAAGGACTTTTATATGTTTTGCCACTGGTTTCCGCAACTGGGCGTTTTCGAACAGAACAGGGCAGGGGAGTGGGGCTGGAATTGCCACCAGTTTTTCCGCAGCACGGAGTTTTATGCCGATTTCGGGGTGTACGACGTGCACGTTACCCTGGCCGACAAATTTGTGATGGGCGCTTCCGGATGCCTGGTGGAAGAAAAAAACAACGGCAACGGCACCGTCACCCGGCATTTTCATGCGGAAGACGTGATCGATTTTGCCTGGTCCGTGTATCCGCGTTTTCAGGTGCGGGAGGAGCGCTGGAAGGACGTACAGATCCGGCTTCTGATCGCTCCGGAACATGCGGCCCTTGCGCCGCGGTACCTGCACGCACTGAAATTTGCGCTTTCTTACCTCGAAGAACACGTTGGCAAATATCCGTATCCGGGTATCACAGTCGTGGATCCGCCGTTTCATGGACTGCATTCGGGGCTTATGGAATATCCGACGCTCATCACCGTAGGCACATTTTACGGTATGCCTTCCCACCTGCGCATGACGGAGTCGCTGGTGGTGCATGAGTTTGTGCATCAATACTTTATGGGCATGGTGGCCTCCAATGAGAAAGAAGAGGCGTGGCTGGATGAAGGGTTCGTAACCTACTTTGAAGACCGCATCATCGATGCGGAATACGGTGAAAAAGAATCGCTGGTAAATGTATTCGGGTATCGTTTAGATAACCGCGAACTAACGCGGCTGGAATACACCACCATGGCCAACCCGAGGGAAGGAACGACGGCCCGGCCCGGCTGGCTGTTTTCAGAATCCAATTTTAAAGCGCTGATTTACAGTAAAACGGCCACTACGCTGCGCACCGTGCAGGAACTGATGGGGGAGGCGGAAATGGACCGCATTGTAAAAGCCTATTTTGAAAAATGGAAATTCCGCCACCCGCGTGGCACCGATTTTATGGCGGTGCTGAAAGAACAACTGCTGGCCGGACGAGATCCCGCATTCGCACTTCAGGTGTACGGATTGTTTGAAAAAAGTATTTTTGACGCAGTGGTGCTCGACTACGCTGTGACACGTATTACCAACGACGCCATGCCTGCCGAGCAGGGTGTTTATGGTAACAACGCCCCTTCCTTTACCTACCGCGACGGCAGTGGCGCTCCCGGCTTTAAAGCAAAAGTGGAAGTGCAGCGCAAGGGCGACTGGGTTTTTCCGGTGGAGATTCTGGTGACTTTTGAAGACGGTAGTACGCAGGTATTGAACTGGTCGGGTGTGGAAGGCTCCAAAATATTTGAATTTACCGGCAGCAAAAAAGTGGTTTCCGCACAGATCGATCCGGAGCAGAAGATCGGCCTGGATATCGACCTGAACAACAACAGTCTGACCCTTCAGCCTGCCACGGCGCCTTGCTGGAAATATGCGGCCAAAACGATTTTCTGGGTGCAGAACCTGATGCAGACGACCGGCTTTTTGATGTGAATAAAATAAACGAATGAGTAGCGTATTTTCCAAGGCATTTAAAACCGGAACGAGCCAGTGGCGCGTAGCGGCAATCGTGTACTTTGTGCAGTTTTGCCTGGCCCTCACGCTGGGTATGGAAGTGCACAACGTGCTGGGCGCTTCCATCGGCAAATCCCTGGAAATCAACAAGTTGTTGGCGCATTACGACCACACTGTTTTCAGCGACTTTCTGAAAGTACACGGCGCTTCCATCACGCCGCTCATCGGGCAGTTGCGCTGGCTGCTGCTGATCTGGCTGTTGTTTTCCGTTTTCATCGATGCGGGGCTTCTGTACGGCGCCACCGAACCGGAACAGGTGAAAGGCAGCACTTTCTGGCAGGGGGGAGCACGCTATTTTTTCCCGTTCCTGAAAATTTCCCTGGTGTTTCTGGTGCTGGTGCTGATATGGACGGCCCTGATTTTTGTGCCGATCGCGATGTTCCTGCAACCTGCACTCGATTATTTTACTTCTGAAATCATTCCGGTCTGGACTGTACTCGGGCTGCTGGTATTGTATGTAGTCGGCCTGATCAAATTCTTTATCTGGTCGGTCGTCAGCCGCTTGTACCACATTCAAATGGGCGCTACCGTACCCGGCAGCCTGAAAAACGGCCGCCGCATATTCTGGAAAAATAAAGGCGCATTGCTCACCTTCACTTTTGGTTTTTTTGCGCTCCAGGTATTGCTTTTCGTCATTTACTGGTGGCTGGAATCCATGAGCGGCATGACGACACCCGTGCTGATCGCCGTATTTTTCGTACTGCAACAGGCCTTCGTATTTTTCAGGATACAGATACGGCAAATGGTGTATGACGGAATTGCTGCTATTGTGGGAGTATAAGGTTTTTTGTTGATGAGGGTTGATAAGGTTGATGAGGGTTGATATTCGGCGACTCACATCCTCAACTCCTCAAAAAAACCGACGCCAAAGTGCCTGAACCTTATACTCCCGACTTCGCACTTCAAACTTCGCACTTCGCACTTTTACTCCTCCATTCCTGCGGTGTCATGCCGAATTCTTTTTTAAAGACCCGGGCAAAATAAGCCGGATCGCTGAAGCCGGAATCGAACGCCACGGAGGTGATGCTCAGTTCGCGTTCCGAAAGCAATTGTTTGGCTTTCTTCAGCCGCAATAAACGGATGAATTTGTTGGCGGAAAGCCCCGTGAGGGATTCCATTTTCCGGTACAGTTGGGAAGTACTTACGTGGACTTCCTGGCAAAGTTGTTCCACATTAAAATCAAGATCATCCAGGTGCGCTTCAATGGTCATCCGCACCTTTTTGACGAAAGAATCTTCCATAGGTTTCAAGATTAAAACGGTTTCAGGAAGCACGGCAAGTCAGGTAAGTTCAAGCCGCAAGTCAGCAGTTTTCCGGAGCAGAAGAATAGCAGGTTTATGGAAACAGCACACGTAGCCAGCAAGACAGGCACGTGTGTTTCAGAGAAGTAAAATGAAGGGATACTTGATGCTCCCGTTTAAAGAAAAACCGACAAGTGGAAAAAGGCGTCTGCACGCGGGCAGAAACGGAAGGGCCTGAAATGATGGCGAAGGCCGGGAGGGTAGACGTTGTTACCATTTACAGTATAAGTAAAAGTTTCTTTCAACGTCGCGTGTTTTGCTGTTCGTAATACAATGATACGGATAATAAAACAGAGATGCTACAATATTTTGTGATGACATTTTCAGTGCCGGTAACAGTGGAAAGTGCATAAACAAAAACACCCCGGATGTTGTATTGCTGCAACTTCCGGGGTGCTTTTGACCTCTCACCGAACCAGCATAATATCACCCGCCTGTACCTGCACACTTCCGTCGCTTATGTCCTGATATTCAATCCAGTACGTGTACACATCGGAAGGCGCGCGCTGGCCATTGAACGTGCCGTCCCACACGGGCGTTTCGCCTTTATAAGTAAATACCAGACCTCCCCAGCGGTTGTAAATATTCATCGCCTGAATAAAAGCAATGGAAGTCGGGAACGCCTGCAATACGTTATTGGGTTCGGGACCGTCGGGCGCAAATACATTGGGAACGAAGATCACCTGTCCTTCCGACGTGCATTTTTTTCTCGGCACCGTGTAGTAGCCCTGCACCGTACAGGCCGTGTCGGGCACGTAGCGCGCGGTATAAAAATGGGTGGCGCCGTCCAGAATGAGGATAGAATCGGTCACCGGTTTCTGGTCCCAGAATATCCGGTCAAAATCGGTTCGCAGCGCCACGAGCACTGTGTCGCCGAAACAATACGTGCTGTCCAGCGGAAGCAAGGCCGGTTCAAATTCAACGATGCGCACGTCGATGTCTTTTTCAACTGAGCAGGCGCTGTTTTCGAGTCGGATGGAGTACGTGCCGTCCTGATTGATCTGAATCATGGGGTTCACCAGCACGTCATCCAGATAATACCGCGTGGCGGCCGGCTGGCTTAAATCGAGGTTGAAAACTGCGGGGCCGCATACCAGAGTGTCGCCGAACGGAATGGTTGGGTGCTCCAGTACCCGCACATTGCGGCTGGTTGTGTCGTGGCAAAACTCGTTTTGCACATCGTGGTAAATAACCTGGAGCCCGGGTTGATTCATGGAAAATACCGGAATGTTGTCTTCACTTCTGAAATTGCCCAAATCCCAGGTGTGGAGAATGCCGGCATTGGTATCCACGTTTTCCGGGATGATCTGATCGCCGAGGCAAACCAGATCGGGAATGGTAAAGGAGGCGTCCATCCGGAAACAAAAATCGCTGCTCGCCGAACTGCCTGCCGTTAGTGCAAGCGTTCCCGGCGTTTGAGGAACTTGAAAATCAAAATACCCCGTGGGACTGTAGGTGACCCAATCCAGGAAAAAATCGTTGTACAGCACCGGCGCAGTGCGTGGATAGGTAATGCAGGCGCTCAGGGTTCCGTCGGATAATACTTTGGCTACCACGGTATTATCATCGATATTTCGCACGGAGTACACAGAGCCGTCCGGGGCTATTTCCGCTTCGAAATGATTGGTCTCATTACAATTATCCAGTTTGATGCTCCAGACGGCTTCCAGTCCGGCATCGTATTTCACCAGCATATTGTCGGCGGGAATGTAAAAAACAACGTCGCCCGAGCGGCTGCGAATGGGTTTGAACACACTGGGCGTGTAACGAACGATGCGCCCGTATTTGCCCGTTTTGTCGAGCATGCCGATCACGGTCAGGCTGGTGGGAGTGAAATCGCCGTTCGTTGTCCAGCCCGCGAAATAGAGCAGTGTATCGGAATGCGCCAGTGCGTCGATTTTGTAATTCGTAAATTTTTCATCAAACACAAAAGCCCCGCTGCAATATCCGAAGCAGGAACGGCCCCGGTTGGGCGAAGAAATGTACGACTTGTTAAATGGCACGCCGAAATCTTCCACGTACACCAGCCGCTGATTGACGTTGTCCCAGTTCAAATCCGTGTACCGGCACGCTTCGTAACCGATGTTCGGAAAATAATGGAAGTAGTTCTGTTTGCTTGCCAGCGGGAGCCCGTCGGAGCCTGCTTTTGTCAGGAAATGATACGAGGAATCGCTCATCGCAGTGGCCAGGTGCAAGCCGCTCAGCCATAGATTGCCATTCGGATCTGTTTCAATATCAAACAGTTGTGTGAAATTTTCTGCGCCGTATCTGCGGCTCCAGGCAAGGGTGCCGTCGGTATCGACTTTCAAGAGATCGGCATTCGATTCTGTTGGCGTAACGGTATTGAACAGTAAAACCAATCCGTCGGTCACCGCTTCCATCTGGATCAGTTTCAGATCGGGATGGATATTGAATTGTTCGAGCCGCCACAACACGTTCCCCTGCGCATCGAGTTTGAGCACGTATATGCGGTTCACCCCGTTGAGTATGAATACATCGGCCAGGTAAAATCCGTCCCCGCCGGGCGTCACCCGCAGCATAGGCGATTCGAGAAAGATGTCCAGTTTTTTCTGGAAAGTCGCCTGCGAAAAAACAACCGCAGCAGGCAGAAAAAAGAGGCTAAGCAAGAAGAGTTTTTTCATAATCGGCGAATTTTTT
>ENA-UOWO01000955-UOWO01000955.1-activated-sludge-metagenome-genome-assembly--contig:-NODE-955-length-39995-cov-4.983325_pt1 | contig 39995 bp, 28 predicted proteins | sample MGYA00238148_ERZ761564 | MGnify/ENA primary metagenome ERZ761564 (study PRJEB28885, sample SAMN05720194) | activated sludge metagenome | isolation source: Anaerobic digester | place: USA... | reverse complement strand
GACATCATGATCTCTTGCCTGAACGACGTTGACCCGCGCATACGCCAGAAGGTGCAGCATGCGATCAGCGAAGAATTCGGCCAGGAAGCGATGGGCGCTCTGCTGCGGGCTCTCCCTGAAGATCGCACTTCGCCGCTTTATTTCGAGATTGTCTCATTGATGGAAGAACTCGACCTGTTCACGATCATCAAAAACAATTTCAACCAGCCGGATGTTCTGGTGAAGGATTTTTATTTCGACACCCTGACCCGCTTCAGCCGGCCTGATTTCATACCTCTTTACCTCGAATTTTATCCAAAAGCCTCAAATGCCCGCAAAGAAAAGATAGTGCAGATTCTCAACGAATACCCGGTAAAGGAATTATTGCCGCATTTCATTGAACAACATCGACTTGGGCATTTTGAGGGCTTGCATAACCTCTCAGAACTGGTTCTCATCAACCGTTTTTCTCAGGCTAAAGATGAGGTTCTTGACTTTGTCTGTTCTATTCATGATACGCGTTTCCGGATAAAAATTCTGCCAGAGCTTTTCAAGCATTTTGACCCATACTGCTTCGACAAAGGCTTTGAACTGCTCAAGGAATCTGCTACCGAGATTCGCAGCCAGGTTCTCAATGCTCTGATAAGCCTGATCAAAAAGACCTGGGAACGGATGAACGACCGCAGCGAACCGAACAAAATCATGCTTGCAGGCCTTTACGATTCCTGGGAAAAGCGTGTGGTCGAGTTGATGCGCAGCCGCGAAGACATTTCTGATGAGCACCGTAAAAACATCAGAAGACTGTTTTACGCGCTCGCCCAGAATCGACACGCTCTTATCAGGCCGTTTGTCAAAGAACTTCTCCAGAAAAACTTTCATGAGACCTATTTTTCCTTAAAAGACTGGCCTTTCGAAGAAATTTTCAATCTTTTTCACTGGCTCATTGAAAACGACCCCTCTTTTGGTTCTCTGATGCTGAGCGCCCTGCAGGGCAACAATGACGACACTCTCTGGCGCCTTGTTCTAAAGCTGGTCAACAGTTTTCCGGAAGAAGAGGATCGCGAAGCTTTCAAACGCAATCTGGCCGCGCGCAACCGCAACATTGCCATCGAAAAATTTCTGAAAGATTCTGACCCGGGCGTCAGGCTTGCGGCCCTTGAGTTCGCCAGCGAGCTTAAAATGAACGGTCTGCTGGAGCTGTTGAAGTCTTCAACGAAAGATCCGGCTCCCAATGTCAGGCAGACTGCACTGAAGTGCCTCAATCAGCAGCATTTTCCGCAGATTCAGAGTTTCCTGCTCGAAGCTTTGCATGATCCCGACGAAGGGGTTGCATTCTTCTCGCTGCAGACACTGAAAGCGCAGATGACGCCAAACCAGCTGGCCCCGCATCTGGTCAGATTTATCAACAGCAGCTCAGAAAAGCTGCGCAATTTTGCCCTTGAAGAGATTGCCCGCCTCACCAAAGAACGTTACAAGGCCAATTTTGCCAAGTTAACCCCAGAAGTGAGGAAACTTGCCGGTAAGGTCATTCAAAAACTCGATCAGAACTTTACCGAGCAGGTCATTCAGGATCTTTCATCTCTCGACCCGCAGACCAGGCTGCAGGCAGCCCTGCTCCTCGAAAACATTCAAGTCGATGACAAGGGTAAAGACGCTTTGCTTGCGGCAATGAAAGACCCCTCAAAAGTCGTCAGAGCCGCAATCGTCAAAACACTCGGTGTTATCGGTGACCAGGACCTGATCAAGCATCTGATCAGCTTCTTCAATGACCCAGACCCGAGAGTCCGGGCAAACACTGTAGAAGCCGTGTCACAGCTTGGAGACCGGCAGGCCATTCAGATATTGCTGCCGTTTCTCGAAGACGGTAACAACCGAATCCGCGCCAATGCGCTCGTTGGCATTCGAAAAGTCGGCAATTTCAATGTCATGCCGATTATCCAGAAAATGCTGACACACCGTGATCCCAACATGCGTGCAAGCGCCATCTGGGCAATGGGCGAAATCTGCGATCCCAATTTTTTGAATTTTATCTTCCCTTATCTGAATGACCGCAATGAAATGCTGCGATTCAACGCTATCAAAGCAGTAGCCAGAATCAACCCACAGATGCTTTCGCAGTATATGCCGGTTCTGCGTAAGGACCCATCACAGAAGATCAGAAAACTTGTTGCCGATCTTAGCTTTAAGGTGCTTTAAATGAGTCTGACCGGGCGGGAAGTGCTTCAGGCGCTTCAAGAATATTTCAGCAGTTCGAGTCAGCAGACAGAAACTTTTCTGATGCTGATTTTGCCGGCCCTTTTTCTCACCATCGCCCTGATTTATGTCAAAACCAGCCCTGCCAAGTCTGCAGACCCCTACTTTGCCATCTCAAAGCAGGATTTTGAGCTGCTCGAACACATCAGAATCCAGAAGGGTCTTGAAGAATTCGACCGTGATTTTTTGATGAGCGTTGCCTTCACCTATTCGGTTAAACCAACCCGAATGCTGCTTGATCCGGCCACTTTTGCCAAGATCGAAGAAATGATGACCGATAAGATCAAAAAAGGCGGCGAAGATCCGGCAACCAACAAGAGCCTGATCTATCTGAAGAACCTCAGAAAAAAGCTGTTTGGCTCCTGATTGACGCCTTAAAGGTTTCGAACTGCCGAATCTAAAATAATGGTGACCGGCCCCTGGTTTTCTTGTGAAATCAGCATGTCCGCACCGAAAACCCCTCGTGCAACCTTGCACACTCCGGCGGTCTCAAGTTCGGCACAAAACGCTTCATACATTTTTTCGGCGGGTTCTGGCGCTTCTGCCTCGATAAAGCTGGGCCTGAAGCCGTTGCGAATGTCACCGAACAGTGTGAACTGCGAAACGACAAGAATTTCGAAGCCACAGTCCTTCACCGACAGGTTCATTTTACCGGCCTGATCAGGAAATATTCTCAAGCCGGCAACTTTTTTTGCCAGCCATTGCATTTCTTTAACGGTGTCGCCGCGACCGACGCCGAGGTAACAGACGAGTCCCTGGCCGATGCTTGAAACCAGACATGCATCGACAGAGAGTGATGCGCATCTTACTCTTTGGACTACAGCTTTCATAATCAACTCCAATAAAAAAGGCGCCTTGCGGCGCCTTAAAAAAAACAAAACTTACTTGGCAGCGGCGCTTTTCTTTTCAGCGGTGCTCAGTTCGCACATGACCGGGCTGGCAATAAAGATCGATGAATAGGTACCAACGATTACGCCGAAGGTCAGAGTCATGGCAAAGCTCTTGATCGAGGCGCCGCCCAGAACGAGAATAGCGATAAGAGCAAGAAGGGTGGTTACAGAGGTATTGATAGTGCGGCCGAAGGTCTGATTGATTGACAGATCGACGATACTGGCCAGATTGGTTTCTTTTGAAATCTTGCGGTTTTCGCGGATTCTGTCGAGAACGACGATCGAATCGTTAACTGAATAACCCAGCAGAGTCAGGATCGCGGCAAGAACGGTGACGTCAAATTCAATGCCGACGATTGAAAGAAAACCGAGGGTGATGAACAGGTCGTGCACAACAGCAACGATGGTGCCGGTGGCTGACTGAAATTCAAAACGATAGGCCAGGTAAAGGAGAATACCGATTACTGAGAGCAATGCAGCCCAGATGCCCTGTTTTTTCATTTCATCACCGATGGTCGGGCCAACGTTGGATACCTGAAGGGCTTCATCAGAGAACGGGGCCATTTCCTTGAGGCTCTTGAGAATCTGATCGTGCACTTCAGCGTTTTTAGCGGTATCTACCGGAGCGGCGGGATACTGAATGATGAATTCACGGCCCTGGCCACCGGCAACTGACTGAACGACAATCTGTTCAGAGGTAAAATAAAGACCCAGTGATTTTTCCATCTGCTTGAAATGTTCGCGAATCTTGTTTTCATTTGATTCAGCGTCAAATCTGACGTGAATGATGCTGCCGCCCTTGAAGTCGATGCCATAGTTCAGACCTTTGACGAAGAGAAGCAGGATGCCAAGAATCACCAGCAGACCGGAAATATAAAAGAACGTACTCTTGTGTTTCATTATTGGAATAAGCATGGTTTTCAACCTTTCTCTTTACTTTAAATCAGATGCTCAGGGTTTTGGCGCGACCATCGGCGTAATACATGTCAAGGGCCAGTTTAACGCAGACGATGGCGGTGAAAACGTTGGCAATGAGACCGATACCGAGCGTGGTCGCAAAACCGCGAATCGGGCCAGAACCGAAAGCATAGAGAATTGCAACGGTCAGCAGAGTGGTTACGTTAGAGTCGATGATACAGGCAAGAGCACGGTCAAAACCGGCGTTTATCGAAGCTTTAACAGTTTTGCCAGACTTGAATTCTTCTTTGATTCTTTCAAAAATGATAACGTTGGCGTCAACGGCCATACCAACGGTAAGAATGAGACCGGCAATACCGGGGAGAGTCAGCGTGCCGCCGAAGAAAACGAGAACGGCAAAGATGATCAGGGTATTGAACAGAACTGCCAGATCGGCGAAGATGCCGGAGAGTTTGTAGAATACTGCCATATACATGAATACGAGCAGGGTTCCGATGATACCTGCGGCCCAACCGGCATTGATTGATTCCTGGCCGAGGGTCGGGCCGACGACGCGGCTTTCGAGGGCAATCAGGCTGGCGGGAAGGGCGCCGGCGCGGAGAACGATCGAGAGGTTCTGTGCCTCTTCGAAGGTGAAGCGGCCAGTGATCTGGGCCATGCCACCGGTAATGCGTGACTGAATTACGGGAGCGCTGTGCACTTTGTTGTCAAGAACGATGGCCAGCTGTTCACCAATGTGAGAACCGGTGACCTGGGCAAACTTGGCAGCACCTTCGGCGTTGAATTCGAGGTGAACGATCGGAGCACCCATGTCGTCAAAGGCGACCTTGGCAAATTTCAGATCGCGACCGGTAACGTCGGCTTTTTTGTTGAGTTTGAACCACATGGCCTGCTGCTGCGGGCTAGCGGGTTTCATGAGAACGATTTCAGCTTCGGGGTTAACCGGTTCAAGCTGGGCGGCGGTAAGAGCCTGATCGACAACGATGTGGAACTGCAGCATGGCAGTGTTCTGAATCAGCTGTTTTACACGTTCCGGGTCTTTAACGCCGGGGAGCTGAATGCGGATACGGTTGCCTTCCTGGGCTTTGATGCTGGGTTCGGCAATACCATACATATCAATTCTGTTTCTGATGATTTCAACCGAGCGTTTAACGGCATCGGTAATGCTGTCGTTTTCCTGGATCGAGTTGAGGTCAACCTGATAAACAAGGTCAATACCGCCCTTGAGGTCGAGGCCGAGGGTAATCTTGGATCTCGGGAAAAGAGAAGAGAGTATCAGGGGCAGTCTGGCATAAAGTCTTGAGGAGCCAACAAGAGCTTTAAGCTCGTCAGCCGATTTGCCGTTAACTCTGATGCTGGCGTTGCCGTTTTCATAGTCCGGGTTGATTACGCGGGCTTCACAACCTGCGTCAACAAGAGTCTTGCGCACAGTTTCCGCCACATTGTTGAGGGCGTCATCGGGGCGCGCCGGGTTTTTGCTTCTATTGAAAAGTTCTGCCATTTTATCAACCTGGATTTTCACCACGGCTGATTTTCCGTCTTCACCGGCAGAATATTCAAGCAGGCGGGCAGGCACACCGGCCTGTTCATCAGGGGAAATGATGCCGAAGGCGTTTTCCCATATCTTTGTAGACGGCAGCGCGTAAAAGACGGAGAACAGCAATACCGCTAATACTACAATGATTTTGACACTATGTTTACTCTTCATTTACAGAAACTCCCTTGCTGAGGTCGACCAAAGTAGACACGTATTATATTCAAGGGGGCACAGCAAGTCAATGAATATTTGCCCGGCGTTATGATAAAAGGTTTCCAGGTGAAAAATCACCACAAAATGTACATAGTTTTGTTTTTTCATTGCCTTAGCTTAAAAAAAAGGTTATTTTTAAGTCTCCATAATGCTTCAACCACAAACTATGCCGGTTAAAAACAGCTCCAGATTACTGTTGTTATTGCTGGTCATGCTGATTTCATGCATGGCTCCGCTTTTTGCACAGAAGCAGATCGGCGCCTCAGAAGATTTGACCAAAAAAGCCAAAGATCACCTGAACCTTTTTCAGTATGAACAGGCCCTGAAGCTGCTGAAGCAGGCCATGGATCTCGAACCCGACAACTGGGAACCCTGGTTTCTCGCCGGCCGGGCTTTTATCAAGATGAAAAAAGAGGCTGAAGCAGAAAAACTCCTTGCCAAGGCACTGAAGCTCAACCCTGGCGAGCTCGAAGTGCAAAAAACTCTTGGCGCGCTTTATATTTTAAACGCCAAAACTGCCCAGGCAAAAGGCCAGACTAACGAAATGGCCGAATTTCTGCATAAGGCATGTCTGGCCTACCCCGGCGGCACAAAAATATGGCAGAGCCTGCTTGAACACTGGTGGAAAACGGGCGAATACGAAAAAATCAAAAAAGAAGGCGACCTTATTGTAAAATCCAACGCCAAGTCGCTTGAAGAAGCCGATGATCAGAACCTACAGGCATCTCTCGTTATAGTTGCCAAGGCTTTTTACCGCGACGGCGATTTTGCCATGACCAAGACATTTCTTGATCAGGCCGGAAAAATCAGAGCTCACAACGATGACATGTATGCCCTCAAACGAGAATTGAGCAACAAGGCCGAAGAGAACGTCAAACGCCTGGTTGACGAAGCTAAAATCAGCTCCGAAAAGGGTGATTACACCAAAGCCCTTGAGCTGCTGCAGAATGCAGGCAAAATGCCCGGAGCAAAATCCTCAGAGATCCTTGAGCTGATGGACAAAATTGAAAAAGAGGCATCTCTGAAACAGTCAATAAAAGACGTAGACGCCCTGATTGCGGCAAAAAAATATGAAGAAGCTCTTGAAAAACTGCATGAGTCAACCCAGGAATTCCCGGAGAACAAAGACCTGGCTGAGCGGCTGACATCTGTTTCAGGCATTGTCGACAAAATCCGGGCCGAAGAAGCAAAGGCCAACGCAGCTGTAATCGCCGAAAAGAAGCGAAAAATGGAACTGGCAAGACAGCTGCAGCTTTTTATCAAGGAAGGCGAAGAAAACGAGCAGAAAAAAAACTTCGACATGGCAGCCATGAGCTACGAGAAAGCACTGGGGCTCGCACCTGACAATAAAGACCTGCCGGCACGCATTGCTGAAATGAAAAAAATGTCTGCAAAGGCCAGAGAGAGACAGAACGACTTTTCTGTAAAATTCAATGAATTTGACAACCTATTTTCGGCCGAGAGCTATGAAGAGTGTTACAGCCGTGGCAAAGAACTGCTTTCTGAATTTCCTGAGCACAGCAAGGCCATTTCAGCAATTTTTGCCGAAACCTGTCTGAAAACCGGTAAATACACTGAAGCTCGCGAAGCCATAATTGCCCTCGAGGGTGACCCTGAACACGAAACTCTGCATGACTACATCATCGGCATGGTCAGTTATCAGGAAGGTGACAGAGATAAAGCACTCGAATACCTCACCCGGGTTAAAAACCGTAACAGTTCGTTCAGAAGCGATATTTCCAGCACTATCTACTGGATATATCTTTATAAGGTGCAGTTCGGGATTTACATTCTCATGCTCGGCCTTGCGTTTCCTGCGGTAAAAATGGGCAAAGAGGCACTTGCAAACTGGAAAGCAACGAGCATGATCAATAAGCTCGAAAAGATCAAAGAGAGCGGCAATTATGAAGTCAACCTCGCTTTTCTTGAAGAGCGCTTCGCCAAAGAAGACACACCTAACCCCAAACAGGTTCAGGTCATGCTGGCCGAGGCCCTTTTGCGAACCGGCAACCCGCAACGGGCCTATGAGATGGCCAACAACCTTCTCAAAAAAGATGCCCGCAACCCTCTCGCCAAAAGAATTGCCGGCGAAGCCGCCCTTATAATTGAAGATTCTTCACCAATGGGTCTCGAACATGTTCAGGCTCTGCTGAAAATTGACGAGACCCGCAAAGACGTCATCTCATATCTGGCGAGGGTATATATCAGGCAGCAGGCTGACCACAAAATGGCTCAGGATTTCATTCTCAAAGCCATTTCGATCAACCCGGCCGATGTCGAATCGGTTGTCTATCTCGCCGACGTTTTTATCAAGCGGCAAACTTACAGCCAGCAGTCTCTGAAGATTTTTGAGCGCGCCATAAAAGCCGCACCAGAAATTCCCGAATATTATATGGCAATCATCGAAAACTACCATCGGCTCGATAACCCACAGGAAGCACAGAAATGGCGTGAGACTGCCGCAGCCCGCTTTCCAGCCCAGGAAGAATTCATGGAAGATCGACCAAGAACGAATGCCGGTCAAGCTCGCAGCGGACTGCGCCTCAAAACCGAAAGCGAGGCAGCCGCAAGACCGGCCCCCGGGGCTTTTCCTGACTATGACAGCATAGGCAATGACAGCGGTCAGGCAACCCCACCTGCAGGCGGATTTCCTGATTATGAAAACATTGGCAACGATGCCTACCCGTCACAGACAACAGGTTCCGGCGCATTTCCTGATTATGAAAGCATCGGCAATGAGCCTGGGCAAACGACAGCGCCTGCAGGTGGCGGGTTCCCCGATTATGACAGCATAGGTGATGACAACGAAAATCTGCTGCCACCACTTAAACCGACAGCACCTGCGGCTCCGCCGGCAGCAAAACAGGCGCCACCTGCCGGGCCACAAAAGAACTGCCCACACTGCAATGCAGTAAACTCTTTAAAAGACTATTACTGCAACACCTGCGGCAAACCCTGCTGACCCATTCTGTCGATAACCTTGCCGCCAGCGCAGATTTGAATGATGAAGCCGCTGATTTAAGTCTAAAAAAAACCGCCCCGGTTTCCCGGGGCGGTTTTTTGTCAGAGCTTATTTTGCTTTGGGCTTGCGGCCGGGTTTGCCTTTTGCAGGCTTTTCGGCTTTTTCAACCTTAGCTGGTTTGGCAGCTTTGGCAGTTTTGGCAGTTTTTTCGGCTTTAGCAGGCTTTTCAGCTTTAGCGGGCTTTTCAGCTTTGGCTGGTTTGGCCTTTTTACCTTTTCCGATAAATTCTTCTACAAGCTGAGCAACAGTCGGGCGACCGATTTCCTGCAGTTCGTAGCCAACGCGCAGGCAGGGCTTTTTAACCTTAACGACACGAGTGATATCGATCGGTGTGGCAGAGATGATCAGGTCGCATTCGCAGGCATTGATGGTCTTTTCCAGATCATCAGTCTGTTTTTTGCCGTAGCCAAGAGCCGGGATCAGGTCGCCAATGTGAGGATACTTGTCGAGGGCGGCGAGAATAGTGCCTTTGAACCAGGGTTTCGGGTCGATGATTTCTCCGGCGCCATAACGCTGGGCAGCAACGATACCGGCACCAATGGTCATTTCGCCATGGGTGAGAGTCGGGCCGTCTTCGATAACCACAACTTTTTTGCCTCTGATCTTTTCCCAGCCGTCGATAAAGATCGGGCTGGCAGCGTCGATGATCTGGCAGGTCGGGTTCATGGCCAGAATGTTTTCGCGGACGTAGTTGATGTCTTCGGGGTTTGCTGAGTCGATCTTGTTGATTACAACTACATCAGCGGTATAGACGTTGGCTTCGCCAGGATAATAGGCGGCTTCGTGGCCGGGGCGATGCGGATCGGCAACGACAAATTTGAGATCTGACTGGAAGAATGGGAAGTCGTTGTTGCCGCCATCCCAGACGATTACATCAGCTTCTTTTTCTGCATTGCGGGCGATTACTTCATAGTCGACGCCGGAGTAGATAACGGCGCCCATATCGATATGGGGTTCGTATTCTTCGCGTTCTTCGATGGTGCATTTATGCAGATCAAGGTCTTTGTATGAAGCAAAGCGCTGGCAGATCTGCTTTTTGAGATCGCCGTAGGGCATCGGGTGTCTTACAGAAACAACCTTGAGGCCCATGGCCTTGAGAGCCTTAACAACGGCACGGGTAGTCTGAGACTTGCCACAACCTGTTCTGACGGCACAAATAGAAACTACCGGCTTGCTGCACTTGATTGCTGTCTGATGGTAGCCGAGCATTTTAAAAGCAGCGCCAACAGCAGTTACCTGGCTGGCACGGTGCATGATATATTCATGCGGCACATCGGAATAAGAAAAAACTACTTCCTGAACGTTGTGTTTTTTGATGAGGTCGAGAAGTTTTTCTTCGGCTTCTATCGGGATTCCCTTTGGGTAGCCCTTGCCGGCGAGTTCGGCGGGGTAAACACGGCCATCGATGTCGGGAATCTGGGTAGCAGTGAAAGCGACAACTTCATAGGTCGGGTTATTGCGGTAAACCATGTTGAAATTGTGAAAATCACGACCTGCTGCGCCCATAATGATAGTTTTAATTGCCATACAAACATCCTTTTGAAAAAATTTAACCCCGACCGCAACAAAACTGGCCGGGGCATTCTTTAATGGTTACAAGTTGAACAGGAGCCTGAGGAACAACTGGAGCATGAGCTGCCGGAACCGCCAAGTTCATGACTGGTGCGGTTGCCTGAAGTCGAAAATGCTGAAACTTTTTTTCTGATGTTGTTGCCGTTGCAGTGAGCACAGGTAATCCTGGTCAAGTCTTCTTTAATCGAGCAGAGTTTATCGAAAGTTTTGTGACAGTCGCAACACTCGAATTCATATATCGGCATTTTGGCTCTCCACCTGATACAAATTTACAGATCAACCTTAAAAAGCTGGTTAAAAAGATCGATGCTGGCATCCTATCATTATAAGAGAAGCGAGTCAAATACCCGGCAAATAAAGATCTGAATTACACCTCAAAGGCCGTATTTTTCGATCTTGGCGCGCAGGGTATTGCGCGTTATACCAAGGTGTGCCGCGCTCTGCACCTGATTGTGACGATGCAATTCAAGGCTCTGACGCAGAAGTTCACGCTCAAATTTTTCGAGAACGAAGGCATAAGCGTCGCCATCCGGGCTCTGTTTAAGCAATTCTTTAACCAGCGCGCAGACCGCTGCCGGCCCGGCCGCCGGTTCAAAAGACCGATCTTCGGGTTCACGCTGTGGCGCAGTTTCAGCATGAACCGGTGTTGTTGCCTCCATGAGCTGCGATTGTGGTTCAAGCGGAGTCTTCGAGGGCTCTTCGCGTTCAAGCTTTTCGGGCTTTAAGCCTCCACCAAGGCGAACCTCAACCGGCAGATGCTCAGGCAGAATCACCTGGTCGCGGCTGAGGGTGTAAGACTGCTCTACAGCATTGCGAAGTTCTCTGACGTTGCCTGGCCAGGCGTAAGCGGCCAGAACGCCAATTGATTCATCAGAAAGCATTTTGGGAACACCACGACGCTGCGCAGCAAGAATCGAGCAAAAATATCTGGCGAGCAGCGGAATATCTTCTGGCCGCTCACGCAAAGGCGGCAGCTTTATCTCGATAACCTTGATGCGATGAAAAAGGTCTTCTCTGAAACGACCGTCGGCGATCTGGCGACGCAGGTCCTTGTTGGTGGCAGCAATGATTCTGACATCGACATCGATGCGGCGATTGCCCCCCACCCTTACTATTTCGCGTTCTTCCAATACTCGCAGCAGTTTTGCCTGCATTTCCAGATTCATATCGCCAATTTCGTCAAGAAAAATTGTGCCCCCCTGGGCCAGCTCGAACATGCCCGGTTTAGAGGCAGCCGCACCAGTAAAAGCACCTTTTTCATAACCAAACAATTCTGATTCCATCAGACTTTCATTGATAGCAGTGCAGTTGATCGCCCAAAAAGGCTTTGATGAGCGACGCGAATTATAATGAATGGCCTGAGCAACCAGCTCTTTTCCTGATCCTGACTCGCCGGTGACGAGCACGGTCACGTCTTCAACAGAAACCTTGCCGATAAGCTTGTAGACTTCCTGCATGGCCGAACTGTTGCCCTTCAGTCCGCTTGATTTTGGTGCCTGTACAGCAACTTCTGCCTCTTTGCCGGTGTTACGGGTATTCAAACCGCGAGAAATCAGCAACAGGCATTCGTCAATATTGAAAGGCTTGCTGAGAAAATCGTAGGCGCCGAGCTTCATTGCAGTGACGGTAGTTTCCATGTCGGTATAGGCGGTCATGACTACAACCTGCGCTTCCGGGTCATGTTCTCTGATTTTTTTCAGTACCTGCAGACCATCCATTTCAGGCATGCGGATGTCGACAAAAATAATATCAGGCTTGAAGCTTTCATAAAGTTTCAGGCCTTTCAGGCCGTTTTCGGCCAGCATTACTTCATAACCGGCCTTTTGCAGAGCCTTTTCAAAAGCCCATCGGACACTGTGTTCATCGTCAACAACAAGAATTTTTGCTTTGCCGTTCATAACGCTCCTCATTCAGAAGGCTCTCCCATGGCTTTTTCCCGGGCTCTTTCCCTTTGAATTCTCTTTTTCCAGCTCTGAGGGGAGGCAGTATCGAGAATGCTGTCGCCATGCAGAACCAGAACCCGACAGCTAGGGTTGATTCTGGCAATCCCGTCTTCAATTCCCTGACGCAGCTCTTCAAGATTATAACGCAGGGATGTGTGAAAAAGCAGCAGGTTCTCTACCCGGGCCGCTTTTGCTGTTTCAAGCACTTCTGCGAGGTAAGAATGCTGCTGAAAGTTTCTTTCGTCGTCTTCAATGCTGAGATAAGTGCATTCATGGCAAAGAAACAGGCTTTCGGCGACTTTCTGCGGGTCAATCGGCCGGGAATCGCCGCCATAGGAAAAAATGATCTTTTCGAATTCTTCGGCAACTTCGTCTTTGCCTTTGCTCCAGATAATCTCGTTGATCTCACGCTGCGACAGCCCAACAAACTGAGGTTTCAGACGACGACGCTGCTCGATGATATTATAACCGAGACTCAGCTGCCTCTGAGAATGTCTGGTTTTGAAAGTACGCATAAAAACCTTGCTTTTCTGGTCGTCGAGAATGATTTTCTCTTCTTCGTCGAGAGGAATCCACTCAAGCTTAAAAGAAAGGTCTTTCTGAGTGCGGGTAAGGTAATCGGTAATAAATTCTATCAGTTTATTATCACGGGGAAAATAAATCTGCAGACTGGCAGTCTGATCGCCGGCACCAAGATTACGAATGTTTATCAGGTTAACCAGACCGGCAATGTGGTCAGCATGCCCGTGCGAGAGAAAAATGCGGCGAATGCCAAAAACCCGGTTAAGCAGAGTGGTGGCAACCCCCTCGCCAGCGTCAAAAAGAATATTGAAACGCCGGTGATACAACCAGGTAGAAAACAAGGCTCGTGAAAACCCGCGGAGTTGATCTTGGAGTGGGAAATTGGGGGTTGTCATGAATATCCTTCCGTTTTTGCTTGCCCTTGCGAGCCCGGTTAATTTAACACAATCTTACCGTTTCGAGCCAATATAAAATTCTTTGCACCTGCAGACTATTGAGTTTGCTTCAATAAGCCATTATGTGCTAAATTCAAGCAAACCATTCGGGGAGACCTGCATTTTATGAACAGCGAAAAGCTCAAAGATCTTATCGACAGCAAGCTGCGGGACTATATCAAAAGATTCGTCAGATATTCTACCTTCTCTCACCTCACTGCAGAACGCAGAGAAATCATTGCCGGCACCTTCGTCTATCTGATCGATGATCACGATATGATCCCTGATGACGTGCCAAACATCGGGTATCTTGATGACCTCATGGTTTTTGTTGAGGCCGCCAAGCACTTTCTTTCGACAGGGACCCCGATCAGCGGTGTCTGTAACGCCGAAGAGGTTCTTGAAGATCTGCAGTTCGTCCAGAAACACATGGGTTTGATGTTTGGCGAACAGCATTTTTCGATCGACACCATTAAACGCCTCGGCCAGAAAAAAGTTGATGAACTGCCGGTTCTGGCTGAAAAGATCAAACAAAAATATGTCCATCTGGGAGATTTGAACAATGATTAAAAAAATTATCAGAGTTTTTTCAGTTGCAGCTCTTACAGCAGCCATGTTCTGCAGCAATGTCGCTGTTGCAGAAGAATTGATTACACCAGTCTCTGAGCTGCTTAAGAACCCGAAACAGTTTGAAGGCAAGTTTGTTACGGTCAGTGGCCGCTATTCAGGCTGGAAAAATGCTCCCGGCAGCCCCCCGGTTACCAGATCTGACTGGGTTCTCTGCGACGAAGATAAAAATGCAATCTACTGCACCGGTTTGTTACCCCAGGACAGCCAGACTGGCGAGACTCCAATCTACTGGAAACCAATGAGTGTGCTGGCACAGGTAAAAATCGCCGAGGGTCGGCCTTTTCTGCAGGTTGCTGAAGCAAAGGCTCTGACCCTGAATGTCGAGCAAATGGTTTCCGTTTCGCAGATTCTCTTTGCTCCGATAGAAATGCAGGGCAAATACGTTGGCCTGATGGGCGTTCTCGCCAAGGGTTACGGTGTTAAAGGCGATAGAATGTATCTGCTGGCCGACCCGACCGGTGCAATCAAACTTGGCAGAATGCCGAAGCTTTTCCCGAAGGGAACAATTCTGCATCTGCGCGGTTATGTCAGACAGGATGAAAATGGCCTGCCAATGATCGACAATGTCGAAATCGTTTCTTCAAGAGTAGATTAAAAGCTGTTAAAGCAAAAACAGAAACTGCGTGTCCCCATCTGGACACGCGGTTTTTTGTTGTCTGGCCAAAAAGCCTGTTTTTATTTGACTTCCGGGGTGGTGTCCGGGTGACTGCGGCGCAGTTTTTTCAGAAGCAGCAGAGCATTGCGCAGCAGGCTGAAAGTCAGTCCATATAAAGCGAAGCCCCAGGTGAGAAAGAAAAGGGTCATCGGTGGGTTGATAACCAGGGCCACAAGAACCAGAAGAACGGCAAACCGCCTCTTGTTACTGGTCTGGGGTGTCTTTTTCATGGCCGGGTATTCAATGGTGCTGACCATGAGAAATGAGGTGACAAGTACCGCAAACGGAATAACCATTGCCGGTATGCGCATGAAGTTGAAAAACTGAAGCTCAAAAATGGTCATGGTTGCGAGAATACCCGCCCCGGCCGGGATAGGCAGGCCCTGAAAGACATCGTGCTTGGAGGGCGGGGTAACGTTGAAACGCGCCAGGCGCAAAGCGCCGCAAAGAACAAAAATACCGGTGACGACAAGGCCTGAAACGCGGTCATGTTCAAGATATCGGGTATAAACGAGAAAAGCAGGAGCCATGCCGAAGCTGATTAGATCGGCCAGCGAATCGAGTTCGGCGCCGAATCTTGATTCAACAGAAGTCAGTCGGGCGAGACGGCCGTCGAGGATATCGAAGATATTGGCCAGCATTATCAGCCAGCCGGCGGCAAGAAATTCGCCCTGCGAGGTCATGACTACCGAGAGGTAGCCACAAACAAGGTTCATCGAGGTACAGGCGTTGGGGAGAATTGACAGGTGTCGGCTGACAAAGCGTTTTTTTTCTTTGCCGGCGCTTTCAGGCAGGCTGGTGGTGTTTTCTTCTACCATCTCAACATCTTCTTGCGATCACGCTTGAACCGCCCTGAACCCGCTGCCCGAGGCGAACTTCGATACGGGCATCGAGGGGCATGTAAATTTCAGTGCGTGAACCAAACCTGATCAGACCAAAACGTTCACCGGCACCAACCTGGTCGCCGGGGTTTTTCCAGCAGAGAATGCGGCGGGCAATCAGACCGGCGATCTGTTTAACCAGAACCCTGTAGCCATCGCCATCTTCTATTCCGACAGCATTCTGTTCGTTTTTGACCGAGGCTTTCGGTTCGAAAGCCGCGAGAAATTCGCCGGGCGAGTAGTGACGATAGGCGATTTTCCCTTTGATTGGCGAGCGATTGATGTGAACATCGAAAACAGAAAGGAAGATGCTGACACGTTTTGCCGGGCCATCGAGAAAGGGCACATGCTCGACCGAATCAATGCCGACCACCTTGCCGTCTGCAGGGGAAACGATCAGGCAGTCGCCTTCAGGAATCTGACGTTCGGGGTCACGGAAGAAATAGAGTGTAAATGCGGTGGCAAGATAAAAAATGCGACCCAGCCAGCGGCTGATCGTCGAGAAAACCATGGCAAGCACGAGCAGAGAACCGGCCATGAAAAAACCTTCTCTGTGAATTGGGCTACGCATCAGTCAGGCTCCTTGAGGATAGATTGGCAATCTATTATAAATCGCGGTCAGGGGCATGTCAAGGCAAGTTAATCGGGGTCATTCAACGGCGTTGATTGCGGTGAGCAGGGCTGGCCAGAGAGTTTCGCGGGCAAAGGCAAGAAAGAAATACGAGGAGGGAGAGGGGCCGACAAATTCAGAGAACCAGATCTGCCGGTCAGGAAGGGTTATCGAAAGGCCACTGGCGCCAGGGAAAGCCTTTTGCGAATGGTAGCTGCAGACAATCAACCCGGGAAACTCTCGCAGCAGGTTCTCTGTATCGATTTTCAATGTGGTCAGAGGCCCGGCGGCGTTGGTGACGAAGCTTTTGAGATCGCGATTTTCGGCCCTTTCAAAGGCCTGCACCACGTATTTTTTCTCGCCGTCTTCGACAACAAACTCAAGGTGATCGCGCAACCCTGCCAGTACCTTCGCATAGCGGTCTCGTTCGTTGTTTATCGCGACAAACCAGGTATTGAGCCGACTGATAAAGCTGGTAAAAGCTGAATTGCGGATCATTGAAATTGTTACCGGCTGAGTTATGACGCCCTCAAGATATTTTTTGCGGTATTCATCGCAGATTATACGCCCGAAGGTTTCGCCGTCGAGCTTGCCACCGCCGTTGTCGTTCATACTTTTGACAATTTTGCCATAAGGAAAGCCTGCTGCCGGCACCATAGCCTGCGAAAAAACAGTCATCGAGGCGCAGTTCCTGAATTCCCAGGCAATTTCGATACTGCCCATATTACAGGCATCGAATGCCAGAAGTTCGAGCGGCCGGCGACTGCCGTCGAAATTCGCGGCGGCACCAGCGATATAAGCGGCAATTTCGATGATATTGCCTTTTTTTTCGGCGCTGTCATCGATAATCAGAGAGTTACGCAAGGCGGCCGATGATTTCCAGCCATCGGCATGTGAGCTGATGATCATGGAATAGCGACGGGCCGGAAAAGCACGGCGGGCCCAGGTCATAAAATCGGCAATCACCAGGCCCGAGCTTGAATCGAATTTGCCGAGTGAAACCAGCTCGACAATCTTGTTTTTCTGCAACATCAGACGCTTGAAGCCATCAACCCTGGTATCGACCTGAATCAGGATTTGAGTACCCGAAGGGACCCCGGCCAGCGCAATGTCTTCGATATTGGCGCCAATGTAAGAAGAAAGGCTGTTGTCTCCAGCCATATGCAGCAACAGAACATGCTCGTTCGGGTAAACTCCGGAATTTCCGGCGTGCAGAGAATCGGCCATTGCAGTATAGGCCGCTTTAACTTCAGCAACCTGATCAAGAGGCTGGCTGGATAGTTTTGCCGGGTATTTTTCGAGCACTTCGGCAATGGCATTTACGGTAGTGCTGATATGTTCGGTTTTGAGCTCTTCTGGTCTGATGCGCCGCCCGTAGCGTTCGCGCAGGCTGCGGGCAATCATTGACCGGGCCGTCGAGCGCAGGTCTACCGTTACGTTCATTTCGCCGTAAAGGCCGGCCGAGGTTGCCGCCATCCATTCAAGCACCAGGTTTTTATTGGTGCCGTGCTGGCAGAAAAGCACGACCTGGTCGCGAATACTTATTGGCGAAAGGGTAAAGCGCCCCTGTTCATCTACAACTGCCGGGGCAGAAAGGTCATCCTGAATTTTTACGCTGAATGGCCTGAGATCTATCAACGACGGGGTGATGCCGCCGAGATCTTTATGAACTGCGACATCAGCCAGATTGATGATTCCTGACAGGCGCAGATCGGTGGGAATGGGAAAATTAAAAGGCAGCGTCGGGTTCGACTCGCCTTCACAGCCGGTCAAAACCAACGCTGCCAATATGGCAATGAGAAGAAAAAGCTTTCTCAGTGTGATCAATACCTGAATCCCTGTCTCAGCTGGCAGCAGTCATTTCGGCAGCTGCTTTAGCTGGAGCCGGCCGGTTGAGTGGTTCAAGATAGGTCTGGCCGCCCATATAGGGGCGCAGAACTTCAGGAATTCTGACACGGCCGTCCGCTTCCTGGAAATTTTCGAGAATTGCCAGCCAGGTGCGGCCAACCGCAAGTCCAGAGCCGTTCAGGGTATGAACGAATGCTGTCTTTGCCTTGGCATCGCTGCCCTTGTATCTGATACCGGCGCGGCGCGCCTGGAAATCTTCGAAGTTGCTGCAGGAACTGATTTCGCGATAGGTATTCTGCGACGGCAGCCAGACTTCGATATCGTAAGTTTTGGCGGCAGAAAAGCCGAGATCGCCGGTAGACAGGGCCATGACACGATATGGCAGACCAAGCAGGCGCAGAATTTCTTCGGCGTTGTCGAGCAGCTTTTCGAGTTCGTTGTATGAATCTTCGGGTTTGCAGAATTTTACCAGTTCGACTTTGTCGAATTGGTGCTGGCGGATTAAGCCGCGGGTATCACGGCCGTAGCTGCCGGCTTCGCTGCGGAAACAGGGAGTGTAGGCAGTAAAGGCGATCGTCAGATCTGATTCTTTGAGAATTTCGTTGGCATAGAGGTTGGTGACAGGCACTTCGGCAGTCGGGATCAGGTAATAATCGAATCCCTGCAGTTTGAAGAGATCCTGTTCGAATTTCGGCAGCTGGCCGGTGCCTTTCATCGATTCGGCATTGACGATGAAAGGCGGCAGAATTTCGCGGTAGCCATGCTTCTGCGTGTGGGTATCGAGCATAAAGTTGATCAGGGCGCGTTCGAGGCGGGCGCCGGGGCCAGTCAGCACCGAGAATCTGGTTCCGGTGAGTTTGGCGGCACGGTCAAAGTCGAGAATACCGAGGTTAGCGCCGAGATCGACATGATCTTTGACCTGGAAGTCAAATTTGCGTGGGGTGCCGAAACGCCTGACTTCGACATTGGCGCTTTCATCGCGCCCGACCGGAGTCGTTGCATTCGGCACGTTCGGAATGGTCAGCAGCATGTTATTGAGAGCCTGGTCAATCTCTTCAAGCTGCTTTTCTAGGTCTTTGGCCTGATTACCCATTTCTTTCATGCCGGCAAAAAGGTCTTCACAGGGCTCTTTGGCAGCTTTGCGACGACCGATTTCCTTGTTGACGTTATTGCGTTCGGCCTGCAGGGCCTCGACTTTCGCGATCATTTCGCGACGGCGGGCATCGAGCTCTTCGAGAGGCTGCAGTTTATCGATAACGACGCGCGAAGCGTTGTTTATAAGGGTTTCGAGAATTTTAGCCGGTTCGGTCGGGTTGCCGGCTTCCTGAAGAATGGCTTTGTTGGTCGGATTTTCGAGCGAAGCGTCGCCACGTTTGATCATAGCAGCTTTGAAAAGTTCGGGGTTGGCGCGAATCCATTTGATATCGAGCATGTCTATCCATTGCCTCCGGTAGTGTGTGGGGTCAGAGGGTTAGAATACTCTTTTCGTCCCAGTCTTGCAAGAGGCAGCGCAATTATTGATTCCTGTAAAATTAAAATCTGGTTTACCGGTTCGGCGGCCCGGTCTATCAGTCGGGTTGCTTTTTCTCCAGCGATTCGCTTCGCTCACAAGCTTACGAAAAAGCAATCCCGACTTCTCCCCGTGCCTTACCCATACAAAAACCGCCTTTATTTATGTAACTATCAATATTCAGAAAAAAGGTCGGGTTGAAACGGGCCTTTCGGAAGTTCGGGGGCAATACACTCAAGGCCTTCGTTACGGGGCGAATTAACATAACTGCCGACCCTGACGCAGTTAAGCAGTTCGTCAGAAGCCGGCCTGAGCAATTTCGATAAATCATCCGGTCCGGTTTCGGGATTCAGCCATACAGAGAGCTTTTCTGGTGCAATGATGGCCGGCATGCGGTGGTGAACCTTTTGAACCGTTCTGTTTGCCGGCACGGTGATTATGGCGCACGAATTCATCTGTTCTCCACCCTCGCCGTGCCAGATTTCCCAGATGCCGGCGAGGCACAACTGACCGGCATCGGCGGCGGCAGAGAAATAAAAGGGTTCAGCGGTTGCGCCGGCCCTTTTCCATTCATAGAAGCCAGAAGCAGGTAGAATGCAGCGGCGATAACGAAAGGCATTTTTGAACGCCGGTTTTTCGCGCAGAGTCTCGGCACGCGCGTTGATCAGTGTGCTGATTTCGCCAGGGTCTTTAACGAATGGCGGCACCAGGCCCCAGCTGAGAAAATCATATTTAAGGCAGTTGCGGTCGATGTCGTAGAGAAATGCGAAAACCGGCTGAGTCGGCGCGATATTGTAGCGGTCGGCAAAGACTGGTGGCGGCTCAAGAAAAAGCAGCCTGAACAACCAGTCCAGGCTGCCTGTGAGTGCAAAACGACCGCACATTTACAGCATCGGCCTGACCTGGTTGGCTTTATGCAGCTTAAAGGCCTTCAGAGCTTCAGAAATGATCTCGATACTGCGCCGCATTTTTTCGGGTGAGACGACCAGAGCAACTCTTATTTCGTTGCGGCCGCGCGACGGGTCGAGATAAAAACCATTCGCGGGCGTTACCGCCACGGTTTCGCCGCCCATATTGAATTTTTCAAGCATGTATAGACAGAATTCAGTAATATCCTCGAACTCTGGAAACTTGATCATCAGATAAAACGCGCCGGCAGGCCTTGGGGCAACCACATGCGGCAGATACTCTTCAATCGCCTGCATCGTGGCATCGAGGCGCTCGCGATAGGTCTGCCGCAGCTGATACAGATAATCGGGGCGGGCCAGTACCGCGTCGTAGGCACCGGCAACCCCATATTGAGCCAGATCGGAAACGCATGCCACCGAATGAGCCGTAACCATAGCAATTTTGTCGACCATCGGCTTTCGGGCAACCACAAAACCAATGCGGATTCCACACAAAGAGAAAGATTTGCTCGCCGAGTCGATGACAATCATCAGATTTTTAAGCTTTTCATTCAGTTCTTCGTCGGCAAGATCGAGCTGCAGAACACTGAATGCCTCTTCGTCGCCAAGAATCATTTCACGATAAACCTCGTCACTGATCAGGAACAGCTGGTGCCTGACGCAGACGCGGGCCAGGCGTTCGATTTCTTCGCGGCTGTAAATTTTGCCTGAGGGGTTATTGGGGCTGTTCAGCAGAATTGCCTTGGTTTTGGGGGTAATCAGCTTTTCGATTTCTTCTTCTGAGGGAAGTGCAAAGTTGTTCTCGGCTCGGGTTGGAATCGCCTTGAGCACACCGTCTGCAAGGCCAAGATAGCCAATATATGGCGTGAAAAAAGGTTCAATGGCCAGCACTTCATCACCCGGGTTGCATATTGCCAGAAAAACGTTATTAAGCGCATTTGAAGCGCCGACTGTTACCAGAACATTGTCTGTGTCGACTACCAGATGGCGCAGATGTCGGCGATCGAAAAAATTGTTGAGATAGCGGGCGAAAGTTTCACGCAGATACTTTTCGCCAATATAGGGTGAATAGTTAATCTGACCTGTCTGCGTCTTACGGTTGACCGCCTGCACGAATTCGGGAATACACTCGATATCGGGCTGACCAATATTGAGTTCATAAACGGTTTTGCCCTGGGCCATAAGGTCTTTGGCGATGGCCATCATTTTTCTGATCGGGCTCGGACTCAGGCTTTTAATACGTTCAGCATATCTTTCTTCAAACATTGTCTTTCCTCGCTTGTTTTTTTTATCAGCGTTCTGAATTCTATACTTTTTGCCGGTTAAAGGCAATCGAGATTGTCAGTTTTACAGGCCACTGTCGCGATTTTGAGAGCCCGGTAGATGGCAAAAGCGTCTTTTAAAAGCGCCGACCATTTCTCAGGTTCGAGTGTCAGGCTCAGATGAACGATCACCGAGTCATCCTGCCCCTCGACCTGAATATTCTGCCCGGCAAATTTCACAAACTCATTGCGTACTGCAGAGTTGAAGAGAGACCGGGTTTCGGCCTCTACGGTTCCCTGTAAGACAAAGGCTGACGAAAACTTTTCGTCTTCTTTAAAATTGATATCCTGCCCCCCAAAAAGCTTGCCGAGATAATCCAAAAACGAAAATTCGCGGCGCAGATAGAAGTTGGGCAGCTTAAGCTCCGGGTCGGTTATGATGCAGATCGTCTGATTATGGGCCGACGAATTTTTGCCACTGCCGGTTGTGTAATGGTAGTCGCCGAGCAAAACTCTGATCCCGTCGCGAACCCCTTCCATGACGTTGGTCATGCGGTGCGAATGGCCGCGACTGAACATCTTGAGATGCGAATGCGAATCGCGGAAACTGTCATCGCGGACTTTGAAGTCAAAGCCCATACGCGGAGCCATCGCTGCCAGTGCGTCATGACGTTTCTTGGCCATATACAGAGCGTAACCGATCGCGAAAATAAACAAAAAGAAGACGCCGCCAAAAATCAGAATCTCAACATTGTTGGTAATCCAGTCCATGCCCCACCCCACGTTTGATCTATTCTGCTGCAGCTATAAAGTTGTTGCAACAGTTTAAAATGACAGCAGAATAAAAGCAACCGGCAAAACCAGTCCGCATGGCAATCACACTAAAAGCCCGTATCCCCTATCAGAACAAGATTCCCGCCTCCGCGGGAATGACACAGTAATATTCGTCATTCCGGGTTTAGGCAATGAATGAGTTAACCTGATGGCGTCATCACCGTAAAATCAGTGATTCAAAAGTCTGCAGATAAGATTCGCACTTAATCTATCCTGAACATAAACAATGAATTGGCGAGACTTTCATCGCTTAGTAAGTTGCACGCCTGATAAAATACCCGCTTTCGCGGGTATGAAGTGAAGTTATCAAATTGAAATAAAGTTTAAAGTTTATTGTGTATCCTCTTCAGCAACATCAGAACCTGAAGCGGCGGCGGGAGCATCGATCACGACATTCTTAACATCTTCAGGCGGTCGGCGCAGGCGGTTCATGAATTGATTGAAAGCGTCATCTGCTTCGGCGTTGATGTCGATCAACTCGTCATGCATCAACAGACTCAGACTCGCACCTTTGCGGGCACCAACCAGAATTTTCAATTTGCCTCGGTCGCCTGCCAGTTCAATGCTTCTGGCTTTTTCAGCGTCTTTCAGGCCATATTCTTCAAGTTTTTCTGGTTTGGCAAAAGAATTTACGCGGGTGCGACCAAGGCTGTTAACAAAGTCTTTAACATCGGATTCGGCAATTTTCTGCACCCCGACCATCCAGCCGCTTTCTTTGCGTTCGATTGTAATCGAGCCGCTGGCATCTGCAACCGTCATCTCTTTAAGGCCGTCAAGAGCAGGGATATCAAGATGCTTCTCACGCAATCCATTCAGATCGACCAGCACCCCGTGCAATTCACTGGTGAGAACAGCATGAACCGCCTCAGAACCCATCACTCTGACATAAGTATCGACGCCGGACATCTCGCCGGTTTCGATGGCAAATTCGCGATTATCGCGGTTACCGACAAGTATTCTGGCGCGGTAAGGCGCAAATCCATAACCGGCGGCATCTTCCGGCTTATCTTCGACGAAGCGCGAGACTTTCAGATTACGCAGGTTTTCGAGCATTTGTGCCACAGCAACGCCATCAGCCGTATATGAGGCCGGTGCGACGATCTCCCATCCTGAAAGCGATTCATTCTGCCGCAACTCAACCTTGCCTGCGGCATCTTCAATTACAATACGACTTGCCTGACCGAAGTCCTCAGAAAACAGCCGCTTGTCGCGCAGATCCGCCAGGCTTTTTGCAAACGAACCCTTGATGTAGCCCGGAACCATGAATACGCGCGGGTCACCTTGTCTGACAAGATAATATGACCCACCGACCTCGGTCTTGGAACCAAGGGTCAGTTGCACTGTCTGAGTGGCGGTTTCGACGAGAACCACCGGCGAACTGGCATCTATTCCGTAGGGTGCTGTATCAGTGGCATTTTCGGCAATGATCAGTTCAGACCTGAGTTCGGAAAAATGCTTCAGCAGCCCTTCTGCCTCACCCTGATCGGCGGGATAATCTGCCGGCGAGATTATCCGGCTGCCCTCTTTGCCGTATTGCACCTTTAATTCGGCTTCGGCTGTATTTTTCCAGGTCAACGAGATGATGTCCTTGTCGGTGCAGCCAAGAATCGGCACCGGCTTTTGCACGCCAGGCGGCAGTTTTTCTTCGGTTTCAAAGTAATTGGCATAGACGAGCAGCATTGCCAGAACTATAAAAGCACCAAGAGTGGGAAGAAATCTCTTTTTCACGATCACACTCTCCTTCTTGCGAGGTAGACAAAGATGCCAAGCATCACAATCAGCGCCGGGGCGCCAAACACGCACAATGAAAATATTTTTCCGGCGTCGTTTTCGTCAAAGGCGATGCGCGGCATTTCGAGCACTCTCGGCCTTATCGAAATCTGCTGATGCTGGCCAACCAGCCAGTTGACGCCGTTAACGAAAATGTCGCGGTTCGCAAGCGACCCGATATAGGCATTCGAGAAAAAGTCGGAGTCACCGTAGAGCAGCAGGCGGGAGCCCGAAGCCACCCCGGTTCGTTCTACAGCCAGAGCCAGATTGAACGGGCCTCTGATGTCACGGCCTTCTTCGAAGCCGATGTCAATTTGTTCGCCTTCGCGAAGATTGCGTTTAGCCCATGAATTGTCGATAGTCTTCATTACCGGCTCGACCTTGAAACCTTCTTTTTTCTCAAAAGTCAGGCTGCGGGCATGAAACATCAGGCCAAGCATATTTTTTTGCTGAATCGGTTTTACAATCGGGTGTTCTTCGAACGTTGGCGCGACTGTCCAGTAATTTCGCCCGATGCCGCGCGGGTCAACAACGATATCGCTGGCAAAGTTAACCCCGAATTCCCCGAGTATGAACTTTTCGAGCTTTTCAAGTGGTCGGCCCGGGTCGAGAGCCAGGATCAGATGGCCATTCTGTGTCTTAACAAAGCTGCGCAGCTTTTCGATCTCGCTGTCGAGATAATCCTGTTGCGGGCTTGCGATTATGAGAACCGAAGCGCGTGGATCTATTTCTTCGTTGACCAGACTGACTTCAGATACGTCGAAATTTTCACGGATGAGAAATTCGTTCACTCCGGCGATATCTCTGGGCTGAAAGCCTGAGATCGAAGCTTCGCCATGCCCCTTAACGAAGCTGATCATGCGCCTGACACCGCTGGTAACATTGAATATGGCAGAGGTAATCGCCTGTTCACCGGTGAATTTCGGTTTGCTGTCGGGCGGGCTGTATTGACCGGGCACTTCAAACAGGTCACTGCTGAAGATATCCTGGCGACTGGCGTCGCACTGCACCACCAGTGTTCCGAGGGCGGTGATATTCATGGCCTTTGTAGTTACCGGATCGCGCATCGGGTCAATCATAGTGAAGGTCAGGCGATCGCTGTGGCGGCGGTATTCTCTGAGAAGATCCTGAACCATTCCTTCTTCAGCGGTTCCCTTCGGAAAAAAGGCCGTGATTTTAACATCCTTCTGCAACTCACGCACGGCTTTAACCGTCAGATCAGACAAAGAAAACATCTGGCTGGCAGTAAAATCGTAGCGAATGTTGCGGCGAAAACCTATATGCGACAGAACTACTCCGATACCGATGATCAGAAGGATCAGAACGATATCGTTGAGCCACAAAAGAGTTTTGCGGCTGGCAAAGATTTCTGACAGCATGGCGGGCCGGCTGATAAAGGCGACGATCGCTGTAATAACCCCGGCCAGCAGGGTTCCTGAGGCAGCGGCAGTCTGGCTGGGAAAATTGACATAGATGAGGCCGGCAGCAATAATGATTGCCAGCGACACGATCAGCAGAAGATAGGGTAAAATGGGAATCAGAATGCGTCTTCTATCGTTCATCTGCTTACCTCCACCGGTCTGATTCAAGAACTCTGGTTGCGAGAAACAGCCAGGTCAGCGTAAATACAACAAAGAAAATGACATTGCCCGAATCGACAATGCCGCGCAGAAATTCGGCATAGCGGTCGAAAATCGACAGGTTGCCGAGAATCTCGCCAAAAGCGTTGTCGAAAGCGTGTTTGGCCCAGCCGAAGATCCAGAAGAGCACCAGACCGCCAAAACTGACCATTGCTGCAATAATCTGGTTTTCTGTAAGAGTGCTGGCGAACAGTCCCATAGAGATGAACGCGGCTCCAAGAAGAATCAGGCCAATATAGCCGCTGTAAACCGGTCCCATATCGAATTCAGTCGAATAGGCCGATAAAACCAGAGGATACTGGACAGTCAGCAGAATAAGAATCAGGTAGAGAGTGAAGCAGGCAAGAAACTTGCCGGTGATGATTTCGGCGGGCGAAATTGGCGACGTAAGCAGAAGCTCGATCGTGCGGCTCTTCTTCTCTTCGCTGACCAGGCGCATGGTCAGAACCGGCGAGGCCAGCAGCAGGATGAAAGCGGCGTTGTAGAGCATCGGTTCAAGCGATGCCATGCGGCTTGAAATAAGAATTACCCAGAACAGATAGCCAACAATCATCAGAAAAGATGCAAAAACTATGTAGGCGACCGGTGAGTAGAAAAAAGACTGCAGCTCTTTTTTCATTATCGCAAATATTTTCATGCGGCTTCTTTCCTTTCCTCGGCGCTGGTAAGCTTAAGAAAAACGTCTTCAAGAGTGGCTTTTACCGGAGTGATTTCGCGCAGCACGTGCCCGGCCCCGGTCATATTGCGGAAAAGGTCATCGAAATCTTCTGCTTTGTCGAGGCTGAGCTTGAAATGATGCGTTTCTGGCATTTCAACCAGTTCGGAAATGGCTGCTCCGGCATGCTTTTCTACCATCTGTCGCCAGTCTTTGCCAGCGGCAGGCCTGATACAGATGTTCCACGCCGGTTTGCCGGCGGCAGCTTTTTCGAGATTGGCAACCGAATCGACAGCAACGATTTCGCCTTCATTGATGATGACGACTCTGCCACAGGTCATACTGACTTCAGTGAGAATATGAGTAGAGAGAATGATCGTGTGGTCGCGGGCAAGATCCTTTACCAGACCGCGAATCTCGATAATCTGGCTTGGATCGAGACCGACTGTCGGCTCGTCGAGAATAAGTACTTCGGGGTTATGCAAAAGTGCCTGAGCCAGCCCGACTCTCTGGCGATAGCCTTTTGACAGGGTGCCGATCACACGGGTCAGACACTCAGTCAAACCGATTCTTTCAGCAACATAATTTATGCGTTCGCGGCGTTTACCAGCAGACAGTTCGCGGAGCTCACCGATAAAATTCAGATATGAGCCGACCGTCATTTCGGGGTAGAGAGGCGGGGTTTCGGGCAGGTAGCCGAGCCGGCGTCTGACTTCAAGAGAATCTTCAAAAACATCATAGCCGGCGACCGAAGCACTGCCAGAAGTGGCCGGAATAAAGCATGTCAGAATGCGCATGGCGGTAGTCTTGCCGGCACCGTTAGGGCCCAGCAGGCCAATAATTTCGCCCTTTTCCACCTTAAGGTTAATATTGTTCAGTGCCCTGAAGTTATCATAAAACTTCGTGATATTCGTCATTTCGATCATGCTCAGTTTACCTCCTGAAGCATTCGGGTTGGTAACAACCGTTTATTTGCTGAAATAGACCGAAAAAATGCGATCAGGTTCCAGATTTTTTCGATTTAATACACAATTTTTGCATTTTTAACAAGAGCAAATCATCAATAAAAAAGATTTCTGAAACACACATCTGATAATGCCACCGGCAGAAAAATCAAGGCACCGCCCGGTCGACCGCGTCACCCTTTTCAATTGCCATTCTATCAGGTGCACACCTGACAGCTTTTCTTTCAATGTCGTTGATTTCTAAGAGGGAGGAACTATAGGTCTTGAAAAGTAATGCAGGTTCTGCGATAATGCGCCAGAAATCAAACAAAAAGGAACACCGGCATGCCAACCATTGGAATCTCAATGATAGCTCACAATGAGGAACGCCAGATTGCCAATGCATTGAAATCTGCTTTATTCGCAGACGATATCGTAGTCGTAAACTGCGAGTCAGCTGACAAAACAGCAGAGATTGTCAAAGGTTTTGAAAAGGTCAGACTCTTCGACCGTCCGAATAACAAGAATCTCAATGTTAATAAAAGTTTTGGCTTTGAACAGCTGAAAACTGACTGGATCTTCTATCTCGACCCTGACGAGATCATTACCCCAGAACTTGCCGAAGAAATAAAAACCGTTATCAACAGCGAAGCAAAGCATTCCGCCTACAAGCTGCCGCGCAAGAATATCTTTTTTGGTCGCTGGCTGGCTCATGGAAGCCAGTATCCCGACACGCAACTGCGGTTGTTTAAGCGCGGACAGGCTGCTTTTGCGAATCAGCATGTGCATGAAATGCTGAAGGTCGATGGGTCGATCGGTCACCTGAAACAGGCGTTCGAACACCACCCCTACCCCGAAATTGCTGACTACCTGCGCAAAATGATCTTTTATACGGGTTTTCAGGCTGAGTTCTGGCACAATTCAGGCCTTTCTGACGGGCTTTTCAATACCCTCAGACATCTTTTCTTCAGGCCGTATTTTCGCTTTCTGCGCCGCTACCTGCTCAAGCAGGGTTTCAGGGATGGCTGGCAGGGGTTCGTCGCCGCTGCCGGTGATGCCTTTCAGAATGTTTTCAGTTATGCCAGATTTCTTGAACTGAGGAGCAGAAAATAGTGCGCATCATTCAGATTCTCAATTCGCCAAACTGGAGCGGTGCTTCCAATTATTGCATTTCGGTCACGAAAGAGCTGATGAACCTCGGGCATGAGGTTCTGCTTCTGACCGAACCCGGCAAACCTATGTACAGAGCACAGCAACTTGGCATTCCCTGTGATGACACCATCAGACTGAATCACCGCAATCCGCTGCTCTACGTTCATGCCATCAAACGCATGAAAAGCATTTTCAAAAGTTTCAGGCCCGATATCATATCGTCTCACATCAACGAGGGGGCCTGGATGGCAGGAATGATCGCAAAAAAGGTCGTTCCGGAAGCGGTTGTAGCACGCATCAGAACTGACATAGACCCACCCAAGGGCCACTTTATCAACCGCTATGTACACCATGTATGGACCGACCACATCGTTGTCGGTTCGATGCTGCACAAGAAGCTATGCCAGCAGATTCTCGATTATGCACCAGAAAAAATCAGCGTCGTTTATGGCGGTGTCGACACTGAACTGTTCACCCCTTCACGGGCTGCCACCAGCGAATTTCGCAACGAAATCGGGGTCGAAAAATCTGAGATTCTGATCGGTCTGCTGGCTCGCCTCGACCCGGTCAAGGGGCATGAATTTGCAATTGGCGCCATCACCGCTCTCAAGGAACTTCCGGTTAAGTTCAGACTTGTGGCAGCCGGCTACGAAAACGAACGCACCTTCGCCTGGCTCAAACAGCTTGCAGCAGAAAATGGTGTCGCCGACCGGCTTGTATGTCTCGGTCTGCGCAAAGACCTGCCGGATGTGCTCGCAGCCCTTGACATCGGCCTGATCACTTCTATAGGCTCAGAAGCCAATTCAAGAGCCGCACTTGAATTCATGGCATCCGGAAAACCGGTTGTCGGCACTTCGGTCGGGGTCATACCAGAAATAGTACATCACGAAGAACAGGGTTATATCGTTGAACCAAGAAATGCCGGCGCTACTGCCGCCGCACTTGAAAAGCTTATCACCAGCCCAATTCTGCGTCAGCGTCTGGGTAATTCAGCCAGGCAAAGTGTCGAGACCAATTTTTCGCTGCCCCGCTTCGGCCGGGTTATGGAAAGCGTTTATCAGAAGCTTCTCCCCGACAGAAACCGGGGTTGATATTGGCTGTTGACTTCATGGGCGACAATACCATAGAATCCAGGTCAACTTAACGGGGTACACTGCTTGAATATTTTTCGTAACTTCTCAATCAAAGTCCGCCTGCTGGCGACCTATTTTCTGGTCGCCCTGTTTCCGGTGGTTATTTTTGTCTATGTCAGTTATTCGGGTACCGCAATAAGTCAGGCGACGGCCTTTTTTATCGGTGCGATTGCCATTATCAATGCTGTGATCACATCTTTTATGGTTGCAGCTTCAATTGTCGGCCCGATTGACATGGTTCTGCACTCACTTCAGAATTTTCAGACGAAAAAATCAGCTGCAACTGTCAGCGACACCGGCCAGGATGAAATCACCGAAATTTCCTTTGAAATGAACAGGGTGTTCGGTGAATGGAACCAGGAAATTGTCTCGATCGGCAAGAAGCAGTTCCATCAGGAAAAGGAACAGGAGAAAAATCAACTGCAGATCAGCCAGAGCGAGCAGCAACTGGCGTCGACCCGTTCCTTGCTTAAAGTCGCTCAGACCCTGAATACCACCTTCGATTTTCAGAGCAATCTCAAGGCCATTCTCGACGAAGCGGTCACAGCAATGAACGTGCAGTGGGCTTCGATTCTGCTGATTAACCGAGAAAAGCATGAAATGACGGTTGCCTGTGTCAGAGGTGTCGAGAAGAGTCTGCTCGACGATCTGGCCGAAGAAGAATACCCGTCGATACGCCTCAAGCCGCACGAAGGACTCGCGGGTCAGGTTATCAAAGACGGGCTGCCGCTGATTGCCAACAAGGGCTTTAAAGACCCGCGTTTCAAGCAGTTCAGCGAATTCCGCAACAAGGATGAAAAGGTTGCCAGTCTTTTGTGCGCCCCGATCGTCAGCTCAGACGGCATTGTTCTTGGGGTCATGAATCTTATAAACCGCATAGTGCCGCCGGTTTTTCGCAACGAAGATCTGCCTTATGTCAAAGATCTCTGTATGCTCGCCACTCTGGTAATCGAGCGCAATCGCATGTATGCGAATCTTTTCGTCGATGAACACACAGGTCTGGCTGCTCACAATGTCTGGAAAGGCTATTTTGCAGAAGAATCCGCACGTGCCGTCAGATATGCCCAGACTTTAAGCCTGATTGTGGTCGACATCGACAACTTCAAAAAGATTGTCGGTGACACCAATGCCGAATTTGCGACCCAGCTGAACGGCGTCTGCGGCAAAGTTATCGCAAGGACCCTGCGCGACACCGACACGGCCTCGTCGATGCAGGAAAGATTCTTCGTTCTGCTGCCGAATACTGATCTGGCCGGCGGCGTCTATCTGACAGGCCGTATAAAAGAAGCCCTTGAAAAAGAATCTCTTGAATTTGACAATCGAAGAATCAGCATCACTGTCTCGGCCGGGGTTGCAAGTTACCCCGAAACCGTAACAGATGTGAGAAACCTTATGAAAGCAGCCGTTCAGGCATGCGGTCAGGCCAAAGATGCCGGCGGCAACCGGGCGGTCATTCATCGAACCGACAAAAGCAGTCAGGCAGTTTAAATCAATATCGAGGTCGCCATGTCAGCAGAAAAATCCTTTTATATCACCACCCCGCTCTACTATGCCAACGACGAACTTCACATCGGCCACGCCTTTTCTACGCTTGCCGCTGATATAGCCAGCCGCTACCAGCGTTCTATGGGCCACAATGTGCATTTTCTCACCGGCTCTGACGAACACGGTCAGAAGGTTGAACAGGCGGCAAAGGCCAAAGGCCTGTCACCGATCGAGCACACCGACCAGCTCGTAGAAAAGTTCAAATCGCTCTGGACTCTGCTTGACATCACTTATGATGACTTTATCAGAACCACCGAAGACCGTCATAAAAAGGTTGTCTGCCACGCACTCAACGAACTCTGGAAAAAAGGTGATATCTACGAAGCTGAATACAGCGGCTGGTATTGTACCCCCTGCGAACGCTTCTGGACAGAAAAAGAAGTGCCCGAAAAAGTCTGCCCCGACTGCAAGCGCGCCGTACAGGAAATTTCTGAGAAGAACTACTTCTTCAAAATGTCGAAATATCAGCAGCAGCTGATCGACCATATCAACAATCATCCCGGCTTTATCAGACCCGAAAATCGCCGCAACGAGGTTCTCGGCTTTCTGCGTCAGCCACTTGGCGACCTCTGCATCAGCCGCCCCAAGGCAAGACTTTCATGGGGTATCGAACTGCCGTTTGCCCCCGACTACGTCACCTACGTCTGGTTCGACGCTCTTACCAACTACATTTCAGCCGTCGGCTACCCGTTCGACATGGAAAAATTCAACCGCATCTGGCCGGCTTCCTGCCACCTGATCGGTAAAGATATTCTCACTACCCATGCTGTTTACTGGAGCACCATGCTGATGGCTCTTGGTCTCAAACTGCCCGAATGCATTTTTGCACACGGCTGGTGGGTTACCGGCGAAGGTAAAATGTCTAAATCGGTCGGCAATATCATCAACCCGCGCGAGCTGGTTGCCCGCTATGGTCTCGATCCTTTCAGGTTTTATCTTTTCCGCGAAATGGTGTTTGGCATGGATGCGACCTACACCGAAGAAAACTTCATTCTCCGTTACAATGCCGACCTTGCCAACGACTATGGCAATCTCTGCCAGCGCATGCTGCCGATGCTGATCAAGAACCGCGACGGGCAGTTCCGTAAAACGGCCCCCGCTCTGCCGCAGAGCAAAGAAATCGCCGAAATGGCCGCTGCCATCAAGGCCGATTATATCAACGCCATGGAAAACTTCCTGTATCACGACGCCCTCAAGCGCATCTGGGATCTCATTCAGCGTCTGAACAAGTATGTCGACGAAACCGCCCCCTGGAAACTCGCGAAAGAGCAGAACTGGGCAGTTCTCGACGAAGTTTTCTACACAATTGGCGAGAGCATCCGCTTTGTTTCACACCTTGTCGAACCATTCATGCCGCACCTTGCCCCCGAATTTCTGCGGCAGATCGGCTGCGACGGTCAGAAGGTCAGTATCAACAACCTGGCCTGGGGTCAGCTTGCCGATGGCACCAGATGCACAGAGCCGGCGCCGATGTTTCCGCGCCTCGAAACCGAACGCATTCAGAATCTTAAGAAGGGTGCGAAGGGTGAAGCGGCCCCAAAAACTGAAAAACCAGCCAAAACCGCAAAGACAGAAGAAAAAGCCGCTGTCATCAGCGCCGAAAACGGCCTGGTCAGCTTTGACGACTTTCTCAAGACCGAACTCTGCATCGCCCGTATCGAAACCGCTGAAAAAGTCGAAAATGCCGACAAGCTTCTCAAGCTTACTGTCAATATCGGCGACGAGACCCGCACTCTGGTAGCCGGCATTGCCGCGTTCTATAAGCCTGAAGAACTGCCTGGAAGACAGGTAGTAATGGTTAAAAACCTTAAACCGGCCAAGATCAGAGGCATTCTCTCGCACGGCATGATACTCGCAGCCGCCACTGAAGACGGCGGCCTCGCGCTCGTCAGTCCTGACAAGCCAGCCAAAACCGGCATCAGGGTCAAATAATGTCTGACCTCAGACTTATCGATGTTCACGCCCATCTGCAGGACGAAAAATTCGCAGACGACCTGCCTGACGTGGTCAAGCGCGCGAAAAGCGCCGGTGTAACCCGTATTGTCAATGCCGGCACCACCGTCGCCGATTCACGCCGGGCAGTCGAGATTGCCGCAAAATACCCCGGGTGTCTTGCCCTGATCGGCATTCACCCGCACGAGGCTTCTTCATTCAACGAAAACTCAGTTGCTGAGCTGAAATCTCTTGCCAGCGAACCCGGGGTAATCGGCATTGGTGAGATCGGCATCGATTTTCATTACGACTTTTCGCCGCGTGATGTGCAGATCAAGGTTTTTAAAGAACTTTGGCAGCTGGCGGCTGAACTGCAGATGACTGCGGTCGTTCACGTCAGGGAAGCCTATGACGCTTTTTTTGAGGCCATCGTGGGTCTGCCGGCTCCGACAAAGGTTCTGCTGCACTGTTTTTCCGGCGATCTCGACATTGCAAGGCGGGCGGTCGACATGAACTTTCATTTTTCGATCGGCGGCGCTCTGACGTTTCCCAAATCCGACCTTACCCGTGAAGTGTTCGGGTTTCTGCCGACGAACCGTATTCACCTTGAAACAGACTGCCCCTACCTGGCACCGCAGTTTAAGCGAGGCAAGCGCAACGAGCCGGCCTATCTGACCGCTGCTCTTGAGCAGATGGCTAAGGTCAGGCGTCTTTCGACCTCGGCAATGGCAGAAATTCTCAACCAGAACGCGATCGAACTGTTCGGAACAAAGGCAGGCAACTGAATGGAAACCCAACGACTCGTTTTCAAGCGCCACAGCACCAACGAAATAATTCTCGGCAACGATATCGTCAAAGAAACTGTTTCAAGACTGCTGCGCTTCAGAGTCGCCCGCCATTGCGCCATTATCACCAATGAGACCATTGCCAGGTGGTATCTGGCACCGCTTGCTTCAGAACTTCGCTCGCGTGGATTTTCCGTGCATGAAATCATCGTGCCTGATGGTGAAAAATTCAAAACCTTCGACACTGCGCTTGATATCATCAAAAGCCTCAGCGCCAGTGGCATAGACCGCGATTGCCCGTTGATCGGCCTGGGTGGCGGTGTTGTTTGTGACCTGACCGGTTATGTTGCCTCAATTTATAAACGCGGGCTGCCGCTGGTGCTGATTCCCACCTCGCTTCTCGCGATGGTCGATGCCAGCATCGGCGGCAAAAATGGCGTTAATCTCGAACAGGGCAAAAACCTTGCAGGCACCTTTTATCAGCCGCTTCTTACTGCAATCGATGTGGCCGTATTGCGCACCCTGCCGCTCAATCAACTCTCATACGGTCTGGTAGAAGCGGTCAAGCATGGTGCCATAGCTGATTCTGCCTATTTTCGCTTCATTTTCAAACATATGAGCGAGATAAAGTCAAAGCAGTTACCGCTGATGCAGCGTCTGATCAGGCGTTCAATTCACATAAAAAAGTCATTTGTGGCAACCGACGAGCTCGATACCAGTCTGCGCAATCATCTTAACTTAGGGCACACCTTCGGGCATGCGCTTGAAGGGGCCGGCAACTTTATCAGGCTGCATCACGGCGAAGCGGTCGGACTTGGCATGCTGATGGCCATCAAAGCTTCCACTTCCAACGGAATTCTCGAAGAAGATTATTCTGAAGCCCTCAGAGCAATTTTAACCGAATTCAATCTCCCGACAAAAATTCCGAATGAACTTGAAAAAAAAGAAATTTTAAATAATCTTGCCCAGGATAAGAAAAAAAGTCAGACGGGGTACCAGTTCATTCTGCCGGTCACTCTTGGCAAGACAATGATTCACAAGGTCGAGCCCGAAAAAATAGATGATTTTTTCACCTCGGCCATGAATATATGATTCTCACACACAGCTGAAGACCGTTTCAGCATCACATAAAAAACATAAACAAAATAAGGATGCCGTAATGAATCCAACTACCACTATTTCACACCGTTTTTCTCCGAACGCTCAAAAAGTTCTGGCAAAGCGATATCTGACGAGAGGCCCCGACGGAAAGCCAACCGAAACCATTGAAGAACTCTTCAGACGCGTTGCTCATGCAATTGCCTCTGCCGAAAACAATTATCACAACAGCAGATATACGGTCGAGCAACTCGAAAACGAGTTCTACCACATCATGACCGACCTCGATTTCCTGCCGAACAGCCCGACTCTCATGAATGCAGGTAAAGAACTCGGACAACTTTCGGCCTGTTTTGTTCTGCCGGTCGAAGACTCAATGGAAGGCATCTTCGATGCGGTCAAAAACGCGGCACTGATTCACAAATCGGGTGGCGGCACCGGTTTCAGCTTTTCACGCCTGCGCCCGGCCAATGACCTGGTATCGTCAACCAGCGGCGTCAGCTCAGGGCCGATTTCCTTTATGAAGGTTTTCAATGTCGCCACTGAAACAATCAAGCAGGGCGGTACCAGACGTGGCGCCAACATGGGAATTCTGCGCGTCGACCACCCTGATATTCTCGATTTCATCACCTGCAAAGAAAAGAACGACGAGCTTACCAACTTCAACATTTCGATTGCCATAACCGATGTTTTCATGGAAGCGCTCGAACGCGACGGCGAGTATAACCTCATCAATCCTCGGTCAAAAGAGGTTGTGCACTCCCTAAAAGCCAGTAAGGTTTTTCACATGATCGTTGAGCGTGCATGGCGCAATGGTGAGCCTGGCATCGTTTTCATTGACAGAATAAATCGTTATCAGCCCACTCCGGCGGTTGGCGCAATCGAATCCACCAATCCATGTGGTGAACAGCCACTTCTGCCTTACGAATCGTGCAACCTGGGTTCGATCAACCTGGCGCGCTTTGTCTCGACCAGAGAAGGCAAAAACGAAGTTGATTTCAACCGCCTGCGCGAAATCGTGCATCTGGCAGTGCGCTTTCTAGACAACGTCATCGATCAGAACCGCTACCCGATACCAGAAATAGATAAAACGACAAAGGCCAACCGAAAGATTGGCCTGGGAGTAATGGGCTGGGCTGACATGCTCATCAAAATGAATCTGCCCTACGACTCGGAAAAGGCTCTTGAGCTCGCTGATTCTGTGATGGGTTTCATCAAACGCGAATCCTGGTCAGCCTCTCAGGAACTGGCAAAAGAACGCGGCCCGTTCCCCAATTATGACCGGTCGATTTTTTCAGAGAAAAAGATGCCGCCGATGCGCAATGCAACAGTTACCACCATTGCCCCGACCGGTACAATCAGTCTGATTTCCGGCTGTTCAAGCGGCGTTGAACCCCTTTTCGCGATTGCCTATGAAAAACATGTCATGGACAATGAAAAGCTGCTTGAAGTGCACAATGATTTTATCAGAGTAGCCCGTGAACGCGGTTTCTACTCAGAAGAACTGATGGAGAAAATTGCACATCATGGTAATCTTAAAGGGTTCTCACAAATTCCAGAAGATGTAGCCAGAGTCTTTGTCACCAGCCACAATATTTCTCCAGAATGGCATATCCGTATGCAGGCTGCTTTTCAGAAGCATACAGATAATGCGGTCAGCAAAACGGTCAATTTTCCTTTCGAAGCCACCAAAAAAGACGTCGAAACGGTTTTCAAACTTGCCCACACTCTCAACTGCAAGGGTGTAACCGTTTACCGTGATGGCTCACGTGAAGAGCAGGTACTCAATGTCGGCAAAGGGCAAAAAGGCAAATCAACGGCTGCAGCCGAAGCGCCAAGGGTAACCCCCAGGGCACGGCCTGAGCGCACCGTTGGTGTCACGGAACGTGTTAAAATTGGCTGTGGGAATCTTTATGTAACAGTAAACAGTGATGAGAGAGGCATCTGTGAAGTGTTCACCAGTCTTGGCCGTAACGGCGGATGCCCCTCGCAATCAGAAGCTGCGGCCAGACTTGTATCGATGGCTCTGCGCGCCGGCATCGATGTTCAGGAAATCATCGATCAGCTCAAGGGCATCAGATGCATGTCAACCCTCAAAAAGGGTGCAATGTCCGGCGGGATAAAAGTCCTTTCCTGCCCTGACGCGATCGGTAAAGCAATTGAGCAGTATCATCTAAGCGCCAAAGACACTTTTGCCAAAAACACGGCACCTCAGACCGAAAACCGCCCTTCAGGCAAGAAAGATCTGCTTCTCGACAACCCGGAACCGGGTGCGGTCTGCCCCGAATGCGGCGAAGGTCTTGAGCATGACGGCGGTTGTGTCATCTGCAAATATTGTGGTTTTTCCAAGTGCGGGTAAACTGAATTATCTTTTCAGGCAATTTAAGACCCCGGTCAGATTTTTCTCTGACCGGGGTCTTTAGTTTTTTACCTTTCAGACTCATTAAAAGTCGTGTACACAACAGCAATTTTTATTTTTGCCTGCCATTGACACCTTCTGCTTTTGTCAGTAGAATTTATTAAACGTATAACAGGTTTGTTATCAATCCTGAATTCAGGCGCGTTATAAGGAGTATAAGAGTATGAATCAAAGAACCGCGCGGATGGGACTGCTGCTGATCCTTGCAGTAATGCTGGTTTCGGCCGTGTTCGCAAACGAAGCGCCCCTCCTGAAAGTTACCTTCCTGGATGTGCATCAGGGCGACTGCATTCTGGTTCGCTCTGCTGAAAAGACTGTAATGATCGACGCCGGCGATGATAATCGCAGTGCTGCCATCAGATACATCATCCCCTACCTGAAAAAGGAAGGCATCAAAAAGATCGACCAGGCCATCATTACCCACCCACATCGCGATCATTTTGGTGGTTTTATCGACCTGATTAAAGAATTCGACTTTGGAGAATTTGTTTATTCAAACGATTCTGAAGTTTCTTCGGAAGGCGAAACCACCAAGGGTGGCAACGACGCTCTTATTTACGCTCAGCTCCGCTCACTTATTGTTGAGAAAAAGATCCCTTACCGCAAGGCCAAACTTGGCGAAATGCTGGATTGGGGCAAGGGCATTAAAGCAGAAGTTCTTAATTGTGACGTCAATCGCGACGAAGTTCCGCCATCTGACACTCTCAAGACCAATCCAAACGAACTTTCAATAGTAATCAAGGCTACCGCCGGCAAAATCAGCTACCTGTTCACCGGCGATGCCGAAAAGAAATCTGAAACCGACATGATCAGCATGCATGGCAAAAAACTTGCCAGCACCGTTCTCAAGTCTGGTCATCATGGCAGCAAAACCTCGTCGATGCATGCATTCATGGATATCGCCCAGCCAGAGTATGGTGTAATCAGCGCCGGCAAAGGCAATTCCTTCGGTCACCCGACCCAGACCGTTCTTGACATCTACGACTATTACAAAATGAAGGTTTTCAGAACCGATGTAGACGGAACCGTCGAAAGTTATACCGATGGCAAAACCGTTACCTTCGTCACCAACAACAGCCCGCTTGAATTTGCTTCGAAGCCAAAGGTTATTTCTCTCACTGCCAATTCTGCAACCCTCCAGTGGGAAACCAACCGCCCTTCGACTACCCTGGTCAGCTATGGCACCAGTTCGCTCAGCCAGACCAAAGAATCAGTTCATGGCGTAAAGATTCACACCGTTACGCTCACCGGCCTGAATCCTTCAACTACTTATAAGTTCCAGGCTGTTTCAAAAGATCCGCGCGAGCCCGAAAAGCTCATCAGCTTTGAAGGCACCATCGACACACCGGCTGGTACCGGTGACCCGCTCCCCAAAATCAGCAAAGTTACCACAAACCACAATCTGCTTTACATGAAGCACCCCTTCAAGATTCTGGTTCCGGTGCATAACCCCGCTGAAGCTCCGTCTAAGGCTCTGACCCTCGAAGTTTATCATTCAGCCATGGACGAATCGAACCTCATCGACAAGGTTGCTTTCGACAGCATCCCGGCCGGCTCAGCTCTTGAAGCCATTCTTCCGACCCAGATCGACTGGATCGGTCCGGTAGAAATCATTGCCGTTTTGAAACAGGGCAAAACCATTATCGATACCGCGTCCATCAACATCGAAATCATGGCCAAGATCGTTCTGGTCGACTGCGCCCACGGCAACAAGGATTATTTTACCGGCCGTTTCGCCGGCATGAAAATGGACCTCTTCCAGAACTACGGCTTCCAGATGCGCAGTATTTCGAAAGCGATTACCTATGAAAGCATCAAGGACGCTTTTGTAATCCTCTTCCCCCATCCTACCGTAGATTACAAATCAGAAGAAGTTACCGCCCTGAAAAAGTTTGTATCTGGTGGCGGCTCGTTGCTGATGTTTGCCCAGTCAGACTATCGCAACCTTTCTAACCCAGACATGCTCAACTCGATTCTCAAAGGCGTTGGCAGCAAAATTCGCTTCAATGATGACCAGGCCTGTGACCCGACCGACAACATCGGGCCACCGTGGCGCGCTTTTATCGACGTCTTTCCGACCGAAGCAATCACCGGCAAAGATGTTAAAAAACTTCTGATCAGAAGTGCCTGTACCCTTATCGATTCACAGAACAAGGGGCTCAAAGGTTCCAAAAACCTCTTCCTGCTTGCCACCGGTGACGAAGATTCCTACAATACCGAGTCAGATGCAATGAACGATGGCTACATTTACGCCAGCCACACACCTCTGCTTCCAATTCCGGTCGCCGCAGCCGAAGACCTTGGCTTCGGTCGCGTAGCCTGTCTCGGCGAACCCTTCTATCAGGATAACTTCTACAGCAGCCCCGGCGACCTGAGCACTCCTCAGTTCAACCGCAACGTGATTTACTGGCTCAGCCTCGGAAAAGAAAAGAATGTTAAATCTCTCGTAAGATACATCGCTGAACTCGAAAATGAATCTGACCCGGAAATCAGAGCCGAAC
>ENA-UOWO01000953-UOWO01000953.1-activated-sludge-metagenome-genome-assembly--contig:-NODE-953-length-40064-cov-12.553450_pt1 | contig 40064 bp, 21 predicted proteins | sample MGYA00238148_ERZ761564 | MGnify/ENA primary metagenome ERZ761564 (study PRJEB28885, sample SAMN05720194) | activated sludge metagenome | isolation source: Anaerobic digester | place: USA... | reverse complement strand
CTGGTGTCATCGTGGTGCGGTCTGGCAAGACCAGGGCGCGATAGGTCATTCCATCTGGCAGCACGAGCATGCCATCACTCACCGAGACGCGAGCGAGGAATGTCTCCGGGGCGCAGCCGTCAAAATTGTGGCCAAGCCGGTCGGGCGGGGAACCGCGGGTGGCCGAACTCGGGGGACGAAAGACCTGCGGGGCACCCTCGGCGACGAGGAACAGGATGTCCGCCACCGGCAAACCGCGGCGGAGCAAGAATTGGCAACGTGACAGATAGAGATGGTAGGCCGGAACCATGTCCCACCACGTCTGCGTGCGTTCCCAGTGGACCCCGTAGGGTCCCATCGTCATGCCAGGACGGCGATTCAGCCATGGCTGGTGCTGGTAGCGGTGGAAAACGATGCGATTCACGCCGGCGCACAGCGCCCAATCGCCGAGTTCCTTCATCGCCGCGGGATGCGCTTGCCACCGTTCGGCCGAGGAAGATGTGAACGCCTCCGCGGCCACCACAGGGCGACCGCAGGTGTGGGCGATCGAAGAGGCCTCGATCACGCTGAAGAAGGTGCTGAAGCCATAGAGCCAGAACTCGCACATCGGGACGTCGGCAATCGCGCCCAGGCCCATATCGGAGCACGGATTCATGTCGTAGGGTTCGATGGATAGCCCGAAGCCGTGGCGGGCACCCAGTGCCCTCAGGTGTTGGGCGTGGTTCTCGATGACGAGTTCTTGCGCGGTCTGGCGCAAGTCCCAGAGGAAACGTTCGGAGGTCTCCGCGGCATCGATGATCCGACCGGTCATGGCCGGAAGGTACGGGGTTGGATCGTAGCCACGGCGGCGTCGGAATTCCTCCCGGAAAGCCTTGGACCAATTCTGGGCGCCCATCTCCCAGCTATCGATGTGCAGCATGTTCCAACCGGCGTCGGGGGATTGCTTGCGGGGGCCGACCTCTCGCAGGAGGGTTCCGACGAATGAATCGAAGTGCGCATCGAGTGCGGCGGCGGAAAATTTATCGCACTCGAGGCCCAGTCCGGGCGCCGGGGCCGGACGGGTATTTGCGCCGGTGCTAGTACGCCCGAAGCGCAGGATGGTCCAATCGCCAGGGGGCACATTCCATTCGAGATGCCCGCGGACATCCAGTCGCGCGGAGAGATCGATGAGGGAGTTTGTCGCGATAATGGCATCGGCTGGCAAATTGGGATAAGTGGCCGGGGACGGGAGGAAGGGCTTCGTGCCCGGTCGCGAGGAATAGGGGTGGCGCAGATACAGGGCCTTCTCGTCGACATCCTCGATCCGATTCGTGGCAACGGGCGTCGGGAAGGCGAGGACACAGACGTCGCGGTAGAATTCCTGTTTCGCCGACTGGAGTGGCTCTGGGAGGACCGAATTGGGAAAATAGGGTGCCCGGGGGGGCGGTTGGGGGAGGATTTCGCTAAAGTTCGTGGGGCCCACGATGCGTGTCTCGCTGGCCACGAGATGCTGCATGGATTGCTCGGGTTTGATCCAGGGTCCGCCGCTGCCTGTCCACCCGGGGCCTGCGTTCAGAGTGAGCTGGAGGCCCAGTCGCTCGGCTTCCGCGACGGCATGTTTGAAGTGAGCGCGCCATTCGGGGCTCATGAACTCGACCGGTCCCCGTGGAACCCCGACGTTGACCTCCATCATGATGACGCCGCCAATGCCCGCGCGGGCCATGGCCTCGAGATCTGCGGTGATCCCCTCGCGCGACATGTTCCCGTCCATGAAAAACCAGTAGACCCATGGGCGCGTGGAGGGCGGTGGATTCAGGAAAGCTCGCGCAAGATCATCGGCGGACACGGCGGATGCGGGGCAACGTGGCGCCAGCGCCGCCACGCAGGCGAGGAGGATGGGCAGGATCTGACGCACATGACTTCGCGGGACCATGGAGCAGTATCTCACGTTTGGGGACGCGGTCCAAATGGCAAGGGCCCTCAAATTGCGACACGGGTCAGTCGAGTCTGAAAGGATGACTGCGAGGTGGGCCTCCCAGAGGGGGAATCGATGACGATTTCCAACGTGTGCCAACCTGGCGGATTCTTCTCAACTGCGCGCCGGATGTTGATATCATGGTGCGCATGCGAAGATTGCTGCTTGGCGCTTGTTTTCTTCTGGCCTGCGGGGCCAGCGGTGAGGTTTTCAAAGATGGCGAGACTGTCTGTTTTCTCGGCGACAGCATCACGCACGGCGGGCGGTTCCACAGCTACATCTACGACTACTACCTGACTCGATTTCCCGAGAGCAGGGTGCGCTTCGTCAATGCCGGGGTAGCGGGGGATTCAGCGGGCGGCGCGCAACGGCGTTTGGCGGAAGACGTCATCGAGAAGAAGCCGTCCTTCGTCGCCATCATGCTGGGCATGAATGACGTTGGGCGCGGCAATTACGTGGCTGAGCCAGATGCCCAGAAGGTCGCCGCGCAACAGCGTTCGCTGGACTCGTACCGGGCCAACATGGATCAGCTGATCGCGCGAATTCGTCGGGAGGCGAACTCGCGGATACTCCTCATCACCCCATCGCCATTCGATCAGACGGTGACCAATGACCGAAACAATAACCAGCCGGGGTGCAACGACGGGCTGGCGCGCTGCGCGCAGATCGTGCGCGAGATCGGGGCCAAGCACGGCTGTGACGTGGTGGATTTCAACGGTCCGATGACCGCATTCAATCTGGAGCAGCAGAGACGAGAGCCGACGTTCACGATCATCGGAGGGGACCGGGTGCATCCGGGGCCGGAGGGTCACCTGATGATGGCGTGGTTGTTTTTGAAAGCCCAGGGTGCGCCATCGCTCGTGTCGGAGGTGGCTATCGACGGGGCTCGTGGCAATTTAACCCGCGCCTCCAATGCGGAGGTAAGGGACATTCTGCAAAAGGATGGCGCGCTGCACTTCGCGATCCTTGAGAAGGCGCTGCCGTTTCCCGTGGATAAGGCCGCGAGGCCGCTGTTGGGGCGTCTGCCCATTGAGCGGGACCTGAATCAGGAAATGCTGTCGGTGGCCGCTCTGCCGGAGGGCGAATACGAATTGATGATCGATGGCTCCGTGGCGGGTCGATATTCGTCCATTGCACTGGCGCGAGGGATCAACCTTGCGTCGGATGATGCCGCGCCGCAGTTCAGGCAGGCGCAGGAGGTGGCAACACTGAACGAGCGGCGCCGGGCGACAGAGGCCACATTGCGCGATCATGCGGCGGTGCGGTGGTTCCTGCGCGGCCGCCAGGTCGATCCGGACAATCTGGGCGCCGTCTCGGTCTTTGCGGAAACCCGAATGGATAAGGCGGGCTACTATGAGGCCAAGGTGCCGGGCTACTTGAAAGGGTGGGAAAAGCGGGGCGAGACCATCGATTCTCTGAGGTCGCTTGAGGCGCAGTTGTTCGCGCTGCGGCAACCGGCCTGGCACGAGTACAGCGTGCGCCCGGTCGCTCGGGCGGGGACCGGGAAGCAGTAGGGAGCACGCCGTCGCCGACGCCTTAGGGAACAGTGGCTTCGGACTGGAGGCTGACTGGGCCGATCAGGCCGGAAGGCTGAAGCGGATCGTCTTTTTTCCACAGCCTCCAACTGGTGAAGCTCAAGCGACCGGACGGCGAGGGCTTGCCTGCGCCGAGCCATGATGGCCAGGCGTTGAGCGTGCCTTTTTCCGTGCGGTCGCTGTCCTCGGCCAATCGCTCGTCGCCGATCTGGCGATTGACCCAGAGGTTGACAATTTTGATCTCGATCGAGTTCTTGCCTGGTTGGAGGAATTTCGTGACATCGAGTCGGTAAGGTGGTTTCCAGAGGATGCCGAGGTCTGTCCCGTTAAGGTTGACCGCCGCCATCACTTCGACGCGGCCCAGGTCTAGATACGTTGGCCGCGTCCCGTGTCGCGCGAGCACTTTGTCTGGAGCGTCGAACGTCGTCCTATATATGGCCGTGCCGGAGTAGAATCGGATGGAGTCTTCGGGACGCTGGGCCCAGTCCTCTAATCTGTCGAATGTGGTAGGTTTGTCTGGCCCGCCCCAGCGAGTGTCGAAGGTCACGCTCCATGGCGTTTGAATGTCGCATAGTTTCTCGAACTTCCGATCTGGGATTTCCGCACGCGTGAGCGGCACGGTTGCGGAGGTCATATCGCGGAACACAACGAAGACCGATCCGGCCTCGTCCAGGGATATGGGCACGTGGGTGCGCCCGTTCTCAAAGCACCATGACGTTGCCGCTGCAGTGCTGCCCGAGGTGGGATCCCAGATCTCTGGGGTTTTGCCGGTGACGCGGAAGGAACAGACCGCCTGCTCGGGTTGAGGGCTCCGGTTGGCGACGAAGTAGACATCCGCGTCGCCGATGCGTTTATGGATGTATCTGAGGTTGGGTTGACCGGAGCGAGTTCGCTGTGCGAAGTCGGGCTGAATGCCCATCTTTTCGAGGACCTGGGAGACGGCGGCAATGTTTGGGAAGAGGTTGTCGTCGGTCGTGGAGTCGTCGATGGCGCCCCAGGGTTGAACGCCGGCCTTTCCCTGCTCAAGGGAGGGGGACCAAGCGCCTGGCGGTGCAGTGGCGGTGGCCCAGTCATCTCCGGCGGTTTCGGAAGCGAGCCACGAGGCATCGGTTCGGACGATCAGGGTCTTGCCATCCTTGAGGCGGATGTTGAGAGCCGCGATGAGCCCGGCGGGATTTGGGGAACTCGTTGTGTTATCGGCGAGGACGGCGATGATGTTGGCGCCTGGTTTCAGTTGTTTAGTGATGTCGGCGGAGAAGGCCTTCTGGAAGTGGTTACCTTTGAGGACGCCTTGGCCGTTGACATAGCACTCAAAGCTGTTGTCGGCCGTCATGGTCAGGCGAGCCTCGGCGGCATCGGGTGAATCGAGCGTGAAGGTGCGACGGAAGTACCGTTTGGCCGGTGGGAATGCCGATCGCGGTTTGCCCTCATTTCGCCAGATCCATTGGGCATCGGAAAGGCCGGACCCCTCAAGGCTGACTGGTGGCAGGGAAAGGGCGAATTCCCCGCCATGGAACACGCGACCTTTTCCGACGGTCCGCGCGGTCGGTTCGGCGGGCGAAGGGGGCTCGTCCCACAGGGAGGCGGCGAGGGCTCGAACCTCATCGTCGCACTTCGGGAAATCCGTGAGGCTCGGCGATTTTATGGGACGATTGCCGATGATGGTGGCACCCGCCTCGACGAGGTCTTTGATTTTTCGGAGAAGGGCGGGGGTCATCGTCTCCGCACGAGGGAGGGCCAAAATGCGGTAGCTGGCGCCGCTATCGAAGACGATGCGTCCGTCATTCACGGTGGCGCGTGTGAGGAGCGCATCCGGTGGACAGGTGTCGAAGTTATGGCCGGGGCGCTCGAGGGGAAGGTCTTCTCGGCCTAGTTCAGGCGAACGAAAGGCGCGCTGTCCTTCGAGGCTCTGGGGAGAACCTTCGGGTCCGAGGAGGCAGATATCCGCCACGAATTGGCCCTGCTGAAGGAGGTACTGGCAGCGGGCGAGATACTCATGCCATGGGCGGGAGTACTCCCACCATGTCTGCGTGCGCTCGTAATGCAGCCCCCAGGGTCCCATGGAGACGCCCGGGGCACGGTCGGGGTTGGTCCATGGCTGCAGCGCGTAGCGGTGAAAGACGAAGCGATTTATCCCCTCGCAGAAAGCCCAGTCCCCAAGCTCCTTGATATTCCCGGGGTGTCCGAGCCATTTCTCCTCATTTGCGGCGGTGAAGGCCTCGGCGCCCACTACGGGGCGGCCGTAGATGTGCGCGGCCGACGCCATCTCCGTGCAACTGAAGGCGGCGCCGTAGCCCCCGGGCCCGCCGAGTTTCCAAGACCAGAATTCTCCCATGGGCTCATCGCACCGGCCGGCGTAGGCCATCTCGTCGGTGGGGCACGTCGTGTAGGCCTCGATCGAGAGGCGGAGGCCTTGCGCGCGCGCCATGTCGTGAAATGCGCCCGCGTAGTTTTCCAGCAGGAGTTCCGATATCGTCTGGCGGAGATCCCAGAGAAAGCGCTCGGAGACCTCGAGGCTGTCCACCACGGCACCGGTCATGGCGACCATGAAGGGCAGCATGTCGTAGCCGCGCCGGGCGCGGAATTCGTCGCGGAGTTTCGGGGTCCAATTCTGGCTGCCGACCTCCCAGCTATCGATATGGGTGGAGACGAGGGTTTTTCCGGCGAGGGGACCGGCGTCGGCGACAAGCTTGGCCATCAGGCCGTCGAACATCACCCTCGCCGCATCCTTGCTGAGCTTGTCGCACTCGAGGCCGCGCCCACCCGCTGGGGCAGGGTGGTTTTCCTTGCCGGTGGTCGTATGGCCGATCCGCAGGATGGTCCATTTCCCGTCGGGAATGTCCCACGCCAGTTTACCACCGGCGGCCATCGACGCGGTGAGATCCGTGATCTTCGTGCGGGGTACGGTGCGCTGGGACGGCAACTCGGGCCAATGCGCGCGCGCGGAAAACGTGCCACGGGCGGGCACGAAGGATGCCTTCGCCTGAATGCCGGCTATGCGCGCGGCATCAGCCGGGGTTGGGTGGGCGAGGACCGCGATATCGCCATAGAAGTCCTTGAGCCCCGCGGGCTGTTGGAGGGTCACCTCGATGTGCCTGGGCCCTTCGACCTCCGTGGCGGTCCAGACGACCTTCTGCATCGAGAGTTCGGGGGTGATCCATGGCCCACCGCTACCGCACCAGCCGGCGTCGTTGTTCATGTTGATTTCGATTCCGAGGCGGGCGGCCTCCTTGCAGGCATGGGTGAAGAGGCTGCGCCAGAGCGGGCCCCCGAAATCAGCCGGACCCTTCGGCGTGCCCTGTTCCGTCTCCATGTAGAGCACGCCCCCGATGCCGACGCGCGCCATGGCTTCGAGGTCGGCGGTGACGCCGTTGCTGGTGATATTGCCGTCGAGAGGAAACCAATAGACCCAGGGGCGGGACGAGGGCGGCGGCGAATGGAAGGGTTGGGCCAAGTCCGCCGCAGGGGTGCCGTCGAGGGTGAAGAGTCCCGCAAGCGCGATGATCGCGATTTGTCTCATGACACTGATTCTCGCCATCGTTTCCGGGGAACCAACAGGAAAGAGTCCACGATTTGCGCCATCCACCTTGGCGTGGGAGTCGGGGAAAACCGTGGACACCGCATCGGAATTCGGGCAGATCATCCCGCATCAGACCCGCGCGCATGAAGAAGCTATTCGGCCTGACCCTGACGAAATGGATCTTCATCGGACTGTTTGGCGGCATCCTATTCGGTCATTTTGCTCCACCGGACTGGTCCATAGCCCTCAAACCGATGGGGCAACTGTTTATTCGCCTGATCAAGATGATCGTGGCGCCGCTCGTCTTCGCCAGCTTGGTGACCGGTCTGGTTGGTGCGGGGAACGCCCACATCGGGCGCCTGTTGATCAAGGCCCTGGTGTGGTTCTGGCTGGCAACCGGCGTGGCGCTGGCGGTGGGTCTGACTGCGGCCAACGTCCTGAAACCCGGGCAGGGGGCTCAAGTGCAGATGGCGGCCCATGCCGAAGGAGTTCCCGCGGCGCTCAAACACAAGGGAGTGATCGAACAGGTTGTGCCGGAGAGCGTGTTCCAGGCGCTATCGGAGAACGCGCTGCTCCAGATCGTCTTTTTTGCGATACTCTTTGCGCTGGGCCTGTCGGCGGTCGGGCAGAAAGCCGACCCGGTGGTGGACTTCTTGAGGGGGGTGACGGCGGCCATGTTCAGGGTGACCGAATACGTCATGTATTTTGCGCCGGTGGGCGTCGCCTGCGCGATGGCGGCCGCGGTCGGAACCCATGGGATGCCGATCCTGTTGCGCCTGGCGAAGCTCGTGGGGTCGCTCTATGTCGCGCTGATCTTCTTTATCGTGGCGCTGCTGCTGATCGTGAGGTGGTACACGCGGGTCCGGGTGGGGCGCGTTCTATTTGAGTTGCGCGAACCCCTGACCCTGGCGTTCTCGACGACCTCGTCCGAGTCCGCGCTGCCCAAGGCGATTGAAGCCATGGAGCGACTGGGCGTCCCGCCGCATATTGTAAATTTTGTGATCCCGGCAGGATACAGTTTCAACCTGGATGGCACGACATTGTACCTCGCCATGGCGTCAACATTCATCGCGCAGGCGTCGCATGTCGAAATGACGCTGGGCCAGCAGATTGTCATGATGTTGACGCTGCTGGTGACGTCGAAAGGGGTGGCGGCGGTGCCGCGCGCCAGCCTTGTCGTGCTATCGGCGACCTGCGTGTCCTACGGGCTGCCGCTGGAGATGATCGCGGTGATCATCGGGGTGGATGAGGTGATGGATATGGCGCGCACCACGGTGAATGTTTTGGGGAACTGCATCGCGTCGGTCGTCATCGCCAAATCGGAGAAGGCGCTGCCTGCGGACGCGCTGATTTTTCAGCGGTTGCGACATGCGCGCCATCCGGGATCGGCGCCCGACGAACCTTGACGTGGGAGGCGTGGTGCGCGCGGGTTCACCGGGAGTTGGCCGAGGGTTTCGGGCGCGGCATCGCGAGGGCCAGAGAAAGAAGCACCAGCGCAACTGGCAACGCCACGAAGATCCCGGTGGGCGTGAGGCCGAAGGCGGTCAGGACGGCGAGGAATCCGGCTCCGGCGAGCATCGACAGGTAATCGATGAAGTTCTGGATGGCTATGGTCTTGCCGAGTTTGGTGTGGTCGCTCTCGTCCTGGAGGGCGGCGTTCAGCGGAACGATGAGGAGTCCTGATACCGCGCCGGCGAAGATGAGGGCGATCACGACAGCGGGGAGGCCCCAGTGCCCGCCGATGGCCCCCAGAAGGAAAATGAATACGGCCAAGAGCATCCCGTAGCGGCGGGTCCAACTCAGGTCACCGACGCGGTGCAGTTGGCCCGCAAGGACTGCTCCGGCGACGATTCCCATAATCATGCCGACCTTCAACCATGCCAATTCCTGATTGTTGACGTCGGTCATCCCGGCCTGATGGAAGACTTCGAGGCCCCACCCCTGCAGGTTGCTTCGAACCGTTGCGCCGGCAAACCAGAAGATGCCGCAGCCGAGGAGGACGCGCCCCAGTCGCCGGTGTGTGATGAGGGAGCGGAGACTCGAGCCGAATTCCCCGATGCTGTGACTGAGAGTGGCGGCGGGGTTGTGGGGCGTGCGCGACATTGCCGCGTTGAAGATCAGCGCGGCGGCATAGAGGCCGGCGGAGGCGAGATAGCAGAGCGGCAGCGAGCGGACGTGGTCGTACAGGGTTGCGCCGCCCCATAGACCGCCGAGGATTGCGACAAGAGTGAGCATCTCGACGGTGCCGTTCGCCTTCACGAGGCGCTCGGAGGGAACAATCTCCGGCAGCACGCCATACTTGGCCGGGGAGTAGGCGCAGGCGCCAATTCCAACGATGGCATAGCCGACCACCTGCCAGCCGCGGCTCGGGTGGAATGCGCCCGCGTGGAGCCAGACGCCGGCAAATCCGACGGCCGTGCCCAGCAACTTGAGGGCGTTGCCACCGAAAAGCCATGAGGTTTTGGGCATGCGATCGTTGAGGAAGCCGACGAGGGGCGCGAGCACGATGAATGGCACGAAGAACACCGCGCTAAAGAGCGCGTTCTGCGCATTGACCCCCTGTTCGGTAATCTGACCGGCGCCGAGCTGGAAGGTCAAGGGCCCGAGGATGGCCGCGAGGAGGAAGTTATCGCCAAAGGCTCCGAGGAACTGGCCAGCCAGCAGGAGCAGGTAGTCGCGAGATACTTTCATGAGGATTGGAGGTCCGGACCTGGGGCGGTTTAATGGCAGCGGGCACGTTGGGGCATTGGTGGGGGGGCGACAAGGGAATCTTGTGTGGCCATGCCTCGCGCGCCGAGCACCAGCGGGGATTAGCGCGGATATTTCACAGCCTGCCGACTGTGAAATACCGGGTTAACCCATGCCATATTCGGCGGCGGCCGATGGGCCGAGTTCCTCGGCGAGCAATTGGCGGAGATCCACCGCAGATCCGAGGGTAACGCCGGCGGCACCGGGCGCTCCTTCCGCGAGGCTTTTCTCGGCGCCTTGGAGCAGCAGGGTGGTGTAGAAACCGAGGGCGATGGGGGTCATGAGGCTATCGTAGTCTTTACCGTCGAGCCGACCGTTTCGCAGGGCCAAGATGTGCTGATACAGGCGCCCGGGGCTCGAGATCCCGTAGCCGGTGACCGTCCCGCCCTTTTCGAAGTTCTTAAAGAGCGGGTTAACTTCGAGAATGCCATCGGCGTGGATCTCGCGGTAGCCGGGAGTATCAAGGCCGAGATCGATCATCCCCTCGGAACATATGAGCCGATTGCTTTGGACCGTAAGGCTGTGGGCCGTATTCGGCAGATGCCAGCCGGTGATGATATGGGCGACCCCGCCGTTTCCGAAGAGGACCTCGGTATCCACAAGGTCGTATCCCTTCACCGGAATTGGCAGGAGCGACGGCAGTTTGTGGGCATAGCCCACCGAGCGCACCTGGACCGGCACCAGGTGGACTACCTTCATCAGGGCGTCGGCCATGTGGACGGTGAGGAACGAGACCGGGGTGTTCTTCACCGCGAAGTCGGGCGAGGCAAAGAACCGCGGCTTGTGATTCGGATCCGCCACCTGAAGCTTGTCGATCATGTACAGCACACCGACCTGAAATATCCCGTATCTACCGCTCTGGTAGCGGGCTTCGGCCTCTTTGAATCGGGGATCTTCGCGTTTGTGGAAATCCACGCCGAGGAATCGGTGTGTCTCCTTCGCGGTGCGGATCATCGCGTGGGCGTCCTTGAGCGTGGCGGCCGCGGGCTTGGGGACGACGACGTCCAGGCCGGCTTTCAGGGCATCGACGGTCGGGGCACAGTGCAGGTGGTCGGGCGTATTGACCTGCACCGCGTCGAGATCGACCTTGGCCAGCATGTCCTGGTAATGGCTGAAGCGTCTCTCGGGCGGGATTCCGGCCAGGTCGCAAAACCAGTTCCGGAATTCCTCGTTCGGGTCCGCGGCCGCGCAAACATCCAGCAGATGCGAGAAGTCGCTGCGGAAGTAGAGGTGCTGATAGATTTCACGGACGACGGAGCCGACTCCGATAACGCCGAGGCGCAGTTTTGTTTTCATGACGATGTTTGTGTATTTGGGAGGGTGTTGGAATTCTCAGGGATCTGGGCCGTGCCCGTGTGGCGCAAGAGGAACAGCGCGAGGAACTCGACGGCCGAGCGCAGCTCCCCGAGATTGATCTGCTCGTTATCGGCATGGGCGTGCGCGAGTTTGCCGGCGCCGAAAGTCAGGACGGGCATGCCGGGGTACTCGGTTGCGAAGAGCCGGGAGTCGCATGAGACCGTCCAGCCCATGACGGGCTGTTCGCGCCAGAAGCCGCATGCCCGCGCGGCGGCGATGGCATCGCGCATGGCGGGGGAGTCGGGGTCGCCGTCGAACGCCACGTTGTGGAGTTTTTCGTATGTGACCACCACGGCGTCCGCGCCGTTCTCGGGGCGCCCGAGCCTCCGAAGGTACGCTTCGGCGCCGCGCGCGGCGGCCGCCTTCATCCGGAGCATGACCTCGCGGATGTCGTGGGTGGGCACAAAGCCCTGACCGCCCTCGAGCTTGAGAGTCTCGCCGGTGGGTCGCCCGGCGAGTTCGAGCAAGAATGGGCCACCGAGGACTTCCAGCCGTTGGCGGGAATAGACGAGCTGGCGGACCATCCATGCCATTTTGGTGATCGCGCCATCGTTTTCGCGGATGGAGCCCATGTGCCCGGTGGAACCGTGCACGCGGACGACGAAACGATTGCCATCCCGGCCAATATCAAAATGGTGGTCGACCTTGGGTTTGCCCGTCTGTGGGTCCGTGACTTTGGTCTTGTCCCCGTATTTCCCGGTGTACCCGGCCACGGCGGTGTTGATGCAATCGCGGACCAGCGCGTCCACCTTATCTTCTGGCGATTTCTCGAAGGCGATAGTGAACGAGACATCGCCACAGATCCGGCTGGGATGCTCGCCAAAGGGCCCGATCATGCCGTGGCAGGTTTGGACGGGGCGCTGCGGGAACAAGGCGTGGCGGCTTTCGGTCCAGATGGCTTCGCCCTCTTTCTCGAGCTCCTCGTTTACGAAAGCGAACATCTCGAATAGCGACACACCTGGGAAGCGGAGGTCCGCCCGGTACCAGACAGCGCCGCGGTTGGCCGGGTGGATCTCGCGGTCGGTGCATTCTCCGACGAGGATCGTATCGTAGAACTTCTTGAGGTCGCGATCCATCGCGAGTGAGAGCGAGCCATTGCCGCCGGGTTCCTCCTCGATGACGAACATGAGCACGACGTTGCGATTCCAGCGGAGGCCGGAGGCCGGCATCAGCTCTGCCAGTACTTTAAGGGCGGCGACCGTGGCCACGACCGCGCCCTTGTCGTCACAGGAGCCGCGGCCGTGCATCACACCATTCTCCTCGCGCGGGGGGAAGAAGGGCGCAACCACATCCACGTGGCTGTTGAGGGCGACGGAATGGCCACCGGGCCGGTCCGACTGGCCGGGCAGGATGCAGAGCAAATTGGCGCGGTCCCGATACGCCTGTTCCACCGGCAGGCCCTGCGGGCGATCCGGGGTCTTTGTGAAATGCAGAAGAGAGAAATTGGGGTGTGCGGCGATAGCGGGATTGATCGGCCGGCGTTCGAGGTGCAAGCCCTGGAAGGGGAGAGGGCGGAGTTCCCGCTCCAAGATATCGAAGGCGGCAGATTCCGCGCGGCGCATGACGGAGACGTCCGGGTTTGGGGTGGTGTCTATTTGACAGATCTCTGCCAGGAGGTCGGCCAAGTAACGGGCGAAGGCTGGGGTGCGCGTGCGGGCGAAGATACTTGCAGGGTCCATGAGGTTTTCTATCCCGATGGCGGTTAGCAATGAGATCGGTGGGGGTCAAGGAGAACTGCGGTTCTGCGCCTCGGAAGACGAGGTTTTCGCGGGTCTGGGGCTACCGATCTGCGAAACACACTCTGCAACCGCTATAGGTCCCACCCTGTGCCTGATTTTCCCAATAAATGACTTTCATGGTTGGATTCCATCCGGCGGCTGCCGGACCACCGGGGAAGAAAATGGGACGTAGGAGCGCGCTTGCGCGCGATTCGAATCGCCTGCAAGTGGGCTCCTACGATTTGGTGTCTGAATTTTCGAGTCAGGGGTTCTGGGACAGAACGAAGGGCGCGAACAGACCATACCCTATCGTGTCGTATCGGGCGCCGGGCGGTGGCCCCGTTTGGGGGCCTTTGGAGAAGTGGCCGGGGCTGGCGATGCCACGGAGATCGGGGATGTGATGTGGGCCGAGCGTATTCTTCAGTGTGCCAGAAAGGACGACCTCGACGGTGTTCTCTCCGGCGCGGACGTGTTGAGTGACGTCGAGGCAATAGGGCTGCCAGCCGATGAACCCGGCGGCTTCCCCGTTCACGCGCACGCGCGCGACGCTGCCGTTCCAGGACGGCAGTTCCACGCGATACCGGCCCGCTTTCGTATCCAGCCGGAAAGTCTGGGTATAGGCAACGTCGTGGCCATAGAGCGGAAGCCCGGCGGCATTCCATTTGGTGGTGGGGTCGGTGAGGTCGGGAGCCGCGGCCACGATCGTGAATCCGGCGTCCGCCGGGCGAAGCATGAAGTCACCGAGGAGGTAGGCCGGTTCTAGCTCGTGATAGATCGTCAGCGGTTTGGCGCGTATCGTGAGCATATTTGCGCCGGTGGTGGCAGCCGCGGAGACATCGATCACGTGAAAGGCGGGTTCAAGCCAGCATTGTCCCGCGATAGGCTTCAGGGGCTTTCCATTGCACTCGATCGCGTAGAGTTCGGCGCGCTCGATGACCGCGCGGAGAGAATTCGGCGGCGTGCCCTCAATGTTGAAGTGGTATGTGGCCTCGAATCCGCTGTCGGGCGGGAATTGTTTGGTGATCCACTCGTCGCGGAACTGCACGCCCCGGTTCGCGGGATTGCCATGCAGGCCGAACTGCTTGAAGGCGAAGTCCCCCGCGTTCGGACAATAGGCCGCCTTCAACGTTTGGCCGCTGGCGGCAACGTCGACGAAATCCAACGTGAGGACGTTTGGTTGGAGACGGCGGGCTCGCATGGGACCAACGGGGCTCAGGGCCGCCCATTTCACGGCCGCCGAGGGCAGGGGATCTCTGTGCTCTTTCGTGAAAAGCAGAAGAAGCGAACCGCAGGGGGGCAGCGTAAACGCGGTGGTGAGCGCATCAGCAGCGCGCTCGAAGGGCGCCGGGCTGATCTTGCCCGTGTGGGGATCCCAGCATTCCACCCCATGAAAACCCTTGGCCGCTATGGTTCCCGTCGTGGGGTGATCGATGCTCGTGTTGACCAAGAACAGGAGTTCGCCGAGGTCAAGAGTGCGGCGGTGCTGGAAGAGAATGCCCCGATCGTCATCGGCGCGGTGGATCCGCAGCGGAGAGCTGTCGATATCCGCCAACCGCGCCGCGAGGTCCCCGGGCTCCACTCGGTGCCAGATGCGGGATTTAGAGAGAATGGCGGGCGCGTCCGAGGGTTGGCCGTCGACAAGAGGCGGTGGATCACCGCACGCAAAGATACTGGCGCCGTTGGCGGCCAACGCGCTGAGAAGATCAACCGTCTTTGCGTTGAGGCTCTCGGTCATCGGCGGGATCACGAAGGCCGTGTACGTGGCGCGACCAACGCGGAGGGCGCCGCCATCCATGGAACCCATCCGCGCAAGGATATCCTCGCTTCCGATGTCATAGGGGATCTGCGCGCGCTCGAGCGACATCAGGAGCTCGAAATACGAGGTGCCGATGGCCGCGAGGGTCTCTTTTTGAGAGGGGTCGAATGCGGATTGGTGCAACCACGCAGTGGTGGTTGGCTCCAGGATGAGGATGCCATTGTGCTGCTTGCCCGCAGAGAGGGCGAGCGACAGGCGGGTGAAGTACCGCTCGAGGGTGTGGTATCCATCCCACCACGGCTCGTGGGCGGTAAAGAACTGGGGGTAATCGCGCTTTCGCGCACCGCGCATGGTCACTGGCGCGATGTGCTCGTTGAGGGTATTGACGCCAAGGGCGTAGATCCAGTCACCGATGCGCTTCATGTCCTCGAAGCGGAGGTCCCATCCGCCGCCGCCGTAGGTCTCGCAGAGCGTGCGCTTGGCGCCAGTCTGGTTGGCGACGGAGGCGAGTTCCCGGACGGACCGGACGTTGCCAAACTGGGCGTTGGTGTCCTCTTTGTACTGATTGAAAAGGATGTCGATGGCCGGGCGCTGATGCCACGCGTACATGGCCATCGAGTCCGGTCCGTGTGCGACATTCGGCCAGCCGTGCTCCCAATAGTGCCCCGTGAATTCCAGCCCGTGCTTGGCGCAATAGTCATGGTACGGCTTGGCCCACCGATCGATGAAGAGCTCCAGGACCAGCTGGAAGAAATCGTGTCGGAAATGGCGCCACTCTCCGATGGGCCGGAAAAGGCAAGGCAGGTTTTCGATCAGCGGATGACCCCAGCGCTCCTCGAAGCGTTTCGGGAGGTCGTCGGTCCACGGGAGGCCGGTCGGAACGAAGAGGTTTGGCTCGTCGGTGAACACGCCGGGAATGCGTTTGCCAAACTCGGCGGCGTAGCGCCTGCGGTAGGGTTCCAGGGTCACCTCAAGGAATTTCTCGGTGACGCCTGGTTTCAGGAGATCGACGTACCACTTTCCAGCGTACCAGGGCGAGCTCTCGGCATAGACGCGGAAGATGGTGAGGAAACGGCCGCCGCCGAGCGTCTCGTTCGCGCGTATCTTGGCGGTGACGTCCGCAAACGTATCACCGTTGATCTGGAAGACGGCGATCGTATCCGCGTCGATCACCGGGGCTTTTTGCGTCTCTTTGGCGCGGAGGCTCGTGTTGCGCGAATCCGGGAGCGCCTCTGGGACGAGGCCCCCGGCAAATCCCGACGGATAGGAATTCTCATCATAGATCCAGACATTCATGTCGAGCTTTGCGGCCTCGTCCAGGGTCGCGGACCACATCCGGAACCAGTCTTCGCCCAGGTAGGGCGTGAGGAGGCCTGGGCGGGGGTGAACCCATACCTGGCGGACCTGTTGTGCGGCTAGGTCGCGGAGGCCCTGGCGGACCTGTGTTTCGGTGAGGAGGTCGTTCCACACCCACAGGGGCCCCGTGCTGAAGTCGCGCGATGGATTCGCGAATTGTTTCTGCAGCACGCCGGCGGTGTCTGAGGCGGGGGCCCGGGAACCGGTGATGAGCACGAAGGCCGTGAGCGCGAGGGCGCGAGTGATCATGGCATGTCCTTTCCGTTTCGCTATCGGGGCTACACTATCGCCGCTGGCTTTTCGGAGACGAGCCAGAAGACACCCTGATTTGCGCCAACGCGCATGCCGGGTGGGGCGGGGGAAACAGGGGGGCTTCAGTCGACAAACTGGAATGCAAAGACGTCGGCATCCTGGAGCGCGAAACGCAATCGAACGGGTTGCCCGGCAAGGGGAGACACGTCGGCGCCAGTCTTCCATATGACGGTGCGCTCGATAGAATCCCCGAACAGGACAGGGCAATCCTCGATGCCAAATCCTGGGAGGGCCTGTCCCTTGGGGTCCTGGATCTCGATGCGCACGCCGCCGGCGGCGGAGGTGGCGAAGTTGATGGCCAGCCTCTTGCCCTTGAAGCGGAGGGCCTTCGTGACCAGTTCACCGCCGCCCATCGGGGCGCGGGCGGAGACGAAGCCATCCATCCGCAGGGAGTAGCGCCGAAGGGCGCTGCTGTTCCCGGTCCAGTAGCTTTCGGTGGCGTAGAGCGAGAGTTCATCCGGGGCACCCTCCAACTGGGATTTCGTCTCCACGAGATGCCATGCGATGTACTGCTGGCCGTAATTCCAAGTGCCATTGCGCTCGATCCCGGGGCGGAGGAACGCCTCGTTCCAGCGTTTGAAATTCACGCCGTCGCGGCTGGCCATGATGAGGCCCTCTGTGATGGCGACGCCGTAGCGTTCGCTGGCGCCGGCGCGCCACTCGCGGTGCTCGCGCTCGGGGAGCGCGCGCATGGAGTCGGACCAGCCGCGCTCGATGTATCGGGTGGGAAAGCCTACGAGCAAATGTGGCGCGCGGTCGTAGGGTTTGACCTGATTGGTGTAAAGATGCTCGGAGGGTGAGTCCAGATAGCGAACGTCCGACTGCCCATCCCATGTCAGGAAGTCCTTGGAAGTGGCCGTGCGGATCGCGCGATGGCCGGCGGGTTTCCAATTTTTTTCGTCGGTGGTGCCGGCGGTGAATATCCGCCAGTAGGCCCGATATTCGTGGCGCGCGCCATCCCAGAATGCGAGGTTCTGCGAGTCGAATGCGCCCGCTGTTATCACCGGTGCGTTTGTCATGGGCGACCAGTGCAGGCCGTCGGGCGATTTGAAAGCCAGCAGGCCCTTCGGGCCGTTCGAGCGCAGGATCGCCTTGTAGCGCGCGTCGGGCGGAGCGGCGGGGTTCTCATCCTTGAACACCGCGGGATGCCCGGCATCCGCATTCACGCCATCGAACTTGCCGCTGGCGATGACGATGTTGTTGGCCTTCGATCCCTTGAATTCGTTCAGCCCCAGCTCGGGCTTGCGCCAATTCACACCATCGCCGCTCTCCGCATAGCAGCAGAATAGGGGGTGTTCGCCAGTATTGACCTTGCCCGGTGTGACGGTGAGTTGCCACGCCTTATAGTACATTCGGTATCGGTCCCCGTCCTTAAAGATACTGTGATAGCCGCAGCCGCTCCCTTCCCATGGGGCGTCGTGCACGATAGCGATCTCGTGCGGGACGGGATGGTGCAGGCACAACTCGGCTTTTCCGGTGAGGCGATCCACGAGAGAGCCGTCCACAAACAGCTCGCGCCGCGAGCCGATGTCGGTGGGTTCCTCGGCGTTGCAGTCCCGCGCGGGGAAGGACAGAATCAGGAGCGTGGCGATGGCGAGGAAGCGCGCGATGAGCGGGGGGTTGTTGATGCGCATCATGGACGATCAGTCTGTCGGGGCAGGGACGTGGAATGCAAGCGTCCGGTTCAATCTCGACGCCCCGGCACGAAGTTGGGAGACTGAAAGGATGGAGACCAGCCGACGAGATTTCATCACCAGAGCGGCGCTTGGCCTAGGGGTGGCGACCATCGGTGCCGCAGATCGGTTGCGCGCGGAGTCGCCGAATCCGGAGTCCAGTTTTCTCAGGAAGGCACCCGCGATGAGGTTGGGTATGGTGACCTACGAGATAGGCAAAGACTGGAGTGTCGTGGACCTCATCAAGAATTGCGAGGCGGCGCAATTTGAGGGCGTTGAACTACGGACGACGCACGCGCACGGCGTGGAGGTCGCGCTGTCGAAAGCCCAGAGGGCCGAGGTCAAAAAACGGTTCGCAGATTCGCGGGTCGACCTCATGGGACTGGGCAGCGCCTTCGATTATCACACCCCCGACGCGGCAAAACTGCGGAAAGATATCGACGCCACGAAAGAGTATATCCGGTTGGCTGCCGACGTGGGGGCGGGCGGTGTCAAGGTCCGCCCGAACGCTTTTCCGAAAGAGGTGCCACGGGAGAAGACCATCGAGCAGATCGGGCGCAGCCTCAGGGAGATCGGCGAGTTTGGCTCTGGGCTGGGTGTTGCGATCCGGCTCGAGGTGCATGGGCGCGAGACGTCGCTCGTGCCCAACATCAAGGCGATGCTGGATATCGCCGATCACAAGAACGTGGGCGCCTGCTGGAATTCGAACGACACCGACCTTGCCGGAGACGGATTCGATGCAAATTTCGACCTCGTAAAGGACAAGATCAACGCGGTGCACATGAGGGATCTGTTCTTGGAGAGCTATCCCTTCAGAAGACTCCTGACGAGGCTGAACGAAATCGGATACCGCGGCTTTTGTCTGGCGGAGATCCCGGCCAGCCAAGATCCGGTCCGCGTCATGAGGTATTATCGTGCGCTGTGGCTGGCCTACCAGAACCTGCTGTGAGCGGGTGGTCCCGCGGCGGCCGGGAGCGGGGAGCCGTCATTCTGTGCGGAGGGTCGTGAGGAGCTTCTCCGCTCGCCCGTAGGAACCGAGGTTATAGACGCGCGTGTAGCCCATGCGCCTCAGCGTGGCACAACCCGAGGCCGAACGCGCGCCACTCAGACAGTGCAGGGCGATCGGCTGGCTCCGGTCTGGGGCGAGGGCCGCAATCTCCTGCGCGAGCCGATCGAGCGGCACGTTCGTCACGCCCGCGAGATGGCCCGACGCGAACTCGCCCGAGCTCCGGACGTCGATCACCAGGGCGCGATCCTTCAGGGCCGCCTCGACATCATCGGCCCGGGCGAAACTCGAGCGCCTCAGGAGCAGGAATGCGATCACGGCGGCAATGACGATGAACCAGACCCAGTTCGACGAAACCATGTGGGGACTATGGGGCATCCCCCCATGAGTGGAATTCGAAAAGCGGACGCCGGGGCCGGCGTCCCTCCCAAATGGACCGAGAGTTCTCGTTCAGGTTCATCGGTTACAGTGCCCTAGCATAGCCGCTGCGACCTGATCTTGAGCAGTCGCGCGAGTTTCTCGAGCGTGTTTGCGAAGTGGCCTGTTCCGATGGCGCAGTGATGGGCGGGGCCGGCCTCGGACCAGCGCTGCATGAATTCCTTTGCCGATATGGGGAACTTGTATCGGCTGTTGGTGTTTCCGATCTGCATGATCGGGCCGGGGACCGATTGGCCCTCGGCGGCGAGGAAGGACAGTTGCCCTTCGCGATTCTGGACTACGGAGAGCAGTGTTACGGGACCGTGCTTCACCGTCATTTGAATGGAGAGGCCCTTGCCTGGCTTTCCGTGGTATACGGGGAGCGGCACTAGACCGACGCGACCCTGTGCGATCGCGAAGTGCGCCGGGCCGTCGTGCCCGAAGAAGACATGGTCCTCCTTGAAATCGGCGAGGTAGAACTCGGAGAACGATCCTCCGCGTCCCAGGAGATCCATGATCTTCATGGCCTGGGCATTCTTGATCTCACATTCACCGGCGACTGGCACGTTTCGGCCGGTGAGGAGCGTATTGCCGGCGATGACCGAGGTGACGATATCCTCGTACTCGTTGCCGGGTTGCCCCTCGTAATAATACGCCATGGACCCGAGGCGGTGGCGTTCCACGAGCCTGTCCAGGGCGACGGAGGTTTTTGCGGCCCGTCCCAATTCGGTCAGGTCGCATTCCGGGGCGACATCGAAAACGGCGCGGAATTCGGTGATTTTGGTTTTGACGTCGGCGTCGGTGACGGCATCGCGGAGGGTGCGGAGCTCGCACATTTCGAGAAGCTCTATATGGTTGCCGAAGATAGCGGAGTGCTGGGTCATGTCGCTGTAAACGTCGAGCATGCCACAGTAGTAATGGCCAAGTACGCCCAACCGATTCTCGCGCATGGCGGCGCGGGCGGACGCCGCCTCCACCCAGGCGCGGATCTCGTCCCACGCCGCGTCATCCCTCAGGTGGCCAGTGACCAGGTGGTAATCAATGGTGGCGCGATTGAAAACGCACGCGATCTCCGGGGCGCAGCACGCCTGGCAGTGCTCGAGCCAGACACCCGTCATCAGGCCGCGGTCACCGAGGGCGTTGAACTTCGCGTAGTCGAGTTGGGGAACGGGTTGCAGGTTGAGGACGACGACCGGGGCGCCGGCACGTTGCACGACGGGCAGCACGGTCGAAGAGAGGGCGTAGGTGGTGATGAAAAGGAAGACCACCTCGACTTGCTCGGCGCGGAGTCGTGCCCCGGCCTCAATGGCCTTGTCCGGGCTATCGACGAGGCCGCAATCGACGACGGAGGCCCCGAAGCCCTCGAGTTTTTTCAGGACTTCGGCGTGATAGCCGAGGAGGCGGTCGCGGAGCCCATGGAATTGTGGCCAGTAGGTGTCGAGGCCGATACTGAAGAGGCCGATTTTGATTGTGGGATGTGTTTTCATGAGGGGTCTGCCTTAGGTATGGTGGATTGTCGCGTGCGCTCGCGGTACTGGGCCGGGGAGGCGGCCTCCGCCCGCCTGAGCAAGAGGCGAAGGCGCTCGCCGTCGCGGAAGCCGGACAGGTAGGCCACTGTCTTGACGGGAAGATTCGTTTCCTGGAGCAGCCGCTTGGCGCGAGCTAGTCGGCAGCGATGGATCTCATCGAGGACGGTACGTCCGAGCGCGGCCCTGGCGCGCCGCTCGAGTGTCCGGCGCGGCGTGCCGAGTTGCGCGGCAATCTGCGGCACGGAGAGGTGGCGGTGGCTATGGGTCCAGATGAGTTCGACGGCACTGCCGACGAGTGGGTCGGTAACCCCATATCTCGGGGCGGGTGGGCGCACCGACTCGGGGACCGGAGCCGCAAATTCTGCGGCGAGGGCAAGCAGCTCGATCGCGCCGACCAGGACCAGAGGGGATTGTCTTGCCGGATCGCCGTGGATCCGATCCAGGGTGCGATCGAACGCGGAAGATAGGTTGTTTGCCGATGGAAGCTGGCGGACGGGGCGAGCCGGGGCGATGAGGTCCAGTTCCCGCATGCGGTGCGCGAACTCGCCGTTGAGAGAGACCCATCGCTCTTCCCATCCAGTGCGACGGCTGGGCCGATACCGGTGCCAGATGTCGGGAAAGAGAAGGATCAGGGTGTTGTGTCCGATGGGGATCCGACCGGTCTCGCGCGACTCGAACTCGCCCCGGCCGCGCGTGATGAGGATCACCTGAAACTCGGGGAGGACGCGGCCCTCGGCCCACGTGAAGTCGTAAAGATCGGGATGGCCGGGAGCGGGGTATGGGGTGTTCGGCCGGATGCGGCTGCGGCCTGCCCCAGTGACGTAAAGGCCGAGCCGCATGTCACGATCCGTGACCGGGAGGTAGTGGAAAAAATCCGACTCTCGCTTGGGGACATTTGCCATCCGCAGGCCATTCTATCATGAGGGATCGCGGGCGCGCGAGAAGGGTCTTCGAAAATGGCGCAATACGAGGTCGCATGCGTGGGCGTCGGTATGGGGCCCTTGGCGTTGGGCGACCGTGCCAGAATTGGGATATTCGGTTCATAGCCGCTTTCGTGGGCGCCCTCGTCACGTGGCGCAAAACATTGCAAGATTTTGGCTGACTGGAGCGCCTTTCGAAACTGTCTGGCGGGGATCGAGGATCCCGGTAGCGTGATGGGATGTGTCTCAGAGCGTGTGGACTGATTCTATTGGCGGGTCAGATTGCGGCTGGCGCCGGATCACCGCCGATCATGTCATATGTTTTTGAAGGGGACGGTGGATCGGGCGCACTGACAGAGCGAACTGGTCTCGGTCCGGCCATGACCTTCGAGGCTGCGATGAGAGGGACGAACTCCCAGACCCTGAGATGGGTCGAGGGTCGACGGCCCGGATCAAGGGTCCCGCGGGTTGATGCGGGGGCGCTGAACAGGGAGCCATTCGCCGTGGGGACGAACGGGTTCACGGTGGCGATTTGGTTTCGAAAGAATGGTGCTGGAACCATGCGGGGCAACGCCGGTTCGGAGAACGGGACGCTTTTCAGCGTGGGGTCCGGGTATTGGGATGGGCTGCGGATCACGACCGACTGCCGGAGGCGAACGGTCGGATTTGAGATCGGCCAGGCGAAGCCACTGCATTCGGTGGGCATCGTGGCGGGACAGGTTCCCGATGGAATGTGGCAACACGTGGCCTCGACTTGGGATGGGAAGGAAATGCGTCTCTACATCAACGGGCTGCTCGCCATGACCGGCGTGCACGCGGCGCCGTTCGTGAAACCTCCGCCTGGGGCGCGGATGCGAATCGGCTATGCCAACCACGGGATCGGATCGGTGGTCCTGGATGTGGCGGAGGTATCCGTGCACGGTCGTGCGTTGCGTGCCGAAGAGGTGCCCGTGCTGGCTTTTGGGGAGGCGGTGAATCCCGATGCCGCCAAGCGCCTGGCGTCGGCCGGGGAGGCTATCGTGAGAGGCGATGCGGATCGGGCGGAGTCGGGCTTTCGCCAAGTGGCAGAGGACCACGGGAAAACATCTGGGGTCAGGGCCCTCGCACTGAGGGGTCTGGCGAAGGCACTCGCGATGCAGCGGCGCCACAGGGAAGCAACGCTCGCCCTGCTGGAGGTCATGCGGACCGCCGGCCTTGGGCGCGACGTGGCGCTGGGTGCCAAAGGCGAACTGCTGGACCAGCTGCGGTTGGGCGCCGGGGATGATATCCCCGCCGATGTGTTGGATGGTCTGCTGGACATGCCCGGGCTCGTCGCAAGAGACCGCGTTTCGGTTTTGCGCCAGCTGGTGGTTAAGCGATGTGCGGCGGGCGACTTTTCCGGGGCGCGCGGGGCATGTGCCGCATGGCTGGAAGCGTCCACCGGGGGCGAGCGGGGACGATCCGACGCGATCTTGGCAATGGGGCACGTCGGCATGGAGGCGAAGGATTATGGCGCCGCGCGCGATGCCTACAGCAGGATCGCCCACGATGAGAGTGCCCCGGCATCGTTTCGGGCGATCGCGCTGCTGCGGATCGGGGAGAGTTACGCGAACGAGGGCGATGTCCAGAAGGCGATTGCCGCGTTCTCGGCTGTGTCGAAACTCCCGGGCGTGTACCGCCATCTCGTGGAGGAGGCGCGCGAGCGCACGGGCGAGGCCGCGGGCGAGAGGGGATCAGCGGCGGCGGCATTGAGGATCGCGGCGCCGCGGTGGCCGGAGCCTGGCTGGAGGTTGTTCGTGGCGACAAACGGGAGCGACCTTGCGGCGGGAACGGCCGAGGCACCTTTCGCGTCGCTGGCGCGGGCGCGGGACGAGATCCGCGCGCGCCGGGCGAAGGGCGAATTGCCGGGCGGCGGGGTGCATGTCGTTGTGGGCGGCGGCGAGTATCTCGTCACGAATACCTTTCACCTGGGGGCGCAGGACTCGGGGACGGCGGGATCCCCGGTCGTCTATCGCGCAGCGGATGGGGAAATGCCCCGGTTTCGGGGTGGGGTGCGGGTGCGCGGTTTCGAGCCGGTGCGCGACCGTGCCGTGCTCGAGCGGTTGCCGGAGTCTGCGAGGGGCAAAGTGATGCGCGCGGATCTCAGGGGACAGGGGGTAAATGATTTTGGAAAATTCGATCCGGGAGGCTATGCGAGCGGCGGGGGATTTGGGACGCGCCCTCTGCTGGAGCTATACTGGAACGGCGAGCCGATGCGGGTGGCGAGCTGGCCCAACGAGGGCTGGGCGCGGACTGGCGAGATGCTGGGCGAGGCATCGAAGGATTCCCGCGGGCGAACCGTTTACAAGAACGGGCGATTCCACTTTGCGGACGAAAGAGCGGCGCGATGGGTCTCCGAGCGCGAGGCTTACCTCTACGGCTACTGGTTCCACGATTGGGCAGACTCGTATGATCGCGTGGCGAAGATCGACCCGAAAGAGAAAACCATCCAGCTTTCGGCACCGCTTCACAGGTATGGCTACAGGGCGGGCGCGCGTTTTCGGGCGGTGAACCTGCTCTCGGAGATCGATGTCCCGGGCGAGTACTACCTGGATCGTGGCAGCGGCGTTCTGTACTTCCTGCCGCCGTCGGATCCCGAGAAGGGCGTGGCGGAAATCACGATGCTGGAGACACCATTCATGGAATTGCAAGGGGTGTCGCATCTGTCATTCGAGCGCCTCACGTGGGAACTCGGGCGGGGCGATGGCATCCGCGCCAAGGGTGGAGGGGGACTCTTGTTTCTCGGTTGCACGGTGCGGGCCTTGGGTGGCGATGCGATCCTCCTGGACGGGGGTAAGGGCCACGGGCTGCTCTCCTGCGACATCGCATATTTGGGGCGTGGCGGAATCGTGTTGAAAGGGGGTGATCGCAAGACACTCGAATCCGGCGGGCATTTCGTGGAGAACTGCCACATCCACCATTTCTCGCGGATTCATCCGACCTACACGCCGGCGATTCACGCGAGCGGCGTTGGGGCGCGGATTCGGCACAACCTGATGCACGATTCGGGGAGCAGTGCCCTGAGGATCGAGGGCAACGATCATGTGACGGAGTTCAACGAGGTGCATCACGTCGTGATGGAATCCGACGACCAGGGTGGGATCGATATGTTTGGGAATCCCACATATCGGGGCAACATCCATCGGTGGAACTATTGGCACGACATTGGAACGGAGTTCGCGGTGGGGCAGGCGGGGATACGGCTCGATGATGCCATCAGCGGAACCCTGATCTACGGGAACGTGTTCTACCGCACCGGGGGTGGGAATTTTGGCGGGGTGCAGATCCACGGCGGCAAAGATAACATCGTCGACAACAACATCTTCGTGGATTGTCCCGCAGCGATCAGCTTCAGCTCGTGGGGTGAGAAGCGGTGGCTCGAATCATTGGATGGGCCGGATACGCTCATGGCAAAGGCGCTGAATGAGATCGACATCGCGAGACCCCCCTACAGCACAGCATACCCGGATCTGGCGCGATTGCGCGAGGGCGCCGATGCCAACCGCATCTGGCGGAACGTGGTTTGGAACTGTGGCGAGTTCCTGCGGCGCGGGCGCGACGATCATGAGTTGCTGGACAATTGGGTCACGGCATCGGATCCGGGGTTCATGGATGCCGCCGGCGGAGACTGGCGGCTCAAGCCCGACGCGCCGGTGTTCCGGCGGACGGCGTTCCGGGCGATCCCATTTGCAGAGATCGGCCTGTATCGGGACGCGTATCGAAAGGCGCTGCCGTAGTTCTCTAACCCGGATATTTCACAGCCTTGCGGGCTGTGAAATTCCGGGCTCTGGGAAAACCGCGCCATGAGAGCCATTTATTGGGAAAGGTCTGGCAAAGACTGGGATTTTTCGCGGTTGCAGAGTGTGTTTCGCGGATCGGTGGCACCAGACCCTCCAAAATCGCGTTTTTCGGAGCGCGGTTTTCCTTTGAGCCTGCATGTTTCACGCGGAAGCGTGAAATATGCAGGCTAAGAGCAGCGCGTTGGAAAACGTCATAGCTTCCCCCTGGTGGCGCACGTGGCCCGATTCCGCCGGGAGGGCCCGCGGCCTCGCGGGCCGCGAATGAGAGGTGCCTTTCGCCACCCGGTCGGACACGGACGCCGGAGCCGGCGTCCCTCCCATGCCCAATGCAGATCTTGTGTGGATTTTTTCATCGGGCTCCTACGGAGTGGCGATCCACCGGATTTTGGCCTCTGGCGCATCGAACCAGAGAATGCCGTCATCGCACGTGGTGGCATAGCGTTGGTCGAGCCGGCCGTCCACAGGTGCGAGGGAAGGGGCACCTGCGAAGTATTCTGCGGAGTGGGAGAATATAGCGGCGAGTGCGCGGGCCAGCATGGGTGGATCGTCCGACAGCCGAGGGAGCAGGAGCGTGAACCCCGAGCCCACGCGGCGGGTCAATGACCTTGTGGCATCGGGCCTCGGCCGCCATTCGATTGCGACGGGTGGCATGGGCGGGGATTCTGGCGTGGGCGGCCCGTTGCGGCTCCACTCGATCCGATGGACCATGAGGCCGAGGTCGCGCGTGTCGCCGGAACCGTGTTCGGAGGGTTTCCATGTCCTGATGCGGAATTCGAGGTGGGCGAGCGTATTGGAACCGATGACGTCGGCGGGAACAGCGACAGTGGTAATCCCCGGCTGTGTGCGATCGATGTGGGCAATGACATGGCCGTTGATGAGCAGGATGTTCTCCTCGGGCGTGGCAGCCTTGACGGAGTGGCCCGAGAGATAAGCGTGCAAGCGCAGGGTATGGGGTCTGGTCGGGCGGGTGGGGAGGTAAACGCCGGCGTGGGCCGAGGTCCAGCGCGACCGCGGCTCCGGGAGGTCTTTCCAAGACGCTGCTTTCTCCGGCAAATGCCAATCCCCAAAGATCCAGTCCCTGTCTTGGTCCGAACCGACGTGGAGGGACCACGCCTCTGGTGCCACGCCGACAAGGTGCGGGTCCATCGGGACGGGGCCAGTCTCATCGGCAAAGAGGCGCTTGCGCCACGCGGCGTTATCGTCGAGACGGGATGCGACGGGCTCGTTTGTGCGCGTGGCGGCGATGAGGATGCCCCCGGCCCGGACCCACGATTCGATGGCCTTTGCGGCGGCTGGTTCGAGCGCGGGGCATTCGAGAATGACTAAGCTTCGGGTGCCTTGGAGCGCCCCATCGGCGAGGGAGAGGCGCGTGACGATGCGATAGTCGGTGATATCCCGAAGGCGCGCGGCGTGATCGTGAAAGCGGCCACGCGCCCCGGCATCGATCGCCCAACTTTCTCGCGATGCGTACAGGGCCGCATCGATGCGGGGTTTTCTCGGCACGAGATGGGCGATGTTGGCCCGGAACGCGCGCATGCCCGGCGGGTTGAGCACGTTGGGGGCGTATTCGTGGAGTTGGCGAGCACCCGATGCCGTGGCTCCATAGATGCGGGCAACGATGCCGTCGGCGTTTACAGAGGAGGCGGGCTCGAATCCGGCAAATGTGCCGTAAAGCGACGTGGCGGTGGCGACCTCGCGGACGAGGGTGAAATTGTGAGCGTAGTCGCTCCCCTCGTTGGTGATGCGGATCCCGGCGCGGTGGGGGGCGATGGCCTTTGCCTGGGCGGTGAGATCTGCGCCCAGGATCGGATCGCCGGCGCCGCCGGTGCAGAGGTAGATCTCGTCGTTGGGAAAGTGCTTTCGCGTCGTCTGCACCCAGAAGGCTGCCCATTCCGTCATGGCCGTCTGGTACCACTCGGCCATGTCGTAGCGCGCACGGTCCGAGGGAGCTTTCTCGGGCAGGAAAGGGGAGATTTCCTCGAAGGACTTGTAGTGGGTGCCCCATGACCCATTGAGCGTCCCGATATCGGCATAATGCAGCCGCATGGCCGTGCGGAATGCGGTGATCGCAAGGGGGTCGCCGGCCCACCAGCCGAGGTGGTTGTGATACGGGCCGGTGAGGCGATCCGTCCATCCGCCATCGGCATGTCCGGCCGGGTAGATGCTTTCGCCGAAGATCCCGGTGATGCCGAGCAGGACGGACTCGATGACGCCCGAATCGCGATAGCGCGCGGCGAAGGCAGCGAGGAAACGGTCGATATGAGGGCGAAGGGCGGGATTGAAGAGTGTTTGAACCTTGCTTTCCCGCCCGTGTTCGAGACACCGGTATCGGGCCGAATCTGGCCCATCCTGAAACCACAGCGGCGTGGCGTATGCGGGACCGGCAATCAGGAATGGCACCCACTTCAGTCCCGCCTCGCGCAAGACTCGGACTTGGGCATCCCATTTGCTCCAATCCCACTCTCCCTCTCGCTTGGGTTCGACCCCGGCCCAGTCGACGTAACTTTCAACGCTGCTGATCGAGACTGCGCGATAGAGCGCTGCCGACAGAGGATCCGCGTCGTTGCCAAGGGTGAGTTCCATTCCCGGCGGACGGCTAACGCGGACGGCGGCGAGGGCACTGTCATCGATGGTGCTGCTGGTGGCGTCGAAGCCCTCGGGTCTCGCGGTGGACAATTCGACGCGGCGGATGGCGGCGCCCGGCGCATTGAGGCGGAGATCGGCCCCGCTATTCTGTCCGCCGCGCAGTCTTGCCGCCGGCAGCGCGAAATGGACGCGGCGCCATTTGCCGGAGCCCGTCATCAGCGCCGTGGTGGGCGATGCGGTGTATTTCGACGCGAGATTGGGTTTTGGGTCATCCCTGTCGTATTGCACGCGCAGGAAGGCGAAACCCTCATCAAAGACCTCGAACGTGGCGTAGATGTCACGGGGCGCGGGTTTTCGCCATGCGAGATCCTCAATGCGGACGTAAAGATAGAGTGCCCTCGGGCCCTCCATGCGCCGACACGCCGAACCTTCGACAGACGCGGGGATGTTCACCCCATCGCCGCCGCAAGGAACGGAGAGGCCAGCGGTGCGATTTGTCGCGGCCAGATCGATCGAGAGCGGGAGGGACGAATCGGCGCAGAAACCCGGTGCCGCGCAGAGCGCAAGACTCGATATGATAGACAAGACTCGGATGACGGAAGACACGCCGCATCGTCCTAACTCAAAGTCCCGCTGGCAACTCCGAAACGAATCAGGCGTGGCGCACGCGAACCTGCCCGCGACGGTGCCAAGGCACGCGGCGGCAGGTAGGACTGCCCGCCTCACGCGTGCGGGAGTTTTCGAGCAGATTCCACGGCCCGCGCGGCGGGGCACCACCGGAGAAGAAGTGAGACGTAGGAGCGCGCTTGCGCGCGATTCGAATCGCCTGCAAGCAGGTTCCTACGGCCCGGCATGTGAATTTTGATCAAACCAGATCCCATCCGGCGGCTGCCGGACCACCGGGGCGGAAAACCGTAGCGAAGCTGATCGCCAGAGGCGATTTTACCAACATTCCGGCTTCGGCGTTCGCTCAGCCAGCGTCACGGGCGGGACGCCCGTGCCACGGAACCGTGGCATGGGCATCTTGGCAATGTCCCATGCCGAAGGGCGCAAGCCCTTCGCTACTCGGTCGTTACGCCGTATTTTCGAGCTATGCGTGAAACGCGGTCGCGAGGGCGAGGACGCCGGCGAGGGTACAAAGGAATGGGACCATGTAGACCCTCGCCCAGTTGAATTTCCCATCCACGGAGCTGCGGTCCATGACGAAACCGGCGAGCTGGGTGCCGAGGAACAGCCCGATGCCGGTGGTGACGAGAATGATGAGACCCTGCGCGGAGCCACGGATATCGGGCTGCGCCACGCTGTTCACGTAGATCTGGCCCGCGATCATGAAGAAGACGTAGGCGAAGCCGTGGAGCACCTGGCCGGCAACGAGGAGCCACTTGGGTTGTCCAATGACATAGATGAGATAGAGAAGGGCCCAGGAAGCCGCGCCGGCGGTCAGGGTCCACTTTGCGCCCAGTGTTTTCAGGAGCAAGCCGAGCGCGAAAAGCGTGGCGATCGCCTGGGCGGCCTGCGCGATGGCCATGGTGGCGGGGACGTTTTTCTGGGATACGCCGATGTCCTGCAGGTAGCGGGCGCTGCCGAGGAAATAGAACTGCATCACGCCGGCGACCACGAGGGACGCGATGATGAAGACGGCGAAGTTGGCGTCGCCGAGCATCGAGACCGCCTTGAACAGGGGGACGCCCTCAGCGCCGCTCGGTGGGGTGGCGGGCTGGATCAGGCAAACGATTGTCATGGCGATCGACAGGATGCCGCCGAGGACAAGGCAGTCGCTGCCGTCGCCCTCGCCCTTGCGCAAGTTGCGCCAGCCGGTCAGGGCGTAGCCGATGAGTGCCCAGGCGACCGGGGCCCATATGAAGATGCCGGGGGACTGCTTGTCGGCGTCGGTGAGGTGAGAGAACATCAGCGAGTTCACGAGCGGAATCGTGGCACCATAGAACATCGAGTACGCGAGCATCACGCCAAAGAGGGGCCAGAATTTCCGCGTCCGCGCAGCGGCGAAGAGCAGCACCGCGCCTATCGCGTGGCAGACTGCAAGGATCCAGCCCGTATCCAGGTATTTGTCCGCGAGTTGGCCGGCGAGGAGGGGCGAGATCATGGTCGCCAGGGGCAGGGTGGCGTAGATCCATCCCGTCTGCTTGCCATTCATTTTGAGGGGGCCGAGGAGGCGGGCGGCCAGGACAGGCATCCATGCGCCCCACACGGCATATTCGAGGAACATCAGGGCACTGAGGCGGAAGTAGGGTATCTCATTCATGGGGGTCTCCTTGTACGATGCCGGCCGTGGTCGCGAAGCGTCGCCTACCACTGGTGCGGCGATGAAACATGGGCGGGAGGTTAGGACGCGCCGGGGCGGTGGTCAATGCTTCCGCTGAGGCATTGGCACGCGGCGGACCGCCAACCGCCTTGGGCCCGATCATGGCCTCCGGCTATTTTCGAGCATCGCGCCCGCCCGTGGCGAGGCGCCGTTGGAGCATGGCCTCGTGGAGGTCGGCGGGCTGGATCTTCCCAGGCGCGATCGTTTCGAGCCAGCGGCCGGAGGGATCCTTGATGTCCTTGCCGGAAATCTTGAGGCCGACGATGTTTATCCGGTCGCATCCGAACTGGGCGGGCCAGAGCTGCGATTCCCTCGTGCGGATGTTCCAAAACGTCGCACCGGCGGCCGTGTGGTTGCCGCGGTTGCCCCCGCCGCCTGAGGCGAAGAGGCGCGTCCCTTTTCCGGCGTCGATAGCGGTGAAGAGGTTCTCGTATGGGCCCCAGCGGTGGTGGTCCATGTTGAAGTTGATGCCGGTTCCTTTCGAAATGACGTTCCCCATCGAAATGCCGCTGACCGTGACGTCGTGATAGAAGGTGGTGTCGATCGTGAAATGGGTGCACAGGCCATCGACACCCTCAAGGGATATGCCGTGGTGGCCCGTCATGCCCTCGGGTCCCGAGCGTTTCTTTCCGGCGACCAGAGCGATGCCGTCCACGGTGCCGAAGACCCCGCGCAGGAAAGGGCCGTTGTCCACATTTGTCATCCTGACATTCCTGACCCAGCAATGGGCGGCATTCTTGATCTCGATGGGGTTGAAGCCCTTCTCTTTGAAGTGTCCGGCGTAGGGTTGTTCGGGGCACTCGAACGCGAGGTCCTCGATGCCAACTTCAGTGACATCGGGCCGGAATTCCGCGACGGTCGGAATCCATTCATTGCGCACGTCGAAACGGAATGGGCGATCGATCTCGATGACGTTGGGCCGTGCAGCCGTGACGCGGAAGACCTGGTAGATTCGCTTCGGGTTGGAACCCTTGATGCCAGAGGCGTTCCCGGCCTTGCCCCTGTAGAGATAATCGACAAGCGTCCCCTCCTTCGTGTCCGACATGTTCAAAATGACCTCGTCGCCGGCGGAGAAGGAATGGCCCTCGACACCGAGAGTCGTGGACCCGCGCAGGGCCTGGGCGGTGACGGGGATGGCGGTCCCGGTGGTGAGGGTTCGACCCGAGACCGAGATGAGGCCGCCGCCCCAAGACCACGCCGTCGTCGGTTGGCCCCCGTCATTCTTGGTGGGCGACGGTTTGATCTCCTCAAGACCGCGGGTGAACACGATCACTGTCTTCGTGGGGCCTTCGCCGCGGAGCACGATTCCGCCCTTTTTTACCTCGATGATGTCAGATACGAGGTAGCGTCCGGCCGGCAGGAGAATCGCGCCGTCGGCGGATCCGTCGATGGCATTGCGGATCGCCTCGGTGTCATCGGCCTTGCCGTCGCCCTTCGCTCCAAAATCTTTCACCGAGGCCACCTGCTTGACCCTCGGAATCGGCTTCTCGCCACGCTGGTATCCCGCGAACGAGAAATCGGGCAGGGGACCGTCCGCGCACCATTTTTCGCCGCGGGCGCCCCAGAGTTCGGAGACCTGCTGGCCGCCCGAAGTTATCGGACGCGAAAGCAGAACGGTCGTGGCCAAGACTGCAACGGCCCATGGGCCAATGGCGGACGTGCGCATGGCCCGACTGTAATCGCAAAGTCCCGCTCTGCCAGTCCAAGAGCACACCCGGTCGGCCACCAGTCCTCGTCGTCCTCAGAAGCGATTTCAGGGGCGAAAATCAGCCCCTGAGCTCCAAAAAATCGCCCATGAGGTGCGCAATCGCCTCTTGTTTCAACAAAATCCGTGGTCTGACCCCAGAAGCCGGGAGGCCGGGCGATTCACGCCCCGGTGAACAGGTCGGCCTGTTGGCCCGGCGGCTTGAGCCCGAGCTTGAGCCAAGTCTTCCTTGTGGCGACACGGCCCTGCGGGGTGCGCTGGAGGAAGCCCTGGAGGATGAGGAAAGGTTCGTTGACTTCCTCGAGGGTGCCGGGTTCCTCGCCGACGGCGACCGCGAGCGAATTGATGCCGACGGGCCCGCCATCGAAACGGTGGACGATGGCCTCGAGGACGCGCTTGTCCATCTCGTCGAGGCCATCCTCGTCGATCTCGAGCATAGCGAGGGCGCGGTCGGCGATGTCGCGGGTGACGTGGCCGTCGCCCCTGACCTGTGCATAGTCGCGCACCCACCGGAGGAGGTTGTTGGCTATCCGCGGGGTGCCGCGCGAGCGGCTGGCGACCTCGGCCGCGGCGTCTTCGTCGATGGTGACATTGAGGATGCGGGAGGACCGGAGCACGATGGCCTTGAGTTGCTCGGGGAGGTAGTAATCGAGCCGATTGACCATGCCAAACCGGGAGCGGAGGGGAGCGCTGATCATGCCGGCGCGCGTGGTCGCGCCGATAAGCGTGAATCGCGGCAAATTCAGGGTGACCGAGCGCGCGTGGGGACCCTGGTCGATGATGATGTCGAGGCGGAAATCTTCCATCGCCGGATACAGGTATTCCTCGATGGCCTTGTTGAGGCGATGGATCTCGTCGATGAACAGGACGTCGCCGCGCTCGAGATTCGTCAGGAGCCCCGCGAGGTCGCCCGCCTTTTCGATGACGGGGCCGGAAGTGACCTTTATGTCGGCATCCATCGCGTGGGCAATGATGTGGGCCAGCGTCGTTTTCCCGAGCCCCGGCGGGCCGCTGAACAGGAGGTGCTCGATCGGTTCCCCGCGGGCGCGGGCTGCCTGCACCAGGACCTCGACGCGCTCCTTGATCTTGGCCTGCCCCGCGAACTCGACAAAGTCTACCGGCCGCAACGAGAGATCCAGCGCGGTCGTCTCGTCGCGATTCAGCTCATCGATGGGGCTTGCGGACATCTCGGGATGTATTTGAGCCGGAGGCGGGTTTGATTCAACATCTGAATCGCTAATTCGCTAACGGGTGCCCGCAGTACCGCCTTCGGGCGGAATCGGGCGCCCCCAAAACCGCACTTTCGAGTCGGGCGGCCCTGCGATTTTCTCTTCTGTTTGGAGAAAAACCGTCTAGGACGTGAGCCAATCTTATATGGAAAAGAGCTCTGCGAAGGTGGGCGGCGGCGAAGTCCTGAGAACGTTGCCGGGCGACGAGGTGCGGCAGGTCATGTGGCGGTTTTCGGACCGGTATGATCTGGCGATGTTGGTCCAGTCGGCGCGGGCGGTGGCGCGGGGGCCGGTGGCGCGGCTGGTGGCGAATGGCGCGCGCAACTCGCACGAGTGGACCGAGCAGAAGGCGAGCCTGCTGGAGGTTTTCGACAGTTCGGGGATCACGGCGGTTGCCATGGATCCAGAGCACGGGGGGTTCATCGAGGGCCCGAAGAATTTTGCGCTGGCGCTCGTGGCGTTCGAGCTCTCGTGGGTGGACGCGGGGGCCGCGACGTGCAGCCTGGCGGGGAATCTGGGGCTGGCGCCGATCCACGAGCGGGGCACGCCCGAACAGCGCGCGACGTATATGAGGCTGTCGGTCCCGCCGCAGCCGGGCGAGGATCGCAAACCCTGGCGCGGTGCGTTCGCGCTGACCGAGCCGATCCCTTACGTGGGTGTCGAGACCGGGCTGCTCGGCGGGAAGGTGCGGGTCGCGGAATGGAAAGAGGGCCAGGAGCCCATCCTTCACGTGGATAAGCGGGGTCGCTTCATAACGAATATGGGGTTTGCAAGTTTTGTGACCGCCGCAGTGGAATCCGACGACCCCAGAATCAAGGGCTCGTGCATGGTCATACTCCACGAGACCGATCCGGGAACTTTTGACCGGGGGGTGCCCACCAAGAAGCTGGTGCACCAGCTTTCTTCGACGCGCGATCCGGTGTTTAGCCAGAAGGTTCCAGCGAGCCGGATCATCGGTGGCTACACGGTCAAAGACGGTGTCATCGTGCCAAACTTCGACCATGGGCAGATCATCGAGGCGGTTTTCAAGCGCACCCGGGTGACCGTGGGGCTGATGACGGCCGCAAAGCTGCTGTCCGTGGCGGAGCCCGTGATCCGATATCAGCGGGGCAGATTCCGCGGCGGCGCGGGAGGGGAACCGGGAACGCCGAGGCACGATCTCGGGCTGCAGACCAAGCAGGACGTGCTCCATCGGCTGGTGGACATCTGGGCGGTGGGCGAGGCGAGCGCATCGCTGGGCTTCGCGGCGGCGAGGTTGTTTGACGAACTCGACCCGCTGGAGCGGAAGGCGGATAAGATCTTAGCGGAGAAGAAGCTCGTGGGCCGCGCCGCATTCAAGGCGATGGGCGAGGCCCAGAAGGTGGCCGTGGGGCTGGTTGGGGCGGGGGAGCAGGCCGTCGCCGGGGCCGAGCCGCTGACGCAATACGCGCTGCTGGATTCGGTGGCGAACGTGTATTGCCCGGCGTGCAAACTTTGGAACACGGGCTACGGCGCGAACATGATGCGGGAGGCCGTGAGCCTCATGGGCGGCTACGGAGTCACCGAGGATTGCCCGGGATTCCTCGGCCACAAATGGATGGACGCGCAACTCGAGGCGACCTACGAGGGCCCGGAGGCCGTGCAGCGCCGTCAGCTTTCCCTGACGATGGTCCGCGATCTATTCTTGACCCAGTTCCGACAGTGGGCCGCCGAGATGCGGGCCATCGCCTCCGAGCATCCGGGCACCGGAGCGTGCACGCTGGCGACGGCGATGCACATGTGGCTTTGGACGCTGGGGCACCTGCAGGAGGCGACGGACGCCAACGGCCAGAAGCTCTACACGAGCAATCGGCAAGGGGTGACATTCCCCCTTGCGGACGCGCTCTGCTGGATGCTGGCGTCGCGGTGCCAGATCCTGGACTTGCTGGAGTTGCAGACCAAGGGACCGGAGAACCCTGCCCTGGGCGACGGGCTGGCTGGGACCGTGCAGTTCCTGACCGACCTGTGCCATGTCCAGGCGGCACGTGCCGCCGGGGAAGTCGGGCGCGTCTGCGCTGAATTGGTATTTGGCTACAATCGGCATCCGGCATGGACCGGCGAGAGCTGCAGCGCCTGTTATGGTGCCGACGAACTCGACTCCCTCGAGGGCGTGATCCCCGGAATCGCGAGTGCGGCCAGGGGAAGCTCTGACGTGATCGAGGGCGGCCAGGCGCATCCGACAAAGGCGGGGCCCTGCGTCTGCGCGGATGGGATGCAGCCGTTTCTCCGGTTGCGGGCAAAACTCGATGGCTGCCTGACGGGCTCCCGGCTCGCCAAGGATCGCGCGGCCGACGCCCTGTCGAAGGTCATGATACCGGAGGCCTTGGACTATCCGGCCTGAGGGCGGGGTCCCCTTGGCAAACCGATGGCTGACTCGCAATTGGACGGCGCTGCCGCGGCGGAACGGCAGTTGATGGAGACGGACATCGTCTGCATCGGCTTCGGGCCCGCGACGGCCGGTTTCCTGACGACCCTATCGCGGAAACTCATCAAGGAGGACGGGACCCCCGCCTTCGAGAGCGCGGTGTCGCCGGGCATGCCGCCGCAGGTGATTTGCTACGAGCGCGCGGACGATATCGGGTTCGGAGTTTCGGGCGTGGTGACCGCGGGGCGCGGCATCCGGGCGAGTTTTCCGGATCTGGATCTGTCGCAGATCCCCATGGCGGCTGAGGTTCGCGGAGAGAAGGTCGCCTACCTGTTGGATCCGATCGGGGCGAGTCGCCGATCATGGTTGCTCCGGCTTGGGGACTCGGTGATCCGGGGCCTAGGGGGCGTCTTGGGACTCAGGCACGACGCGGTGGAGTTACCGTGGACTCCCTCGTTCCTGCACAAACACGGCGGCATGGTCCTCTCGATCGGGCAGTTCACCCAATGGGTGGGCGCGCAGGTGATGGGGACCGGCGCGGTGCAGATCTGGCCGGGCACGCCGGTGTCCGAGGCCCTGATCGATGGCGCCGAGGTCAAGGGTGTCCGCTTGCTTGACCAGGGGACCGATAAGGCCGGTAAGCCAGGAGATGGCTACATGCGCGGGATGGATGTCCGGGCGGCATTGACCGTCGTGGGCGACGGGCCGATCGGCCCCGTGGGCCGGCAGCTCGACGAGTATTTTGGATTGCCGGAGGGGCATCACCAGCGCGACTGGGCTGTCGGGATGAAGGTCGTGGTGGATCTGCCGGAGGGGAACGGGCTTGAGACGGGCACGGTCCTCCACACCTTCGGCTATCCGGAACCGGAGATTTTCGGATTCCTCTATGTGCACCCGGGCAACGTGGCCTCCCTGGGCATCTTCGTGCCGTCTTGGTTTGATAGCCCCGTGCGGACCGCGTACCGGTACCTCCAGCACTGGATGTTGCACCCGTATCTGTGGCGGCACCTGAAGGGGGGACGGCTCCGCTCGTGGGGGGCTAAAACTTTACAGGAATCGGGCAAGCGAGGCGAACCGAGGCTCGTGGGACACGGGTTCGCGCGGATCGGCGAAGGCTCTGGAAGCACCAACATGCTCACGGGATCCGGCGTGGATGAGGCGTGGACCACGGGGGTCCAGCTCGCGGAAGGCGTGCTTGATCTCCTGAACGAGAAGAAGCCATTCACGCGGGAGAATCTGGAGGCGACGTACGTTCGGCGCAGGCGCGAGAGCTGGATCGAGCGGGAGGCGCGGGTGGCCGAGAAGGCGCGGGATGGATTCAACCGCGGGTTTGTCAGCGGGCTCTTGGGGATGGCGGTCACTGGCCTGACGCGCGGGTTCGCGGCGGTCCCGGGGCGGCCGGTCCCGCCTCACAGGCGCGTCCCGTCGCTGGAGGAGTATTATCGCGGCAGGATTTCGCCGGAGGAGATCGTTCGCATCCGCAAGGAGTGCGTGGCGAAGAGCGAGTCGATACACGGCGCCCTCATGGAGCGATGCGGATGGCCGAAGATCCCATTCGACGGGCAGCTCCTCGTGACGCATCAGGATGCGTTGCTCATGGGCGGGAAAGTCCAGGCACCGGGTGGATACGCCGACCACGTGACGTTCCTGTTTCCAAACCTCTGCGAGCGGTGCGGCACGCAGATCTGCATCGAGCTGTGCTCGGGGCAGGCCATCGCGCCGGGGACTGAGGGGGTGCCGGTATTTGACCGGGAGAAGTGCGTGCACTGCGGGGCATGCCTGTGGAATTGCGCCCAGGCCAATCCCGACGATCCCGAGCGTGGTACCATCGCCTTTCGCGCGGGCGCCGGGGGACTGCATTCGGCCGAGAACTAGCCTGCATGTTTCATGCTTCCGCGTGAAACATGCAGGCTCAAAGGAAAACCGCGCTCCGAAAAACGCGATTTTGGACGGTCTGGGGCCACCGATCCGCAAAACACACTCTGCGACTGGGGAGAATCCCAGTCTTTGCCTGACCTCTCCCAATAAATGGCTTTCATGGCGCGATTTTCCCAGAGCCCGGATATCTCACAGCCAACAGGCTGTGAGATATCCGGGCTAGGCCGGGTATCCGGTTTCTCCCGCGGGGACGCAGACGCGCAGGGTTTTCAGTGGAATCGGCTTTCCCTTCACGGGCGGCGATTCGGGTACGGCCCCAAACTTGAAACTTGAAACTGACGCAGGAAACAGCCCTAATGCGGCGATCCGCCCGCTGGCGGACGATTGGAGCAAAGCATGAGTGACGCCTATCACATTGTCGTTTGCGGGAGCGTGGTGCCAGACCCCCTTCAGACCATCGAGCCCGTATCGGGCCCGCAGGGACCGGCATTGAAGAACGAGATGATGCTGCCGGCATGGCTTGACCCGTGGGCCGGGCACGCCCTTTACGAGGCTGCGAACCTCGCGACCAAGTTCCCCGGAAGCAAGGTCTGGTTGTTGAGCCTGGGACCAAAGGCGAAATTGCAGCAGGTCATGATGACGGTGGCACAGAAAGTCCCGTTTGAGTTTGTCGGGCTCGACGGCCCGGCGGGCGGGTTCACGGAGTCGGCGGAGGTGGCCGAGGCACTGGCCGCGGCCATAGCGGGCATCGCCGGTTTGGATCGCGGACGACTGCTGGTCTTTGGTGGATGGGAATCGGCCTCGCGCGGCGCCGGTTCGACGCTGCAGATTTTGGGCGAGCGGCTGGGGATCATCGAACAATTTCAGGGGGTGGATCTAATCTCGGTGCAGGCGGATGGAGTTTTCAAGATCCTCGAGCGAATCGAGGGCGGCCGGCATCAAGTTTCGGTGTGTGCGGGACCCCCGGCCGTGCTGGGCTGGGCCACGGGTGGCCTGCCCGAGCCCAAGAACAACCCGCAGGTGGGCATGGCCAACATGCGCGGCGTCATGCCGGCGCTGCAGAAGGCGAAGCCAACGAAAGTGGGCGCCGAGGGCGTGACGTATTTCAACGTCTCGGCCCCGAAGCAGCAGAGGGAGACGAGGATCGTGAAAGATCTTTCGGCGGAACAGATCGCCGACGAGATCATCACATGGATCAAGAGCGAGTGAGGCCCTTATGGAAGACGTACTTTTTCTAGCGCACATGGAACCGGACGGTTCGCTCGGGACGGCGGCGCGCGAAACACTCGCGGTCGCGTGCAATCTTGCAAAGGGCGCAAAGCTCACGGTGGGGCTCATTGGCGGTGCCACGCAGGCGGCGGCCGATGGGATCGCTGGATGCGGGGCCGCCCGGTGGTTGGCGGTGGAGGGCGACGCATTCTGCCAAGGGAGATACGGAAGCGACGTAGCCGCGGCGGAGGCACTCTGCCGGTCCGCGGGCGCTCCCATGGTTTTGGCGCCGGCCACGTCCCGATGGAATCGCGTTTGGGCCGGGTTAGCCCATCGGCTTGGTGGTCGTGCCGACACGCACGTCACCGCTATCTCGGTCGAGGGCGGCGCAATCCGGATAAGCCGATGGTATTATCGTCAGCGCCTGGAGGGAACCTTGACCCGACAGCATAGGCCATGGCTGATCGCGCTCGAAGGCGGCGTCGCCCCCGCGTGGCAGGGTGCGGCGGGGAAAGTCGTTCTGGAGAAGATCACTGTCGACGCCGCCGGAGTGCGCACTCGCGTGACCGGGGTGCAGGCCCCGGCCGAAGACGCACAGACGATTCGTCCCGAGGCAAAACTGCTGTTCGTGACTGGCGCGGGCTGGACCAAGAAGCAGGCGGACGGGCAAGTCCACGCGAAAGAGGCGGAGGAGATTATCCTGGGGTTCTTGAAACGAACGCGCGCGTCGCTCGGCAGCACGAAGTCGCTGGTCGATCTTTCGGGCGAGGGGGAGGCCGTGCTTCCCTTCCTGACGCACCTCAACCAGGTTGGGCAAACGGGGTCGACCCCGCGCCATCCCAGGGGCCTCGCGACCTGTTGCCACGGCGAGGAACCCCACACCGTGGGATGGCGATTCGTCGGCGAGCGCCGCGCGGTGAACCTGGATCCGAACTGCGGCTGGGCGCGGGGCAAGGCCGATGTCCTATACGTGGCGGACGCATTCGCCGTCATGCGCGCGGTGAACGCCAAGGTTGGCGACTAGCCAGAAACTTCGGGCGCTGATCGCGGCCGCGGCTCGTGCCCCGACCCAGGATCCGGGCCCGGAGGGCTTTGGACCGCGGTGGCAGAGTCCGGCAACCGCCGGACGGCGCCACCGCTTTGGCAGCGCGCGA
>ENA-UOWO01000951-UOWO01000951.1-activated-sludge-metagenome-genome-assembly--contig:-NODE-951-length-40108-cov-5.757122_pt1 | contig 40108 bp, 66 predicted proteins | sample MGYA00238148_ERZ761564 | MGnify/ENA primary metagenome ERZ761564 (study PRJEB28885, sample SAMN05720194) | activated sludge metagenome | isolation source: Anaerobic digester | place: USA... | reverse complement strand
TTACGCAAAACTTTGACATAAACAACATGATTGAAATTGGTTCAGGCAATGGTGCACTTGCAAGACATTTAAAAATACCAGCAACAGACTCTAAACTTATGCAAGATAGTGCTATCAGCGCTTTGTATACTTTGATGGGTCAACCTGTTACAAAATATCCTGATGATGTGATTAAACTTGACGCTATTCAAGCAATCGAAAAATACAAACCCAAAACAGTTCTTGGTTGTTGGGTAACACATAAATATTCAGAAGTTGAACCTGATAGAGAAGGTAACATGTTTGGTGTTGATGAGTCATGGGTTCTTCAGCACGTCGATCAATACATTATAGTGGGAAACGAAAACGTTCATAACAAAAAGAAGATTCTAGAAATACCACACCAAGAATACAAATTCCCTTGGTTGTTTAGTAGATCACAAGAACCTACCAAGAACATCATCTATGTTTGGGATAAGGTTTATATATGAGCTTATCCCACGGATATGCTAAACGCTGTTCTAGAGGTAGATTTTGGCATTTTGTACAAAATTTTTGGGTGTGTCATGGTGGAATAAGCTACGATGACGAATGGTGTGCTACACCTGGAAGATTTTATGCTGATTTGTCATCAAAAGGCGTGTTTAAAACATGTTTTCCGTATCACTTAGAGCTTACAAAAATAAACTCTAAACAATATAGTGTAAGCATACAACTTTTGTTTAATCATGGACAAAGTTTTTACGTCTGTACTTCTTCAAAAGTAAATTCTAAAAAAGAAGCTATGCGAAAAGCTTTACAACTTATAAAGCAATTTGAAAAAAGCGAAAAATGTAAAGAAGTTTGGAGAGATCTTCTTCATGATATTCCTATAGTCAATTCAGATGGTGTATGGGTAGCAACAAATATTATAGGTTGTCCAAGTCAAACACTTACAACAAGAACATTTATGCATACAGAACATAAATTAGGTTATGGGATTTTTTATTGTCTAGAAAGATATATGAAAGAGTGGCGTTGGAAAAAATATGATCTTTCTAATATGGGATATTGCTCGTCAAGTTGCGAAAATGTACCATTTGAAATATGGCAAGCTATTTTAGGTTTTAATCCTATTATTGATGAAGTGATTAAGAAATCTGAAGAATTCAATTGTTTAACGTTTGAAAACGAAATTAATATAGAAAAAGCTGAATATCACATGCAATGTTTTTACGAATCTCAAATGAATGGATTACTTGAACAAAAAGACCTTGTAGAATTTGTCTAAACATTAGAAAGAGAAATTACTATGTTTCTTGCTGTAAAAAACGATTCAAAAACAGTTTGGATAAATGGACCATCAAAATTGTTTGCAAGGTTTTGTCCTATATCTCAAGAATATTTAAAAGATGCAACTTCACTCGATCAAGATACTTTACTTCATCCGCCAAAGCCTACAAAACAAAATTGGATTAATTTCTGTAATGAAGTTCAAAAAAGATTTAACTTTCCTATTCCCAAAAAATTCACTCCCAAATATTTGGCAGATTAAAAACGTTCTCTCGAAATAGTTCTTACAAGGAGGAATTATGACACGAGAACGAATAGAAATTTTCTTTTTAAAAGTTTTTTTGATTGCCATTGTAAGTAGACTTGTAATTCTCGAATGGTCTTTTTTACTTTGGTATTTAATGACAGACTTTAAAACTGAAAACACTGTAAAGCGTATTAAAGCAAACTCACACTGTCCTTGGACAGTTATGGGAATGTTCTTAAGATTTAAACTTGGAGAACAAGTAATTTAATTTTGGCAATTTATTTTTGTTCAGGCGTTATAGTTTAAAAAGGAGAACATTATGAATATCATTACAGCAGGAATGCCCGAACTTTGTGGTTCAACAATCGAAAAATTGCACATGAATAAAGCTGTTTATGAACACAACTTTGAACAGATCATTGGTATGGCTCAATCCGGCGAACTCGAAAAACTTTGTATATTCATTGATGTTTGGAATGTTTATGGCAGAAGTTTTAATAGCATGAGAGGTCAGGGTGCTGCTGAAAAAATCCATGAAATAAATCCTAATATTCCAATTTTAATTTGGGATGGTAGAGAATATATTTCAGATGATCCTGATGTAGTAATTCCCCCTGCATTTCAAGTAACAGGTACACCCCGAGAAATCAAAAATGCAAACGAACTTTATTTGGATTTTGAACATTATAGCGATGAACAAATAGATGAAATTACAGAGAAGTTTTTTGCTGAAGAACTCTCTTTTAAAGATATTCCTCAGCATTCATGTATCGATTTTATACTGTAACAGGCTCAGGTGTTTTAGGAGCAATCGTCCAAACATTGTTTCTTAACACTAATTTAATTTTTTTATCAGTAGCATCATCAATTGCTTCTCTCATCTTCTGTATTTCAGCAGGTTTTGAATTACTTGGTAAATACCTTGTCAAAAAAGGCGTAATTCTTTTTATAAAAATCGTATAATCTTCATTTGCTTTTTCCCAAGTGTCTTTTATATTTTTGACAAGACCTGATTCACCCGAGCCAACTTTTACTTCATGAACTACATGACTGATAATAAGTTCATCTATAGAACAATCTGAAAGTTCAGCAATTTTCTTCATTGCTTCATTAGAAGTAATAACTCCTAGTTCTGAACCTTTTAAAGCTATATCAGCAATGTATTTGAGCATCCATTTTTTATTGTTTTTTAGTTCATCAATTTTTGCAACAACTTTGTCAAGATAGTCTTGACTTACATTTACACCTTTTTCTTTCGAACTTTTTATTAAATCAATAATTTCTTCTGGTTTCATTTTATCAATATCTTTAATTATTGAAATAATGAAGGAAGTGAAAGATTTATGTTTTGTACTAAGATCAACACTTAAAATGTCCATTATAATCTCCTTTATTATTCATTATTATTTTTTGTCATTTGAGAATGAATCAATCTATTTTTTACTTCAGAATCTTTTGACGATCCAAAATAAAAAGAAAAAACTTGCGTAATTATAGCTGAAAGAACACCAAGAATATAAATAGCAATATCTTTTTTTGTCTGATCAAGGGGAAAATAGATTAAAACAAAAAATAAACCAAATGCGAGGAATAAAGCAAATAAAGCTAAAAGTGAGGCAGTATGTTTTGTCAACCATGGAGCAGAATGTAAAGACATGTACTCCTTAGTTTTTGGATCGTCATTTGCATCATATTTTTCTTCTTGCATGTAAGAGTGCAAGATATAAAATCTATAGAAAAACAGTTATGCAGGTTTTTTCTTTTTTCTTTGTTCAATTTCTTGATTAAGTTTTTCTTGTCTCAAAGCTTTTTTATCAGCTTGGGCTTGACTTTTATAGTAACTACATGCTTCAGTATTTTTTGGTTGTTTTCCTATAATATCTAAAATACCACAACCAATATGTCTGACGCAATCTGTTATTTGACAATCTTTCATTTATCGTCCTCAATTGTTTTTATCAATTCGCCTACTGAGTCCCATCCTGCTTCAAAAACGTCAATGTAATCGCTTTTAGGACACCCAGAAACAGTAGTACATATTTTTCTAGCAAACAATTCAGCTTTAGGTTTTGATAAAGATTTTAATGCAATACAATTGGCAGTATCAACTAATGCTCTCGATTTGGGACATATCATCATTTCCATGTCTTTACCTTTGCTGTTATACTTCTTTATGATAAGTATATCGTTAGTTTTATTAGCAACTACCCAAATTATAAAATCTCTAGAACTTTTATAATCTGTTTCGCTCCATCTCTAAATGCTAAATTCATTAAAGTTAAAATATTATCAGCAAGTTCTTTATTATCGAGCGTCACAATAACAACTCTGTCTGAATTAGAACGTATCTTGAACTCTCCTGACTCTTCTAAAATAGAAAATTCAGGTTCAATTATCATTCTATCCCATTTTGATTTAAGACATGCTCTTAATTTATTATGTTCAGTTAAACTAGCGACTATTTTTGAATACTCAGTTATCTCTTGCTGCTTGTATTCAACACCATCAATTTTTTTGTCTGTTATGTAATTAATTTTTGCGTTTAGCATTTAAAAACCTGAATTTTGCTTTAGTGTCAACTTTTCCTTGTTTTTCTTCATCTTTAAAATATTCTGGATGCTCTTCTTTGATTCTAGCCACATACTTTTTTGCATAATAAATAAGTAACATTGTCGATAAACAGTAAATACAACAAACTGTAAAAAACCACCAACACCCTACAACACCAAAACATATTGCTATGATACATGAAGCTATCAATTGGTTTTTTGATATTTTTCCCGACAGCTTTTTAACTTCTTTACCAGAATCAGTTATTGTATAAGTTTTTTTTGAAAAAGCAACAACAAAAACAAATGATGCAAATGTTATAAAAAACGCTAAAATAGCAGTAAAAACAAAGTAAATTTTGATAAAATTTTGCGCAAAAACATTTTGAAAGCCAGAAACTTTACAATAAATTACAAACAAATCACATAATAATGTAATAAAAAAGATTTTCATATGTCACTTTCACTATTTGAACAAGTGTGAGCTGTAACTTTACCTTTATTGGGTTTATTCCAACAATTTATTATTGTAATAGCACGTTGCATACCTAATTGTATACCTCTCGCCAAAGCATTAGAGATAACTAGATTTTTGGGAGAATCATTAGTTATTTGAGGCGGTTTAGGTAACTCTTGCATATCTTTCCAAAGATATATTGCAATTTCTTCTTTTAAACGTGGCGGTATTTGCATATTTCCTCCTTTGTTTTTTATAATATTACAAAATTTTGAAAACAAATAAAAACAAAACTTGTCTAAATGTACTGTTTCATGCATGAAACACTTGTTTGTCAAAAAGTAGAGTAATTATAACGTAAACTTTATATAATGTTTTAACAATGTTAAGGAAAAATAAAATGAAAAGGAGCAACTATGTCAATTAAATTCTATCGACCTAAAGAACCTTTTGGTGAATTTTCTAACTTTGCATATTTTGAAATAATACTTGATGGTTTCACTTGGAAAACAAACGAACATTATTTTCAAGCACAAAAATATATAAATACAGTACGTTTTGAAATGATAGCAAATGCTAGAACACCAAGAGAAGCAGCAGATTTAGGAAGAGACAGATCTTTGCCTTTAAGACAAGACTGGGAGTTAATAAAAGACGATGTAATGAGAAAATGTGTTTTTGAAAAATTCAATACACATCTACGTCTAAAAGCTCTTCTATTATCTACAGGAACTGAAGAAATAATAGAAGACTCTCCTGTAGATTACTACTGGGGTGTTGGTAGAAATGGGACTGGTAAAAACATGCTCGGGAAAATTTTAATGGAAGCTCGAGATAAATTCAAGAATGACATAAAATAAGGAGTCAGATGAAAAATTTAAAATTAAATCAAACTTTCGAATCGTTAAGCAACAAAGGCGAAATGTTTGGCTACAATTTTAAAAATTCTATTAAAAAAGCAAGTTGGAAGTTGATCAGCTTTATTGCTTTGATAATGGGAGGTGCTGTAGTTCTTGTGATAAGTTTCATTTTGGGTTTAAATAGAATAAAAAAATGACTAATACAAAAATCAATTACATTGCAAATAAAACTGTAGATGCTGAAAACAAGATCAAACAAGATTTATTTGTCGAAAAAGTTAAAGTAAGTACAACAGGCGAATTCATTTCATCTATTGTTATACCTGCAACTGAAAAAGATATAGAAGAGTTTAAAAGCAAACCCTGTAATCATTCATTGCATGTTGACAAACTTGTCTATGATTTACCAGGTTGGCCTTATGATTCAAGATATTGTGGTATTTGCAATGCATCTCTTGGTATTATATGAATAAGTTTTCTTTTATTGCTAACGAACCAACTGTAATAGATTATCAAGAATTGACAAATAAAATAAAAATAAATTTGTCTAAATATTTAAGTGATTATTCGAATTTATGCAATTTTATTCTTTCTAAAGATGCTATTATATTTGGAGGTGCTGTTAGAGACTCTATTGCTGAACTTGAAATACATGATATAGACATTCTTGTCTTACCCAATTCTTGTAAAACTATTGTGAATATGCTTAAAGCTTTAGGTTTCAAGTATATTGATAAATTTAACATGGATATTGCAACAATGTATTCAGGTTCATTAATCAATCTGCCTTTAACTTTTTATAGGAATGATGCCTTCATTCAATTAATAAGACCCAGAACTAAAATAAACAATAAAGAAACATTAATCGACATTGCAAAAAATGTAGATTTATCTTGTTGTGGTGTTTTTCTTGATTCAGATTCACTACATGAAACTTTTCCAAAAGCAATAGAACATTGTCAAAAAAAAATTTTTAGAGTTCTAGTCCAGAATAAATTATATAATGCACAACGTTGTTTAAATAGAATCGAAAAATTGACACAACGTGGCTGGACACAAATCGAAAAGGAAGAATTTCATAAAAGACGCAATGATATAATACATAACATTGTTTAAATAGAATTGCAAATTAACAGAATAAGGAGAAATATTATGAAAGACGCAATGAAAGTAAAAATTAAAATTCTTGAAAACGGTAAAGGGCTTCCTATTCCTAAAAAAGCAACAGAATATGCAGCTTGTGTTGATGTCTATTCTACAATAGACATAAATCTTTCTTCAGGTGAAACAAAGCTTATACCTTGCGGATTTTGTATTGAAGTACCTATTGGATATGAAGTTCAAGTAAGACCTCGTAGCGGTTTAGCGTTAAAAAACAACATAATGATTCTTAACACTCCTGGCACTATTGATGCTGACTACAGAGGTGAAGTTGGCGTTATTTTACATAATGCTTCACAAACACCAGAGTATTCTTTTGCAATTAAAAGAGGCGATAGAATAGCTCAAATAGCATTAAGAGAAACTATCGATTTTGAGTTTGAAATTGCAGAAGAACTTTCAAGTACAGACAGAGGCGCAGGCGGTTTCGGTCATACAGGAGTAAATTCTAAATGAATATTACAGGTATTGCAATTTGTCCTCCAACTGGAGCTGCTAAAAACCCTTCTGTAACACCTGAATTACTAGCAAGTTGTCTTGCACGTTATTCAAGGTCTAATAAAGGCATTGATTCGATTCTTCAATCAATTGATTGGAATGATCCTGACAAATCTGTAGATTCAATTTTCAAATTTGTCGATTATGGACATGCATCAATCTCTGGAATGACTGGTGGAATAGCAATGGTTGTTGACAATTGTTCAATGTTTCTAGCATATAAGATTTTTGAACTTGCTCAACTTTGTGATGGCCAGGAATCTAGCACGCGATATATAAAACTCGATTCAACAAATCTTTGCAATCCTGACGAAATAGGTATTCCTTCAGAAATGAAGTCAGAGTGGCAATCTTTCATGGATTTATCTTTTACTATTTATCAAGAACTGTATACGACTTTAGATAAAAAAGTGCAAGAAAATCCTTCAATTATTAGATATCCATCAGGTGCTAACGAAAAAGTAAAAGAACGAATCAGAAAAAACTATGCTCTCGATAGATCTCGTTACTTCATTCCTTTTGCAACAAAAACAAATGCAGCTTATATCATGACAGCAAGAGCATGGGCTGATGTTATCAAACAACTTGACTCACTACCGCATCTAGAGACAAAATCTTGTGCTACACTTTTACGTGAAGAACTTAAGAAATTCGTACCTCGTCTAATCAAACATAGTTTTGCTGACAATGCATCTATTGCTCAAGCACAATTATCATATGCATACGCTACTGATTTTATTACTATAAATGATGTCTGTACAGATAACATTCCTGACCAAACATATTTGTCACTTGAGAAAAGCGTCCCTCTATTTCTTAGCGCTACACAGACTTGTAGTGATGCTTTCGCTGGTAAAAATAATCGATACAGTACTGTAGGTTCAACAGTCAAAAGATGTATGGTACGTGCAGCATGGAACAATATGTCAATTGCAGAATTACGTGATCTCAATCGACACAGAAGTGGTTTTCGTTTCAGTCCTTTGACGCCAGTTGGATTTTATTGTCCTACAGAAGTTTCACATCCAAGAATGAATGAACTTCTTGTAATGAAAAAATCTATTATCGAAAAAATTGTTGCTTCTGAAACATCTTCGCCTTTTATTTACTGCTTCTTATTAGGAACACAGGTACCATTTGAACATTCAACTCATTTAGACAAATTTATCTATGAGATTGAATTGCGTACTGGTATGGGTGCACATTTTCGTTATGCCGAACATCTAAGTTCAGCATATGAAGAATTAATAAAAATAGAACCTGCCTTAAAACAATTTATTAACATAGGTACAGCTGAACCTGAATAAATTGAAAGGAAATTATGGATCAAAATCTTTATTACTATAAAGCTTTAGTCAAAGAAGTAAAAGATGCAGATACAATAGTACTCGATATCGACTGTGGGTTTGATATTTGGTTAAAAAACACGTCATGTCGATTGTCAAGAATTGATGCATTTGAAATAAAACTTGGTTCGACGACAACAGCTGAAATGAAGCAAAAAGGTCTTCATGGAAAAGAATTTGTAAAAAGTTTAATCAATGAGAAAGAAGTTATTATAAAAACTACTTTAGATAAAGAAAAGTTTGGTAGAGTTTTATGTGAAGTCTTTTATAATAATGCAGAAAAATGGATCAATCTTAATGATGAACTTGTTACAAAAGGTTTCGCAATCTATAAACAGTACTAAGGTGAATGATGACTTTAAACGAACATATCAAAAATGAACGATTAAAAAAGGGTGTCACGCAAGAAGATCTTGCAGAACAATTACATCTTACTCAAGGTTATATTTCGCAGATCGAATTAGGCGAGAAGAAGCCTTGTGCTGCAACAGTATTAAAAATTGAAGAAATTTTAGGTCTCGAACATGGATCACTTTGGAATGTTCATAATATCGTAATGGATCATATTACTGAGACTATAAAAATCCTAACACCTGTTGAACTAAATGAAGTTGATGACTATTTGAGATATTTGATATTTAAAAGAAATAACGAACAATAAAAATTTGCTGCTTCATGGCATAACTCAATCTCACAAACGTTATTGATTACGTCATTACATTTTTTTTGTTTGGAGATGTTATGAGTTGTATATTTGAACGATCATGGTGGGAAGATGAACAGGGAAATACACCTGAAGCTTTTACTGTTATTACAGTTAAAGATGTAACTTCTGGGAGATATCGGCCTAAGCAAAAATCTGATTTAGATTTTGCTATAAAACATTTGACTGATATAAAACAGAAATATGTTTTCACTATTTTTCCTGATATTGTCAAAGGAGCAAATATGCCAATCGATTTACAATCGACTTTTGAAAAATTCGAAAAAGAATATATGAAGTTTGACCGCATCGAAAATCCACCTTCATATCATCCTGATTTGTGTGCTTTCCTATTGCTTGAAAAACTTGTTCCGTCGAATTTGCAAAAACTCGATATTATTTCTGCTGCAGAGCATGACAAAATCTGGCTCAGTGTAAATGGTGATGATTTTGCAAATGTAGCAACTGAAGACGATGTACTATATCTTGTCCGTTGCGGAGTACAATACGATTCTGACGGCAATTGTTTTTGCATGAATGCTTAATTGGAGAATATCATGTTCGACTTAAAAGGAAAATATGGTTCTGCTCACGTGATGATTGATTATGTCGAAGAAGCTTGTATGTCGCAAATACTTGGTTTTCTTAATCATCCAGTCTTTACTAATCAGATAGCTATAATGCCTGATACACATGCAGGAAAAGGAAGTGTTGTTGGATTTACAATGCCAATGACAGAAAAAATCATTCCTAATGTAATAGGTGTCGATATAGGTTGCGGGATGACATCGCTTAACATTGGTTCAGCGTTACCAATTTCTTACCAAGAACTTGATCATAAGATAAGACAAAGAATCCCTTTTGGGTTTGACACAAATGAAAGATCTGTCATCGATTTTGCAAAAGAATTCCCATGGAAAAAAGTAAATGCAACAGCTCAAAATTTTGCTCTTTCTTATCAAAGAAAATTTAATTCAAGTATTACACTTCCACACTTTGACTTTAATTGGTTCGAGAAAAAATGTAACATAATTGGTTGTGATCTCGGGAGAGCTATAAAAAGTCTTTGTTCACTTGGTGGTGGTAACCATTTTATCGAACTTGGTTTGTCGACAAAAAATGAATATTGGCTTACTATTCATACTGGTTCACGTAACTTAGGAAAATGTATTTGCGAATATTGGCAAGATATTGCAATCAAAAAACTTAAAAGAGGAAATAAAGAAGATCGTCAATCGCAAATTGAAAAACTTAAAAATACTCTAAAAGGAAAAGAACTTTTTGAAGCTATAAAGCAAGTCAAAGAAAAAGAGCCTTTAGTTTTAAACTTTTCTGACGATTTGTGCTACCTTGAAGGACAAGACGCGCAACAGTATTTTTTTGACATGATTTTTTCTCAAATTTATGCACAAGTCAATAGACAGTTGATTTCAAAAAAGATCGTAGAAATTTTGAATGTTCCTGTTATTGATTCAATAGAAACAATTCACAATTTTATAGATTTTGAAGATTTCATTATCAGAAAAGGATCAATTCGTTCTTACGAAAATGAACGAATGATTATTCCTTTTAATATGCGCGATGGAATTCTTGTTTGCACAGGAAAATCAAATCCTGAATGGAATTTTTCTGCACCACATGGCGCAGGACGCTTCTTATCAAGATCACAAGCAAAGAAAAAATTAGATATGAATGAATTTTCAAAACAAATGTCAGCGATTTTTTCTACATCAGTTAATATGTCGACTCTTGATGAAGCACCTGATGCTTACAAAAACCCAAAAATAATTGAAGAAGCGATCGAGCCTACAGCTTTGATAATTGAGAGATTGGTACCTGTTATGAATATGAAAGATTCAAAAGGTACTGATGATTAACTCTAAACAAACTCTGGCTGTTAGGTTATTACAGCCAGAGTTAAAAAACGTATTGAGAAATTATTTTACTTCTACTTTTGTTTTTCCGTCTTGTGTAGCATACGGACCTGTGCCTTTAGCAATTTCACCTCTTGACTCAAGGGTTTTTCTAAAACTTACACCTGCACCTGCTGCACCACCAAGCATATCGCCTAAAAGTTCTTGTGAGCCATCAGTATAAGTTATCAATCTTGCTTCATTACCAAATTCATCATTCATGTCTTCAGTATTTTTTACGATTTTTTCATAACCTGTAGGTGCTTTATCTGTCGTATAGCCCATTGCTCTTTGAAACAAACGTTTACTAAATGCATCATTTTGTTTTTTTGCCATTTCCATGACAATTACAAAAGTCTTTGGGTCAGTTTTTTGTAATTTCCTAAGATCTTTTGCTTCATAAGTTTTCTGACCAAAAGGTGTCTGAATAGTAATTGGTTCATTTTCAGCTTGTACTGCACTAATAAAACCTGCAGCTATAAGTGCAGCTAAAGCAGCAAGTTGTCTAACTTTAGGTTTAACACCTGCTTCATGAATATTTGCATTAAGATACTTCTTGACGATCTCAGTCATTTGATCAGGTGTCAAATTAATGTCAAGTTCTTTAGCCAAAAGTTTGGGAGAGTATTTTTTCTTAGCTTCTTTTATTACGCAATCAACAATATTTTCATAGTTTTGCATTTTTGCTCCTTATCAAAGTTTTTAATTTGCGTTCGTAAACTCGAGCATTATAAAAACAAGTCAAAAATTATGTGGCAGAAATTGAAAATAACACGATATGACGTACTATCAAACCAACTCAAAGGAGTTATTATGCGAAGTCTTTTTATTGTATTCATGATTTCTTTCTATACTAATGCAAACATGCTTGATAACTATGATTCTTATGTAGCTGACGAGACTGATTCTTCTATGTGCTCTGCATACACAGGCCCATTAGTTGCAACAGGTGGTGCAATTGCAGGCGTCAATTACATTAAAAATATGGCGCCTCAAGTAATTGGTTCTATTGAACCAAACAAAATAATCTTGAAAGACTCAATTGATGAAGTTTATTCGTTTAAAACTTTGACTTATTTTCAAGTATCAAAAGGTATTGACACTTTTTATGTAATAAAAATAGAAGCTGATAGAAACAATGAAAAATATGACATCTTTATAGAACTTAAAGAGGGTCCTAATTACGATAGAACTTTGAATATCTACAAAAACGGGAAACCTTATACATTGATTCTTTGGAAAGAACAAGCTCGTCTAAGAGCCAACAAAGAAATCTGATAAGACTGACACGGAGAATATTTATGAAATTTAGTTTTGGCGAACCTTACGGCAGTAATAGCGTAAAAGTCGATGCTAAAGATCTTTGTCATGCTATCAAAATTTTTAAAGTTTCAGAACTATTCCCAGAAAAATGTGTAGACTCTACATTTTACACAAACTCAGAAGGCTCTTTCACAAGACAGTACGACAGCAGACTAAGTCGCTATAACTACAATTTCAACACTTCTAACCCTTTAATTTTTATTTACAGAAAAAAAGAAAACTCAGAAGAATGGGAAAAAATTAGTGAGATTACCCGGTAGTATTTTTTCACCTGCATTTGGAATGGGCTGCTCATCATCAATTGGTAATTTAAGAAGAATCGAAAAACTAAAGACGCTATGAAAGTAAAAAAATGTCCAGCGTGCTCAGGATCAGGTTACTATGATAGTTTCGGTTCGCCTGAATGTTCTGCTTGCAATGGTCTTGGTGTTGCTCGTGGAAAGTTACCGTATAGACTTTGGAAACGTATATTGATAAAATATTTCAATATTGAAAAACAAAGAATAGAAGAGGTTTACGAATCATGGAAGTAAAAAAAGCATTTTTAGACGTCATCAAAATTGCTGAAATTACAAAACTAAAACAAGATTTAGCTTCAACTATATCTAAAATTCATGAACTCGAAACTGAATCAGAAAAAATAGCAGATCGAATATTGAATTTAACTCTTTCAAACTCAGAAATACTCAATGAACAACAATGGGATATTGATAGAACAAATTATACGCTTATTCACGTACAGACAAACATGCTTTTTTAACTAAAATGCTTCAAACAAATTATAATAAAAATTACTTAACTACAATTTCAAACATTCCCATAGAACTTAGTTTTGTTGATAATGACATCATTATTCGCTTAAGAAAAAGTACATATTTTATTGAATTTATTAAGTTAAATAATTTGAAAGTTAACTTGAGACATCTTAAAGATTTGATAGCTTCTCTAGAAACAACAACACAAAATAATACAGAAGAGCTTGAAAAGCTAAAAAATAATATAGAACAACTTAAAAAATTGTGTCAGGAGACGACATGAGTTTCTCAATGACATAAGATGTTTTCGACTTTGAAAAACAAAGAATAGAAAAAATTTACGAATTATGAAAACAAAAAAAACTTTATAATATTGATCTTTCTTTAATCAATAAATTTAAACAAGAACTAGCTTTAACTAGAACTAAAATTAGAGCCCTTGAAATAGAATCAGAAAAATCTGCAGAACAAATTCTGAATTTAACACTTTCAAATGCAGAAATTCTCAATGAACATTCTTGGAGATTAGATGATTTTAGTTTGATTTCAGATGTAAGAAAACATAAAACTTTAACTGAATTACTTCAAACAGATTATCATCAAAAATATAGTACTGTCATTTCAAACATCCCTGTAGAACTTTATTTTGATGACTGGGATATTACTATTTTTTTTACTTCAAGTTCGCACATTATCGATTTTATAAAATTAACAAATTTAAGAATCGATTTAAAACCTATTAAAGACTCGATAGAATCTTTAGAAGCATCAATAAGACAAGATAATCTTAAACTTGAAAATTTAAAAAATGAATTCGAAAAACAATCTAAATTGTGTCAGGAGACATCATGAATTTCTCAATGTCACGAGGTGTTTTCGATTTATTAGCAACTTCTGCAAGTTCAAAAGCTTCAGAAGATTACAAGTTCTATCTTTCTGGCGACTTATGTCAAATGTCGTCGCAAAAAGAATTCTTGAGAAATCGAGGTTTTAATGTTGCGCAAAGTAATGTGTATCCAGTCTTAAAAAACGAAGATGCTCCTGCTGCACTGAAAGCAATTTTTGAATGCAAAATCGAAGGCTGGTGGCACTACAAAGAAAAATATATCGAATTAAAAATTTGCACAAGCGAAGAATTTGATACAGAACTACAAATTCAATGCGAAAGGAAATCACATTAAAAATGGCGAACATACTCATTGGTGTCACAGGTGGAATTGCAGCATATAAAGTTGCAGATATTACTGGTGCTCTTTTAAAATACAATCACACTGTCAAAATAATCATGACAGAGAATTCAAAAAAATTCATTACACCTTTGACACTTTCTACTCTTTCTAAAAATCCTGTCTTCGATGATGCTTCTGAATGGTCATCCGATGGAATAATTAAACACATCGAACTTGCAAAATGGGCAACCATTTTTGTTATAGTTCCTGCAACAGCAAATACAATAACAAAAATTACTGAAGGTGTTGCTGACAACTTATTAACGTCAGCATATCTTGCTTTCAATAAAAAAACTGTAATATGTCCTGCAATGAACACTAATATGTGGGATAAGCCCCATTTCCAACATTCACTTAAAATTTTAAGAGAACGTCATAAACACCATATATTAGACCCTGAAGTTGGATTACTCGCTTGTGGTGATACAGGAATGGGTAAATTACCTTCGACAAAAAAGATCGTAGAATTTATAACAGACTGTTGTGATAATTGCTATACATTTGATGGAGGAGAAAATGCAAAATAGAAGAAAAATCCTTGTTACTTCAGGCGGGACACAAGAATATATCGATGATTTCAGAATTTTGACGAACATAAGTTCTGGAGCTTTGGGTTTAATGACTGCCCAAAAACTTGCTGAAGTTTTCGATGTTTACTATATTTGCACAAAATCTTCAGCAGATGAACACAATTTGTATAGTTTACCGAACGTGATAAAAGTACAAAAGATAAGATCAGTCGCTGAAGCTCAAGATGCAATGCAATCAATTATCATTGATGAAAAAATTGATGCTGTTGTTCATGCAATGGCTGTATCTGACTTTTCTTTCAAAAAAGATAAAGACATAAAATGCAAATCTACTGACCCTGAAGCTTTTATCGAATACATGAGACAAACAATCGTTGTCAATCCCAAAATCATCACAAAAATAAAGCAATGGAGACCTGAAACACTTCTTATTGGTTTTAAATTTGAAATAGGTTTAACAAACGAAGAACTTATCGGGTTAGCAAAAACATCTATTGAAAAAAATAAATGCGACTTAGTCGTTGCAAATGATAAGAAAAAAATGAAAGAACAAAAAAGCCATGTCGCTCAATTTGTTTTTCCTGACGAAATGAAAGCAATTGGTCTTGAAGATTGCGAAGCTTTCAGTAAAGACGATATTTCAGATAAAATTCTAAATTTCTTAACAAAAGTATTATTATGATACCTCCACTCGACATAATGCCACCAATTCCTGTACTAAAACATCCTGGTGCGTTTGGTATACCAAGACATCAACATGTACATACAGGTGTAGATCTTTATGCAGCTTTCGGTACGCCTGTTCGTGCAATAGAAGCAGGAAAAATTATTGCTATCGACTGGTTCACAGGCCCATCAATTAATATGCCTTGGTGGAATGACACAAGAGCTGTCTACATCGAAGGTGAAACTGGTGTTTTCAATTATGGAGAAATACAAGAATACCCAAATCTTAATGTAGGAGATCATATTTGTGAAGGTCAGTACATCGGATATGTCTTGACAGTGTTAAAAAAGTTCAAAGGGAGGCCTATGAGTATGCTACACCTTGAACTTTATGATCATGGATTCACTGATACTTGGCGAGAATGGAAAATTGGTGATCCAAAGCCTGAACATTTACAAGATCCTACAGATTTTTTAATGAAATTTACAAATTGCGATGTTCTTTATGAAGATAATTTTGAAAAAAGCGTAAATTACTTCAAAAATCTTAAATGTGGGCCTTTTCTTCATCAAGATCCTATAAGATTACATCTCGAAACTCAAAATAAGGACAAAAAATGATCTTAAAATTGTCAGATGTGCAAGTCGGAAAACCCAAAATACCAACGCGCTTCAATTGCGAAAAACAAGAACATCTAGAATATGATTTTAGGACAGAATTTATCAATGGAATAAGAAATCAGAACCACAAAGGTAAAGATTTTAACACTAGAGAAGAGTATGACAAACATAAAGAAATGATTCAGGCAATAAAACATGAGTCAAACACTCTCGAACCTGACTCGATCTTTTTTCATGACAATTATATGCATTATCTTGAAAAATGTTGGGGTGCGCACCTCGGTATTGTCATTACGCCTGACATTATGTGGTTTACAATCCTTTCTGAATTTTCATCTCTTGTAAAAACTAGCTCTGAGACATATAGAAACCTTTTTACTGACTCTTCTGAAAAGAAAACCATAACAATTGTGTCAAATGGGATGTCAAATATGTCACTCGAAAAATTTGCTGCTGAATTGAAGCATGCAATTCCCACTGATACATCACTATATTTCCCTGAATTTGGTCTTACGAAAAATAGCGCCTATGCGTTTTATGCAACGTTTTGCGACTTATGTAGTCCCTATTACAATTACACTATGTATCTCTGCGGCTTCCCGCTGATTGACGTCAAAGGTACTATCGATGACTGGAAAACTCTAAAAACTCATTGGGACAAATTAAAACTCGTAATTCATGAGAATAATAAATGGAAAACTGATGTAAGTTCTGTTCTTGACAATATTATCGAAAATTTTTCAAACCAAGAATGGTGGAAAACAATTTTTAGTCTTAAAAAATGTGGTTCTGGACATCAAACAACAGTCTCAGGCTGGTTTTCTTCTCTTTTTCACACACAACCTAAAATTTTATATGCAGAAAATTTCTCTGCACATCTTTCTACTATCAAATACAAACAACTTGACACAAACAAAAACTATGAAACTTGTATGGGCTTATTCAACAGTGTTCAATCTGACGAATTCATGATTCCCAGTTTCTCATTTATCAACTATGACGTTACAGACTTTAAAGGATAGTCCATGAAAAAATTTATAGTTTTTGAAGGTATTGATGGTTGTGGAAAAACTACATTATCTAAAAATTTTGCAACAACACTCAACTGTTTATGGACAAAAGAACCTACATTTTCTTCTGAGCAAGCTGATTTATTAAATCTTAAATCAAAAAACAAAGTTGAAAGAGAAGTCGAATTTGCAATAGACAGAATCAAACATGGAACTGAAATTGTTTCATGTGATAGTGATGTTGTGTGTGATAGATATATTTGGACAGGTCTTGCATACTGTCTAAAGTATAACGAATCAGCTTTTGAATTTGTGAAAGCTTTATATGCACATGATTTCTTTTTAAAACCGGATTATTATATTTTTGTTGATACTCCTGTAGAAATTTGTTATCAAAGATCACTTGGACGTACAGGAGCTTCTCCTCAGTCTCTAGAAGATCTTAAAAATATTAGAGATTGTTTTCTTGTGACAAGAGAAATTATAGAAAGAACTTCAAAAGTTTTTGTAATTCAAGCAATTGGAGATTCTAATATTTTAATTAACAATGTTTTGAAAGAAATAAATAAATGAAACCAAGTCAACGATTAAAGCAATTATATGACAGAATACCTACGTTCATTTGCGAACCTGGGTGTAACGACTGTTGTGGCCCTGTTGCTATGTCAAAAACAGAACGAAAAAAAATCGGTCTTGACTCTTCAATCACACCTGTTGATTCTACAATGACATGTAAATTCTATACGAACTCATGCTGCTCTATCTATAAAGAAAGACCTTTGCTTTGTAGATTGTTTGGGACTACAGAAAAACTCAAATGTCCCAAAAGAGGTCCAGAAAAATTGTTGACTCAACAAGAAGAAGATGAAATAATGAATTTGTATTTTAAAATTTAAGGAGAACGGTTTTGGACTTACCTGAAATTATCAAAGAAAGAATGGATTTAGAAATTAATGACCAGTTGTCTATTACACTATTTCCAGAAGATGGTCAACCTAAATGTGATGTTATTAAACTCAATTTCACTGAAATTGAAGGGAACACAACATCTCTCTATCTTACACCATGTGAAGCGATGGAAATTGCAAGTGCTCTAAATACTTCAGTCCAATTTTATCTCTATAATCAAGAGCAATATAGAGAAGAAATTTTAAAACTAAGAACGCAACTTGTCGAAAAAAGACTTGAACAAAAAAACAAGGAAAAACAATAAAACATAATGGTAATTTTTTCATAAAAACTTTACACTTGCATTTATTTTAATGTTATAGTATTGATATAAACTTACTTTTTAATAGGTGTGTATCTTTTTATGAAAAAATGTCGACATTGTATCTTTTACGTACCAGTTTATAAATTAGATTATGATCAAAACAATATAATGTATTATGATGAACCCAATAGACATATTACTGATATAAACACTCATGTTTGTGTAACTACAGCAATACCTTTAGAAAACGTCATAATAATAGATGATCCTAAGAAACGTAATGTTCAACTGAATTGTCTATGTTATGCTGAATCACGCTTATCGCATTTTTTTGCAAGACTTTTCCGCAAAAACTTTCTATGGGCTTAACTTGTTCAACTTTTTTTCTTGTTCAAGTTTATTGAACACACAAAAAAAATAAACAAACACTATCCTATCACTTTTTTTCACAATTATATACAAATCTCTCTATCATGAAAAGAGGCTTGTATGTATGTTGTGCTTGTATTTCAATTAAACTTCAATAAAAGGTCAAGTAGATGAAAAAACTAATATTTATTGTTTTATTATTTTTCACGTCTTATGGTCAAATATCACAAATTTCTTCAAGAACGTTTACTGGCGAGTTCCCTGTTACAATAAACGGTAGCAACTTTAAATCAGGAGTTTATTACGTTTATCCAGCAACACGTGTACTAGACGTTTTAAGACGAGCTGCTGATACACTATCATTTGAAGATATCCCAAGAGATATCAAAGTCGATGGTATGTCTATTGATGTTTTTCAATATTTGTTTAAAAACGATCAAACTCAAAACCCTGTTGTCACTCCTGGTATGAACATTTTTGCTGAATTCCCAGCAGAAAGAGTTACTATAAAAGGTGACATTCTCAACAAAGTAGATAAACTTACTATCCATAAAAATGAAAAACTTGACGCATTCATAAGTCTATTTACTTTAAGTCCTACAGCCGATAGTTCTTTTATTTACTTAATTCGAGATAACAAAAGCGAAAAAATACAAGTTTCTGACTATGGATCTATTTTATTAAAAGATCAAGATTACATAGTAGTTCCTGAAAGTAAAACTAAACTTCCACCTTGTATGGTAGAAATAAAAGGAGAAGTTAACAAACCAGGGTTATATGCAATAGAACATGGCAAAACTCAATTGAAAGAAATTATTCCAGAAATAGACATTCTCTCTACAGGAAGTCTATCAAGAATATGTATTTATCGTAAAATCAAGATAGAACAACTACAATCTCCTCGACAAGAAGTCGTTGCAGGTCTTAAAAATATGGCAGGTAATTACACTTCTTTTTATGTAGATACAAACCAGATTTTAAATGATAAAGATGTTATAGAAGTTTTGAAAACTGATTCGTTTGTGTATGTAAATGGATTTGTTGTTCATCCGTCGGGAATAGAATATAAAGATGGGTTAGAAGTTAGAGACTACATAAAAAAAGCAGGAGGTTTTTCAAAATCTGCTGACAAAGTTAATGTAAGAGTCCTAACATCTTGTGGAATGAATTATCAAATTAGAGATATCAAGAAAATTCAACCTGGAGATGTTATACTTGTTCCAGAAGCATCAGAATCAAAATGGATAAAAACATGGACACCAATAATTGGTGTTATAGGTAGTACAGCTTCTATTATTGCTGCAGTTATTAATCTTTCAAGGTAGGTGACAATGACATTTATAGATTATCTAAACATAGTAACAAGACACAAGTTAATGTTGATTATATCAACAACAATATGTACCATTTTAGGAATAGCTGCATGCTTCTTAATTCCTAAAGTATATGAATCAGACGGCAAACTTCTTATCTCTCAAGACAACATGAGTTTAATGGGTAATGGTTCTCCTTTAGAAGATATTATGTTAAGTTCATTAGGAAAATCTGACCCTTTGACTACACAAATGGAAATTTTAAAGACAAGACCAATTTTAAATCGAGTGATTGACTCGCTTGGTTTAAAAGAAAAAGAGTCTGTTGTTTTACAACCTGAAGATTTTCTCGAACGGTTTAGTTTTAATTTAGTGAGAAGTACTAATCTTATAGAGATCAAGTGTAAGAGTGGTTATGCTGATTCTGCAGCATTATTTGTAAATACTTTAATGGCTGTATATGTTGAAAAAAACCAACAACTAAACCAAGAGATGATAAGTGCTGCAAAGGATTTCATAAAAAACCAGTTAGTAGAGCAAAAGATAAAAGTAGAAGAATCAGAACAAAAACTTGTAGAATTTAAAGAAAAAACAAAAATAATGTCGCTTGATAAAGAAACTGAAATTAATATAGCTGCATACTCTGACCTCAATCTTGAATTGATAAAAGCTACAGGAGAGTTAAATGCTGCTCTCAATCAACAGAAGATTTATGCAAAAAAATTAGACAATAAAAGTTCTTCAAATGATCCACGATATTCAATGTGGATGGCATCATCTGAGCAAGTAGATAATTTAGTAGCAGGTCTTAATGCTAAAAAAACTGCTCTTGAACAACAGTTATCTATTCAAAAAAATATGATGAAAGACGCTCCTGTTATAGAAGCACAACTTATTAGTCTCTTAAGAGAGCAACGTATTTCAAATGAAATATATACAAGTCTTCTTTCAAAATTTGAAGAATATAAAGTACAAGAAGCTGCAAAAATAGGAAGCGCTAAAATAATTGAACCTGCAGTAACGACTATCAAACCAGTACTTCCTAAAAAGAAATTTGTATTAGGATTAGCTTTCTTGTTAGGTATATCAATTGGATTGACACTTGTTTTTGCAGTTTATTACTTTAAAGGTACACCCAATTCTGTAGAAGAAATAAAGAATGTCTTAGAAAACAGTATAGCAGGTACAATTCCTTACCAAAACAAAATGGAGCACTGTTTGTTTGTTAGAGATTGTCCTGATACTATAATCACAGAAGCTATTCGACTTACACAAATGAACTTGAAGTTAAAATTACCAGTTCCTATAAGTAATAAAATTAAAGGTTCAGTCATACTTGTGACAAGTACTCAACCAGGAGAAGGCAAGTCAACGATAGCAGCTAATTTAGCTTATAGTTATTCAAGTAGTTTTTCTACAATATTATTGAACATGGATTTTAGGAAGCCTTCGTTTAAGAAAATTTTTGGACCTTCATTATTAGATACTGGAATAGCAGAAGGATTAGATGGTGATAGTGCTTATATTCCTTACATTCAAAAATTTGATACACTAGATGTTTTGAATGCTGGTGCTACGCTTCCAAATCCTTTAGATTTAGTACAGTCACATGCTATGGAAAGATTTATAGAGAATTTGAGAGACCGTTATGAGCTTATTATAATAGATACAGCACCTATCACCTTAGTTGCAGAGACGTTAGGTTTGTTGAAATTTGCTGATGTTGTATCTGTTGTTGTAGATATGTCAAGTGTTCATATGAAAAACTTGCATGTATTAAAATCATTATTACCACGAGTAAATACAGGAATTATAGTCAATAAAGCTTTCAAATCAAATAGTGGTTATTACTACCAGAGCTATAAATAATTTATGGTAAATCTTTACTTAATTTCTTTTGTAATTTATCTTCTATCGACTTTAACAAGAGTGTTTAATTTAAGTGTCAAACAAGATGCTGAAGTAATGATGGAACTTGATGGCTCAAATTCATTATCTACTATTGTTGGAATATTTATAATAATAATATCATTTATTATCATATTCAAAAAAAGAAAGTTTTTTGTTCGCAATATTAAACCAATATATCCCGTTTTATTTTTGTATTTAATAGCTTTAACAAGCGTAATATGGTCTAACAATCCTTTTATCACATTGAAACGTTTCTTAAAGATATTCGTGTATCTCTCTTTTTTTATAAGTATTTTTAATATGTCTGAACCACTCAAAAACACAAAAAAAATACTTTTAATGTTCTCAAGTTTCGCTGGAATAACAAGCTTAATCTTAATTTTATTTTTTAAAAAATATGGTTGGATGAATTATAATGAATATTATTTACCTTGTGGAGTTTTTTTACATAAAAATGGATTAGCTATTTTTTCGACATTAACAGCTTTATTGCTTTTTATGGTACAAGAAACTCAGGACAAATCAAAGAAAACTTTTTTTGAAAAATCTCTCTATGTAATTCTGTTGTTAGAGACTCTTATTTCGGGCGCTACTGACGTAATAGGTGGAATTATTTTAGGAATATTTTTGGGCTTTATATTTTTAAAGATTAAAAATTTTAAAAAACTAACATGCCTGACATTATTACTACTTTTTTTATGCTTTACTCTCTATTGGTCAATAAAAGACTTAAATTTGATAAAATTATTTAATGACATACTTTTGTCTATAGGTAAAGATCCTACATTAACTGGACGTACTGATATATGGCCTATTCTGTTACAAATAGGAATAAAAACACATCCTATTCTAGGGTCTGGTTTAGGATCTTTTTTTATAGGAATTGATAATGCTGGTTACAGTAGAACTCTCCCTTGGATTATGAGTCATGCACATAACACATATCTACAAAGTTATTTAGAACTAGGCATTGTAGGTTTTCTTTTTTCTATTTATATAGTAATCTTCTTGCTCAAAAAAATTACAAAAACATCATATAAACAAAGTTTTAGTTATACTTTGATAGTCTTTTTTATTTTATACAATGTTCAATCAATTTTTGAAGTAATCTTGTTTAGACCTACACCAATATTTGCATTTTTACCTCTTGTTTTTTATTTAATGGAATACAACAAAATACATGAAAAACACATTAATATTTAAAAATACAGCCTTCATGTATTTTCGAATGCTGCTTATTATGACAGTTAATCTGTATACTTTTAAAAAAATTTATATTACAATTGGTATAGAAGGATATGGTCTTTATGATCTTATAGGTGGCGTCATAATGCTTTTTTCTTTCCTAAATGAAGCAATGACAAGATCTACACAAAGATTTTTAACTTTCGAGCTTGGGAAACAAAATATAGAAAAAGTAAAAAAAATATTTAGTACAAGTTTAGTTATTCATATAACAGCTGCTTTTTTTATTTTTATCGTTGCTGAAACAATTGGTCATTTTTTTCTATGCAAACTAAATATCCCTCCTGAAAAATTATCAATAGCAAAAATAATTTTTCATTTTACAACTATTTCTTTTTGTTTGCAAATTATTCGCGTGCCTTTCAATTCTACAATTGTATCTTACGAAAAAATGTCTTTTTTTGTTCACGTTGGAATTCTCGAAGTAATACTTCAGTTGCTTATAGCGTTTTTTTTACCAGTTATTATATTTGACAAAACAATAACATATTCAGCTCTCTTATGCACTGTGAATTTTATTGTTCTTGCTACTTATATTGTGTACTGTATAAAATCTTTTAATGCAATAAATTTTAAATTTCATAAAGAGTGGAGTTTATATAAAACACTTTTAAGTTTCTCAGGATGGAGTCTTTTAGGATGCTCTGCTAATGTGTGTACACAACAAGGATCTAAAATTTTACTTAATACTTTCACTAATGTATCTACTAATGCTGCTATGGGAATAGCAAATAAAATCAGTTTTGGTCTTTATAGTTTAGTTTCTAGTTTTCAAAAAGCATTTGAGCCACAATTAGTAAAACTATATGCGCAAAAAGACAAAAAATTAGTTTCTTTTATTTTTAAAACGTCGAAATTGTCTTATTTCTTGCTGTTACTTATTGTTCTTCCTTTTGTTTTCAACATTGACTTTCTTTTAAAACTTTGGCTTGTTGAAATACCCAAATATTCTACTTCTTTCACAGTCCTCACAATGATTTTCTTGCTTATCGATTCTATTTCAGCACCGTTATGGATGATGGTATCTGCTACAGGCAAAATACAAACATATCAAATAGTAATTAGTTTTCTTATTTTTTTGAACTTGCCAATTTCTTTAATAATTCTAATGATGGGTTTTCCACCATACTACATATTGTGGGTAAGAGTATTGTCTAATGTACTTACATACATCTATAGAATATCTTATGTTAACAAGTTGTTTTTTGATTTTTCAAAACAATATCTTGTAAAAGTTTTACTACGTTGTATCTTAACTACTATCACAGTCTTACCAGTTCTTTTTATCATTAAAACATTTACATCTTCTTATATTAGTGTCGTTCTTTCTATTTTTACAAGTCTTGTTATAATTCCTATAGCATCTTACATCATAGGTTTAACAAGAAATGAAAGAGAAACTATAAACGTGATAATTCTAAGGAAATTAAAATATGCATTCTCTCGTTAAAAATTCATGCTTTGGATGTGGAGTATGTGCAGTAATATGTTCCCATAAAGCTATTTCTATACAATTAAACAAAAAAGGTTTTTACACACCCTTTGTAAACAACAAAATGTGTGTTAATTGCAATTTATGTATTCATATTTGTCCCTTAAACAATAAAATCGTAGAACATGATGTAGTCAGTTCAGGTTATGCTTCTTGGAGTATTGACGATATAGTTCGATACATAACATCTTCAGGAGGTACAACATTTGAAATAATTAAACATGTTATACAAAAAGGTTACAAAATAATAGGTGCTCGCTACAACAACACAAAAAAAAGAGTTGAACATTTTGTCGCTGATAACATTCAAGAAGCACACGAAACTATCGGTTCTAAATATTTACAGAGTTATACTGTAGATGCATTTTCACAAATTAATTCTTCTGATAAATATTTAATTATTGGTACTCCATGTCAAATAGCAGCAATAAGATTGTTTCTTAAAAAGAAAAATATCGAAGATAAAAGTATTCTTATTGATTTTTTCTGTCATGGTGTTCCAAGTATGTTTTTATGGAATAAGTATTTATCAGAAAATAAAGTTTTACAAGATAAAAGCTTGACAATAAGTTGGAGAGACAAAAGTTTTGGTTGGCATAATTCTTGGAATATAACAGCTAAAAACTCTAATCAATACTTTTATTATTCAAAAACAAACAAAAAAGATCTTTTTTTTAAGTTTTTTTTAGGACATTTATGTTTGTGCGATTCTTGTTATACAGATTGTAAATATAAAAGCGATAAATCGTGTGCTGATATAAGAGTAGGCGATTTTTGGGACACTACTTTTGATGATAATGATCAAGGCGTTAATTGCGTTTTAGCACTTTCTACTAAAGGAAAAAACATTCTTAATGAAACAAAAGAACTTTATCTAAAATCTTATGAAAACCATATTGTCACAAGAGGCCAAATGTGCAAAAATGCACGTCCATCATACGTTGAATCTCTTGTGATTTTTCTTTTAAAAACAATAATACCTTTAAAAACAATATATTTTGTAGCTAAATTATTATCGAAAATTTTAAAGCTTGTTAAGGAGAAAAAGAGTGACACATAAATTAAAAGTTGGTGTTATTACTATGCACAGAGTGGTTAACTATGGTTCTTTTTTACAAGCCTATGCTACACAGAAAGTCATTGAATCATTAGGAATGCTGTGCGAGATAATAGATTACAAATTCCCAAACTCACTTCATAGAAAAAAAATTGACTTCAAAAAAATATTGTCAGAACTTCCAATATCGCGTACTCAAAAAATGAAACGCTATTTTTTAAAGCTTTTGAAAAAACATCTAAATTTGTCGAATTTTTTTTCAGATACTAACTCTATACATTCTAATCCACCATTGTATGATGTCTATATTACAGGAAGCGACCAAACACTTAATCCTAAACATACTCAAAATGATTCTACATTTCTTTTGTCTTTTGCCCCAGAAAACAAAACAAAAATAATGTTTTCAGCAAGTTTTTCTGAAAACAATTTAAATGTTTATATCGAAAAATTGTTTATAAATAATTTAAACAAGTATGATGCCATATCATTAAGAGAACCAAGTACATATCTTGAAGAAAAATTAAAAAAAAGAATAGAAATAACTTTAGACCCTACATTACTTATAGAAAAAGATACTTGGGTTAAAAACTTCCCTTACATACAAAAAGAAAAGGAACCTTATATTTTGTTATACATGTTATCATATTCTTTCGACCCATCTCCTTATATTTATAATCTTTTAAAATACTTGCAAAAAAAGACAGAACTAAAAGTACTATCGTTAAGTAATATCCCGAAAAAATATGACATTAAACATAAAAACTTAAGAGGTTGTTCTGTTAATGATTTTATTGGTTTATTTGATAAAGCTTCATATATTATTACAAGTTCTTTTCATGGAACAGCTTTCTCTTTAACTTTCTGTAAACCTTTGTTTTCGATTATTCCTGATTGTAAAAAAGATTGTAGGCAAGTAAGTCTTTTAAACTTGTTAGGATGTTCAAATTGTGCTATACAAATAAATACTCCTTTTGAAAAAACAAATCCATTTTATGATATAAAAAAAATGCAAGATGTTTTACATCAACAGAGAGAAAAATCTGTACAATATTTAAAAAATAGTATAAAGGAAAAAATATGCTTAAGTTAACAGTAGTTATATGTACACATAATAGATCAGACTTGTTACCTAAATGCCTAAAATCTTTAGAAGAGCAAACAACAAACGATTTTGAAATTATTATAGTCGATAATAACTCTACTGATGACACAAAAAAAATATCTTTAAAATTTTGTGAAGTAGAACCCTCAAGACGTTTTTACTATTTTGAATCTAAAACGGGCTTAAGTCATGCTAGAAATACAGGATACAGAAATGCTAATGGGGAATATGTTGCATATATTGATGATGATGCTTATGCTTCATCTAATTGGTGTGAGCTAATATTGAAAAATATAGATGAATACCATTTTGATGTTTGCGGTGGAAAAATCATGCCTTATTATGAAGAAAAGCGTCCTTTGTTATTTGATGATCGTCTGGAGATAAGAAACTATGGTAAAAAAGGATTTGTACCTAAAAACAAAATAAGATTTGGATTTCCCGGTTCAAATATAATCATTAAGAAAGAGCATATTTGTAATTATGGTGAGTTTAATCCAGAATTAGGCATGAAAGGAAAAAAAATTGGGTTAGGAGAAGAAACTTCTTTATGTCTAAAAATTTCTGAACATCATGATAAATTTTACCATGATCCTGAAATGATAGTTTTTCATTATACACCTTTGAAGTATACTACTTTAAAATATCGATCAAAGAGGTCTTATGCAGCAGGAGCTTCCGCTGTTATAATGCAAGGTAATAGCATTTATCAATGCTTTAAAAAAACCCTCTCGCTTATAGCTTTTGCGCTATTTTTACCGATTGCAATAATACTTATTAATCCTTATTTCTTTATACGTTCTTTACAGCAAATATCCTATAAGATAGGATTTATAGTTACTGCTCTACAGACTCACATTGTGAAGAGCAAACAGGAGACTTTATGATAGCATCAATAATAATCCCAACATTTAATAGACAGCAATTGACAGAACGTGCAATTAAAAGCGTTTTCGACTGCATAGGAAGCGATCAAGTTCAGATTGTAATTGTTGATGATTGTTCTACAGTGCCCTTTTCTTCAAAATTACTGAGAAGTCACGATATCATAATCAGAAACAATAAAAATCAAGGTGCTTCAAAGTCAAGACAAATAGGAATCGAAGCTGCTGAAGGAGATATTATATATCTCTTAGATAGTGACGACTATTTTTTGTGTAGAGACTTTGTGCTCGACCATACAATAGTGAAGGACACAAAGTGTTTGTATTACTGTGACCGTATTCTTAAAAATTCAAAAAAGATAACAAGCTATCCTGACTACATAAGTAAAGATAAGTATTTTGATCAGATATACTGGGGAAAGCCACCTACTTGCTCTTTTTGCTTTGATTCAAAGATAGATGTTAAATTCGATGAAAAGCTAATTGACCATGAAGACTGGGATTTTCTATACTCATTCCTCGAAAAAGGATATCAAGTAAAGAAGATAAAGGGACTTGTTGGTATAGACAAAAATGATAGAAAGTCACTGTCAAGAGCAAAAGATTATAAAAAAGTTTTACCCTGGTTAGATAAGATCAAGTCTACACAGAACTCACAAATTTATGACTTTGCTAAATTTTGGGATCTCTCTAAATATAGTAGATGTATGAAACTGTCAGAGTTTGTTACCAAGTCCATTTACTATCTAATTAAGGGTAAAATACCTTTAGTATTTATTGCTAAGAGATTTATTCAAAGGTTTTTGTAACTGATGGCTAACAGCGAAAGAACTTCAACATAGATGTAGAAAACAATTAAAATCAGATAGGAATATTTTTTTTATTATGGTTAAATTACCAGATGGTACTTTAGGAATGTTTCTCAGAAGTTGTATACAAAAAATTTTTAACCAGCTAAATGATGAGCAGTATATTTGCCTATATTATTATATTTTGCGCGGGAAGAGTATAAAAGGGTTATATGTTCCAAAAACGATTGAAGATAAACTACAATGGTTAAAACTGCACTATCATAATGATCTGTTACATACATTAGTTGACAAGCTTGCAGTTCGTGATTATGTATTATCAAAAATTGGCAAACAATATTTGAATGAACTTTATTTTGCTGGTGATACGATTTCAGCTGAACAATACTTATCTTTACCTGATAAATTTGTAATTAAAGGCACTCATGGATCTGAGATGAATTTAATTTGTACAAACAAAAATAAGACACCATACGAGTTGGTTCTTAAAAAGATGAATGTATGGAAACAACAAGATTATTATAGATCACGACGAGAATGGGCTTACAAAGGAATTCCTCGAAGGATTATTTGTGAAAAGTATATGATTGATTCAAATGGTAAAATACCTGTTGATTATAAGATTTTTTGTTTTAATGGAACACCAGAATTTATAGCTGTCGATATTGATCGGTTTACGAACCACAAACGGGTTTTCTACAATTGTCAATGGGAGAAAACTAAGATGATTGACTGTTACTCTCACTATCAAGGAGAACTCAATAAACCCGCTAATCTACACGAAATGCTTTCTATTGCGAATAAACTCTCAGAAGGACTGCCATTTGCTAGAGTTGATCTCTATAGCTTAAATGACACTAAAATTATTTTTGGAGAAATAACAATGTATCCAAATAGCGGTTCGATTTATTTTACTGATGATAAATATAACTATCAATATGGTCAGCTCATTAGAACTGAACATCTCCAAGGAGTAAGTAGTCATGAATCTTAAATCTTACAAAATCTTAGGCGTAGAAGTACATCCTACAACAATTGCAGACTTGAACAATTTAGTAATTGATAGTATACAAGAAAATAAAAAAACAATTATATCTTCTCAAAACTTGCACTCAGTTTATATCTTCAACAAAGATGCTAAACTAAGAGCATTTAATGATCGTACGATCAAAAGAGTTGATGGTATGCCTTTCATCATTTTAGGAAAGTTAATGGGCTATCCACTCAATAAAGAACAAAGAGTCACTTGGGTAGATTACATGATTCCTTTTCTAAAAACAATATCAGATAATGAGTTTAAGTTGTTCTACTTAGGATCAAAACCTAAAATTGCAGACAAAGCTGTAGAAATATTCAGAGAAAAATTTCCCAATATTAAAATAGCGTATGCTAATGGCTACTTTAATAAAGTCAAAGAGTCTTGGGAAAACACTGAATTACTTAAAATGATATCAGACTTCAAACCTGATGCTCTTTTAGTTGGCATGGGAATGCCTGTTCAAGAACACTGGATTTATGACAATCTTAAAGATATCAATGCAAAAGTAATTCTAACGTGCGGTGCTGCAGTAGAATATTTCACAGGCGAAGTTTCTACACCACCAAGATGGATGGGAAAAGCAGGACTTGAATGGCTTTACAGATTGTCTGAGAATCCAAAACGTTTCTATAAACGTTATTGCATTGAACCTTGGTACATACTTCCTCTAGTAATAAAAGATCTTATTCAAGCTATGAAAAATAAAATGCATAAAGGTTAAACATGAAAAATATAAAAAGAATGCTTCTTGTCGATACATTTAAAGGCATTGATCTTGTCATAATGTCAACAAGTCTACTCTTAGCTTCTAAACTAAGTATACTCAATCTTGACGCTCAAAACATAATAGCTTTTTCAACATTTCTTATTATAGGTCACATTTCACTCAAAAACACTGGTGCTTACGACTCTAAACGATTTCAATCTATATGGTCTGAACTAAAAAGTAGCTTATTTGCTACACTAGTCTCTGGAACAACTATCTTACTTACAGGCACAATCTTTCGAATTCCTTTCATATCTACTTATGTAATCGCCAACTTCATGATATTATGTTTTATACTTCTATCACTTGACAGAATCATTCTCTATCTTCTTCTAGAAATAGCAAGAATATTCAAAAGAAATCTTCGAAACATTCTTATCGCTGGCACCAACAAAAGAGCTATGCTACTAGCTAAAGACCTTCCTAAACTCGGCTATGTCATCAAAGGATTCATAGACGACAAATGGCGCACTAAACCCAATTCTAGCGACATACCTCTCATAACTGATTATCAAACTTTCATAAGAGAAACACATATTGATGAAATAATCATTTGTCTCCCTCTCAAAACTGAATATTCTCGCATTCAAGAAATAATCACTTCAACTGAAGAACAAGGCATTATCACGCGCTTATCTACTGATCTATTTGATCTTAAAATAGCAAAAGCTAAAATAGAGTATTTTAATGAAATACCGCTACTCACATTATTTACAGGCAATATGTATAGAAAAATGGTTTTAATAAAAGAAATATTTGACACTATTGTTGCATCAACAATATTTATCACAATATCGCCTTTATTTCTTTTAATTGCTCTTGCAGTTAAACTCACTTCTAAAGGTCCAATTTTCTTTGTACAAGAACGTATAGGCATGAACAAAAAGATATTCAAAGTATATAAGTTTAGAACTATGGTACCAGATGCTGAAGCTAAACAAAAAGAACTAGAACATCTTAACGAAAGAAAAGATGAAGGTGCTTTCAAAATAAAGAATGATCCAAGAGTAACTTGGCTTGGAAAATATTTAAGAAAATTCAGTCTTGATGAACTGCCACAACTTCTTAATGTCATCAAAGGCGACATGTCTCTTGTAGGTCCAAGACCTCTTACTTTAAGAGACTATACAAAGTTTAAAGAAGACTGGCAAAGAAGAAGATTCTCAGTTAAACCTGGCATAACATGTATCTGGCAAATATCAGGAAGAGACAACATAAATTTTAAGACATGGATGCAACTCGACAATCAATATATAGACACATGGTCGCTATATCTTGACATGAAAATTCTTATTAAAACAATACCTGTAGCAATATTTGGACATGGTGCTAGTTAATATTGACTATAGTGCAGTATTAATATAAAATTATTATTATGAACGAGGTTTTTATGGACTATAATGTTATTATCAAACTATTTACAGAACATCCCATTCAATGTTTTGTTTTTACGTCAATGGTATTATTTTTTGCTTCTGTCTTTGTACGAGGCTGGCCTAATAGCAGTTCAAGTGAAGAAGTTTATGAAGACAATGATGAAGATAGTTATGAAGACGACTATAACGATGAACAACTTCTTTCAATTGAAGGAAAATATAATATCTGTATTAAAGAACAAGTTCATCCTGCATCTCCAGCAGAAATAAGAAATTTAGAACTTACTATAACAAGGAAATAAAATGCTTGAAGCTTTTGCACTTGGAACAATATGGTTCTTTATTTTTACAATAATTTGCGTCATATCACTTTTTTATTTTGTAGAAACTGAAAAAATCGCTCGATCAATTTTGACTGTTGGCTTTTATACAATCTTTCTTCAATTTGTCGTAAAAGTTGATGTTTTTTCTTCTATAATACAAAACCCTATCAAGTCTCTACTAATTCTCCTTCTGTATTTTTTTATTGGGTTTGTCTGGTCATTTGTAAAATGGTTTATGTATGTCAACAAACAAGCTCTTATGATAAAAATAGAGCGAACTGAATTTCTTAAAAGACATAGCGACAAACATTGTTTAACGATTACTCTTGATACGCCAATTCCTGAAGATTTACTAAGTACTTGGCGTCATAGTAAATCATACATACGAAAACCTATAGTACATGAAAATAAAGCCAGAATTTCTCACTGGGTTATCTATTGGCCTATTTCAGTTATCTGGTCTTTACTTAATGATTTTATCAGAAAAACAATTGATATTATAGTCTTAAAAATCAAATTCGTTTATGAAAAAATTACTTCAAATGCTTTCAAAACAATCGAAAAAGAAATTTGATTGTCAAATTTGATTTTTAATCCAAGAATAAGTTTTTTCTAAACCAGAACAAAGAGACAATGACGGGCACCAATTCAAACTCTGTCGAATTAAGTTGTTATCAGAATTTCTGCCTCGTACTCCTTGGGGTCCTATAATATGCTCTATAGAAAGTTTTTTGCCTGAAATATCTATTACCATTTTTGCCATTTCATTTATTGTAACCATCTCTTCAGAGCCTAAATTAACAGGCCCATCAAAGTCACTATCCATTAGTCTTCTTATTCCTTCAATACATTCATCAATATATAAGAAAGATCTTGTCTGATTACCGTCTCCCCATATTTCAACTTTTCCACCTTCAAAAGCTTCTGCAACTTTTCTACAAATTGCAGCTGGTGCTTTTTCTTTTCCACCTTTCCAAGTACCCTCAGGTCCAAAGATATTATGAAATCTTGCGACTTTAATATTTAATCCATAGTTCCTTTTATAAGCAAAATAAAGACGTTCACTAAAAAGTTTCTCCCATCCATATTCACTATCAGGTTTAGCAGGATAAGCTGAAGCTTCACTACATTTTGGATTTTTTGGATCCAATTGATTATACTCAGGGTATATACAAGCTGAAGACGAATAGAATACTTTTTTTACTTTTGTTTTCACACAAAGATCGACTATATTAAGATTTATTGTTGCGGAATTATGCATTACGTTTGCATCATTTTCGCCAGTGAAAATATAGCCTGCTCCTCCCATGTCAGCAGCAAGTTGATAAACTTCATCAAATGTTCTATCAAAAACATATTTGCAAATTGATACTTCACGTAAATCAGCAACAACAAAATCATCAGCTTTAGTTTTAGAAAATTCTGGACGTTTTAAATCAACACCTCTAACCCAACATCCCTCTTCTTTTAGCTTTTTAACTAGATGTGACCCAATAAAACCACCTGCACCACAAACTAAAATATTTTTCATATTAATGCTCTTTGTTTTTACGCATCTAAAATTATAAAAACATAAAAAAATTATGGTAGAAGCAAAATTTAGACACGACATCTATGCATATGAAAATAAGTAATATTATCTTCTTGATAGTCGCAATATGTATAATTGTTTTGGGTATCTACTTTATTATTACAGATCCAAATGTTTTTTTCGAAACAATTTATTGGTTTTAAATTATGACATTTACAAGTTATTTCACGCAACAAACAGTTAATTTAGACCATACACATACACAAAGATATGGTGGGTTTTTTACATACAGTGGTTTGATTCTATCATGCTTCTCAAATCCAGTATTTAAACAACTCAATAATTATCAGAAAACCCATACTCTTATTTCCTTTATTATAATTGGATTTTTCAAATCGTTTTTATGTCCTTTTAAAGTCGTAGAAAAACTCAAAGGCATTTACATAATTAAAAACATTAAAATAGACACATCACAACTTCAAAAAACAGTAATTGTTTATTTTTTGTTTATGCCTATATGGTTTTACAAAAAACGAGCAACTATAGGTGACCTATTAAAAAGGAAAATAATAGATGACACAAAATAGTTGTAAACTTGTCTTCGGAACAAAAGCAAATAGAATATTTGTTGAAGATCCTCACTTAACATCTCGTGCTGCATATCTGCTTTTAAAACGCGAATATGAAAGACAAGTACTTGCACAATGGGAAGCGTTTAGAAATTCGTTCTTTGATAAACATGAACCTCTTACATGCTTTTACTGTGGCAAAACAAATCTTGTAAGAGAGATAACTGATTTATGTGATGTAAAACAACGAAGTATTCTTGCTACAATTGATCACTTTGAAGCTTTATCAAATGGTGGTAGTCAATATGATGAATCAAATTGTGTTGTTGCATGTCAGCCTTGTAACACGAAAAAACAATCGAAAAAAATTGGTACACCTGAATTTGAAGCTTTTATTAAAAACAGAATAAATCAAAACAAAAAACAATTAGGCGAAAAACAAATTGAAGTCCTTTTAAAACTTTTGAAATCAAACTTACTTATTCCTAACATAAATCATTCTAACCATTCTAGTCATCAAACGTCTTATTCCTTAATAAGTAAATAATAAACATTTGTTTGTGATGACTATCATTCTCTCTCATTCTCAATTCTCATAAAAATCGTCAAATCTGAAAAAACTTTCTCAAATCACAAAACGTCAAAAAGATTGCAAACACATAATAAGCACAGTTTTTTCTAGTAAGTTATACAACTGAAGTATCTCAAAAACTTAAAGGAGACACTATGATTCATGACTCACAGACACCAAACGATTTTTTTCTTAATGATCTAGGTCGAAAGTTTTATGAAATTGCTGTTGGTCGCATTTTAGTTGACATTCAAATGGAAGAACTAGAAAGCAAACTAATAAAAGAAATTTTAAAGAATAAAGCTATACAAAAAAGAGCTCAAAAAAGTCTAGAATTGTTTGTTAGCAAAATTAATTAAGCCTGAGACTCTTTTTTTATTTTATTTTTTTAAACTTCTACGTCAGAAAATATTATAAATGATACTATAATTGGCAAAACTATTTTTATTTGCGATATATTTATTATGAAAGAAAACCCTGAAAATATTTTTTACACATGTCCTGAACATAGTTCGAAACCGAACCCTGTTTATGCTAAAATGCGACCAGAATACTTTCTCAAAAAACATGTAAAAAAATGCTTTCCAGAAATAAGAACTGAAAAAAAAGAACACTTATGGATTCTTATTAAAGAAGTAAAAAATTCTACTACCTTAATAGGTAACATTGATAACGACCCAGTCTTAAATTTAGGAATCAATTATCAAGATGAAGTAGAAGTTCTTCTTACAGAAATAGAAGAAGTTTATTTAAACAGTTAAGGAATAATTTATGAATTTTTTCTTAAAGATCTTAGTAACTGTTATCTTCTTATTTATGTCGTTATCAACTTTTTACACTCTTTCGAATTTTACTCTTCATTTTTCTTTATGGGCCACAATCTTAATCTGGACTAATGGTATAATGTTCGCATGTTGCAACTTCATAGCATTCATCTTTTGCTTCTTTTCTATCTTCGTCAAATAAACACGTTTTTCACTCGCGCAACTATGCTCGAGCACACGATTTTATGCTCATAAAAATATTTAACATTAATCATGTACTAAATATATAAATTAAAGACGCATTAAGGGAGCCCGACGCTAACGGTGAGTGATGAAAGTCCTCCGTTAGTTTCCAGGCTCCTTTTTTATTTTATTGGCAATTTCTCTTCTTCTATACGTTATAGTTCATAAGGAGGAAAACATGAACCCTGAAAATCTAACACAAGAAGAAATCAAACAAAAAATTCAACTTCTTGAACATTCAGTAATAATGTGCTACATTCGTAGTGGTCCTGCATTTTGTGTAAATAGAGAACACAGGCTCAAAGTACTTAAATCATATCTGCAAGGCTAATATGAATCTTGATAATTTTAGTGTAATCATGTGATATAAAGTCTCAAAGGAAAAAATATGTATAAAAAAGTACGTGCTGCTTTAGCAAAAAAACAAATAGTCCTTTGGAACAATGGCAAAAACGAATTTCTTCTTATCTCTTCAGTACATGAACGACATGCGCATTTCAAGCATCATAGCGGCATTGTCAACCTTGATGACTGTAAAGAAAAGGATTTTCTTTTCTTGTTTCCTGTTAAACCAAAGAAATGTCAACAGAAAATAATTCACATGGTTAACTGGGATGTGTTACCTGAGCACGGTATACCACATGGTCATGCAACACTTTGTGGCCTTGCTCTTAAAAAAGCTCAACCTGAAGATTGGAACATAGTCACTTGTAAAAAATGTTTAGAACGTAAACCACCACGTATTAGAATAACTATATCTGGCGATGAAACTTACGAAAAGTAAAAGGAAACCCTATGAAAGTCACACAAAGTAAATTGCTTTTCTGTGAAAATGTCTCGTCAGAATCAATGTCTCTTTTACGTTCACTAGCAATAAAACTTCCTACTCTTGTAACAACAGAAACAAGTATCCTATTACACAGTGACAATCTAAAGCAAATAAATCCAGTCTACTTCAATGTAGAACTGCAAACAATACACAAAAAACTGCCAACATTTAATGGTTATGTTTTTTTTACTATGCACTAATGAGGCATTATGAAAACTTTAGTATTACTTACGACATTAGGTTTTGGTCAAACTTCGCCTATTACCAGAAATCAAAGATATATTTTGTATTTATATGTTTTTATTCTCTTTGTTTTTTGTAATATGTTTGTTAATATGCTTGCAGGAGGTCATCCATGAACTTAGAACAAATAACGTTCTTAAAACAATTTCTAGAAACAACCAAGACAATAAGTGTCTGGGAATTGAAAAACAAAAAAGACCGTACTCTCATTTATGGCTACACTTGCGAACGGCATACTTTTCACCTTTATCTTAAAAATGAAAAGTTTTACTGTGTAGTCTATGATCATGATAAAAACTTTTTATATAGCAAACTGGTGACTGAAACTATCGGTGTCGACGATTGTTTCCCAAATAAAAGAGTCTATCCAGAATCCTGCGACTTTGAATTCGCAATATTACTTGCTTCAAAAAATTCTCGTCCAACATATCTTGCTTTTAATCCTGAACGTGAAGAAAAAGTAAAACATTTGCAGTTCCACGGTGAAATTGTCGATGATGTTATTGAAAACGCTATACCGGAGACGACACTATAAAAATGTTCCTATATGAAACTATACCCTTTCAACTCAAACCAATTCTCGGGTCTCTATCTGACTCTAGTAATAAAGAAAGTTCACTATGAAATTATTGTCGCTACTCGCTCTTCTGTTATTTGTTAGTTGTGTAACAGACCCTGAAGGAGCAACAGAACTACTTAAAAGTCGTGGCTACACAAACATTCAAATAACAGGCTACAAACCATTCTCATGCTGGAAAAACGAAATTGCAACAGGATTCATTGCAACAAACTCGAACAATAAAGTCGATACAGGTTGTGTCTGTGAAAATTTTCTTACAGGCAAACGCATAAGAATTGAAAACAAAAAATAATGGCTGTCTCTAGTCACTGACAGATCTGAATGCGACAGGAAATTTTTTCCTTGTTCTCTATTTGAACAAACTGATTTACCTAAGCACTTGCAACTCTTGTGAACTTTTGCAAAAACTCGCTCTTCTCTCGAACAAAAAACTCACCTTTTTTATTCTGATATATAATAACAATCAATCCATCTCTTGAATTAGTTGCATCTATCGCTTCAGCGACCATTGTGTAAACATTCCCTGTCTTATTATGTATATAATGCTCCATAACACCTCACTTATAAAAACAAATAAATTTCTTATCAGAAAATACATTATACTCTGGTGTTCCTTTAATCATTGACGCTCCCATACCAAATGTACCTGCACCACGTATAATCTTTTTTGTATTACCAAGTAACCAAAAGTCTACTACAGCTTCTTTTATACCATCGACATTTCTACTTCTATCGACAATCTCTCTTGTTATGATCCTATTACCGAAAACATCTTTATACAAATCTATATTCTCATCAGAAGCTACAAAAAACTTTGCGTTACTATACTTCTTCATCTCTTCTATATACCTGTTATCTATCTCTAACTTCTCTTCAGTGCTCTTGCACTTGTCACCCTTTCTGACATGCACACCGATCAACTTGCTAAAATCATACCTTTTCAAATAAGTATCTATTTTGTCTTTTATCCCTTTCACTGGGCTGAAATATCTCATCTCAGAAACAAAATTATAATCTATATTATTCAAAAAAAACCAATGACAAAACTTAAAATAAAAGGATTCTTCTGGAAAACTAGAAATAACAGTCGGTTCTATATTTTTATACTCGTTTGTATCATAAAAAAATTCTTGTCGCTTCAATGCTTCTTCTATAGACACAAATTCATACGGCATCTTCTTAAACAAGTCGTCAAAATGTACATTACAATTATCTACATCTATCATTGGCCAGCATATTTTCAAAGTACGACCGAGAATCTTTGACACCCGTATTGCTGACACTATCGTAGCAATTCTATTTACCAGTCCAAAGTACGGAACTATCACGAAATCATTCACAAAAGTTGCCTCATAAACTCATTAAATTCCAATTCGCCATACAAAAATGAATAACTCCATCCTTCTCTCTCTATAACAGCAATTCCTACTTCTCTTTTTATACTACTTCTCAAAGAATCTATAACCTTAGGCTTACAAAATTCGACTCTCAAAGATGCCACAATCTCAGACGGCAATAAGTCAATAAATCTCTTGACTCTCTCGTAAACTTTTTCAGAATCGCTTATAAATCTTTTCAAAGTTGCTCTCCTTTTCGTACAAGCACCCTTCTATAATATATAAAAACAACGTCAAAATGGTAAATATACCCAAATCATACGATATTGTATTTTTTCAAGGATAATATATGATAAACTCGGAAGCAAAATATACACGCGCTGATATGGAAAAGTGCTTTGAAGCTGGTGTTAAATTTGGCAGAGACATGTTCTCGAATCCCAGCAACAGTGAATACATGGAAAGTCTTGAAAATGATCAAGAAACAAAAAACTCTAACTCCTAATTTTTCGTTTCTTATTTTGCATTGTCAAATCATATTCAGAATCATATTTGACGATCATATTAGCTTCTTGTTTAATTACCTTCTGACCATCTTGTTTTATCACTCCCAGATCTTACTAAATACATTGATCTTGGAAATCTTATAACTCTATCTATAAGTCTTCTTTTTGTCAACATATATTTTAAGTATCTTTCGCTATTCAAACACCATTTTATCTCTGGTGTATCATCTATAAACTTACAAAGCTCAATATTCAATTTTCCTGGATCAACTACTATAGGTGACAATGTTTCTATAGCTCTCTCTAAATATTTTCTATGAACAACCATGTATCTATCACAGATACCATGCCAGTCTTCTCCAGTCGGAATGTAAATATTATTACTATTTAATGTCTCTATAAAAGGAAGTTCAAACTCATAAAAATTATCTGATCTTGTAATAATAAACCAATCATACTTTTGAATTAAATTATTTGCTCTTAGATTATGGATAAGCCACCAACGGTAAAAAATGCCTATTGCTGCACTTCCCGGTTGTTGATTTTCTTTATCAATAATACCACCTAACCAATCTCTCGGAATTTTTAATAATTGCTTCCAATCTGTATTTGCACCATACGATTTCATTGCATAATTAAAAGCATCAGCATAATCTTTCGGTTCGTCATAGAAAAACTTATACTTTGCTTTTTTGCAAAAAGGATTGTCGTAATTATACTCTTTGTCTACACCTATTGACAAACACAAATCCATCTTTTTTTCTTTAAAAAGATTCTTCATGAAACTGTCGTATGTCAATTCCCAAGCTCTTGTTTGAGCTAAAATACAAACTAATGTTCTCATTTTCACCTTAAGTCTACGTTTTTTATAAAACACATAAAAACTATGGCAACTATAAAACTAAAACTCGATA
>ENA-UOWO01000950-UOWO01000950.1-activated-sludge-metagenome-genome-assembly--contig:-NODE-950-length-40147-cov-7.354809_pt1 | contig 40147 bp, 40 predicted proteins | sample MGYA00238148_ERZ761564 | MGnify/ENA primary metagenome ERZ761564 (study PRJEB28885, sample SAMN05720194) | activated sludge metagenome | isolation source: Anaerobic digester | place: USA... | reverse complement strand
AAATGCTATTACAGGTATAGCTGGGGCGTGGCTAGATTCGATACCCGTGTTATATATTTCTGGACAGGTAAAGAGAGATAATATGATTGGAAGTAGCGGTTTGAGACAGTTGGGGGTGCAAGAAGTTGATGCTGTTAATCTGGTCAAATCAATTACAAAATACTCTGTGGTGGTTGATGACCCAAATCAGATCAAATTTTGTTTAGAAAAAGCGGTACATTTGTCTAAAACAGGCAGGCCGGGTCCAGTTTTGTTAGATATTCCCTCCGATGTACAATCATCGTTGATTGACGAAGAAAAACTAGTTAGTTATGTGCCAGAAGTAGTGTCGCATGATACTTTGGATATAATGAAAAAACAAGTTGATGAATTGGTAAAAATGATTCAGAATGCGAACAGACCATTGTTGTTTGTTGGGCATGGCGTGCGTTTAGCTAATGGTCAAGATTTGCTTTTAGAGTTTGTTGAACGTTTGAAAATTCCTGTAGTTACCTCAATGTCGGCTCATGATTTGATACCGACAGATAATAATTTATATATTGGGAGGCCTGGAGTTTTTGGTGACAGGGCAGGCAATTTTGCGGTCAATGGGTGCGATTTGCTTATTAGTATTGGTGTTAGACACCATCTTTGGAATATTGGATATAACTATAACGCATTTGCAAAATCCGCCAAAAAGGTGGTTGTCGATATTGATGAGCTGGAATTGAGAAAAAAAACCCTCCACCCTGATTTAGGTATTTTGTCTGGCGCTCGTGATTTTCTTGTTGAATTATCAAACAAGACACAGGGTTTTCAGTGGAAAGACAAAAATGGCTGGTTGGATAGATGTTTAACTTGGAAAAATAGATATCCGGTGGTTTTACCAAAATATAAAGAAGAGAAAGATTTCGTGAATTCATATTACTTTACAGATGTTCTCGCTTCGTTATTGAAGGAAGGGGAGAATATTATAACCGGTGTCGGCACATCATTTACTGGTACTTTGCAGTGTTTTAAGACAAAAAGAGGGCAAAGGCTTATAAGTAACGTGGGGTGTGCTGCGATGGGGTATGATTTACCGGCGGCAATCGGTGCCTGTTTCGCCAGTGGTAAAAAAAGAGTTATTTTGATTGTAGGTGATGGAAGCATAATGATGAATCTGCAAGAATTACAAACGATTGTTCACTACAATCTGCCGATTAAAATATTCCTTTTAAATAATCAGGGATATTTAGCAATTAGAAATACACAGAATTCATTCTTTTGTGGTAAACTTGAAGCGAGTGGACATTCTTCGGGTGTAAGTTTCCCTGATTTCCAAAAAATATCTTTGGCGTTTGGCGTGGGTTATGCTAAAATTGATGATCATGTTAATATGGAAGAAAAAATAGAAAAAGTGCTAGATAGTGATGGCCCGGTATTGTGTGAGATTAATATGTCTCCAACACAGCCTCTAATTCCGAAAGTTTATTCCATGAAAAATGCTGATGGTACGATGGATAGCAAACCAATGGAAGACATGTATCCTTTCCTAGAAAGAGATGAATACGAAACAAATATAATTAATTAATATAAATAATAATAATATGGAAAATAATAAAAGAGTGGTAATTATTACAGCAGAGGGATTTGAGGACGAGGAAGTGATTTATCCGGTTATTCGTCTGAATGAAGCTGGTTTCAAAGTGAGCATCGCTACCAAAGGCAAAAAATTGGTAAACGGTAGATTAAACTTTCCGCTTGAACTCATTGTTCGGTATTATGGCGAGTTGGTAGATTCTACTCACCTCAATATTGATGATTATGATATGGTTCTTGTTCCGGGGGGTTTCGAAGCTCCAGATAGAGTGAGGCAGATGCCTGAAGTTTTAGAATTTATTCGCAAAATGAATGATTCAAATAAAATAGTGGCGGCTTTTTGTCATGGTCCGTGGGTTTTAATCTCTGCTGGCATTTTGAAAAACAAGCACGCTACTTGTTATCTTGGTATAATTGATGATTTAAAAAATTCTGGTGCCATATATGAGGATGTGCCCGTCGTCGAGGATGGAAACATTATTACTAGTAGACATCCTCGCGATGTCGGGTCATTTATGAAAGCTGTTTTGGCTCGTTTCTAATATGGAAAAGAGAAGGATTGTTTTAATGGATTTTGATGGCGTCATCGCAAATTCTTTTGGCCAGTTGTATGAAATAAATAGATTGGCGGGAATTGAAGTCAATAAAAATTTATCGAAAAATGATTATTTAGAACTGTTTAAAGGAAATATTCATCAAAAAATTAAAGAATTTGTCGGAGAGGATGACATGGTAATTAAAAAATTTACTGAGTTTAAATATAAGATCTTTTCTGAATATTATAATGAGAAACAAGTAAGTCTGTTCGACTTTTCTGTAAATATGATAAAAGAATTAGCAAATACCGCTGAACTAGTTATTATTTCTAGTGCACCAGGGGACAGCATATCACGAATATTAAAAAAGAATAAAATTGATTCATATTTTACGGGGGTTGTTGGTATCAATAAAGACGGAAAACGCGCGTCTATTGCAAAATATAAAGATAATAATAACAAATTGTATTTTGTAACAGACACTGTAGGAGATTTGGCGGAAGTTCAAGGATTAAATATAACTTCTTTTGGGGTTACGTGGGGTTTTCACAACGAGGTTGATTTATTGTCAATGAATCCGAGTTTTCTCATCAATGATTATTCTGAATTAGTAAAAATCGTAAGTGAATAAAATAATATGAAAGTTCTAATTACTGGTGGTTCGGGATTTATAGGTCGAAATATAATTGAACAGCTTGGTGATAGACATGAATTCATATTCCCAAATCTTACAGAGTTGGATCTAGTTAATGATAAGGACGTGAGCAACTATTTAAAGAAAATAAATCCGGATTTGATTATTCACGGAGCGAACGTGGGAGGTTTGCGTAATACCAATGATCCTCATGATCTTGTGGAAATAAATTTGCGAATGTTTTTCAATATTGTGAAAGCAAATACATTACACAAAAGAATGATCACGCTTGGATCGGGCGCGGAATATGATAAACAGTATGATATTATCAGTGTCTCAGAAAATGATTTTGATATTCACGTTCCCGCGGATCAATATGGTTTTACTAAGTATATCATGAGTAAGTTTGCAGGTTGCACCGACAATATTACCCACCTGCGTTTGTTTGGTATTTATGGAAAATATGAAGACTACCGAACCAGATTTATTTCTCAAACTATTTGTAAAGCATTACTTGATTTGCCGATAATCATTAGACAAAATGTAAGGTTTGATTATCTCTATGTTAATGATTTCGTGAAAATTCTTGATTTATTAATTTCAAAAACACCGACTAGCAAGTGTTACAACATCGGGAGAGGTATTCAAATTGATTTAATTACAATTACTAATAAAATTTTAAATATATTAAAAAAGGACGTACCAGTTAAGATTGAAAATGATGGAATGAATAAGGAGTATACATGCAATATTGATCGACTAAAAAATGAATTTTCGTTTTTCAATTTTACAGATTTTGATCAATCGTTGGTTGAACTAGTGGATTATTACAGAGAAATTTTGCCTAAAATTGATAGAAATATTTTAATTAATAAAATTTAATATGAATGATATTTTAAAGGGAGAAATAACGAAGGAATACAAAAGTAATTTTAGCAAGAGGGAATTCATAGCTGGTAAATCTGCTGTCCCGGTATCGGGAAAAATCTTTGACGAAAGCGAGTTGCTCATGATGACAGAGGCAGTTCTCAAGGGGTGGTGGACGGAGGGGGAATATTCTGATTTGTTTGAAGCGAGGTTGAGTAAATGGATAGGTGTAAAATTTACAGCTTTAGTAAATTCCGGATCTTCAGCCAATTTAGTAGCGTTATCTGCTTTAACCTCGGTTAAATTAGGTGAAAAGAGGCTTAAACCGGGTGATGAGGTTATTACGGTCGCGGCTGGTTTTCCGACAACCGTAAACCCGATTATTCAAAATGGCCTTATTCCTGTGTTTGTGGACATTAATTTGGGGAATTATAATGCAAAAATAGAAGAAATCAGGGCGGCGATTACGCCAAAAACACGAGCGATAATGTTGGCGCACTCCTTGGGAAACCCATATGATTTGGATGAAATTAAAGAAATCTGTGAGGAAAACAATCTTTGGTTTATTGAAGATAATTGCGATGGTCTGGGCTCTAAATATAACGGACAAAAGACTGGTACTTTTGGTCATGTAGCTACCTGTAGTTTTTATCCAGCTCATCATATAACGATGGGTGAGGGAGGAGCTGTTTTTACAAATGATCCGTTGTTGTATCGTATAATCAAATCGGTTCGAGACTGGGGTAGGGATTGTTGGTGTAAAACGGGTATGGATAATACATGTGGAAGGCGTTTTGATTGGCAATTGGGTAATTTACCACATGGATACGATCATAAATATACTTACTCTGAATTGGGTTATAACCTGAAGTTGACAGATATTCAAGCTGCTTTGGGCTTGGCTCAGTTGGAAAAAATAGATGGTTTTGTTGAGAGAAGGAAAGAAAATTTTGCGTATTTATTTGATAACCTTAAAAAATACGAAAGGTATTTTATTTTGCCAGAATGGTCAGAAAAAGCAGAGCCGAGCTGGTTTGGTTTTTTATTGACTGTCAGAGATGGTGTTGGCTTTACTCGGGATCAATTATTAGCTTATTTTGTGGAAAAAAAGATTGGGACAAGATTGTTGTTTGCTGGTAATATTACTAAGCAGCCATATTTTGTGGAGAGGGTGATTAATTATCGCTCTGCCAGCATTCTAACCAATACCGATATCGTGATGAATAATACTTTTTGGGTTGGGGTTTATCCTGGATTGACGAAGGAAATGTTAGATTATATGATTAGTTCTTTTGGAGACTTTCTAAAGAAATATGAATGAAAAACCTTTAATTAGTATTTGCATTCCGACGTATAATCGAGCGGACTGTCTTCGAGATTGTCTAAATAGCATTGTTTGTCAGTTTGATGATGAAAAAGTCTATAAACAGATGGAAGTGATTATTTCAGACAACGCCAGTACCGATAACACGATGTGTGTAGTTAAGGAGTTTCAGAAAAAATTTTTTAATATACATTATCATCGAAATGATACAAATATTGGTTTTGATAAAAACCTATTGAGAGTGGTTGAAAAAAGCACGGGTACTTACTGTATGACGATTGGGGATGATGATGCATATTTTGCTGATTGTTTTGCGAAAATTATTGAAAAAATTAGGTTGACAGAGGCTTCATATTATATGCTTAATAGTTGGGGTTATGATCGAAGATTGCAGAATCAGGTGTTATCACATCCGAATTTCTCTATCGCTGAGGATCAAGTATTTGATAATTTAGCGCAATTTGTACGATCAATAAAAAAATATCGTGACTTAGTTGGGTATTTTGGTGGTATGTCGAATCAGTTATTTTTGCGGGATAAGTGGATGGCTTACGATAAAAAAAATGATTTTGTTGGAACCCAATGTGTTCATATGTATGTACTGCTAAGTGTATGCAAAAGTTGTAAATTTATCATACTTAGCGAACCGTGTGTTAAAACTCGTGGGGAGAATATGCGTTGGAACAGTTTTGGTCAGTTAGGAACAACAATGAGTCGAGTCAATTCAACTATTGGTGCCGTCATTTGGATAAGTAAAAAATTTGAACTGCCAATTTCCGCAATGCGAATAACATTATATTTTTATTTTCGTGAGTTCTGGATATCTTTTAAAAATGCGGTTAAGATTGTTTTATCAAAATTGGGTTTAAGAAATTGATCAGGATTATTTTTTAGATAAATTTATAACGTATGAGTAAGGTAAGTTTCATAATTTTTTCCTATAATATGGAAAATCAGGTTGCTCTCGCGATCAAAAACTTTATTAAATATGGTGATGTTTTTGTGATGGATGGCGGAAGCACTGACAATACGAAAGCGATTTCAGAAAAAATGGGAGCGTCTTTTTTTCTGCGTCCATCAAGTAATGTGGCACAATTGGAGACTGTTGTTAACTTTGATTTTATAAAAAGTAAAATTAAAACTGATTGGGTATATTGGGGCTACGCCGACAATTTTGCCCCGAAGAGCTTACTTGAGGAATTTTCAGTGATCGTCAATCAAAATGTTTATAAAATAGTTCAGATTCCTCTTTATACATATTTATGGGGAAATACTGATAATTATGTTAGTAAGGGTTATTCTCCAATGTTATTCCACAAGGACTTTATGGATTTTTCTGATACTCATATTCATGGAATGGGTCGTTTTTTGGGTACGGAACAGCAGTGTTTGGTATTGCCAAATGAAGAAAAGTTCGCACTCCGACACTTTAGTGCCTATAATACTCACAAGTTTATTCTGGGTCACTTGCGATATGCCGAGGCTGAGGCAGGTCAAAAATTTAATGATGGTACTAGATTTAGTTCTCTAAAAATGTTGGGAGCAATGATGCGCTATCTCTGGATTTACCGACGTAGTTTGAAGAAGTTTAAATTGGGCTTGATAGTCATGTTAAACTACGCATTCTTTCGTTTTATGGTTTATGCAAGTTTATACGAACAGGAAAATGGTTTAAATCTTGAAAAAATTGAGGAGACTTATTTGCAAAAAAGAAATGAACTTTTGCGTGAGTTTGAAGGCGGTTAAGAGGTAAAATAAAAAATATGATCACATTAATTACATCCTTATATAAGTCGAATAGATATTTAAATAAATATATCTGCAGTCTTCGAAAGTTTTCACAGTGCCTAATAGACAATGAGGTAACATTTGAAATAGTGGTAATTGCAAATGATCCTTCTGATAAAGAAAAGGAACTAAAAAATTTGTTTAAAAATGATACATGGTTTAGATATATGGAAGTCCCGCGTGAGTCTTTGTATACCTCATGGAACAGGGGGGTAGAAATGGCTAACGGAGAAATAATAGGTTTTTGGAATGTCGATGATGTTAGAAATCCTGAAGCCGTCATTGAAGCATTACGATTGTTTAGTAATGGGGCAAAAGTCGTTTTTCCACCATTTATAATTAAATGGTACTTAAACTTTGGAAAAATATCACTGTTGGTTAAAATAAAAAAAATTACACCACCGAAATTTGATAAAATTGAATATACAAGATCGATGCATGGTGGACCTTTTTTCCTGTTTACAAAAGAATTGTATAAAAAAATAGGACCATTTGATGAGCAGTTTAAAATTGTAAGTGATTTTGATTGGTGCATTCGCGCTGCTAAAGAAACTGACAGCATAATGATCGGAAAGCAACTGGCCGGTGTGTTTCGTGTGGATGGAAATGGTATAAGTTCTGGTGGAAAACTGATTCACACAGTTGAGAATAATGTAATTGCTGTGCGCCATAATACACCAGATAAGATTATTAAAATCGGGGGCGGAATAGAATCTAAATATAAAATTGATAAACTACTGTTTAAAGGTAGCTATTTTGACGTGTAATAGATTTTTCAGTATGCTGTTTAATTCATTTTCGTATCTCATATTCTTACCAGTTGTCGCTGTTTTGTTTTTCATGTTGCCTCATCGGTTTAGATGGATTTGGTTGCTTATGGTCAGTTGTTTTTTTTACATGTACTTTATTCCGGTGTATATTTTAATTTTGTTTGTTACGATTTTGATTGATTACGTTGCTGGAATATATATAGAAAGCGCTATCGGAAAACGCAGGTTAATTTATTTATTACTAAGTATAATATCTACTTGTCTGGTTTTGTTTATATTTAAATATTATAATTTTTTTATAACAAATTTTAATGAGCTTTCTTCCTTTTTTCACTGGAATTACTCATTAAATATATTGAAAATTATATTACCAGTCGGTTTGTCATTTCACACATTTCAGAGCCTCAGTTATGTAATTGAAGTATATAGAGGAAAACAAAAAGCTGAACATCATTTCGGTATCTATGCCTTGTACGTGATGTTCTTCCCACAATTGGTCGCTGGTCCTATCGAACGTCCACAAAACATGCTCCATCAATTTCATGATATCAAAACATTTGATTATATGTCTGCGGTTAGTGGTTTACGTCAGATCCTTTATGGTTTATTTAAAAAAGTATTTATTGCAGATCGCTTGGCCATTATTGTAAACCAGGTTTATAATAGTCCAACAAATTTTCATGGTCTGCCTCTTATAGTTTCCACGGTTTTTTTTGCTTTTCAAATATATTGTGATTTTTCTGGATATTCCGATATTGCAATCGGCTCCGCAAAAATTATGGGTTTTAAATTAATGGATAACTTTGATCGGCCGTATTTTTCTAAGTCGTTAGGTGAATTTTGGAGAAAGTGGCATATTTCGCTGTCGACATGGTTTAAAGACTATCTGTACATCCCTCTTGGGGGTAATAGAGTTTCCAGAATCAAGTGGATCAGAAATATCATTATTACATTTACAGTAAGCGGTTTGTGGCATGGTGCTAATTGGACGTATTTAATATGGGGCATGTTACATGGAGTATTTATGGTTATAGAATCCTTGGTTGTGGCAGCCTTGAATAAGTATATGATGGTTGCAAGCGCGACACTGCGTTGTTTTTTAGATCGTGTTAAAACGTTCGGGGTATTTGCATTTGTATCTTTTTGTTGGATTTTTTTTCGAGCGAATTCAATCAGCGATGCCTTTTTGATTATTACAAATATGTTCTCAGGCTTGCATGAACAGCTGTCGTATTTTGGTATGTTTGTTATTAATAAAATTAGCCTCGGTGGTTTATTGGATAAGATATGGTCTGGTGTTTCAAAATTTGATTTAATTATTTCGATAATTACTGTGTTAGGCTTTGTCTTTGTTGAATCTGGATTAAAATTGTTTAATTACGTATTGGGTCAGAATAAGGTACTCAGGTGGTCGGTTTACTATATTGCAATAATACTAATATTATTATTTGGTGTATTTGATAATGCGCAATTTATTTATTTCCAATTTTGATGAAAAAATTTATACTACAACTAGGTTCGTTTCTTTTTATCCTATTTTTCATTATCGAGGTGGCAAGTTATTGCACGAAAAAAGAGTTAGATCCAAATAACTACTTGTCAGCTATTATTGACAAACATATGCGCTTGGAAACCGTGGAATCACCGAAAATAGTAATAATTGGTGATTCTAGTTTAGTGTTCGGTTTGGATGCAAAAAAAGTGGAAATGGTTTTGAAAAAACCAGTTGTAAACATGGGGCTTCATGCTGCTTTGGGGTTAGAATATATTTTCAAAGAAGTAATGGCAAATATCAAAACAGGAGACGTGGTTGTTTTTGTGTATCATTATTATCCTTCGAGTGCGGATATTAATGATGGTGTTTTGTGTCATGTGTTTGATTTTTATCCGCTTGTAAAAGAGCAAATTGATATGAATGGTATTGCGGCAATAAAATATAATTACGTTTGCAAAATAAAAAAAATAAGGCGGTTTTTACTGAATTATTTTATGGGACAGTCGCAAACGGAAATAACTAGTTCTACGTTTGATTACAAGCGCTGGGCCTTTACGGATTATGGGGATGTCCGTAGTGAATTATATTCATCTTCGAGTTTAAATTTTAAAACTAGTCAAATTATTTCGTTTGATGAAAATCAAATTGATACCATGAAGAACCTTGAGCATTTTGGCAATATTATCAATAGTAGGGGAGCTAAATTGCTGGTTATATACCCGCCGTTTCCGGAAAATACTTTTCAGCTAAATAGAGAAAAAATTGAAAATTATGGCAATTTGATTAATTCAATACCATCTGTTATCGTGGGGAACAGTCCTTATGATTCGGTTATGAGTAATGAATATTTTTTTAATAGTGATTATCATCTTACGAGTGTTGGTAAGGGTATATATACCGATCGCTTCATTAAAATATTAAAGAATAATTATGAGTGATTTTTTAATTAGTATTTGTATTCCGACATATAACAGACCGGATTTGCTAAAAGATTGTTTGCAAAGTTTCGTCGAGCATCTGTCTAGTGAAAATATGAGGCAGATCGAATTTGTAATCACAGATAATAGTGATAACAATCAAACTGAACTTATACTCTTGTCGTTTAAGAGTCAACTAATTAATGTAAATTATTATAAAAATTCAGAAAATATTGGAGGTTCGGCTAATATTTTTCAGGCACTGGACCTGGCAACTGGTAAGTATTTATGGTTGATGGGGGATGATGACATGGTTACAAGTAAGATAAACACACTATTTAATAAACTCACAAATGTTGATTATTCGGCTGTTATATTAAATTTTGCACAGGGTGATACGGTAAATCCTAATATTCGTTTAATGAATAATTGTTTGGGTATTGATGATGATAAAATATTTTATGGAAAAAATGACTTGTTTGCGGGTGATGATTTTAGAAATTTTTTTGCAATAAACTTTATGTCGGCTTTAGTTTTTAATAGAAACCAATACGAAGAAGTGAGAGATTTGGCAAAATCTTATGCGAAAACATGCTACCCTCAATCTTATCTTTTTTTATTAATCGCGTTATGTGAGCATTTTCCCATTTTACGCTTACGTGATGTTTATGTGACGTGGCGGAGTGCATACAACAATCGACGTTACAATGAATTGCAGGCGAGTGATGATCATATTTTTAGGCAGTATGTGGAATATATTCAGTTTGCAAAAGATTTAGGATTTATATTTTCTGATGTATATTTACAAGAGACAATTTCTAAAAAAGCGTGTAATTTGTTTTATATAAAAAAGAACACATGGAAACAGGTAATTAAAAAATTACTTTTTGTTCTACATTTAAATCATCCGGCATACTGGCTAATTAATCGATATAGAAAACTACAAAGCTTGATAATTTATAAATAAATATTTATGTTGGTTATCATTTCAAAATCATATTGTTCGCCATTTATAACTGGACCAAATAAGGTCGTTAAAAGTTTAGTTAAAGGACTTGGTTTAATAAAATTTCCATATTTAATAAATAAACAGCCCATAGAAGGAGATGTTGTTTGGTTTCATGATGATGTTAAAGCTTTAGTCAGGTTCCAAAATGAATGTAATCTAGGGACATGTATTGTCGGTCCAAATATTTCGTTAACTGATAATTGTGATATTGACCATACAAATATTATATTACTTCAACCGTCTGTTTGGGCTAATCAGTTTTGTCGTCAATACAGGTATGATAAGTCTCCAACGGTAGTTTGGGCTGCAGGTGTCGATTCTGAAGCTTTTAGCCGTGATGATAAACAAAATCGTTCAACAGTTCTGATATATTTCAAACAAAGATTTGAGTATGAACTAAACATGGTGGAAAATTTTTTAAAAAATAGAAATATAAAATATGATGTAATACGATATGGTAGTTATAAAGAAGAAGATTATAAGAAACTTCTGAATACAACAAAATATGTTATATGGATTGGTCGACAGGAAAGCCAGGGTATAGCTCTGTTGGAAGCTCTTGCAATGGGGGTTCCGATGGTCGTTTGGGATGTGTTGTGTGCTGGGCATTGGAATCCTGTTAGCAAAAATGATAAAAAGTTTTTTTCTCAGGGCGAGACTGCGTTTGATGGTGCCACATCTTGTCCATATTTTAATACAGATTGTGGATATGTTGAGAAAAATTTTGATGAATTAAAAAATAAAATCTCCTTGATGGAAACTAATTTTTTAAGTTTTGACCCGAGTAAATACGTTCGTGATAATTTATCGCCAGAAAAGCAAGCAAAAGTTTTTTTGGAAATATTGAAAAAAAGTGTAAATGATTTTACAGAACGCACCGTGTCTGATACTGTCATTCGAAGAAATTGGCGTAATTATAAAATCTGGAGTATGTTGTATCAGATCCGTTCAAGCTTAAATGGTATCCGTAAGTTATTTAAATAGATTTATGATAAAAAAAATTATTAAAAAAATTTTCAGATTACTATCGTCCCCGTTTATTATAGGTGATTATTTAAAATATGTCATAAAAAATAAAGATGAAAGATTTAAAAATTCAATATTTAATTTTTACCCATGTTTGAAAGATAAGACGATTCAAACCGGTTTTGATCGACATTATATTTATCATATTGCTTGGGCGGCGCGAAAAATAAAACAAATTAATCCTTCGCTTCACTACGATTTGTCGTCGAGCTTATATTTTGTTGGTGTGGTTTCTGCAAATTATCCCGTTAAATTTTATGATTATCGTCCAGCAAATTTAATACTGGATAATTTAGATTGTCAGTCTGCAGACTTACAAGCACTTCCGTTTGATTCTAATTCCTTGAATTCTTTGTCGTGTATGCATGTGGTAGAACATGTTGGTTTAGGTCGGTATGGAGAACCAATAGATCCAAGTGCAGACATAAAAGCGATTGCAGAGCTCAAAAGAGTCGTAATGAGTGGGGGTAATTTACTTTTTGTCGTTCCGCTTGGTCATACTGCGAAAATTGAATATAATGCGCATCGAATATATACTTATGATATGGTAATTAAGTACTTTGACGGTTTTCTGCTAAAAGAATTCGCGTATATACCAGAAAATGAGGGAGGAATGGTTATCGATATTGGTTCATCCAGTGTTGTCGACGCTTACGGTTGTGGATGTTTCTGGTTTGTTAAAAAATAATTTATGTTGATAGTAAAAATTAAGGGTGGTTTGGGTAATCAATTATTTCAGTATGGTTTTGGCCGTTTCTTATCTAATATGTGTAGTGAAGAATTATTATTGGATAATATGACTCTTGGTTCGGTTGGTGATACAAAAAGGCAATACAAATTGGATAATTTTAATATCAAAGCTAATATTGCTACGCGTGAGCAAGTGGAAATCGTGAAATACCAACATGGAACGCTTTCTAAGATTTGGCAAATTTTTCAGGCAAAACTATTTCGTAAATATTATATTGGGTATCATCCAGAATTGATCAAGTCCAAAAAGACATACTATGAAGGTTACTTTCAGAGTCATAGATATTTAGAACCAATTCGTAGTGAGTTACTGGATGATTTGCAGTTAAGACGGGAGTTGTCACAGGAGGCGGAAGCTATTTTACCCTTGATTCTGGCCTCAAATTCGGTTTCTATACATGTGCGTCGTGGTGATTATGTTAACAATACAAACAGACAATATCAAACATTTGGTATAGAATATTACAGGAACGCGATTAGTGTTATAAAACAAAAGATTTCAAATCCGAGCTTTTTTCTATTTACCGATGACGTCGAGTGGTGTAAGAAAAACATCAGTACACTTGTAAATAATATTAAGTTTGTTTCCGGTGATGGCTTGCCAGATTATGAAGAGTTAGTATTGATGAGTAAATGCAGCCATAATATTATTGCTAATAGTAGTTTTAGTTTTTGGGGTGCGTGGCTAAATCAAAATAACGACAAGATAGTAATCGCACCAAAGATATGGTCTAGTAGGTACAAGCGTGAATTTGAAGATTTATTACCAAATTCATGGTTAAAGATATAATATGAATATGCCCAAAGTAAGTGTTCTCATGACAATGTGTAATCAGGCTGAATTTGTGAATGAGGCAATTCAAAGTATTTTGTCGCAATCTTTTTCAGATTGGGAATTAATAATTACGGATGATGCTTCAGATGATGATGGGGTGGAACGTGTTAAAAAGGTTGTGGGTGACGATCCACGGGTGAAAATAATTAGAAATAATAATCGACTTGGGGTTTCAGTTAATAGAAATAATGCTCTTAAAGTTATGTGTGGTGAGTATGTTGCTGTTTTGGATGCTGATGACATGTGGGTGGATTGCGAAAAATTATCCAAACAAGCTAAATATTTAGACATACACAAAGATTGCGTATTGGTTTCTGGTAACGCGCAATATATTGATGCTCGTGGAGCAAGTCTTGGTCAGACACGATTTCCTGAGTTTAATAATGATATTAGAAGAGTAATATTGTCAAAAAATATTATCACACACTCATCCGCGATGTATCGCCGCGAAATTGCGAATCAAGTTGGTAATTATGCTAATTTTAGGGTGGGGGAAGATTATGAACTTTGGTTGCGGCTTGGGCAAAAAGGAAAATTTTACATTTTTCCAGAAATCTTGGTAAAATACAGAAGAAGCAGGGGGCAGGCTACACGTGGTAGAATATTTGAAATACTTAAAACAAACTATTTTTTGGTAGGTAAATACTCAAAATATTACCCAAATGCCTTCATTGCCTGGTGTCGTAGGGGTTTGAGATGCTTATTGTATTATCCAGTAGCCAAATTATTTTCTAAATGAAAATTCTCTATATAATCACAAAATCCGAACTTGGTGGCGCCCAAACACACGTCGCTGATTTGTGTCGACATTTTTCTGTTTCGGAAAATCAGATCGCCGTTCTCACTGATCGCACTGGTTGGCTCACCGAAGAAATGGATAAACTTGGTGTGAAAGTTTACCTGAACGAATTTTTTGGTAATTCTTTCAATCCGGTTCGCGTGCTTCGTGCACTGTTCAGGACAAAAAAAGTGGTTGATGAATTTTCGCCAGATTTGATTCATTGTCATAGCTCAGCGGCGGGTTTTTTTGGTCGTCTAGTAGTACGTGGTAAAATACGCACTTTGTATACAGCTCATGGTTGGGGTTTCAACGTTGGAGTTTCGTCCATTCAGAAATGGGTCGCAATCGTGGTAGAACGATGGATGGCTCGATATACGGAAAAAATTATCTGTGTTGCAGATTTCGTACGCGATCTTGGTTTGAAATATAAAATTGCACCGGCGGAAAAAATGGTTGTTATCAGAAATGGTGTAAAAGTGCCAGATGTCGGGGGGAGGAGAAATGACGAAATGGTGAAAATTGTGTTTGTGGGTAGATTGGCTCCGCCGAAAAGACCGATTGATTTATTGGAGGCTTTGCGAGGTTTACCAGAAAATGTTTTACATAGGGTTTCGGTGAAATTAGTCGGGGTTGGTCCACAGTTCGGTGAATTGAAAAAGTATATCGAAGATAATGATCTGAAAGAGGTGGTGTTGCCAGGACCTCTGTTTCCTGATCAGGTGGATCAAGTTTTGGCTAACGCAGATATTTTCGTTTTACCAACAGATTGGGAGGGTTTGCCATATACTATCCTCGAAGCGATGTCTCATGGTTTGCCGGTCATTTCGAGTGGTGTGGGGGGTATTGGTGAGGCGGTGACGATAGAAAATGGTATATTGGTCGCACCGCGAGAGGTAGTCGGTCTCCGTAGGGCGATTGAGAAATTGGTGGCAGATCCAGGTTTGAGGAGACAACTCGGCTTGGCCGGAAGAGAGAAGGTTTTGAGGGACTTTTCCCTGGATTTGATGTTTGACAAAATCGGTAATTTATACGATAATAAGGCCACTATTTAGGGTATTAAAAATATGAAAAAGTCAGTCAAAACAGCGATCGTCACCGGTGGTGCGGGGTTTCTCGGATCTCATTTGTGTGAGGCTCTGTTAGAAAATGGCTACAAAGTAATCTGTGTGGATAGTCTTTTGACTGGTAGTTTACAAAACATTCTCCATTTGAAGAAAAACAATAACTTCATTTTCAGAAAACATGACATCATCAAGCCATTGAAAATCAGCGGTAGTGTGAATGAAATATACAATTTCGCATGTCCAGCCTCTCCACCGCAATACCAAGCTGATCCGATACATACTTGGAAGACGAGTGTCTATGGGGTGCATAACATGCTCGAATTGGCGCGTAGCAAGAAAGCCTTATTTCTGCAAGCCTCTACTTCTGAAGTCTATGGTGACCCAGAAGTTCACCCACAGGTGGAATCGTATCGTGGCTCAGTGAATCCGATTGGTCCACGCGCTTGTTATGATGAGGGGAAGCGTGCGGCCGAATCACTTTGTTTCGATTATATTCGTACTTACAAAATGCCGATCAAAGTGGTGCGTATATTTAATACCTATGGTCCACGTATGGATGCAAATGATGGTCGGGTAGTTTCTAATTTCATCGTTTCTGCTTTGAAAAACAAATCGATTGAGATGTATGGGGACGGTAGTCAGACACGCGGTTTCTGTTATGTGTCCGATATGGTGGTCGGTATTTTGGCAATGATGCGGAGTCGGGTAGGTTTTCACGGCCCAGTTAATTTGGGGAATTCGGGCGAATTTAATTTGCAGGAATTGGCAGGGAAGATTGTGAGTAAAATCGGATTAAAGAAACCTTTGGTTTATAAGTCATTGCCGATCGACGATCCAAAAAGACGTTGTCCAGACATATCGCTTGCGAAAAAAGAGTTGAATTGGGAGCCGGTTGTCGGATTGGATGCTGGATTGGATTTGACGATTGGGTATTTTAGGGGAGCTGTTAAATAATTTATGAAAATTCTTTATATTGGTGGAGGCTTTGTCGGGATTTGTTCGGCGGCGGTTTCGGCGGATTCAGGCCACGAGACGCTTGTATATGATATTGATGAAAAAAAAATCAAGGCTTTTTCTAGTTTTGAAAAAGATGAAATTGACAAGTATGTGTTCGAAAAAGGTTTGGCGGAGATGATGGTGGAGAATAGGGAGAGGCTCAAATTTACAACGGATTATGGAATTGTGCGAAGTTTTCTGGATGAGGTTGAGGTCATTTTCATGTGTCTGCCGACCCCAGAAAAGGACGGCGGTCGAGGTGAAACCAATCTGGATTATTTCAATGTGGCGGCAAAAATATTGGCAGAGAATTTGGTTTTAAGAAATGGAGGTAAGCAGAAAAATTATGTAGTGGTCGTGAACAAGAGTACGGTGCCAATTTCGATGGCAGATGATACGACGAAGATTTTATGTGATGGTGGGGTGAGTAATTTCGGAGTTGTGTCCAATCCGGAATTTTTGGTTGAAGGTAAGGCGCTGGAAGGATCTGTCAATCCAGATCGAATTGTGATTGGGGCTGGACAGGAAAAAGATTTTGCGATTATGCGTCGGACATATCAGCGTTTTGTAGATTCAGTGGGTGTGGAGTATCTGGAAGTTTCATCTCGAGAAGCCGCCGCCGCCAAATTGCTCGCGAATTATCTATTGTTCAATAAAGTGGTGACGACATATGATGTGGTGGGTCGGGTTTGTGAATCTTTTCCGGATTTGTCGTTTGAAAACGTACGTAGGGTTCTGATTTCGGAGCCGCGGATTGGGGGGTGGGGGTTTTATGACAGCCTCTATGCGGGCGGGAGTTGTTTCACCAAAGACGCTCTATCTCTCGCGCATCAGATGGAGTCAGTGGGGGCGCGAGCGGTACAAGTGCGGGTAACTCTGGAGTCAAACGAATTTCAAAGAGATCATTTTTTTTCTAGGGCGGAAACAGAAGCTAAATTTCAGTGGAAAGGTAAAGTGGTGGCAGTGCTCGGTCTCGCTTTCAAACAAGATACAAATGATGTGCGGCATTCTCCGGCTTTGGATATTGTGCGTCATTTGGAAAACGCTGGGGTGAAGAAAATTAATTTGTTTGATCCAGCGGCGCGGGTTTATTTTGAAGAAGCTTATGGAAAAAGTAGAGTTTTAAATTATGTGGAAAATACGGAAAACGCACTGGAAGGTACTGACGCTTGTTTGGTTCTGACTGATTGGCCACAGTTCAAAACTTTGGCAAAAAATATTTTGGCGGTAGCGAAAAAGGGTTATTTGGTGATGGATGGCAGACGTCTTTTAGTTCAGGATTTCGACCGCCTCGTACGGGCAGGTTGTGATATTATAGCCGTCGGTTCACCTTTTTTGGGTGGTAAAAAATAGAGAAACATAATTGAAGAATTTTATGGCAAAACTAATCGTCACTGGTGGGGCAGGATTTATCGGCAGTCATCTCACGGACGCACTCGTCGCCCGCGGGCACCGCGTCATCGTGGTGGACAATCTCATGCTCGGTCAGAAAAAATTTGTAAACAAAAAAGCGAAATTTGTAAAAGCGGATATTCGAAATTTCGCTGTCATGAAAAAGATTTTGCGCGGAGCGGATGCGGTATTTCATCTCGCGGCGGATCCACGCCTACCGCTTTCGATCGAAGATCCGAAAACTACACATGAGATCAATGTGACAGGCACATTGAATGTGCTCGAAGCGGCGCGTCTCGGAAAAGTGAAAAAAGTAATTTTTTCTTCCTCGTGTGCGGTGTATGGTGATCAACCTGTACCATTTCGTGAAGAATTTATTCCAGCACCGCTGAATCCATACAGCTTGCACAAATTAATGGGGGAGGAATACTGTCGTTTGTATAGTTCTCTTTTTCAGGTCGAGACGGTATGTCTGCGCTATTTCAATGTCTTTGGTCCGCGCAAATTGGCCAATGGTAGTTATCCAATGGTCATCCCGATTTTTCTAGATCAAAAGAAGCGTGGGCAAAAACTGACAATTGTCGGCGACGGCAAATCAACCCGTGATTATGTGCATGTGTCTGATGTGGTACAGGCAAATATCTCTGCGTGGGAGTCCAAAATTGGCGATGGTGGAGTCTATAATGTCGGAACGGGGAGACAGGTGAGTGTGAATGAAATCGCCACTCTCATCGGTGGTAAAACGAAGATGGTGCCGGCACGACGGGGGGAAATGCGGTTTGTGGAGGCGGATAATAGTAAGGCGAAGAGGGGTTTGGGGTGGGAACCGAAGATGGGGTTTGAAGAAGGACTTGGGGCGTTGAAGAAAGAATGGAATGTAATGTAAAATGTAAAAATCAAAATGAAAAATTTTGGTGTGGGCAGGTGCCCACATTTTTTATTACAAAATTGTCGCAAAGCGACTCAAAAATTTTACATTAATTTTACATTTTGATTTTTAAATTTTGCATTTCTATTGTCCCAGCATCCTCACAATCAAATTAACCGTCCGCAGAACAATCGACATATCAAGAAGCCATGATCGGTTTTTGATATAAAATAAATCATATTGTAATTTCACGAGGGAGCTTTCGAGATCGGCGGTATAGTTCTGTCTGACCACCGCCCAGCCGGTGATACCTGGTTTCACGATATGGCGGAGAGAGTAGTAGGGCATTTTCTCAGTGAGAATACTGACAATCTCGGGTCGCTCTGGTCTCGGTCCGATGAGGGTGAGATCACCTTTCAGTAGGTTGAGGCATTGTGGCAATTCATCCAATCGGCTTTTGCGTAAAAATTTCCCAAAGAGTGTGATGCGGTTGTCATTTCTCTCGGCAAATTTGACGCCATCTATCTCGGCACTGCCGTCACTTGCGAGGGCGTACATACTACGGTATTTGTATAGTTTGAAAACTTGGCCGTGTAGTCCGACACGGTTTTGGATGAAGAAAATTGGGCCACGAGAGGTGATTTTGATTAGAATGGCGACAATTGGCCACGTGATTATGAAAAACACGAAAAGAATTACGGCGATAATATAATCAAAAAGACGACTGAGACGGTCATAGATAGGGTGATTGAGTCGGCCTAAATTTTCGAGGAACCAAGCTTCGGAGAACATTGATGGGGCCACTCGACCGGTGAGGACTTCGTAAAAAGAAGAATGATTTATGATTGGAACATTTGTGAACAGTAGGCTATATAATTTTTTTTGCATTTCTGGATCGGTGTGTAATTCAGATGATACAATTAAATATCCACCATCTGATTGGGCGCTGGTGAGAATTTTATCAATATTTGCGTTCGGTTCTTTCGGGTCGAAAATTGCCGCTACGCGATAGCCCATTTCTGGGTTTTTTTGTACAATTTCAATCATCTCGTCGATTTCTCTATGAGTGCCGACAAAATACAGTGGCATGGCGAGGCCAGACTTGGAAAATATTTTGTAAAATAAAATACGGAAAATGAAAGATAAAATATATCCAAATACAACAGCGAGGGCGAGGATGGTTTTCGGTGTTATTTCTTTTTGGGGTACGAGGTAGAGAATGGTAATCGTGGCGATAAAAGATAAAATGGCGGCTTGTCCCGCGAGAGCGTAATTGCGGATTTGTTTCCGACTCGTCAAGTCATAAAGCCCTGTCATGTAATTGACTGCAATCCAAAATAAAAATATAACACTAAAAAGTGGTAGATGGTAGATGTATGTGTTAGTTTCGGGAATGGTGAAAAAACGCAAAAATAGGGCAATATACAGCCCGATGAAAAAGGCGATTAAGTCACTTATGATAACGATAAATTGTTTCAATCTGTAAATATGGCGCATAGATTGCCAAAATAGCCTAAATTAGATATACTTATGAAGTGGTTATATTGGGGATTATAGCTTATTTTATGAAAAAAATCAAGTATGCGGGATGGATTTCGAGGGTGCTGGGGATAGCTTTTATTGGCTTGTTTAGCGGATTTTTTCAAGTAAATTCAGTCAGTGCGAAGGTGTCAAATGACCCTAATTTCTATCAATGGGCGTATAAAGACGCCGGGATTTATGACGCCTGGGATTGGTCGACCGGTTCGAGGAAGGTATTGGTGGCAGTGATTGATAATGGTTTCGACACCCAGCATCCGGATTTGCGCAATAATGTTTGGAAAAATGAAGACGAAATCCCAGACAATGGAGAAGATGATGATTTCAATGGTTATATCGATGATGTCTGGGGATGGAATTTCGTGGTCTCGGATAGTGATAATAATGGCGTAATTGATTCGGATGAGAAAAGGGGAAATAATAATCCACGTCCGGATGTAAATAGTTTGGCAGATTCAGAGAAAGAAGAATTTGTTTTCAGTCATGGCACGATTGTGGCGGGGATTATCGGTGGTGTGGGAAATAACAAAAAAGCGGGTGCGGGAATTAATTGGCGGGTGAGATTGATGAATTTGAAAGTGGTGGGTAATTTGGGAATTTCTTCGGATTTGAATGTGGTCGCCAAAGCGATTCGTTATGCGGTCGTGAATGGGGCGGATGTGATCAATCTGAGTATGGTCGGACCGGAAAATTTGGCAGTCAAAAAGGCGATTCAATATGCGTATAAGCGGGGTGTGGTCGTGGTCGCGGCCGCTGGTAATGGGAGCTATCTTTTGGATGAGAATGATCCGATTTATCCGATTTGTGCGGATGATGGTGAGAATGCGGAATGGGTGATCGGAGTCTCGGCCGTGAGTGAGTTGCATCGTTTGGCCAGTTTTTCAAATATCGGTAAAAACTGTATTGATATTACAGCGCCAGGTACGAACATATCTTCTACGGTGAGATATTCTCCCAAAAACGGTCTGAAAGAAATGTATCTCGGAGGGTGGAATGGGACATCGTTCGCGGCACCGATGGTGTCTGGGGTGGCGGCGCTAATCAAAAGTGTGCGTCCGAGCTGGCGCGCGCCACAAATTACCAAAGCAATCCTCTCGACTGTTCATCATACCCCAAGCCAGGATGAAGATACCTATGCGAATCTGTATGGAGCAGGGTTTATTCAGGCGGATCGGGCGGTGGAGTATGCGGTGACCGGGGTGATCCCCCCGAGTAGGGCGAGCGTGATCGGTGGTTTTCGAAATTAATCGATTGATTGGATTGAATTTTTGTGATAAAATACCAATAATTAAAACAATTTAGTATATGATGAACGATATCCCAATTTTTGAAAAAAAGAACGTGCTCATTACCGGCGGCGCTGGATTTATTGGTTCGAATTTGTGTGAGCGATTACTGAAAGAAGCCAAGGTGATCTGCATGGATGATCTGTCCAATTCTTCGGTGCGCAATATCGAGCATCTCCTCCAGTATCCTGATTTTGAGTTTGTGAAATATGATGTGAATAAGCCGATCAATCTGGATGAGTTCGACGAGCTCGATAAATTTCGGGTGAAATTTCAGGGTGTGCAAGAAATTTATCACATGGCTTGCCCGACGAGTCCGAAAAATTTCATGGACTTGCGCATGAATTCTCTCTGGGCGAATTCGAATGCGATGATCAATACTTTGGATTTGGCGGTGAAATATCGGGCGAAATATGTGTTCGGCTCGAGTTCGGTGGTCTATGGTGCGCCGAGTCATGACAAAGTGATTTTTTCAGAGACTGACGAAGGGGCGGTAAATCATTTGTCGCCACGCGCTTGTTATGACGAGGGTAAGAGGTTCGCAGAGACATGTGTAGAGACATATCGTCAGGTGTATGGGATTGATGCGAAGATTGCACGCATTTTCACGACCTATGGGCCGCGCATGAAACTGCGTGATGGATTGCTTATTCCGGATTTCATTTTGGATGCGCTCGAGGAGCGGGATGTGGTGATATATGGTGATGAGACATTTTTTCAATCGTTTTGTTATGTGTCGGACGCGATTGATGCGCTCGTTCGTCTCATGCGGACTGGTCCAGAAATTAATTTGGTCAATGTCGGGAGTGATGTCATGCTCAAAATGGTAGATGTGGCGCATATGGTGATCGAGATGACGGGTTCCAAATCGAAAGTTGCTTTTGAAGAACCTCTCGTGTTTCTGACTCCGAAAGGGATCCCTGATTTGACACAAGCAAAAGAAAAGTTAGGTTGGTTGCCACTTGTGCGTCTCGAGGATGGTCTGCGTAAGACGATTGATTATACGATCGCTTTGAAGGAGTCTTCTTTTTAGTTTATGGTGGGAATCGTCATACCGGCGTACAATGAAGAAAAAAAAGTTGCTCAGGTGGTCAGGTCGGTGATAGCGATCGCGCGCCCGGATTTTGTCGTAGTGGTGAATGATGCTTCGGATGATAATACAGCAGAGGTCGCTGTGGCGGCTGGGGCGCAGGTAATTACACATGAGATCAATCGTGGGCAAGGAGCGGCGCTCGAGACTGGGCATGAATATGCTCGTCGTCTGGGGGCTGATTTCGTGGTGGACTTCGATGCGGATGGACAATTTGAACCAGCCGATATTAGACCGGCGATTGATTTTTTGCAAAAATCCACTACCGATATTTTGATTGGAACGCGGTTTGGTGTGGGTGGAAATAAAATACCGTTTTTCAAAAAATATTTTTTGTTGCCGTTGGCACGTTTGTTTAATCGGATTTTTCTGGGGGTGAAGATGAGTGATGCACATAATGGTTTTCGAGTTTATACGAAACGAGCGTTAAATGAGATTTTTATTAGACAAGATCGAATGGCGCATGCGTCAGAGATCCCGGTGTTGGCTCATAAGGCGGGTCTGAAATTATGTGAGTATCCAGTGCGGGTGTATTATCATGAGTATGGACAGAGACTCAGTGGGGCGGTGAAAATAGTTGGAGATTTATTAATGGGTAAATTTATTAAATAAAATATGTTATTAATTTTTCAAATTTTGTTTTTCGGGTTTTTCCTCACAGCGGAGTGGTCGGTATATCGGAGAATGCGTGAAGGCCGATTACGTCGTTCGGATGGATTATTTTGGGCAATATTCTGGCTTTTCGCACTATTTGTGGTTCTGTATCCGAGTGTGACGTCGATTTGGGCCGGCTATTTGGGGATTGGGCGAGGGGCGGATATGATTGTGTATGTGGCACTATCGATGGTTTTCTTTCTTTTGTTTCGGCAGGGGATTGCGATTGAGTCGTTGCGGAGAAGTTTGACGAAAAAAGTGCGTGATGAGGCGTTTGGTAGGGGGAAGATTGAAAGATTGAAAGATTGAAAGATTGAAAGATTGGTTGCGTGTTCGGGGAAATTTATTTTTTAATCTTGTAGTCTTTTAGTTTTCATTGTATCTGTATGCGTGTTGCTCAAATTGTTTGTACATATCCACCGTATTATAGCGGTATGGGGAATTCCGTGTATGAGTTGTCGGCGGCTTTGGCAAACCAAGGAATTGATGTGGAGGTTCTGACACCGCAGTATTATCGGAGTGACGAGGGGGGAGGAATTGAAGAACAGAAAAAAACTGATGAGGAATTACAGGATTTCGCTCGACGTCTGCCAGCTTCTTTTACTTTCGGTAATGCGGCGATTTTGCCGAATATGAATCAGATTTTGGCGGAGTTTGATTTGATTCATTTGCATTATCCTTTTTTCGGTACGGCTGGTGCAGTACGACGTTTCAAAATTCGTCATCCGCGGATTCCACTCGTCGTCACTTATCACATGGACAATCGGGCAAGTGGGCTCAAGGGGTTGATTTTTTCGGCGTATGCCAAATTTTGGATGCCTCGAATTTTGGAGTCGGCGGACTTATTGATTGGGAGCACGTTGGACTATATTCAGTCTAGTGACGCGTCTCGGATTTATGCGAAGCATCCAGAAAAGTGGATTGAATTACCGTTCGGGGTCGATACGGAAAGATTTATACCAGGAGATAAATCTAGCGAACTTGCGGACGCGTTGCAAATTGATTTGGCGAAGCCAGTAATTCTATTTGTGGGTGGAATGGATGAGGCGCACTATTTCAAAGGTGTGCCAGTTTTATTGCAGGCGATTGCGCATTTGAAAAAAAACGGTAATGAAGTACAAGCAGTGCTCATAGGTGAAGGTAATTTAAAAAATGATTTTGAAAATATGGCGTGGGGAATGGGAATTCGGGAAAATGTGCGTTTTGTGGGGGCAATCGATGATGAGGATTTGCCGGAGTTTTATCGTTTGGCGGATTTGTTTGTATTACCATCTACTACCGTTGGTGAAGCGTTTGGAATAGTGTTGGTAGAAGCCTATGCGAGTGGTGTGCCGGTGATCGCGAGTGATTTGCCTGGGGTGAGGGTAGTGGCTGGTCAGGCAGGGCAGGTGTTCACTGTCGGGGATAGTGGGTCTTTGGCGGAGAAAATTGTGGAATATTTTGCTGGCGATGTGGATCAGGCGGGTTGCTGTCTCGTAGCGCGGCAAGTGGCCGAAGATGTGTATTCTTGGGATAAAATTGCCACCGATTTGATTCCGCAGTATGAGGTACTTGTCAAAAAATTGAGAAAATGATAAAATGAGTGAAGAAAATTAAGCCCTATTTGGGCAGAAAAAATAAAAATATAGAATATATGGAAACACCAAAGAAAAGCGTTTTTGAGCTTTTGGACAATCGCCAGGCTTTCATTGTTGGGACGGTGGTTGGTTTACTTGTACTCTGCACACTTGGATTTTTTGTCATGCTCGGTTTGTATTTTTCGGGAAATTTGGGTGGTGGATCGGTGGCCGGTGAAAAGATTAGTGGTAATTATCCAAAGAAGTTTAGCGCTTGTCTCGATGAGGGTAAAATGGCAGCAAAGGTTTCAGCTGATGAACAACTTGGCGCGTCGCTCGGCGTCAATGGTACCCCAGCCACATTCATCAATGGTTATTTGGTTTCCGGCGCTTTACCATATGAATCAATCAAACAAGTAATCGATGCGGCATTGGCGGGAAAATCGATGAATTTGGAAGCGCTAAAAGACGAAAATGGCAATTATGTGAAACCAGTGACGATTCCAGAATTGGATGATGTGATTTGGAGAGGTAATGAAAATGCCAAAGTAACACTCGTTGAATTTAGTGATTTTGAATGTCCGTATTGTGCTCGATTCACTCCGACAATCGAAAAAATTGTCACAGAATATAAAGACAAGATTCGTTTCACCTATCGTCACTTCCCGCTTTCTTTCCATCAGAATGCACAAAAAGCGGCCGAAGCTTTTGAGTGTGCCAAAGAGCAGGATAAAGGTTGGGAAATGTACACCAAATTGTTCGCCCTTTCAGGCAATCAACAGCTCAGTGTTGACAATTTCAAGAAAGCGGCGGATGAGATTGGTTTGAAATAATATTTTTGGATGGTAAAATGACGAGATTTACACGCCCCGCCTTTATTTCGCGGGGCGTGTTTTATTTTTGAAGAAATTGCGGTATAATACGGTCATAAGGCGCAGTTATGTGCCATGCTATGTTTAGATATATGGGAAACCTAAAAAAGGGTATGTTTATCGGTGCCTTGATTGGTGCGGGATTGGTTTGGCTCAATACGACCAAAAAAGGCAAAGAGGTGCGGGAACAAATTTTGAATACAGCAGAAGATGCTTATGGTAGACTGAAAGTGGAAATTAAAAATTCTTCCACTTATCACAGTTTGACCAAGAGTGAATATGTCAAGTTGGCACGGAAATATGTCGAGAAATATGCGATCGACAATGGGCTCGCAGATAATGTGAAAAATATGGTAATGAAGATTGTGACGGCGCAGTGGAATAATTTGAAATCGGAGTTCGATGAGGTGAAATAGTATGTCGAAAAAAATTGGTCTAGCGCTCGGCTCTGGTGGGGCGCGTGGTTTGGCGCACCTCGGTGTATTGCAGGTACTTGTCGAAAATAAGATTGAGGTGAACATGATTGCAGGGTCAAGTATCGGGGCGTTCATGGGTGTGTGGTATGCACTTTGTCGCGGTCCCTATTTCATGGTTGAGGAAATCAAAAAGAAAAAACCAAAAGACATGGCAGAAGTCATGATGGATTTTGGGCTCGGAGGGGGATTGATAAATGGACGCAAGCTCGAAGCCTTCATCGAGAAAATGATCGGTAAGAAGAAATTTTCGGATTTATCATTTCCCGTGACGGTGGTCGCGACGGATATAGAACATGGTTTGCCGGTCAAATTCACGAGCGGTGAATTAGCGCCGTGCGTACGAGCTAGTATGTCCGTGCCGTTATTTTTTCGACCAGCGGAAATTGGTGGGTTGAAACTGGTCGATGGTGGACTGACCCGACCGGTGCCGGTCGAAGAGGTGAGAAGTATGGGAGCGGACGTCGTGGTGGCGGTGAATTTGGATGGTGGATTCCTCGCTCACCCTGCGACCGCGAAGAAATTTACTTTTGCGAGTGTCAGTCAACAGGCATTGAATATTGTTCGTCATCATTTGTCGGAATACGAGACGAGACAGGCAGATATTGTTCTGAATCCGGATACGGGGATTACGAGTATTCTCGGGTTGAAGAATTTTTTTGATGTCGATACTTTGGTAGCAATTGGCCGCGAGGCGATGATGGCGGAGTTGGGGGAGTTGAAAAAAATAATCGCGTGAGTATGTTCGATGGTGAAGATCTGATATTCGCGGCGCAGATTGGGGCCGAAATTCCACAAATTGATTTGCATGGCATGTGCCCGAGCGAAGCTCTGTTCGAGGCAGATATGTTTTTGTACAAAAATCCGAATGCCAAAATTTTGCGGATTATTTATGGTGGAGGTCAGGGAATATTGCGTGCAGAGATTTTGAAATATTTACGGGCACAAAAAATCGTGCGAAAATTACATGAAGAGTCGGATGCGTCGGTTTTAGTTTTGATTTAGTATGTGTTTATCGGCACTTTTTGTGGAGATTTTTTGTAAAAAAATAACCACCTCCTACCCAACTTCGCACGAGGCGAAGAGGGGTGGGGGTGGTTTGCGGTCCTACTGATTGAGACAAGCGGTGAAGACTTGGAGGTCCTCATACTTCTGGATATCGTGGTTTTCTCCAATGTCCCACACAGGTGATGAGCATGGAATATGGCTAGGCAACATCCCAACATACTTCATCCCCGCATTGTGTGCGGCTGAGATTATGCCGGCGCAACCAGCTCGACACTCACTCACAACGAGGTCAAATTTCTCTTCACGCAGGTGTTTGAGAAGTTCCTCATACATGATCTGTGCCAAACCTTTGCCCCGCTCAGAAGCACGGACAGCCACTTCGGTGATGTCACCTTTCTTGAACGAGCAACCATGCTCGTTTTGAATACGATGAACATCGGCCAAAGCGATGCCGACGGGGGTACCAGAGTTGTCTCGGATTACTACCGACCAATCTTCGTACAACAGCCACTGAACTGTGTCTGTCGTGAAGTTGCCCCCAACATATTCAGGGAAAGCCTCAAGATACATCGCAAGAATTGCGTCTATATCTCTGTCCTCCCAAGTTTCACCCTTGCGATGAAACTTCAGGGAATAGCCCAAGGGAAGATTCTTTGTTGTCCTTTGTTTTGTGCTCAGGATACTTTCGAGCAACTGATGTTCGGCTTCTCGGAAATGGGGGGGCAGGTTCACACTTTGGTGTGTCCAACCAAAACACGCTACCGTTTGAATATCCTTATGATTCCAGACTGGCATCAGTACCTCACATCTGATTTTGCGATCTCCGCACTTTAGTACCATGTTTCGGGTCTCTTCCATGTTGACCATATGCCCAACAAGACATTTCACGAAACATCGCCCATATTTTTGTTGTTGGACAATTTTGTCTAACACGTGACGTCTGAGGGCGCCTGGATCTTCGAGGATCGTAGTGCTAATCTCTTTGATTGCGTACATCCCCCATGGGTTTATTTCGAAACGGTTACTGCCACTAAGTTCTGAACTCATTGTTCCTCCTGGGAGCGGTATGCTCCAAAAATGTATTTCACTTAACAACCAAAATCCGACCGCCGGATTAAGTTGTGTTTGTTGGAATGAGCAAAGGATGTATTTTTGAGGAAAAATTCATGCTTTGCCCGATCACACTCGTGATCGAATTGTATTGTTTATAAAAAACGCTTAATTATACACTTTTGGGCGTTTTTGTCAATAGCAGGAGGGGGATTGTTTGTTTTGGCTTTATTCTGCGTAAAAATCAGTTCATTGGGATTGCGCGCCAATTATATCAAATCGTCGCTAATTGAAAAGGTTTTTCGGGTGTGGATATGTGGATAAGTGTACAATCCGTGATTGTTGTTGACAGTCAAAATGTGTTATGGTAATTTACTAAAGAAATGTAATGTTCTTTTCTTTGTCCCAGTTTTCTTTTGGTGTGCCGATTGGTGTGTCAAAAGAAGACTGGGAATGGTTCCTAGTCATTCGCGATAAGTCTCCATAAATCAGATGGAGATACGTCGAGGGGCCTATGAATACAATACGACGAAAAAAGCAAAGAACTGGTCCAGGAGCAAGCGTGAGAGAATTACAGCGTCACAAGGATTTGGTAGGGGCGGTTTTGCGCGCAATGCCTGTAGATCTGCCTGGTCATGTAATGCAGTTTTGGATTACAAATAGGAGAGGACTTTCAACGGTCTTGTTTGCTTCTCTTAGTTGGTATCGCTCGGATTATTATATTCGCGATGTTGAGGCTCAATATATTAAGGGACAGAATAAAAGAGTGGATCAATTTGCGGAATTCGTTTCGGCTGTGGTTGGGGCTTTGCCGAGAAATCTCCCAACAGATAATTTGTGGATTAGGGATGGAGAACGACTTAAGAGTGTTCTCAGAAGTGTTTTAATGAATTTGGATATCTAGTAGAGGTCACACTTCCTTCGTTCGATACTCACTATACTTGTGGGATTGAGCGGGGGTATTTTTTTACAAATTTTTGTAGATATCATGTTTGCCAATAGAGATAAAAAGAATGTCGCCGTTTTCTTGGCGCTCAAAAATTATTCTGTAGCTGTCGGTAATAGAAATAGACCAAAGGCCATCAAGCTTTCCGTTTAGTTGGTGAAGTCTAAGAGAGGGGTGAAGTGGGTTTTGTTTGAATATTTTTTCTTTTCTTATGGCAGTTTTAATCAAGCCCCGCGGTATGTCTTTCAACTCACTTGCAAATTTTGTAGAGTACAAAATTACTTTGACAATCATACTAAATCAGCCAAAGATTTTGCTTTTATAGATTTTCCAGCAGCGTATTCTCGACGAGATAATTCAGCTGTTTTTAGTAATTCAGTTTCTGTTATGAGATTCTCATCGGCTTTAAATAGATATTTTACGTAGGCACTCAAAGAATCAAAACCACGCTGTTTTGCTAACAATTTTATCTGACGAACATCAGTGGTTGGAAGTGATAGACTAAGAACTTGTCTCATATAGTAATGTTAATTATGATTACATTGTATTACATATGTAATACAATGTCAATGGGAGTGTGGATAATTTATCGGGCTGAGAGGACATTTCACTCGGTCACAATTGTGGCCTCTTGGAAAAACCTCTCGCCTGCAACGCTGTGCGTAGCATTGCGGGCAGGCCCGTTTTCATCCTTTCCTGTTCAAGCCCTCTCATCCAAACTCGCTAACAAAAATAATCCCACTATTCGTGAGATTGTTTTTGTTAGTCGGGCTAGTGAGATTTGAACTCACGGCCTCATCGTCCCGAACGATGCGCGCTACCAACTGCGCTATAGCCCGATGAGCGAGGGAAACAGTAGGAGCAATCTTGTTGTTTCCCGAGCGAAGAGGAGCTATATGCGAACATATAGCCCGATTGATGCTGTCCATTATATATCAATCAGTGAAATAAATCAAGCGTTGCCCTATGCACGGTAGTATGGTAAAATATCTCAAAAGGGGGTACCCTTATTTTTCTCTATGAAATCAATTAAATCATACTTGGAGGAGGCTATAAAAAAGGACGCTTCCGATCTGCACTTGATTGCCGGTGAAAAACCTGTAATTCGAGTTGAGGGGGAACTTATCGAAATTGAAAAAATTGAGTTGCCAGAAAAAGAATTAGAGCGGGAAATTTTAGGCCTACTGAGTGTTGATCAAAAGAAAAAATTTATAGAAGAGATGGATTTGGATTTCGGTTTGGAGAATGGTGGTGTACGTTTTCGTGTCAATGTACATCGTCAAGAGGGGAAAATTGGTTTTGCGGCGCGCGCGATTCCGGCGGACATTCCTACTCCGGAAGATCTTCGGTTTGAGCCAATTTTGACGGAATTTACAAAACTTTTGGACGGTCTAGTGCTCGTCGTCGGTCCGACAGGACATGGTAAATCGACCACGCTCGCTTCGATGATCGAGGAGATAAACAAAACTCGTAAAACGCATATTGTCACAGTGGAAGATCCGGTCGAATTTGTTTTCAAAGATAAAATGAGTTTAATTGAACAGCGTGAAATTGGCACTGATACCGTTTCGTTTGCGTCAGCTTTGAAACATGTTCTGCGTCAGGATCCAAATGTGATTCTTGTCGGTGAAATGCGCGATCCGGAGACAATCGCGACTGTGCTCACAGCGGCTGAGACTGGACATCTCGTCCTCTCGACGCTACATACTTCGAGTGCGGCTGAAGCGGTGGAGAGAATCGTCGATGTTTTCGAGGGGGCGAAGCAAAAACAAGTTTTGACTCAGCTTGGCTCGGTTCTGCGTGGTGTAGTGTCGCAACAATTGATAATGACCAAAAAAGGCGGGCGAGTAGCGGCGCGGGAAATTCTCGTGAATACTCCGGCCGTAGCTAATTTGATCAAAGAAAATAATATCTCCCAAATTCGTTCCGCAATTCAGACAGGCGCAAAAGACGGTATGCAAACAATGGAAAACGCGCTGAAAGATTTGTTCAAGGATGGTTTGATTGATAAAGAAACGGTAGAAAGACGTTCGGGGAGACAGAAAAAATATTAAACGATTTATCACAAATGATGAATGCGCACGTGGAAAAAAGAGAATCGTTCAAGTTTTCCGGGAATTGGCGGCTGAATTTCCTGTATTTTTGTTTTGTAATTTTGGCTATTGCGGCGGCGGCTCGATTATTCTATATTGCGGTCTATCAGCACGATTTCTATTTGGCGATTGCGACCGGCTCACATGAACTTTACTCGAAACTTTTTCCGGAGCGGGGAGAAGTTTTTATTCGTGATTCTCGCACAAATGAGAACTATCCGTTGGCGATGAATCGGGATTACTATGCTCTGTATTTCGACACGACAAAAATCAAGGATGATGAGACGGCGAGTACGACGGTGGCGAAATTAGCGGAAATTTTCAATTATGATACAGCACGACAGGCGGTAGTTTTTTCTCAGTTGAATAAACGGACGGATTTGTATGAAATTGTTGAGAAAAAATTAGAAGACAACGTGATGAAAAAAATCGAAGCAATGAATTTGCCTGGAGCGAATTTTTCACGACGATCATATCGATTTTATCCGGAAAATGTCATGGCTTCGGCTGTCTCTGGTTTCGTAGGTAAAGATGACAACGATGTCGATGTCGGACGATATGGGGTTGAGGGATACTGGAACAAAGAAATGTCGGGAAGTGGCGGGCTCATGGTCGGGGCGCGAAGTGCCAAAGGTAGTCTGATTCCTCTGCAGGATTGGTCGTTTGAGCGGGCGGCGGATGGGGCGGATGTGTATCTCACAATTGATCGGACTTTACAATACAAAGCCTGTGAACGATTGCGAGCTGGTATGGTGGAGTTCGGGGCGGTGTCAGCGGCGCTAATCATGATTGAGCCGGATACGGGGGTAATTCGAGCGATGTGTTCTCTGCCTGACTATAATCCAAATGAGTACGGCAAAGTAGAAAATTCTGAGGCGTTCAACAACTCGGCGATTTTTCGCGCCTATGAGCCGGGTTCTATAATGAAGCCGATTGTGATGGCGGCGGGTGTGAATGAAGGCGTGGTGTCACCGACTTCGCCGTTTCATGATTCGGGAGAGCGGGTAGGGCTATGTGACACACCAATTCAGAACGCAGATGATAAAAAATATGGCGATGTGAATATGACTGGTGTTCTCGAAAATTCGATTAATACAGGAATGGTGTTTGTGGCAGAAAAATTAGGGGCAGAAAAATTTCGTGAGTATTTCAGTAAATATGGTTTCGGGGTAAAAACTGGAATACCGCTCGATTCGGAGGTAGGGGGAACTGTTGAAAGTTTGGGGAAAAAAAGTAAAAGCGGAAAAATTACTTGTGAAATGGCGACGGCTTCTTTCGGTCAGGGTGTGATGGCGACACCACTGCAGATGGTGATGGCGTATGGGGCAATTGCGAATGGTGGAAAATTAATGAAGCCGATGATCGTGGATGAGGTCGTGTACGCGGATGGGCACAGAGAGAAGACTAAACCACAAGAAGTGCGTCGGGTGATGGATGAGAGGACGGCGCGACTTGTATCAGGAATGCTAGGGAGCGTGATTGAGAATGGTCATAGCGCGGGAGGAAGGATTAGGGGATATTATATCGGCGGTAAAACCGGTACGGCGCAGATCGCTGGCTCGGGCGGATATAGTGAAGAAAACACAAACCATTCTTTTGTCGGCATAGCACCGGTGGATGATCCTAAATTTGTAATAATTGTGAAATTTGAAAAGCCGAAAGCAATGTGGGCAGAATCAACCGCGACACCGGTGTTTCATGATGTGGCTGAATTCGCTCTGCGCTATTATCAAATTCCACCAACTAGAAAATAAAATATATGAAAAAATTACTGCAGAAAATTTTGGCTAAAAAGGCACGGAAGATTCTCGAAAAATATAAACCGAAAGTAATCGGGGTGACAGGGTCGATGGGGAAGACAACTACAAAAGAAATGGTGGTCGAAGTCCTGTCGACTAAATTTCGCGTGCGAGGAAATGTGGGGAGCTACAACAACGAACTTGGTGTACCGCTCACGATTATTGGAGCCGGTACGCAAGGTAAATCAATTTTTGGTTGGTTGAAAGTTTTTCGACGAGCGCAAAAGCTGTTGTCTCGAGTGGATTCTGAATATCCGGAAGTTTTGGTTCTCGAAATGGCGGCGGATCATGAGGGTGATATCAAGTATCTAACCGAAATTGCGCCATGCAATGTCGGGATTGTGACGGCGGTGGCACCGACGCATCTGGAGTTTTTCAAAACAGTGGAAAAAGTAGCAGTAGAAAAATCAATCATGGTGAAACACTTACAAAAAAATGGTGTGGCAATTCTAAATCGAGATGACGCGCGGGTGTGGGCGATGCGCGATGTGGTAGGGGCACGAGTGATTTCTTTCGGGTATGCGGATGGATCGGATGTGCGGGCGAGTGAGCCGGGGGTGAAATATGCGCCTGATGGTAGTCCGGAAGGTTTGCTTTTCAAAATTGAATTTGGCGGAGCGATTGTGCCGGTATATGTACCAGGTGTGATCGGGGCACATTTGGCAAACGCGGCGATGTGCGCGACGGCGACGGGGATCGCACTCGGGATGAATTTGGTGGAGATTGCGGCGGCTCTACGAAATGTTGCGACGGCACCAGGTAGAATGAGAATTGTATCAGGTATTAAATACACGACAATTATTGACGATTCGTATAATTCCTCACCTGAGGCGGCGCTCGCAGGGATGAAAACTGTGGGTGGAATCAATTTGCGTTCTGGGGCGGAACGCTATGCTGTGCTCGGGGACATGCTCGAACTCGGTGAATATACACGCGAGGCACACCGACGAATCGGAATGGCGGTCGTAGAAAATAAATTTGATTTTGTAATTTTTGTCGGGCCCGCGATGGTCGAAGCGGCAGAGGCGGCACGCATGTCAGGAATGGAAGAGCATCGGATGGCGCGATTCGATACTGCGTTTGAGGCGGGGAAATTTTTGCAGGACAAATTAGAAGAAGGAGATATCGTGTATGTGAAAGGATCGCGGGGAATGCATCTCGAAAAGGTGGTGTATGAGGTAATGGCGGATCCAGATCGGGCGGGAGAAATGATCGTTTGGAAAAAGGTTTAAGGTTGACAATTAGAGCGGAATTGTGCTATTATATCGGCACAATTTTATGCCATCATCGTCTAACGGCTAGGACGCTGCCCTCTCAAGGCGGAAATAGGAGTTCGATTCTCCTTGGTGGTACAAAAAAAGAACGGCTCCTGAAAAGGTGCTGTTCTTTTTTTGTCTCGCAACTAGGATGAATCGAACAAGAAAGGGAGAAAACGTCCAGCCTCGACTAGACGTCGAGTCTAGGCGGGGAGTTTTCTCTTGCGGAGGAAAGCACACGAAAACCCGCTGGTTTTCGTGAAAGCGAACGAAGTGAGCGCGTGAGATTCTCCTTGGTGGTACAAATTTTTGGAAAAAAATATGCCGATTTATTTCTTCGTCATTCGACATTGAAATAAATCGGCAGTGGAGCCCTATTTTATGGTCACAGGGCGGACGGAAATGTACCCTGAATCCTTCATTGCTCGAAGAAGGTTTTCGTTGCGGCGCGCATTCATGACCTCTTGATAGAATGCCCAGCCGTGCAGGGCGGCCTGGCCCGAGCGTATATTGCCGGCCCAGATGTTCATCTGGATTTCGTCGGGGGTGAGAGCTAATACGTGCAATCCGCCGTCGTTGTTGACGAAATTACTGAAACGATGTCTTGTGAGAAAAACAACGCCGACAGACATTTCGAGGGCGATATCTGATCCCTGAGGAAAGAACGGTGGCCGGCGCAAGTAGAGCTGTACGGGCTGAGGTTCAACTTCGGTCTCTTCCGTGAGTTCTCTCAAGAATCCGGCATCGAACTTGTCAGTTTCGTCGACTGCACCACCGGGAAATTCGAGTGAGCTGTACGGCCCAAACGTGCTCAGATCAATGGATCTATTATCGCCAAAAAGTGCGATTGATCTGGGTTGGGCGGGCAAGCGGAATTGTGGGGGGCGCTGTTCTACGATCATGATGAGCCTGCCGTCTGGCAGAACAGGCACGATATTCGTGCCTTGGTAGATCCACGTCCCATCGGGGCGCATCAGTTCGGCATATGCACCGATTTTGTGAATCCCATTGGCAAATTCGGCTGTTTGTCGGCCGGCCGCGTAGCATGTAACTACGCACCGTATTCGGTAAGATCCGTCTACGAGCGTGACGACTTTGCCCTCTTCCCAAGTTTCATTCTTGAGTTTGAGGCGCCAATTAAATTCTGACATCTTATCCTCCCTTGTTTTTGTCATTGCCACCTACCGTAGGTGGGTAAGACAAGGCATATTATCATATTTTCGAAGATTGTCAAGTCTCTGTACAGTCTGGCGCATTTTATCGCATTTACAAAATTACCATTATCCGCTAAAATACCTATACTTAACCGAAATATTATGTCTGATAAATTTACGGCCGTGTGGGTGTCTCATACTTCGATCTCGGATTTTTTGCGTTGTCCACGGGCGTATTACCTGAAAAATGTCTATAAGGATCCAAAAACGAAACATAAAATAAAAATCATGTCACCAGCGCTCGCTCTCGGGCAGGCGGTACATGAAGTGCTCGAGGGGTTGTCGGTCTTGGCGCGTGACAGGAGATTCACTGAGCCGCTCACTACAAAATTTGAAAAAGTTTGGGAAAAATTTTCTGGAAAAAAGGGTGGTTTTCTGGATATGGATTCGGAATATAAATATCGTGAGCGAGGAATGGAAATGATGCGGAGGGTCATGAATAAACCAGGGCCACTCACAGAATTGTCGGTGAAAATAAAAATGGATTTACCGTGGTATTGGCTTTCGGAAGAAGAAAATTTAATTTTGTGTGGTAAGGTGGACTGGTTGCAATATTTACCCGAAACCGATTCGGTGAAAATTTTGGATTTCAAAACAGGTAAATCAAATGAGTCGGATGATTCTCTGCAATTACCAATCTATTCTCTGCTCGTACATAATTGTCAGAAAAGACGGGCAGATTCAGCGGCGTATTGGTATCTCGCGACCGATGATGTACCAGTAGAAAAGAAGTTGCCTGATCTCGGAGATGCGCAAAAGAGGGTTTTGGAGGTGGCGAGGCAAATGAAATTGGCGCGGCAAATTGTTCGTTTCAAGTGTCCGAATGGTGAAGATGGTTGTCCGGCTTGTAGGCCGTTCGAGGACATTGTGGCGGGGAAGGGTGAGTATGTGGGCGAGGATGAATATCGGGGGGATGTGTATATCTTGAAGAGACAAGAGACGGATTTGGAGGATCGGGAGGGGGAGTTATTGTAGTTTTTCGGAGAGGTCTGGGTGTGTGGAAAAACTAATTTTTCAGTGTTTTAATGTCTAATATTTCGCTTATATTAGGCATTTTTGTTTGTGTGTGGGAAGAGTTGGCGACGGGCTGTGTACAAGGGGTTGACAAAAGCGGTTTTTTGTGCTATTGTATGTGGTTCTGTCTGTGGGTTTTTGCCTACGGGGAGCGTTCGTTTCAATTTTCTTTTTTCTTTTGCGTCTACGGGACGCGGACAATGGAGGGTTCCATGAGCCAGAAATTGGGAAAGAATGACTTGCAGGTGGTTGGTGGTGTTCATGCTCAGGACGAGCGGACGGCGGCGAGAAAGGAACGGGAGAAGTTCCTGAGGTTCGTCCGGTCGTGGTTGAAGAAGGAGGGTGCCGATGTCTCGGCGAAGGAATTCCTCTCTGATTCGGAGCGGAATCGGAAGGCGATAGTCGCCTTTTTGAAGCACTGTGAAAGTCGGGTTCCTCACAATCGGAAGTTGGATGAGTTGGCGGCGAAGATGGTGGGGGAGGTTTCTGGCCAGACGGTCGAGACGCAGGAAGTCGTTCTTCCGGTTCCGGCCGTTCAGGAAGTTCTTCCTACTCCGGCTCCGGTGGCTGTCACCGAGGCGATCGTGGTGGAGACTTCGCCTGAGAAGGAGGTGTCTTCCCCTATCGTCACCAAGGAAAAGGCGGTGGGTGGTGCGCGAAGATCTGGTGGTGGTCTCGGGGTAATCCCTGACACCAAGGAACAGGTGATCGACGAGATCCGTTCTGCACTTCGAGACGGTTCCCCGGACGATCATGTCACCAGACGTGTTCGGTTGAAGTGCCCGACATGTTTCGCACCGGCCTTCCCTCCGAATTTCCACCGGCTCCCTTGGTACGTCATTCTGGCGATCAGGGGGTATATCAGCCGCCCTCTGAACCCCAAGGCCAACTCCTATCTCAAGGAGAACTATGAGATTGGGAAGGGTCCGGCACGGGATCTGCTCGAGGTAGTGGCTAAGAGGCTCGGGGAGATTGTCTGGGATGTGTTCGGGATTGATCCGGAACACTTCTGCCCTCCGCGACATGTGTTCTACGCGGTCTCCGAGATGGTGGCTGGTGGCGAACTTGGCGCGTTGCTGTATCTTCTCCCGAGCCAACTCCAGTCTCCCGAGAAGAGGATGGCGGCTGTGAAGGCGCTGTCTGACCCCAATTGGAAGGCGAAGGAGGCTTATCGGAGCGTGGAACTGCCCCAGCAGAGAGATGATAACGGGATTTTGTACGCGATCATCATGCGCTCGGCGGTTCCGTCGTCGCCCAAGCCCCCCGTTGTTCACGTTCAGGGTGCACCTAGACTTAAGACTCGATACCTGGACTGTGTCAAGGAATTACTTGGCAAGTCTGGGATCGAAGCCGGAGAGATTTCGAGGATTGCCTTGCGTTTGTTTGACAAACGGGGTAAGGCTTGCGGCCTGAACAGCGAGTCGTTGGCAGTCAGTCTTCTGCACAAGGTAGAAGACCATCTCTGGGAATATGCGGTGAACCGCAGTGACCAGGCGATTGATTTGGACAGGGTCCCGTTCCAGATCGCCATCGTTCTCGGGCGCGATGCGGAGACATTGGGGGCTGAGGTGGATGCTCTCCGGGCGAAGAGGGCGAAATGTCAGGAGGAAGTTCTCCTGCACAAGGCGTCCACCACCTTCGGTGTCTGCCATAAGGCACCCGCGAAGAGGGGAAAGCAGGAGGAGAAGAAAGACAATGGCAGTAAGAGGAGGTCTGCCAGAGGTTAGTAGTCCGGCTCGCTGACGCGAGTTCCGGATTTGGTAATATTAGGCGGTGGATCCGGTGAGTAATCACTGGGCCACCGCTGTTTTTTTATGCAAAATTGTGTTATGGACACCGGCTTGACAAGGTGGTGGTTTTTGGTATAGTATTGTCTGTTCGTTTGATGGTTCATTTCAACCTAATTTGGTGGAGGAATAATAATGGGTACAGAAGGTTGGTTAGAACAATTTTGGCCCGAAATTATGGTTTGGGTTAATTTGATCCTGATCGCGGTCGGGTCGATTATTTTGGTTTTTGTTGTATCTTTTGCTGAAGGTGCCGCTTGGTCGGTATCGTCGATCGAGGTAATGGCTTTCAAAAATTCGATCGGCACTGGCAACCAGCGAATGATGCGTAAAATTACACTAGCACAAAAACTGATCGCTGATCGGATGACGACAGTGAATTTCATCTTGTTAATGTTGGACACGGTTTTGTATATTGGGCCGTTATTGAGTGGATTCGTTCTCGCGCATGTGGAAATGAATTGGGCACACGGAGTTTTTCTTTGGATGTATCCGCTCGTGAGATTTTTTGCGGGGGAAATTATTTCCAAGAATCTCGGGTACAAACATCGTGTCTGGTTCATGGTATATTTCTCTTGTGTGTTAGTTTGGTTATTGCGTGTGTTCGTGCCGGTGACTCGGTTATTACGTTTATTGAATCGTTTTACTGGTGTCAAAGGTGTACCGATCAAGGAGGAACATGTGATAGCGACAGCGCGAGCGGCGGCGGAGACGAAGGCGATTGCCCCAGGTGAAGCTGATCTGATCGAGCGTGTGATCGCCGTTGGCAACAAAAAAGTCCGAGATCTAATGGTTCCATTGTCTGAGTGTATTCGTGTTCCAATGAAAGTGAAACTCGGTCAGCTGGTCGCCTCTATGGGTTCGGATAAAAAGGATTTGCCGGTTCTCGTAATCAATGAAAAAGAACAGGTGGTGGGGCATCTATCAGCCGATGATGCGGTAGATGTGATGTATAGGACACATGATGATGTACTGAATCTGTCAGTGGCAGGTGAGGGTACTGTCCATGTGGACGCAAATGCCTATATAACTACGATTTTCCCAACACTGAAAAAGGCGCCAGTCGGGATTGTTGAAGATGCTGGTAAAGTCGTGGGTGTGATCATCTTGAAAGATGTGATTACTGCCATGACTGGGGCCAGTGATTTCGAGTAGTTCGGGTTTGGTGGGGGTGGATTCGTTCCGCCCCTCTTTTTATATGGTGTGGAAAAGCAGATTTTAGGTATTGACTTTTTTAATTGTGCGGGGTATAATATTCACGAAATTTATGGCGCTATCGTCTAATGGTTAGGACACGAGCTTTTCAAGCTTGTAATCGGAGTTCGATTCTCCGTAGCGCTACTTAAAGAGAATCTATTTAAAAATGGATTCTTTTTTGTTTGTTTTAGCTAATATATCAATTTACTATTCGTTTTTTTGTTTCTGCTGTACGGGGGGTTGACAAAGTTAATTAATTATTGTAGGATGAGTAGTCACATTACCATGGTGGCAATGTGTACAATTTTGGGGGACTGCAATGGATAAGTTCGAGAAGTTGATCGGGTGCACGATCATCGAGCACCGCTCGGAAGGGCCGGTTGTCGGCAAGATCGAATACACCGGTACCAACGGCGACGGTTCGATCGGGATCGGGTGGCATCAGCACGATTGTGGTGGTCGGACAACGGTCTTTCGTCCGAGGAGCTGGAAACATCGCCAGGTCGCGAACGTCATCTTCCTGGAGCGTACCGCTCCGGACAACAACGATTGCGACATGCCGTGGCGTTCCGCCAACAGCTACACCGTGGTCGTCGATAAGTAAGAACACCGCCGCAATAGAGCTTCGCCCTGGGCTCATAAATCCACAGGGCAAAGTCAAAAACAGATCAAACATGGTCTGTTTTTGTTTTCTCTTGCGG
>ENA-UOWO01000949-UOWO01000949.1-activated-sludge-metagenome-genome-assembly--contig:-NODE-949-length-40161-cov-9.474343_pt1 | contig 40161 bp, 39 predicted proteins | sample MGYA00238148_ERZ761564 | MGnify/ENA primary metagenome ERZ761564 (study PRJEB28885, sample SAMN05720194) | activated sludge metagenome | isolation source: Anaerobic digester | place: USA... | reverse complement strand
TTCACTTGGTTAGAATGCCTGTCCCGAGTCCTCGGGAAGGTCGCGGGTTCGAGTCATCCCGAGCACTCGGGACAAGCTGTCCAGACCGCATAGCTCAACCTTTGGAGATTCATTTCTCTGAAAGTTTATTTTTACATTACTTCATATACATTATGCCACAATATTCCTTATCTTTAAGGCATTGCTAATTCATCTTCTTATGAAAACCGTAAAAATCACCTGTAGCATTTTATTATTGCTAGCCATTCTCAACCTTGAAAAAACCTCGGGGCAGTGGGCCTTTAATGGCACCCACATCTTCAATACAAACGGAGGTTATGTTGGTATCGGAACCAGCACGCCCGTAAAATTGCTGGACGTGCTCCGAAATGCAACTGAACCGACAATCCGGATATTTAATACGGGCGGAACAGGAGGCGCCACCTTTCAAATGACCGATTACATTTCGGGCGCCGACTGGAAATTCAAAGCGACGGCCTTTGGCGGTTTTAAGATTAGAGATAACGCACACGCCCTGGATGTTGTGACCATCGAACCCAACACAGCGGCGAATTCACTTTACATTGGTGCCGGAGGCAATGTTACTATAGGCACAGATATACAGACTTCCTATGTGAAATTTCAGTCCAATCAAAATATAATCCATGGGATCGCAGTTTCTGGTGTGTCTACATATACTTCCGGCTCGTGCATAGGTGTGCACGGCGAAACCAATACAATCTCTTATGCCGGTGCCGGGGGCTACTTCATAGCAAATAATAATGACGGAGATGCACCCGGAATATATGGCAGGGCAGATGGCAGCAGTACAAATACATACGGTGTGGCTAGTCATGCGTATTTTGGGGGCACAGGAGTCGGAGCATGGAGCTACACCGGAGATCTTTTCAGAGGTTTCGACGGCGATTTTCCCGGAGGCACCTTGCGGTTCTATGTGACCCATGCAGGGGCTGTTTTTGCCGATGGTGGCTATAACACCTTTAAAAAGGCCTTATTAGCTGGAGGTAAAGAAGAATATCGCAGTTTCAGAATGATCGAATCAACAGAGGGCTGGGTCGAAGATATCGGATCATTTGAAATGATTGGTGGCGAGGCTGTTGTTAAAATTGATCCCGTTTACGCCAGTTCAGTTAAACTGGAAAATGATTATAAAGTTTTCCTCACCCCTGTATCTGAAGATATTGTGAATCTGGTTATCACAAAAAAAGATCCTGAAAGTTTCAGGGTTAAAGGCGTCACAAACGACGGAAGGCCCGCCAACTGCAGCTTCGACTACCGGATCGTGGCAAAAGACAGGGTGAGAAATTCCGGCCGGATGGAACCAGTTGATATTCCGGACGCAATCAATATTCCCCGGATTGAATAATCTCATATTATAAAAAAAGAGGGTGCTCTCATCGAGGCACCCTCTTTTTTTTTATTATCAGCTTATTAATAAACCACGATCTTCCGTCTCATGGTCTGTCCGTCAGCCGTTGTTACATTCATGATGTAAACTCCTGAAGGCAGTTCAGATACGTCAATAGTGCTACCTGAGAATTTATTCAGTGTCAGAACCTGTTCGCCGCTGGTATTGAACAATTTCACACCGGCATCTTTCATACCATTGACATGCAGAACATTCGTTACAGGATTCGGGTAAACCTGAATGGAAGGAACGACTTTGTCTTCAACACCCGTAAATACTGTGTAATGAACCAGGTACCTTTTGGTATCGAAACGATTCTCAGCGTAAACATCCACCACTGCAGTCCCCGGAAGTTCAAAAGCCGGATTGACCACTGCCATAGCGCCGTCATCCATTAATACAGCTTCGAGGTAAGGCTCAAAGAGCGTCCCTTCAGGAAGAATGACATCGTATTCATAAATATCGGGATTGAATCCTTCCAGCGGAACTCCGTCGAGGTTGATCATCTCCAGGCGGGCATCGGCTGAGTATGCAGTGTTCATCTCACCGTATTCCGACTGCAGCATCTCCTTGGTCGACTGATTCTGGACGAGAACAGCGACCAGAAGGTCATCATACTCTTCCACATTGGTGCCGGCAAGGTTTACACTGTACTGGAGTTTGACCGGTGTTGCATACTGCAGGTTCACACTGGCTCCGTTGGCATCGGGGATCATGTCCATCATCACATGGTGAAACTCGGTCTCGCCGTTTGAACTGACATTACCAGTAGTAACCTTTTCGATCACAATATTATGCACCCTGACATTTCCGACATTGTCCCAGGGTAAAAGATTCGTTGTTATGTTGATTGTGGTGCCCGTAATGGTAAAACTGGATGCGATATCGATATAGGAAGTCAACGCAAGCCCCTGGTTATAAGAGGTCTGTACAGCAGAAACACTGGCATTGATACGGGCGCCGTTATAAAATAAATCGGGGACATATGAAACGCCGTAGTAATTTCTACGGGTGCCGCCTTCCGCTGTATAATAGGGGTCGCCGGCGCCGGGCCAGTTCATCTGGTATTTGACCAGCATGATATCGGGATGGCTTTCACACCAGGGGACAAAGCCGCTGTTGAATGAAGCACACGGGCCGCAGGTCGAGCTGGTGAATTCTTCAAAGGTAACTTTGCGCGGCAAAATATTGGCAATATAGGTAATGGATTTTGTCACCGTGTCGTTTCCGGGATTGTCATCGGTAATCCCATTGACATTGTTGATCCACATGTTGATGTTGTGTGTCCCGAAAGGCTGAACCCACATCTGGTCAAATGTAAAATCAAACGCATCAAACATTTCCAGGTTCAATCCGGTAAACGAAGTATCATATATCATCCCGTTATAGGCTTCAAATCCGACGCTGAAGTCGGTGATCGCAGTACTTCCGATATTCTGGAAAACACCTCCGACTTCTTGCGGAGAGGTGATGGTACCCGGTATGGTAATACCGGATATCTTGCCGTCGAGTTCCAATGGAACCATCAGCAGGATATTGTCGAAATACCAGTGATTCATGTTTTGTATAGTCCCGGTGACATAGAAGGATATCTGAAAATTGGGTTTATTCAGGTCACTGTTATTGATTGTCACCTGGATCTCTTCAGGGCCTGTATCGGAAGAGGGCACCATGGTCCAGACCGGATTCCAGGCTCCGCTTGATTTCGTAGCCACACCAATTGTGGGTGATGGGGAAGCGTATTTATCATAATTATGCTTGAAAATCAGGGTGACCGAATTTACTCCGGTCATATTCATAGCCGGCGACATCAGTCTGAGTGTTCCGTTATAGGCAAAACCGTCAATCCGGCATTCAGGGGCGACACCCCCGGCGCTATCGGATGGTGCATTGACAAATTGCTGCTGGAAAGCAAAAATAGTCCATCCCGGAGGGGGCATCGTGCCACTGCTGAAATCTTCCGACAGGTATGTCTGGCTGAAAACCGGAAATGCCAGTGAAATAGCAATGATCAGGCTGTAGAACTTTTTCATAGTGTTTTTTTTTTGATGAGGATGATTGCTGATAATTAATGTTGCAAATATAATATAATGTCGATTTGAATTTTGATTTTTTAAACGTAACAGGATGAAAAGATTAAATTTAAGGGTCTTGTAAAGGCTGCCCACACTTTTTACAATATTTGGCATCAGGATCGTTCTGCGCATTTTGACAATGGTTGCATGTCTTGTCTGATGATGAGTGCATCCGTGCCAGTTCAGCGGTAAAAATACCAGTCGGAACAGCGATCACACCGTATCCGATTATCATAATGACCGAAGCAATAGCCTTACCGAGGGGTGTCTGGGGCGAAATATCGCCATAACCGACCGTTGTTAGTGTTACGATAGCCCAATAAATGCTGTCGGGAATGTTGGTAAAACCATTTTCAGGCCCTTCCACCAGGTACATCACAGAACCCATGACCACCACAATAATGATGACAAACCACAGGAATACCACAATTTTGTGCCGGCTGTTTCTGATCGCTACCATCAGGTACCTGGATGCCCAGAGAAACCGACCCAGCTTAAAAACCCGGAAAATCCTGAGCAAACGGAGTGCCCTGATGGCAATGAGATACTGACCGCCGGTGAAGATCAGGCTGATATAGGTCGGCATTACAGCTAAAAAATCTATCAATCCGTAGAAGCTAAAAACATATTGCCATGGCTTTCTAAGAGACAGAATACGGAATATATATTCTATTGTGAATACGATGGTAAAAAACCATTCAAGGCCATATAGCCATCTTCCATACTGTTTGTGTATGTAACCGATACTATCCAGGAACACGACCAGGACGCTCGCTGAAATAAAGAATATCAGTATGATATCGAATAGCCTGCCCTCAAATGTATCTGTGCCGAATATGATCCGGTGCAGGTCATTTCGCCATTTCGGCCAGGGCTTTTCCGTCTGTCCCATCGCATTCAATAATAGTATTATCAAAAATAGCGAATAAACCCTTGTATCTTTTTATCGCATTCAATTTTTCACCCAACACTTTTATATCTTTGGCGTCAAATATGAATAAAATGAAAAATCTGTTAATATCGGTTATTCTGCTGGCCATGAGTGTGACGGCATTTTCTTCGGAATTATTTATTCTGAATACAGGATCTGTAGAGAGAACTAAAGCTGCATTTAATCAAAACACTTTTGTCATTCATTTTTATAATGATGACTTCATCATCGGATCAAGTGACGACGGTAGCCCGGCCGGTAGCCTTATTATCGACAATAATGCCTGGATGACCGATGATGTCCACTATTTCATTCTGTATTATCCTGCAGAAAACCGGGATCAATATACCGCTCTTGTTGCTGCATATGCAAAGATCCTTTATGATTCGGGTAATTTTTTGGCAGTCTCCACATCCGGAGAAAACACAAAGCAATTGATCCCTGCCATCCACGGGGGAATTGTCCGGATAGAGAACAAAGCGGCCCGTTTCCCGGACCAATCTTTTTCTTATCATCCCGGAAGCCTTCAGATGCGCGATTACATTGCGGATTTGATCGACCTGGTTGATATGGATACGCTGGAAGCTTTTGTCCAGCGATTGCAGGACTTTGGCACCCGCAATGCTTATAAGGCCGGGGGGATACAGGCACAGAACTGGATCCTGGCCAAATTACAGTCGTACGGCCTGGAAACGGAACTCCACGATTTCTGGATGCCCGGAGGAAATGCCAGCGATAATGTCATAGCCACTCTACCCGGCAACGTTTATCCCGATGAATACGTCATTATAGGAGCCCACTACGATTCTTACGCCGGTGGTTCGAATGAGCCAGGCGCAGACGACAATGCCACGGGTACTGCCGGTGTCCTGGAAGCTGCCAGGATCCTCAGCCAGTACCAGTTCGACCGGACGATCATTTTTGCAGCCTGGAGCGGCGAGGAATACGGTCTTTACGGAAGCGACGCCTGGGCAACAGAAGCCGCCAACGAAGAAATGAACATATTGGGTTACTTCAACATTGATATGGCCGGCTACCTCCAGGAAGGCGACGCCATCCATACCGATATCATCGCACCGGCCTCAGCCAATGAACTCCGCCAGTTCTACAAAGATATCTGTGCAATTTATCTGCCTGATTTTCAAACTTCCAACGGAATGCTTACCGGTGGCGACAGCGACCATACCTCCTTCAACAATAACGGTTACCCGGGCATATTTCCCTTTGAAGATTCCCAGAACTACAGCCCGTACATCCATACTTCCAACGATCTGATAGGGCCCAGTGTGAATAACTTCGAACAGCATATGACCTTCGTGAAAGCAGCAATAGCCAATGTTGTCTCACTGTCGGACCTCCTCCCCCGTCCTGAAGACCTGACCGCACTTTCCGGTGATCAGCAGGTGGAACTGGCCTGGGACCCTGTTGCCGAAGCGGCATCGTACAATATTTACCGGGATGGAGGCGAAGAACCGTATGCCACCACGGAGGAAACCTCGTTTACTGATACCGGAGTGGAAAATATGGTTTCCTACACATACTATGTTACGGCAGTATTCGAAGGATCAGGCGAAGAATCGGGCCCTTCCAACAGCGTTACGGTCATGCCCATGCCGCCCATTATTCTGCCATTTTTCGATGATTTCGAAACCGGGGGGCTATTCTGGAGCCGGGAAGGTACCTGGGGTTTGCAACAAGGCATTTATTATTCCTCCAGCAACTCCCTTACCGAAAGCCCGGATGAAAAATATGAGGCCAACCTTGAGATTTCCAGTACGCTTCGACCGATCGACCTGACGGGAGCCTTTTCGGCCGAATTGTCGTTCTGGACCAAGTATGAAATTGAATCCGGATGGGACTTCATGAACCTGGAAATTTCCGTTGCCGGCCTCGATTGGGAGCCATTGGCAAACTATTCAGGATTGATGGAAGACTGGACACAACTCACCTATTCGCTCGACGATTACATCGGGCAATCGGATGTCATTGTCCGGTTCCGGTTTAATAGCGACGGTTTCGTGCAAGAGCAGGGAATGTATATCGATGACCTTGAGATCAGCATTAACGGGATCGGGATCCATGAGAAAACCAGTGATCAGCCTATTGATTTCCGGATTAATCCGAATCCTGCTACAGACTTGCTCCGCATCGACTACACCCTTGAGTCGGCAGGCAGTGTGGAAATCCTGATCGCCGATCTGAAAGGAACAACAGTATCGGTTTTAGATAACAGCTACAGGGAGAAGGGAGACCATTTCATCCACACCTCGCTGGAGCCTCTTCCCGCCGGCAGCTACATGGTCATCCTGCGCCACTCCGGAAAACAATCGTCCAGAAAACTGATAATAACTGAATAAACAGCAATTAGCAACTATTATTCACTATTCACTGCTTCTCCATTCCATCACGAAAGCGCCGTCTTTCCTGACAGAATGAAAAGGAATTCCGGCATCGTTGAGCCATTTGACTATCCTCTCCTCCCGGGAATAGGACAGATCAGGAGCCAGGATGGCCCTTTCGAACTTCACGCAGTTTAAAACAGCCGGATCATTGAATCCGGATTGACCGGATAGGATCGCCAGATCACATTGCACCCTTTGTCCAGCATTTCCTTGCAGCCATTCGTCATGGATAAAAACAATCTTCTTTCCCATGTAATTCAGAAAAGGACGAGAATACCAGTACTCCTGACGACCTATCTGCCCTTTCTCGCTGATCTGCAGTGTATCTGTCAGACTTATTCTGTTTTTTATCCTGTTGGCCTCAACCAGCATTTGTAAACGGGTCGAATCCTTTTGCATTCTTCCATCCGTGACAAACAAATTCCGCCTGTTTTTCATCATATCAATGGCGAGAGAGCCTTTGTGCTGATACACATACAGTGCACATCGTTCAATCCGGTTGTATTGGTTGACTGCAAACAAGACCGAAACAGCGGCGATTGCCGACATCAAAGGCAATAACCACTTTTTTTTCCGGGTTGAAATCATGATAAACAGGAATAGGATTGCAGCATAAGAAAAAATAGTAGTGGCTGCATCCGGCAGAAACGGCCGGAGGACGGCGCCGGGCCAGCTTTGGATCCATTCCACTGAACCCAGCATGAGGTCAAGGCACCATTTCAACGGCCATGCTAACCATTCGGGGTAAAGTCCGGCTGCTCCGGCAAACAAAAGCATCACGGTAAAATAGGTAATAAAAGAGGCCAGGGGAACAACAATCAGGTTAGTGATCAGGAAATAAACGGGGAACATATTAAAGTAATATACGGATAGCGGACCCGTAGCCAGCTGGGCAGCCAACGAAACGGCAATGACCGACCATATCCAGGCAACGGCTTTATTGCCGGTAACCACCATGTTATTGAAAGGCCGGTAAAATGCAAAAATGCCGAGCACAGCCAGGTAAGATAACTGGAATCCAATCTGGGTTAGTTCAAAGGGATTGATGAAGAGCTGAAGGAAAGCGGCAGTAGCCACCGAATTGAAATTATCCGAATCCCTGCGGAATAAATTCGCCATAGCTACAATACTGAACATCAGTGCAGCCCTGACAACGGAGGAGGGAAGTCCGGTCACTACTGCATAGGCCCATATCCCGGCAATAATTAAAATATACTGCAGTTTGCGGCCATGTTTTCCACGCTTCAGGAAAAAGAGCAATTTGTCGAGCAAGACATACATAATCCCGACATGAAGCCCTGAAACACTTAACACATGAATAGCGCCGGCATAACTGAATTCCCTGACCGTTTCAGGTTCTAGATAGGCCCTTTCCCCAATCATCAAAGCGGTAACAAGCGCAAATTGCTCACCCTCCACCCGGTATTTTCTCAGAACATCCAGAAATCTGGCCCTGCACATCTCCGCATACATTCTAACAGGATTAGAGCGACTGGTATTCAGCTTGCCCCATTGATGCGGCTTGAGAAAGATCTGATGGGTATATCCCTGGTTATACATATGTTTTTTAAAATCAAAAACGTTTGGATTGCCCGGTGGAGAAATCGGCTGAACAACTGCTCTGGTGATTATTACGTCGCCGTACTTAATGTCGGCACAGCTGCTGTCGGTGAAATAGACCAGCATTTTCAAACCTGATCTTTCCCAGGCCGTTGTATCGGTCAACATTGCCACCACCTTAACTTTAAGGGCATACGACCGGGTCTTTTTTTCAGGTGTATGCCCGGCTCTCAGCAATAAAATACTGGTATCCGGCCTGGGTCCAAAGTTGTTGCTGCCTGCAACATGCTGTGGATCATGCAGGCATGTGACAATATTTCCGAAGGCAGCCAAGCAACAGGCCGTCGTAACACCTGCTGTCCATCGCCAGCGAAAATTCGCCCTGAAAAAAAGATAATGAATACACAAGCCAGCCAGAAAGAGGCACGCGAGGGTTAATAAAGTAAAAACAGAAAAGATTTCACCGGTCAGGAAGAACAGGGCAACGCCTGCCATGAACGGGAAGGCAATCCTGATCGGAGTGTACCGGCTGAACCTGTTCAATGGCAATGATTCCGTTATTTGACACAGCGCCCCTCATCATCCTGCTCACAGCAAAAACAGGAATCCCAAACCATATGCCTGTGTGGAGGTCCTGAATCGGTAAACAAAAATACCTGCCGGCAATGGCCCTTTGATCACATACGGGCTTTTCACAGTCCCCCTGGAAGAATATATGATCCTTCCGTCCCAGTTGATCAGCTCCATGATGAGCGGATCATCAGAATTAGCAGTCCAGCTCAATTGCAGGGGTTTATTCCGGTCGATGGAGAACGGGCTCGCCGGCTCCAGCAGTTTAAAATCGACATTGCGCTGATCAAATCTCATCAGCTCTGCATCGAGGGCTACATATTCCTTAAAAAATTCCGCTTCGACAGAGGCGACATATTTCTTTTGTTCTTTCAGAGTGAGGACGAAAAATGAGGTAATGACGGTTATTCCGGCAATCAGGATAAAAAGTGCCGCCACCAAAAGCCAGTTGGTTTTATCGTTCATAAACCGGTCCTTCTTCCTGTTATGCCTGAATTCATCCCGTATTTCATTCAGTTTGGTCCGGAATTCCAGTGTTTCCTTGTCCTTCAATGCTTCATAAATACTCAGGTATTCCCTGTAAGCATCCGCCATTTCATGGTCGTTCTGCAATTGGCTTTGAAACATTTCCTTTTCAGGCTCATCCATTTCGCCATTGTAGTATCTTTCGAACAATTTTAAATATTTTGTTTTCATTTTGTCAGATTTTTATATTCAGGATCGTTCAATACCCTGTTAATTAATGATTTCATGCATTCATATTTGCGTTTCACAGCATATTGTTTGCCTTTATACCCCAGAATAGTGGCAATTTCTTCATAGGGTTTGCCTTCGACAACCATCAGCAGCAGCTTCCTGCATAATTCGGTCAATTCAAGGAATTTTCTCTGAAAAATGACTTTCTTATAGTGGAAATCGTCATAGATCTCTTTTTCTTCCAGCAAAAGAAACTCATCCATATCGCTCAGTTCATACTGCAACCGGTTCCGGTCTGCCAGTTGTAGCCAGATATGCCTGACCACTGAATAAAGATAGGTCTTAAAAGCGCAACCCAGGGCCAGGTTTCTCTTTCTGGCCCGCTCAAAGACGACGATCATTGCCTCCTGGAATATGTCTTCCGCATCCTGCTCCGTTCCGTTATTCCTGACAATAAAATACCTCACCATCGGAAAGTATTGCTTGTAGACATATCGCAGGACATCTTTATCCTTACGCCGGATTCCTTCTATAATCCCATATTTGGTATAGTGTACCATTCTATACTGTTTATCCGGTTTTTCACAAAAAAATACCCGGTCGTTTTAAAATATTTTTAAATTATTTTTTAATATATTGCTTTACAATACATTACAAAGGCGGCATAAAGGTAGTTTTTGTCCTTTTTTCAGGAAAAAACTTATAATTCAGAGGTTCATCAGGCTGGCTTCATGGTCGAGGTATTCCTGCAGCGAACGGTTTTTGAAATTATTAAGCCTTTTTGTCATCGCCAGCGTGGATCGGCAATGTTGCAGATACGGCTGGACAAAACGGATGCAATTGGAATAAAATTCTTCGGAAGGAAGAATCTGATTAACGATACCCATACGAAAAGCCTCTTCAGCGCAAACCCTTTCGGAAAGCTGAATTTCAAGCGCTTTTGAATGGCCGAGATAATGTGTCAGGAAAAAGGGGATGGCGCCGCTGGGATGCAATCCATACCGGGTATGGGCCAGGGCAAAACATCCTTTTGGACTGGCCAGGCGCAAATCGGCCACCAGGGCTACTCCCATGAATGGAGTCACAATGGTGCTGCTCACGCCGACTACGACCAGTTTCTGGTAACCGGCCAGGTACCGGATCAGCTTATTCAGATTGATAATCTGCCGGAACCGGGTATTTTTCTGGAGGAAGGCCGGTACGTCGCTATTTTCGGAATTTTGGTCACTCTTCAAAATGCTCCGGATAAATTCATCATACACTTTCTCTCCGAGGCAGTCGGGCTCATTGAGTAGCATCAACGCTTTTACTTTTGGATTATGCTCGGCATCCCGGATAAATTCCATCAGTTCATCGCTGTCGGGCACGCTGGTGATCAGGTCAAAGGCGCGGGTTTTTAGCAGAACGACAGCCATATTAGCCTCAATGGCTGCGTCATAATATTGATTATCAACAATCTTTTCCATACAATCCGGCATTTTTGGTCGGGGTTAAATTCAACGACAATTTACAAAATTCGGATAAATAATCATCAACAAAAAAAGGGGAAACCGGTAAAATTTTATGGAAAGGATAAGGTCGAAATAAAAAAAGCCGGCATGAAACCGGCCCTGGTAGCCCGTAGGGGATTCGAACCCCTGATTTCCAGGATGAAAACCTGGCGTCCTAACCACCTAGACGAACGGGCCAAAATTTGAGGGTGCAAAAATAGCAAGATTTTTTTATCCTGCAAAACACTTTGAAAAAAATCTTTACTTTTCTTAATCGCGGTCGGCCTGAAACTTGAAACCCAATCGTTTACCGGTTTTAAGCGTCTGGCTGCCGGCGATCGATTTCATCTCCGAAAGGGAAATTTCTTTCACGGAATCGAACGGAGGCGTCAGCAAATCGAAATTAATGGTGTATAAAACGGCCGATTCGACGACCTTCCGGACAGCGGTCTCATCCAGCTTCTCCTGGCCGAAATTATTGTACAGAAGCCCGACTTCCCGCTTGCCCTCAATGAAATAGCTCTTATCCTTATTGATAAAAATCCTCCCGATAAGATAGCCGATATCATTGGCCCGGTCGTATTTAAATGAATCGGCCAGGAAATTGTAAATATTGATAATGCCACAGTACGACCTTGCTTTGTCTTCCCGGATGTAAGAGGTCGACATCACATCATGATACCTCGAAAATTCGAAAACATTGGTATGCATGTTGAAGATCAGGACATCACCGGCAAATTGCAGGTGGATCTCGAATTCCCCCATATCTTTGACAACGAACGGGATAGCCTCAGGATCTTTTGCAAATTCCCGCCGGTAATCCTCCAGCATCTCCCCGATAGTCTTCTTGATCAGGTTAAGCGATTCGAGCGTATTATGGTAAACACTCTTTTTGAGCTTGCCTTTGTTGTTGACAATCTGGTAAAGTCCGGCATTCTGTAATGGCGACATGGCACATAAGATTTTGATTATTCAAAGGTAACTCCCAGTTCGAATACTTTGGAATTTATTTTATCGATGCTCTGTGTGAAAAAGGTTTTATCATCCTTTAAAACATCCAGTAACCCGTACGACATCTTTAACTCCACTCCCATCTTGAACCAGGGATTGTAAAAATCAAAACCTACACCGACGATAGCATAGATATCATGCTTGTTCAGCTTGACCACCACCTGTCCGTTGGAATCCTTTTTCTTGGCATTGGAAGCAATGTCGAGCGTGTATTTCCCCCCGGCCAGGAGGTAGGCGAGATAGTTATTATGCCTTTTGGATTTGTATTTGATGGTAAAAGGAAAATCGATGAAAACCGATCCGATATTCTTCTTTATATCCACCAGCTTTTCCTCGCCGTTCGCCCAGGCTCTCACACTGTAATTAAGGTAACGTTCGCCGAAAACAAGTGCAGGGACAAAACGGACATTAAAATAGCGTCCGAGTCTTTTATCCCCGACGATGCCGATGTTGAATCCAAAAGTGGGTGTACCGTTCACTCCAAGGACGGTAGCCGAATCGGCTATCAACTCTCCCGTTTGACTGAGCGATTCATAATAGAACCGGGTATTCAGGTCATCGGAAGGCTTAACATCGAACAACATCTGGTTCATACCGATAGTAAAACCAAAATGGTAATCGGCATGGTCGTATTTAGGCAGATTGGTCACCTGGCCCTGACCCCGGGAAATAACAGCATCTGTGAGAAGAACGATCAGTATTATGAAGCAAACAACCTTTCTCAACTCTATCCGGATTAAATTTAAAAAGTAACGACTGGAAACCTGCTTTATTTTGAGGGTGCAAACTTAATGAAAACTTTGAAGACGGAAAGCATACCGTTCAACGGAAAAGGTTCAGAGGAGAAGCCGGGCCTCGGAAAGGAGGCGTGCACGGTTAACCGGGTGAACGCCAACCTCTTCACAGACCAGCCCTCCTGCCAGGTTCGCCAGTCCGGCCAGCAGCCCGGGTTCCAGGCCTGCTGCCAGCGCCAGGGCCGCCACGCTGATTACCGTATCGCCGGCGCCGGAGACATCGGAGATCTTCCTGACATAGGCCGGCATGATCATTTGTTCAAAGGGCTCGTCCCCGTTTTTCCGGCTGATAAAGACTCCCCTCTCCGACAGGGTGACCAGGACGGTTTTTATTCCCTGCCTGTTGTGCAGCCATTCTGATGCCTGTTTGAGTTGATCCGCCTCTGCTGCAGCCATTTCCAGGCCCAGACCGTCTCTGAGCTCTTTCAGGTTAGGCTTGAACAGGTCCGCATTCCTGTAAAGCAAAAAATTCTTCTTCTTGGGATCCACAGCCACCGGAACATTCCGGCTCGCGGCCAGCGACAGGGTCTCATGAATTACTTTTGGCGTTAATACCCCTTTGTTGTAATCCTGAAGGATAATGGCATTAACATTGCCTTTTAAGATTGCTTCTGAAAGGGTATTTAGCAGTCGTTCCTCATTCTCCGGGGTCAGGTCGTCCGTCACCTCTTCATCCACCCTGAGCATCTGAAAATTATTTCCGAGGATGCGTGACTTGGAGGTGGTGATCCTGGTGTTGCAGGATATAATTCCGGATCCCGAGATACCCTCATCCTCAATCATTTTCCGGAACAGCGAACCCTTTTCATCGACCCCAATAACCGAATACAATAGCGGCTCCGCTCCCAGGGCTTTAATATTCAATGCAACATTGGCGGCGCCTCCAAGCCGGTCGTAGCGCTTTTCTACTGTAACGACCGGCACAGGCGCTTCGGGAGAGATCCGGTCAACACGGCCGAGAATGTAAGAGTCGATCATGACATCACCGATGACGATCACTTTCATTTTCTGAAAGTCGCTGAATATCGCATGGAAATCATGAACTGCCATAATACCTTTTACGGCTGAACTCTATTTAAGTTCCGATAAGGCTTTCTTCATTCTTTCAACTGCTTCGGTAAGCAGTTCCATCGAAGTGGCATAGGAAATCCTGATGCAGTCCGGGTTACCGAATGCGTCACCGGGCACCAGGGCTACATGGCCCACTTCAAGGAGGTAATTGGCCAGGTCACAGGCATTGCTGATGGTCCGCTCGCCATATTTCTTTCCAAAATAGAAGGTAACATCGGGGAAAAAATAGAAGGCGCCTTTCGGCACATTCGTCACCAGGCCCGGAATCGTTTTAAGCAAGTCCAGCATTTTATTCCTTCGCTGCCGGAAAGTAAAGACCATATCGCGGATATCGGGCGATTTGCCGGGTTCGGTCAGCATCGCTTCGATAGCGGCATATTGTGAAATGGAACTGGTGGCCGAGGTCATCTGGCCCTGGAGCTTGTCACAGGCTTTCGCAATCCACAAAGGAGCGGCCAGGTATCCCAGGCGCCATCCGGTCATCGCAAACCCTTTGGAAACCCCATTCACCACCACGACCTGGTTGCGGATAAAATCAAACTGGGCTATGCTCTCGTGCTTGCAGTCGAAATTGATAAGCTCGTAAATCTCATCGGAGATGATCACTACCTGCGGATGGCGTGCGACAACCCTTGCCAGCGCTTCCAGCTCCTCCCTGGAATATACGCTTCCGGAAGGATTACAGGGGCTGCTGTACAGGACCACCTTGGTTTTAGGTGTAATGGCGGCTTCCAGCTGTTCAGGCGTGATCTTAAAATCGGTCTCTACCGTAGCGGGGACAAAAACGGCCACTCCCCGTGCCAGTTTCACCATTTCTTTGTAAGAGACCCAGTAAGGGGCAGGAAGGACTACCTCTTCCCCGGCATTGACCAGACTGATGATGACATTGGCAATGGAATGCTTTGCACCCGTCGATACAACGATCTGTTCGGGGGTAAAGTCAAGGTTATTATCTCTTTTCAGTTTATGGCAGATGGCTTTTCTCAATTCGATATAGCCGGGTACCGGCGGATAATGTGTTTTATTATCGTGAATTGCTTTAATGGCCGCCTGTTTGATAGGCTCCGGGGTATTGAAATCAGGTTCGCCGATACTCAGGTTGATCACATCAATGCCCTCGGCTGCCAGTTCCCGGCTTCGGCGCGTCATGGCCAGGGTTTCCGACTCAGATAAATTCAGTATACGTTGTGCAACAAGTTCCATAGATCATTTCATTGTTAAAAGATTCACAAAAATAGAAAATTATCCTTAACAACGTATTATCGACGGAAAGGGAAAAGGGAATAGTAATTTGGAAATTTGGAAATTTGGAAATTTAGAAATTTGGAAATTTGGAACTCTTGAACTCTGGAACCTGGAACCTCGAACCTCGAACCTGGAACCTGGAACTCAGAAACAACAGATTACTATCTTTGCAAATATTTTTTAGATATGGCGCTGACAATTTTATCATGGATCCTGAAGTTCGTTTTGCCATCGGTGGTTGTCTTCCTGGCGGTTAGAATGGCGGTAAAAGCTTACATGGAAAATGAGGAAAGGAAGAGGATGGCTAAGGCCGGTCCTGACAATTCGGCTATTGTTTTACCCATTCGGCTTCAGGCTTATGAAAGATTTATTCTTCTTCTGGAGCGGATGGCTCCGGCGCAGGCGATCAACAGGGCATTGGAACCAGGTATGACAAGCTTCGGGCTTCAGCTGGTTTTGGTGAGAAACATCCGGGAGGAGTTTGAGCATAATGCAGCCCAGCAGCTTTATATTTCGCAGGATAGCTGGGTTATGGTAAAGTCGGCCAAAGAAGCGGTCATTCATCTGATCAATTCTTCCGCCTCACAAACAGAAGCCAGCTCACCCAGTAGTGAACTGGCCCGAATCATTTTGGAAAGGTGGTCTGAAATGGAACACAACCCGGTTCAGAAAGCAATAGACCAACTTAAATCAGAAGTAACCGGGCTACTCTAGCCAAAAACGTTCCCTTTTCCCTTTTCCCTAATTCCCGTACCCCTCGAGCTTGTCCATCAGCTTCTTTCTGCCAAAGAATATCCTGCTTTTCACTGTGCCGATCGATATATCGAGTTCTTCGGCAATCTCCTTGTATTTAAAACCCTGCGTGTGCATTTCGAACGGAATCCTTTGCTCGTCTTCGAGCTGGCTGACGGCTTTTCTTACCTCTTTCTCGCGAAGTTCGGAATCGGGTGTTACAGGATGCACATCAATGTGCTGATGTATATAGTGCAGGTTATCCGTGTTATCGATAAAAGTCCGCGCTTTTTTCGTCCGCCTGTAGTTGTTGATGAACACATTTTTCATAATAGTGAACAACCAGGCTTTAAAATTGGTATGATGTACGTATTTTTCACGAAACAATAAGGCTTTGTAATTCGTTTCCTGAACCAGGTCGTTAGCATCTTCCTCATTGTTGGTCAGCTTTTTAGCAAAGTACTGAAGATAACTCTGCATGCTGAGAAGCTTATAATTGAATTCTATTACTGTCATGGCTCGTATATTTGTTTAATTATTATGCGACAAAGTTAAACATAAATACAATCACTTGTCAAGTTTTTTAACATTTTTTTAAGAATTATTCTAAATAAGAATATTGTTAGCATTGTTATTCAATGCTTTAAAGTATTTAAAGTAATCAGAATTTAAATAGAATTGTTAAACGATGTTAAAATATCAGTCGATAAGGTTTAACAGAAACGGTTATAAACCGGGGAGGATTTCGGAAGAAAACTGCTGAGCCGAATTTACCCGGACTACATTGTGAGGGAATGCCGGCGGCATAGCCTGAGCCTGAAAACCGGTAATAAAGATTTTTGAACCGGGAAAGCGGCCGGCAACCCTGTTGATATATGATTCCAGTTTTTCAGGTTCAATTGCATTGGCAAATGCAGTCAGAAAATAATCGGGCTTCAGATAATCAGCCACTGAATAAACATCCTCCTCCGGCACATTCGAGCCCAGGTAGATTACTTTAAAACCCCGGCTTTTAAGGATATAGTCGTAAACCAGAAGACCTAACTCATGCAGATCCCATTCGGGAAGGAACAGTAAAAATTTCCTGACTTCGGCTCCGGCAGGCACGGGAATACTGTCGATGGCGACATAAATTTTCTGCTTAACGAGGTTAGTAATGAAGTGCTCGTGCGCTGGATTGATGCTCCCGGCCTGCCACAGCACGCCAATTCTTTCAAAGAAAGGGTAAAGCACCTTGAACACTGTATTTTCAAATCCGTCTTTAATGATAGACTGATTCAGCAGTTTCTCGAACCTGGATTCATCCAGTTCGATCATGGCGATGACCAGGTTCTCAATCTGGCTGTCGTACCCATTGGCAACCATCGAAACTTCCAGTACCTTTTTGGAAATCTCGCTGCAATCGAGACCGGCAAGTTTGGAGATCTTATAGCCATGATTCAGCAGGATAGCGACATTCATCAGCTTTTTCACATCATGGTCACAATAATAGCGGATATTGGAGTCGGTCCTCTTTGGCTCCACGATGCCATACCGCTTTTCCCAGATACGGATGGTATGTGCTTTTACGCCGCTTATTCTCTCAAGATCTTTAATGCTATAGTTCGCCATGGAATGATGAATACGTCGGGATAAACAATACGAATATGATTTTGTTCACTTTTAATGCAAAGCAAATTACGCACAATTTCTGAAATCAAACCATCCGGTCAAATATATCGGTTAATTTTGCACGAATGAAAAGGTTGGACAAAGAGATTCAGGATATTGTCGTTATCGGATCGGGAAATGTTGCCTATCATTTAATATGCGCTTTTACCGGCATTGGCATTTCCGTCTCCCAAATCTATTCCCGAAACGAAAAAACTGCCGCTCTTCTGTCCGGCAAATTTGGTATACCTTATATAGTTGACCCCAACCTTCTCAACCGAAATGCCGGCTTGTACATACTGGCGGTCCAGGACAGCAACATCCGGGAAGCGGCGTTAAGCCTCAACCTGGAGGATCATCTGTTAGTTCACACATCGGGTTTCTCCCCGCTCGGCATCCTGGAAGGCACAGCGGCTTTTACCGGCGTGATCTGGCCGGTTCAGACCCTCACTTCCGGAAAAGATACCGATTACCGTTCCATCCCGATTTTTACAGAGGGTTCCTGCAATGAAACCAGGATCATGCTGAATAACCTGGCCGGCAGGATCAGCCATAAAGTTGTTTTAACCGACACTCCGACGCGGCAAAGGGTTCACTTGGCCGCGGTCATTTCATCCAACCTGGTCAATCATCTGTATTCAGTTTCAGCATCCATTCTCGAATCGGTTAACCTTCCGTTCGATATCCTGCGTCCGTTGATTCATGAAACTGCAATAAAGGCCACCGCTGCCTTGCCCTCCGATGCACAGACAGGTCCGGCGGCCCGGCACGATATGGAGGTGATCCGGCAACATCTCGAAATGCTGCGGGATAATCCCCTTCAGCGGGATATATATCAATTGATAACCAACAGTATTTTAAACTCAGGCCCTGATAAGCATGAAAAACTATAAAGAACTGCTCCGGCATATTAAAGCTTTTGTATTCGATTATGATGGAACCCTGACCGACGGCACGGTCATCCTTCTCGACGAAGGGGAACCGCTGCGAACGGCCAATGTAAGGGATGGATATGCCATTCAGCTGGCGGTAAAAAAGGGTTACCAGGTAGTAATTATCTCCGGCGGAAGATCAAAATCGATGTCAAACCGGTTCCGGATGTTAAGGGTGCAGCATGTTTTTCTGGGAATCGAGCATAAACTGGAGACACTCAGGAAATTTTTGGAGGAGAACGGCCTGGAACCGGAAAACGTCCTCTACCTGGGCGACGATATTCCCGACTACCATGCGATGAAATATTGCGGTGTGGCAGCATGCCCGGCCGATGCAGCCGAAGAGATCAAATCCATTTCGCATTACATTTCTCATTACAAAGGCGGCGAAGGTTGTGCCCGCGATGTGATCGAACAGGTTCTTAAAGTGCAGGGACAGTGGATGAACGACGATGCTTTTGCCTGGTAGAAATGAATCTTAAAGCCGTCATATCCCTTGTCCGGCCAATAAACCTGGCCATCATGGCCGGCATGCTGCTGCTGGTCAGATATGCCATATTCGAGCCGGTATTCGCCATGAACCACCTCTCCGGGCTCATGCCTTTCTGGCAATTCCTCCTGCTTATCCTGGCAACGGTTCTCATCGGGGCCGGCGGTTATGTGATCAACGATGTTCTCGACATTGAGATCGACCGGATCAACAAACCCGACAGGCAGATCATCGGAAAAAAGATCAGTGTGGAGACCGGGAACAAGCTCCACTTCAACCTGACAGCCTCCGGGATCGTTCTTGGAATTGCATTCAGCTATTTGTCCGGGAATATTTTTCTTGCCATCCTCTTTGTCATTATTCCCACAGCCCTTTTTTATTACAGTTTCAAATACAAATACCTGCCGATTGCCGGCAACCTGGTTGTTGCTCTTCTGGCAGCATTAACCGTGATAATATACTGGCTGTTTGAGTTCTATCATCTGAAAAAAACACCGGAGGTTTTCATTGAAGCCGCTTCATCTTTTGCAATCCTGAACCGTTTCATCCTGGCATTTGCCTCTTTTGCCTTTCTGACCACCCTGACGCGGGAAATCATCAAAGACGCCGAGGATATGACGGGCGACAGCCGGTTTGGCTGCAATACGCTGGCTATTGTTTTAGGGCAGAAAAAGGTGAAGTATCTGATCATTGCTTTGGAGGTGGTGCTGATATTACTTCTGGCATGGTTTCAGCTAAATCTTCACAGATCGGGATTGGTGTTGATGTCCTGGTCGCTTCTGATCACACAGGTCCTGATCGTGGTTACCCTTTTCCGGACCATAAAGACCGGCTCGAATTCGGCCTTCAGGCAATTGAGCCTTTTCTTTAAGATCATCATGGTAACCGGAATGCTCTCCTTATTAACAGTCTATTTCAGAAATATTTAGTTTATGTTCGACAATCTGAAAGGCCGTCATATCATCCTGGCGTCAAAATCTCCCCGGAGAAGGTATTTGTTAAGTCAGCTCGGCCTGGAATTCTCGGAAATGGCTGCCGATATCGACGAATCATTCCCGGATTCACTGACACCTGACGAAGCGGCCCTTTACCTGGCGGAAAAGAAAGCAGACCATTTTGCGGATATGATCTCTCAACCGGCAAACATTATCATCACGGCCGATACCCTGGTGCTGCTCGACGGTAATATCCTCGGAAAACCGGAAGGAAAGGCAGGTGCAAAAGCAATGCTGAAGGCGCTGTCGGGCAGGATGCACCAGGTGGTAACCGGCATTTGCATACGCGACAGCAAAAAGAACCGCTCTTTTACCTGCTGGACCGATGTCTATTTCAAAGAACTTTCGGATGAAGAGATCACCTATTACCTGGAAGCATATCAGCCTTATGATAAAGCCGGTTCATACGGTATCCAGGAATGGATTGGTTACATCGGCATATCCGGGATCAACGGATCATATTTTAATGTGATGGGATTGCCCGTGCATCAACTTTACGACGAACTTCGCCGGTTTTGATCCGGTTAAATAATATTATCTTTGCCGCGTGAACTCAAAACCCCCTACCATACTTATCACTAATGATGACGGTATATTCGCACCAGGTCTGCGAACACTGATCAAAGTCATGCGGACCATGGGAAATGTTACGGTCGTCGCGCCCGACAGGCCGATGTCAGGCTCGGGGCATGCCATAACGGTCAGAAGCCCACTTCGGCTGCATCTCATCGCCCGCGAAGAGGGTTATGCCGAATACAGTTGCAACGGTACTCCGGTCGATTGTGTTAAGCTGGGCGAACAAGTCGTATTGAAAGCCAAACCCGACTTGCTCGTTTCGGGGATCAATCATGGTTCAAACGCTGCGATCAACATTATTTACTCCGGAACCATGGCCGCTGTGCTGGAGAGCGCGATCGGCGGGGTCCCCTCGGTCGGTTTTTCGATGCTGGATTACAGCCACAATGCTGACTTTTCTGCATGTGAACCCTTTGTCAGGCTCATTGCCGGCAGAGTCATCGAACATAGCCTTCCTGATGGTATTTGCCTGAATGTCAACATACCGGCGTTGAACGGCTCCGAAATAAAAGGGGTGAGAATCTGCCGGCAGGGACGGGCAAGATGGGTAGAGGAGTTCGATACCCGGACCGATCCCCACAAACGGGAATATCACTGGCTGACGGGTTATTTCGAGAAGCTGGAGGAAAATGATGATACCGACCAGTGGGCCCTGGAAAATCATTACGTTTCGGTGGTGCCGGTACATTTCGACCTCACCGCTCATTATGCCCTGAATACGTTGCAAAACTGGAACCTGGATGCTGAAAAGGGATAATATAGCTTTCGGGGCTCTGATCGGCCTGTTGCTCCCTGTCTTTCTGTACGGGATATTGTGGCTGATTGGTTCGCAGGTCAATACCGGTTCCTGGTGGGCTTTGCCATTTGAAACCGACCGGATGATGATGCTGTCGCTGGCTGTCAATATCATCCCGATCCGGATCTATTTTGTCAGCCTGAAATATGACCGTACAGGCCGGGGCATCCTCCTTTCCACATTTCTTTTAATGGTCGGCGGTTTTCTCTTTATCCGGTTCTTTTAGATGAAATACTATATCATTGCCGGCGAAGCTTCGGGAGACCTTCATGGCTCCCGCCTGATCAGCGAAATAAGGAACAATGATCCTGGCGCAGTTTTCAGGGTATGGGGCGGCGATATGATGGAGCAGGCAGGCGGCCACCTGGTCAAACACTATCGCGACCTGGCTTTTATGGGGTTTCTGGAGGTGGCTGTCAACCTGAAGACCATTCTGAAAAACCTGAACTATTGCAAAAAAGATATCAACGATTTCAGACCGGATCTTCTGATACTGGTCGATTATCCGGGTTTCAACCTGCGCATGGCAAAATACGCCAGCCGGAAAGGATTTAAAGTTGTGTACTATATTTCACCGCAGGTTTGGGCCTGGAAAAAATCGAGGGTCTATAGTATCAGGAAATATGTGGATAAAATGCTGGTCATTCTTCCTTTTGAGAAAGCTTTCTATTCAAAATATCAATTTGATGTGGATTTTGTCGGGCATCCCTTGATGGATATTCTGAATGAAGCAAAGGATTCGGGTTCCAGGGAAACCTTCCTGAAAAAAAATGAATTGCATGATATGCCTGTGATTGCACTGTTGCCGGGATCAAGGAAGCAGGAAATAAAAAGGATATTGCCGGTGATGATCCGGGCGGCTGAAAGATATCCCGGTTACCAGTGTGTTGTTGCCGGTGCTCCTTCCCTTGATCGGGAATATTACCGGTCGGTGACAGGAGATAAGGATGTCCGGATACTCTTCGGACAGACTCATGATCTGCTCCGTCATTCGCATGCAGCCCTGGTGGCATCTGGCACCGCCACGCTTGAGGCAGCTTTGACAGGGACACCCCAGGTTGTTTGTTACCGGGGTAGCGCCATTTCTTATGCGATAGCCCGCCGCCTGGTGGATGTGAAATACATTTCGCTGGTGAACCTGATCATGGACCGAGAAGTTGTGACGGAGCTAATCCAGAATGATCTAACGGCTGACAAACTGGAGGCCGAGATGCAAAAAATCATCCAGGGCCCACGTCGCACTGAAATGATCAGCGGGTATCATTCCCTCCGGGAACGGCTGGGAGGGCCAGGGGCAGCGGCAAGAGCCGCGGCCATCATCCATCAACTTTTAAAGCGGGGATAAACAATGCTTTCAACCTTCGACATAGAACTTCTCCGGTTCATTCACCACGGCAGGATTGCCGGCCTTGACGAAGCCCTGTATATCCTTTCATATTCGGCCTCTTTTGTAAGTATCGGGATTGTGATCGTGTTCCTGGTCATTGCTGTGAAAAAAAAGACCTGGAAGCACCGCAGGGACTTCCTTAAAATGATGGCTGCGCTGGTTGCGGCTGCATTGATAAGCCTCGTATTAAAAACCCTGATAGCCCGCGAAAGACCGTTCATTACCTATCCTGACATTGAGAAATTGTCGTCGGGAGGAAGTGCTTCATTTCCATCGGGGCACACGCTGGAAGCATTCGCCATCGCGATGGCTTTAACGCTGGTCACCCGCAGAAAGAGCATAGCTGTAGCTGTTTTTACCTGGGCATTTCTTGTGGCGTATTCGCGGATGGCCCTGGGGGTTCATTATCCAAGCGATGTGGCCGGCGGTGTTTTCATAGGGCTTTTCACCGGCTGGTTCTTCTGCCGCCTGTTGAACAACAAACGGACCGGCCGGCAGGAAATTAAAAAAGATTGATTATCACGTTATCAATTCAAAAAAACATATCTTTGCAAAAATTTAATAATCAATACATCATTATGAACACAGGAACAGTAAAATTCTTTAATAACTCCAAAGGTTTCGGATTTATTAAAGACGATGCATCGGACAAGGAATATTTTGTTCATGTATCAGGATTAAAAGATGAAATCAAGGAAAACGACAGAGTAACCTTTGATCTTCAGGAAGGCAGAAAAGGATTAAATGCAGTTAATGTTAAGAAATCTTAATATAAAAAGCACATAACCTTGATCTCAGGAAAGCCTTACAAAAATTGTAAGGCTTTTTTGTTTGGAATTTTATATCAATGTCTTACGAGGAACTTCCCGGTGATCACCTGCTGGTTATCGGAGATAATGGAATAAAAATAGATCCCGTTCATCAGTTCAGAAACATCCAGCGTTGCTTTGCCGGATATGTTTTTTAAGCCGATCTCTTTAATTCTAGCGCCCAGCATATTGGTGATGACCAGCCGGTTGTTACCGCCCGAATTTGGAATGGAGTAATCGATGTAAGCCATACCGGAGGCGGGATTGGGGTAAACACCGGAAGCCATGATTTTTGCGGCCAGGTCATTCACTGATGCCGGGCTGGCTTTATAATGCACATTCACGGCTACGGAATCGTTCACATTCATCTCGTCCCAGAAAACATAGGTGATTTTTGATATACCGATCAGGTTATTCGGCCTGTAATCGCCATAAAACAGGTCGCTTGTGGCTCCCGGCTGGATGGTTTGCGGGAACGGGCTTACATAAGTCGTGTTGGGATAGCACAACCCCCAGCAGAATGTATTGTCGGATCCGGCCAGGGTATCGCCATCATGAATCACTTTCTTCACCAGTACCGATTTGGCCGTGGCCGCATTATTGGTGATATTCACCCAGGCTTCAATTACTTCCACAGTAGGGTCATCAGCAACTACGAGGACGGCATCCGGCGCCAGGGTATTCCCCTCATAGGACAGGACAAAGCTTTGAGTATTAGCGCTTAACAAGAAGCAAACAGCAAAGAGAGAGAGTAAAATTTTCTTCATGACAATCTTTATTACAAGTCTTATTTAATTATGCAAATATATAACAAACGACTAAAATATTTTTAATTTTACGTCCTTTATTTTTCAAAAATCATACCAATGAAAACAATCTACCTAGCATTATTTGCATTTTCTTTTCTGGTATTTTCGGTTCATTCCCAATCCCAGAGAATGGTGCTGATCGAAGAGGCTACCAATGCATCCTGCGGACCGTGTGCCTCGCAAAACCCTGCTTTCGACAACCTCCTCAACCAAAACAGGGATATTCTCACCGCTATCAAGTACCACTGGTATTTTCCCGGATATGACCCAATGCATAACCACAATACAGTTGAAAACAATGCACGGGTCTCTTATTACGGCATAAATGGGGTTCCAACGGCCACCATCGACGGCGATATTCCAAACGGCCCGACTTTCAGTTATCCGGGAGGTCCGCACGGATATACCCAGGAACTGCTTGACGAATATGCTGCCATCCCTTCACCGTTCAATCTCTGGCTCAGCCACAGGATTTCGGATGATGAGGACAGCATCTACGTAGATATGATGATTGAAGCAACACAGGCCGTTAGCGGCACCCTCATCGCCCACATGGTCGTTGTGGAAAAACACATCAATTTTACAACGCCTCCCGGATCAAACGGCGAAAAGAATTTTCATGATGTAATGAAAAAAATGATCCCGGATCAATTCGGCACCACCCTCCCTGCCTCCTTTCAGCCAGGTGAATATCTTATCCTGCAGGGGTCATGGGAACTGGCCAATGTTTATAAGATTGAAGAACTGGGAGTTGTAGGATTTATTCAGAATAATGTGAATAAAGATGTCCTCCAGGCAGCCAACAGCACGGCTGAACCTTTCACTCCGCTCTACGACCATGAAGCCAGCATAACGAAGGTTTCGAATGTGAGCGAAACCAATTGTCTGGGGACTGTCAAGCCTGAACTGACGATCAGGAATAACGGGGCCGAGCCGCTAACCCAGGTGGATGTATATTACCGGATAAATGATGAAACGACATACCTGTATGAGTGGACCGGTAATCTCGGCTTCCTGGGATCGGATGTTATCACACTTCCTGAAATCAGCTTCAATATTATTGACGAGAACAGCCTTTATGCATATACGGTCGACCCGAATGGCGTACCTGACGAATACATCGGAAACGATACGATCATCCAGTCTTTCAGCAGGGCCGAGATCACTCCGCTGACGGTTAAGCTCATGATCCGGACAGACGAAAACCCGGATGAGACGACCTGGGAAATCCGCAATTCGGCTGGCGAATTGCAGTTTTCCGGCGGACCCTATTCCCAGCCGAATACCGTTATCCAGGAGACCTTCCAGATGGAAGACATGGAATGCTATATCTTCCGGATATTTGACGAAGGAGGCAACGGTTTGAATATCCCCGGATTCTATGCCTTGTACCACGGATCGAACAGTTACATTTCAAACGGGACCGATTTCGGTGCGATCGATACAGCCTATTTTGAAGTGAATACGCAAGTCGGAATTGACGAAATGCAAAGCAATCCTCCAATGGTTATTTTTCCCAATCCGGCCAGGGATAAGTTCACCACAACTTTATGGCTCGACGGACAAAAAGAGGTTCGAATCTTCATTTATGATATTGCAGGCCAACTGGTTACTTCTGTGTATGCCGGCCAGCTAATGGCAGGTTACCAGACGGTTGAAATAAATACTAAAGATCTGGCGCCGGGATTATACTTTGTCAGAACCAACATCGGGCCATCCCATCAGACACAAAAAATTACCATTATCAAATAACGAAAACATATGAAAGGAAGATTCTTTTTATTTACTCTAGCGCTCTTACTCTCCGGCCTTATTTACGGTCAGACAGTACCCCGCGATAAAGTGATTGTCGAAATCGGTACCGGAACATGGTGTCCGTATTGCCCAGGGGCTGCCATGGGTGCTGATGATCTGATCGCAAACGGGCACGAAGTAGCCATCATTGAGTATCACAACGGGGATGATTACACAAATATTTATTCCAATGCCAGGAACACCTATTACCAGATTCCCGGTTTCCCGACGGCCTATTTCGACGGCGGCAGTGCGGTTGTAGGCGGCAGTGGAACGGAGAGCATGTACCCCTCCTATCTCCCGCGGGTCAATCAGCGGTTGGCGATCCAGTCGGCGTTCACCCTGGAGGTGGAGGGAACGCATACCTGCCTGACCGATTTCAATGCCCATGTAACGCTGGAAAAGGTCGGTACGAATAGCAGCTCGAACCTCAGGTTGCATGTTGTGGTGACCGAATCCCATATCGAAAAGTTCTGGCAGGGGATGGACGAACTGAACTATGTTTGCCGGCTCATGGCTCCGAACCAGAATGGTACGACTGTCAGCTTCAGCGGTGGCAATACGCAGGTCTACGATATCCCGTTTACGATAGACCCGTCGTGGGTGCCGGAAGAGTGCGAGGTGGTTGTTTTCCTGCAGGATCACAGCACCAAGGAGATTCACCAGGGCACCAAACTTCCTCTGCTTGATTTCCTTCCGGTATACCAGTATGATGCCATGGTGAAGCAGGTTGTCGACCTCCCGGCGACATCGTGCATGGGAAGCCTGGAACCGACAATTAAATTGCGCAATGTGGGTTCCGAATCCATGACTTCAGTACAGATCTTTTACCAGGTAAACGGAGGGGAAACCGAATCTTATTCCTGGGCAGGGTCTCTGAACTATCTCGACGAAGAAGAGGTCGTTCTTCCTGAAATTACCTTCCCGGCCGGTCATGAGTATGAATTGGTCGTTTATACTTCCAATCCGAATGAAAATGATGACGAATGCCCTTCCAATGACGGCAAGACCATCATTTTGCCCGAAGCCATGAACACTCCCAATACTGTCAAGCTGCTTTTCCGCACCGATGAGAATCCGGATGAATCAACCTGGGAACTGAAGAATGGCGCCGGCGAAGTGCTCTATTCGGGAGGCCCCTATTCTACTCCGAACCAGATGATCCAGGAGACTTTCGAACTGGAACAGGAAGCCTGTTTTTCTTTCCATTTTTATGATGAAGGTGGCGATGGATTGATCACACCGGGTTATTATGCACTTTATTATGGCAGCAACACAGTGATCCAGCAAGGTACCGGCGATTTTGGCTATGGACTGAGTATCAATTTCAATACGGCCGATCCGGTGGGTATCGATGAGACTCCGGCGAAGCCATCCCTGACTGTATTTCCGAATCCTTTCAAAGACAAGACCAACATCGAACTGACGCTGGCAGAAGCCATGCCGGTTTCGGTCAGCATTTATGCAATAACCGGTCTATCGGTTTATGAAAGCAATGAGGGAACGATGGATGCGGGATACCACCTGATTACGTTGGATGCAAGCACGCTCAGACCGGGACTTTACCTTTACCGTGTCATGGCCGGTGAAACGGTTTACACCGGCAAACTGAATATCAGGTAAAAGACTTTTCGATCATATCATTATCTGTCATGTGAGGCAGGGTTACTTTCAGAAGTGGCTCTGCCTCCATTGCTTTCCGGATGGCAAAGACAGCTTCCGGATTCCGTGCCCAGCTCCGGCGTGCAATGCCATTATTGACGTCCCAGAAGAGCATATTTTTCAGGCGGCGGGATGCATCAGCCGATCCGTCGAGAAGCATGCCGAATCCTCCGTTGATCACTTCACCCCAGCCGACGCCGCCCCCGTTATGGAGCGAAACCCATGTAGCCCCCCGGAAACTGTCGCCGATAACGTTCTGAACAGCCATATCGGCCGTAAACCGGGATCCGTCATAGATATTCGAAGTTTCACGGTAAGGCGAGTCGGTACCTGAAACATCGTGATGGTCGCGGCCCAAAACCACCGGGGCAGAGATCAGCCCATCCCGGATGGCCCGGTTAAACGCTTCGGCGATCCTGATCCTGCCCTCGGCATCGGCATAAAGAATGCGGGCCTGTGAACCGACGACGAGTTTATTTTCTTCGGCAGATTTTATCCAGAGTATGTTATCGCTGAGCTGCATCCTGATTTCCGGCGGAGCGCCTGAATAAAGCTGTTCGAGTACCTCTGCGGCAATCCTGTCTGTCGTTCTGAGGTCTTCCGGTTTGCCGGAAGTACAAACCCAGCGGAACGGGCCGAAACCGTAGTCAAAGCAGATCGGGCCCATAATATCCTGAACGTATGACTGGTACCGGTAACTACCGTCGGGGCGGAAGACATCCGCCCCGGCCCTTCCCGACTCCAGCAGGAAGGCATTGCCGTAATCCCAGAAGTACATTCCCCTGGCTGCAAGGGTGTTAATAGCTTTCACATGGCGGATGAGCGATCCTTTCACCAATTCCCTGAAACGGGCCGGATCTTCCGCCATCAGGCGGTTAGATTCTTCAAAAGTGATCCCGGCCGGGTAATACCCGCCTGCCCAGGGGTTATGCAGCGAGGTCTGATCGGAGCCCAGTTCCACGTCAAATTGCTGTTCCGCCATCTTTTCCCACAGGTCGACAATATTTCCCTGGTAAGCAATGGAAACGGCTTCCCGGAGGGTTCTGGCTTTTTGAATCCTGGCGAGTAACAGGTCAAGATCAGTGAACACTTCGTCTACCCATCCCTGTTCATGCCTTTTACTGACTGCCGCGGGGTTAACTTCTGCAACGACTCCCACTGCGCCGGCAATTACCGCTGCTTTAGCCTGCGCACCCGACATACCGCCCAGGCCGGAAGTAACAAAAACCTTCCCTGCCAGGCTTCCGTTTCCCGGATCAAGCCTGCGTCCTGCATTGAGGATGGTGATCGTTGTACCGTGCACAATCCCCTGCGGGCCGATGTACATGTACGAACCGGCTGTCATCTGCCCATATTGCGAAACGCCGAGCGCATTAAATCTTTCGTAATCGTCCTGCGAAGAATAATTCGGAATGACCATTCCATTGGTAACCACCACCCTGGGTGCATCGGGGTGAGACGGAAATAAGCCGAGCGGATGACCCGAATACATTACCAAGGTCTGTTCATTGGTCATTTCCGACAAATATCTCATTGTCAGCAGGTACTGCGCCCAGTTTTGAAATACAGCCCCGTTACCCCCATAGGTGATCAGTTCATGCGGATGCTGCGCAACAGCCGGATCGAGGTTATTCTGGATCATCAGCATAATGGCGGCGGCCTGCAAAGAGCGATGGGGATATTCGCCGATGGGTCGTGCAAACATCGGGTAATCCGGCCTGAACCGGTACATGTAAATGCGGCCGAATCTCTCAAGTTCCGTCGCAAATTCGGATGCCAGCACCGGATGATGTTCCGGTTTAAAATAGCGAAGAGCATTGCGCAGAGCCAGCCTTTTCTCTTCCGGCGTCAGGATGTCTTTTCTTCTGGGTGCGTGGCTTACACTTCTATCATAAGGCTTCGGTTCGGGCAGGACATCTCCGATACCAGTTGCTATAGCTTTTTGAAAATCAATCAATTTCATCATCATTTAGTCATAATCACCAGAAAGCGGGATGACTTCCAGAATTCCCCCGGATTCAGAATCTCAATCCCTTTAAATGTATCGCCTTCCATCAAAAATTTGTATGAACCTTCGGGATGAACCGTTACCATTTCCGCTTTGTCACCTTCAAAAGGTATAACCGAAATCTTCCGCATATCGGCGGTAACGAAATATCCCGGGTTGATCAGGTCGCTCATCTTCATTTTTCCGCTCAACATTCCCCCGGCTTTCTCGATTATCCCTTTTTCCAGAAGTTCTTTTTTCGGACCTGAAACGTACCAGATCGTGTTCATCTCCCCGATGAGGGCGTCCTGCTGACTGATGATCCTCGACTGCGAGGCTTTTTCCTCCTGAAGGGTATCAACGGTAGCATTCAATTCTTCAATTCTGAAATTTTGACGTACAAGTTGACCTTTCAGGTCAGCAATCTCCATTTCCTTTTCTTCGAGGCGCTGGGTTAAAAGATTGATGGTTTCCTGAAGAGCAGCCACTTTGGCGCCTGATTTCTTCAGCTGGTCTTTCAAAGCGGCAATCTGCTTCTTATTTTCTTCCATAATATTATTGATGAGGATAATCTCATCCATAATTTTTGTGCGTACATCTTCGTTCATCCGCTGCTCCGATACGGGTGCATCGGTTATCAGCTTTTCACGGGCCGTGACATCTGCCAGGTTCCTTTCAATGTCATTAATCGAAGTAAATAATTCGTTCATCAGTGAATCTTTCCGGTTGGATTCTGCCAGTAATTCGGCATTTTTTGCCTGGAGATCCAGGATCTGCTGTTCTTTTTTCTTACCACAGGAAGTGATCATCAATGCTCCCATCAGAATAATGATCAAAATCTTTAGTCTTTTCATGTGCTGAAGTTTTAATTAACTCATTCGAAATAACTAAATTAATACAAATATATTATCCGAATAAAAAATATTGATTTCCGGGATCACTCCTCGTATAGTTTGTCGTGACGGTTACTCAGAAAGTGATAAAGAAATTCCCTGGCCCTGAAGAGCTGAGCTTTAACCGTACCAATAGGGAGATCAAGTGCTTCCGATATCTCCTCGTACGATTTCTCCTCGTAATACCTTAATTCGATCAGCCTGCGGTAGTTCGGTTTGAGTTTATCGATCACAAGGCGCAGGGTTTCAATTTTTTGTTTCCGGATGATATCTTCTTCCGGATTCCTGGATGTCGTAGGAAGAATATCGGCCAGTCCGTCACCGGAATCCGGTAAGTCATTCAGATTGAATGAGATATTTTCATTCAGTTTTTTCTTGCGGATAAAATCGATGCAATTATTTGAGGCGATCTTGAAGAGCCATGTACTGAAAGCATAATCCGGGGTATACTGACGCAGATTCCTGAAAGCTTTTCCAAAGGCCTCAATAGTAAGGTCTTCCGCATCATGCGGATTATTGGTCATTTTCAGCATCATGAAATACAAAGCGTCACGGTAATTCTTCATCAGTTCGGCATAGGCGTTCTGGTCTCCCTTTTCCAGGGCAGCTTTAACCAGGTCAAAATCCCTGATCGCTTTACCGGTCATCCGCTGGCTTATTTCCATCTCTCCTGTTTGTGAACGATATTGGAAATATAAAGTAACGGACTGATAATCAATAGCAGCACCTCGTAGATGGGAGATAATACCGCCAGATCGTTCTCTTTCATTTTATTAGCAGCAAAAGAGAGGATGATCCAGTGGCTGATAAAAAACAGCGAAAAAGCGGACAGAACAATCATCCAGTTGTAGCGGACCACCATCAGTGCAATAAATGAAAGGTAGAGCAACAACTTGGAGACGTATCCCAGCGAGAGCAAAAACTTGAATGCAGGCCGGTAAAATCTTGCGGTTGTATAATGCCTTCTTTTTTGCAGGATCCACTGGTAAAATCCTGACTTGGGCGATGAAATGGTATGAGCATCAGGATGTATCTCAATCCGGGTATTTCTCCGGCGGGCCACGCGGTTAATGAACAGGTCGTCGTCGCCGGATTTGAGTTTATAATGAGAGATGAAGCCGCCGTTTTTAAAGAAGAGGTTTTTTTTGTAAGACAAATTCCGGCCAACGCCCATATAAGGCGAGCCGGAGAGGGCAAACGACAGATACTGAACGGCAACCAGGAATGCGTCGTAGCGGATGATCTGGTTGAGAAAGCCTGCTGTTTTTCTGAAAGTTCCGTAGCCCAGCACTATTTCGGTCCCTGGCCCGTAATTCTCCATCATTTTCCGGATCCACTCCTTGCCGGAAGGCTGGCAATCGGCGTCGGTGAGAAGCACGATTTCGTGCCTGGCGGATTTTATTCCCAGCGAAAGCGGAAACTTCTTGCCGGAGAAAAAATTGAGGTTCTGTTCCAGGTTAAATATTCTGAGATGGCTATATTTCCGGGTAAAAGAACTCAGCAGTTCGATCGTATCGTCATCCGATGCGTCGTTAACGACAATGACTTCGTAATCGGGATAGTCCTGTTCCAGGATCAGCGGAAGATTCTGGATCAGGTTCCGGTATTCATTTTTAGCACAAATAATGACCGATACGGGCGGGGTATCCGCAGTAGTGGCTTTACGCCTGAAAAATGCAAGCCTGCTGAAGATTCCCCAGTAGTATACCATCTGAATGAGCCATGTTATCCCGAAAAGGATAAACACTGCGAAGGGCAGTATCTCATGCACCGATGGTTTAAAAGGAAACTCAATCATTCTCAAAAACAAAATTATTTAATCCGGCAGGAATAAAATTTATCTTTGATCATTTTTTATTAACAATGAGATTTACAATTGAAGCTACTGATATTCAGTCGAATGCAAGAGCAGGAATCCTCGAAACCGGGCATGGGTTAATACATACTCCCATCTTCATGCCGGTTGGTACTGCAGGAACCGTTAAAGCATTACATTTCAAAGATTTGAAAGACGTTGTCAGGGCTGAAATAATCCTAGGCAATACCTATCATTTATATACACGTCCCGGGATGCCGGTCATCGAGTCGGCCGGGGGACTTCATCGTTTCAACGGCTGGGAAGGGCCTATTTTAACCGACAGTGGCGGCTACCAGGTGTATTCGCTGGCCGATAGCCGCAAACTGACCGAGAACGGAGTTACATTCCAGTCGCATATCGACGGCTCGAGGCACACATTTACACCCGAATCGGTCATCGATATCCAGCGAAGCATCGGCGCCGATATCATCATGGCTTTCGACGAATGTCCGCCGGCCCAGGCGCCCCGGCAATATGTGGAAGAGTCGATGCACCTTACCCACCGGTGGCTAAACCGCTGCATGGGCAGGTTTATCGAAACGTCACCCAAATACGGTTTTGAGCAGTCGCTTTTCCCGATTGTCCAGGGAGGTGTATTCAGCGATCTGAGAGCAAAATCAGCGGAGGCCATAGCAGCGCATAACGCTGATGGCAATGCCATCGGCGGCCTGTCGGTCGGCGAACCGGAAGAGGTCATGTATGCCATGACAGATCTGGTCAACCGGATTTTGCCAAAAGAAAAGCCCCGGTACCTGATGGGTGTAGGAACACCTGTCAACCTGCTCAACAGCATTGCATTAGGTGTAGATATGTTCGATTGCGTCATGCCGACGCGGAACGGTCGCAATGGTATGGTTTTCACACCGGAAGGCATAATGAATATGAAAAATGAAAAGTGGAAGGACGACCACGAACCTGTCGATATATTTGGTATCCTGCCTGCCGACCGCACCTGTACAAGGGCCTTTCTGCGCCATCTGATCATTTCGGGTGAGATGCTCGGCGCTATGCTGGCCAGTCTTCACAACCTGGCCTTTTATTTATGGCTGATGAAGCAGGCCAGGGAAAAGATCATCAGCGGGGAATTTTCAGGATGGAAAGACCGTATGGTTAGGCAATTATCCCAGAGGCTCTGACAATTTTTCTACCTTTACAGCGTATATTCTTACAAAGCACCCATGAAAACGATCGATTACTATATCATCAAGAAGTTTCTGGGTACTTTCTTTTATGCCATTTCACTGCTGATCATGATCGTCATCATTTTCGACCTTTCTGAAAATATCGACGAATTCATCTCCAAAAATGCGCCCCTGAATGCCATAATCTTTGATTATTATCTGAATTTTATCCCTTATTTTATTAACCTGTTCAGCTATCTTTTCACATTCATATCGGTCATCTATTTCACATCCCACATGGCCGGAAATTCAGAAATCATTGCCATTCTGAGCAGCGGTATCAGTTACAACCGGATGCTGAGGCCCTATTTTATCTCGGCTATCCTCCTGGCATTGCTCTCCTTTTACCTGGCTAATTTCCTGATCCCCCACACAAACCAGAAGAGAAGGGCTTTCACCGATGTCTATTTCGGGAACCTGTCGAAAAGCAAAGATGAACACATTCATTTGCAGATCGAACCGGGTACCTATGTTTATGTCGAAAGTTTCAATATTAAAACAAAAACCGGATTTCGTTTTTCTCTGGAAAAGTATGACGGTCATGATATGAAATATAAATTGATGGCTGACCGCATTATCTGGGACACGCTGACCAGCCGGTGGACCATTCAGAACTACACCATCCGGGAGATTTCGGGAAACAAAGAAAAAATCAGCCATGGAACCCGCGTTGACACCACACTGAACCTGATGCCTTCGGAGCTTTATATTAAAAAGGAGAATTATGAAGAGATGACCTTCGGAGAGCTACAGGATTATATAAGGAAGGAAAAGCTCAGGGGAGCTGAAGAGATCGTTTATTACGATATGGAAAGGCACAACCGTTTAGCATCTCCGTTCGCCACCCTGGTGATGACGCTAATCGGTGTTTCATTATCCAGCAGGAAAATGAGAGGAGGGATCGGCATGCATCTGGGACTTGGGATCTTACTGACATTTACCTATATTTTACTAATGAGGGTGACTACTGTTTTTGCAACAGTAGGTGACCTCCCCCCCTACCTGGCCGCCTGGATTCCAAATATTTTCTTTGGGATCATTGGCCTTTACCTGCTGAAATCGGCGCCTAAATAAGCCGGTCTTACATCTCCGGCGCTAAAGCAAAAAGTTTGAACAATCGCTCCCTTTGTTTACGAAAATGTTATTTTTGAAGATGAATCGCACAAGCAGAAATCCGAAATGGCGCTAATCAATTCCGTACTTTACTGGCTGATCAAGAAGCGGATCCACCAGATCGACCTGTTCATCAAATACCCGCATGATGTGCAGGCCGAATGGTTCCGCAGGCTGATCACAACGGCAAAGGATACCGAATGGGGCAAAGAATACGGCTATTCGTCCATTTCAAATGTCGGCCAGTACAGGGAGAGGGTACCTGTCAGCACCTACGAAGACCTGAAAGGCCGGATTGACCTGATGCGACAGGGAAAACAGAATATTCTGTGGCCAACCGACATCCGTTGGTTTGCCAAATCGTCGGGCACGACGGACGACCGGAGCAAATTCATTCCGGTCAGCCAGGAATCGCTGGAGGAGTGCCATTATAAAGGGGGCAAAGACATGCTTTCGCTCTATTGCAACAATTTTCCCAATACGGCTTTGTTCAGCGGGCGTGGCCTGGCCATCGGTGGAAGCCATAAGATCAGTGAGATAAACGCTGAGTCGTACTATGACGGCGACCTTTCGGCCATCATCATCCAGAATCTGCCATTCTGGGCCGAATTCATCCGGGTTCCCAGAAAAAGCACAGCCCTGATGGATAACTGGGAGGAAAAGATAGAGATGATGGCCGATGAAACCATTCCGCACAACCTGACGAGCCTTTCCGGCGTTCCGTCGTGGATGCTCCTGCTTTTGCGAAGGGTCCTCGAAAAAACGGGCAAGAGCGATATCATGGAAGTCTGGCCGAACCTGGAAGTATATTTTCATGGCGGGGTCAATTTCACGCCTTACCGGGAACAATTCAGACAGATCATCCGGGCCGGGGAGATGAATTACATGGAGACCTACAATGCCTCTGAAGGTTTCTTCGGTCTGCAGGACTGCTCCGACTCCAGCGAACTGCTGCTTATGCTGGATTACGGCATTTTCTACGAGTTTATCCCCGTCAGTGAACTGGACAACGATCATCCCAGGGCCTGCAACCTTGATGAAGTGGATACCGAAACCCATTACGCAATGGTCATTTCCACCAACGCCGGCCTGTGGCGTTACCTGATCGGCGATACTGTCAAATTCACATCCATTAATCCTTTCAGGATCAGGATTACCGGCAGAACAAAAAACTTCATCAACGCAGTTGGTGAGGAAGTGATCATCGACAATGCGGAAAAAGCGCTGGCCGTAGCCTGTAGAAAATGTCACGCTGTTGTAAATGAATATACTGCTGCGCCGTTATTCCTTGAGAAAGAGAAAAAGGTGGCTCATGAGTGGCTGATAGAATTTGACACTCCTCCACCCGACCTGGAATATTTCACGGAAACATTGGATAATGCCCTTAAATCGCTTAACTCGGATTATGAAGCCAAACGGTTTCATGATCTCATTTTACTGCCCCCGGTCATCCGGATCATGGCACCGGGAACTTTTTACAACTGGCTGAAAAACAAAGGCAAGCTGGGTGGACAGAATAAAGTTCCCCGATTATCGAACCATCGTACAATTATTGAAGAAATATTAACCGTATAACACTATGCATATAGCTATCGCAGGCAACATAGGCGCCGGCAAAACAACACTCACTGAGCTTCTTTCAAGGCATTTCGGATGGGAACCGCACTTTGAAGACGTAGAAGCGAATCCTTATCTCAACAGTTTTTATGAAGATATGCAGCGCTGGTCGTTCAACCTGCAAATCTTCTTCCTGGCCAGCCGCTTCCGGCAGATCCTGAATATTCATGCCAGTGGGAAAAATGTCATCCAGGACAGGACCATTTACGAAGATGCCTATATCTTCGCTCCTAACCTCCATGCCATGAGCCTGATGGAAACAAGGGATTTCGAGAATTACAGCTCCATCTTCGAGCTGATCAGTTCGCTCATCAAACCTCCCGACCTGTTGATCTATCTCCGGTCGACGGTCCCGAACCTGGTCAAACAGATCCAGAAAAGAGGCAGGACCTATGAAGAATCGATCCGTTTGGACTACCTGAAGAGCCTTAACGAACGGTATGAAACCTGGATCTCCCGTTATAAACAAGGCAAACTCCTAATAATCAATGTTGATGAGATAAACTTTGCCGACAACCCGCACGACCTGGGCGTGGTGATCGAGAAGATACAGGCTGAAATCCACGGGCTTTTCTGATAATCTATGAACTGTCTGGCAATCATTCCGGCCCGGTACGGGTCATCGCGGTTCCCTGGAAAACCCCTGGCGATGATAAATGGCCGCTCCATGATCCTCCGCGTCTGCGACCGGGTGAAATCGGCAGGCGTTTTCATCGACCAGGTCGTGGCGACAGATGATGAACGGATTCTTACCCATGTCCTGGATAATGGTTATCAAGCCATTATGACGTCAGAAGATCACCAGAGCGGCACCGACAGATGCCTCGAAGCACTTGAAACCTGGGAATCCTCACCGGCGTCGCCGGTCGAGTTTGTCGTCAATATACAAGGCGATGAACCCTTTATACAGCCGGAACAGATCAGGCTGCTTTACGATACACTCATCTCCCCGGGAACCGGTATAGCTACCCTGGCTAAATTAATCGACCAGAAGGAAGATATATTCAATCCCAACGTTGTGAAAGTTGTTTTCAGCAGTGAATACAAAGCATTGATATTCACCAGGTCTCCCTTGCCCTATGTGAGAAGATCCGGCGAAATGGAATGGATACACGAACAGGCGCATTATAAGCATATCGGTATCTACGGTTTCCGGTCAGAAGTTCTCCGGCAGATCTGCCGGCTTCCTCAGGGGAGACTTGAAAAGCTCGAATCCCTGGAACAATTGCGATGGCTGGAAAACGGATTCGATATAAAATTGGCAATCACGGTTTTAGAAAGCGTTGCCATTGATACTCCTGCGGATTTATTAAAAATTACTAACACGGCTTGACCTTTAGGGCACTTATTCCTATTTTCGCAAAGGAAAATCCAGCAAAACTTTTGAATGAAACCGGTTGATCATCATCTGCGGCAATTATTGTATGAGTATGATTGCGTGACCATCCCAGGACTGGGTGGATTTATCATGCAATCGGTCCCGTCACGGCTGAACCAGACCCGGCAGCGGATCTTCCCGCCAAACCGTTATCCGGCCTTCAACAGCTTTCTCAATCACGACGACGGGCTTCTGATCAGCCATATTGCCCGTCATAACAACCTGTCGTATAGCCAGGCAAGCCTTTTTATCAGTGAATTTGTAAGCGAATGCCAGATCAGGTTTACCCTCGGGCAAAGAGTCGTGCTGGAAGGAATCGGGGAAATGTTCCATGGAGATGACGGCACGGTGCAATTCATCCAGAAAGATACCCTTAATTTTAATCCCGGATCCACCGGAATGGATTCCCTGGCCCTGATCCCGGTTTCCGGCGAATCCAAAACCATACGGAAACAACCAAAGCCTGAAGACCGTAAAACCCCGGCTGCCCGCAAAGAAAAACAGCCGGCATCAGCCAGGTGGACTGTGGCCGTTTCATTGCCGATTATCCTTTTCCTTATTTATGGCATTATCTTTCCGGCTTCGGTGCAAAATCTCTACACCGAATTTGCCGGGATCTTATCCGGGTTAAGAGAAGAATCCTTTTACAAAACATCGGATAAAAAACCGGTATCCGCACCGCTAACGGTAAACGAACCGGTCCGGGCAAAAACCAGCGAACCCGTGCCCCTTCCCCCGGAAACTGAAACAGAAGTCAAAATAGACCCTGTTATACAGGGAGCAGAAACCGGTGCTATTATAACCGGACCCAGGTACTATATCATCGGGGGTTGCTTTGAGCATGACAAGAACGCGGAAAGATTCCTCGTGACACTGATCAGCAAGGGATTTGACGCTGAATTGGCCGGAAAGACCAACCGCGGCCACACAAGGGTCAGCTATAAAAGTTTTGAGGAGAAAGAGCCTGCCTTATCTTATTTGATTTTCATTCGAAAGGAAGAAAACGCTTCTGCCTGGCTTCTGAAATACTGATACAAATTTCCCGATCGAAGTGGTGAAGAAGAAACTGGCCCATTTTGCCGAGAACCTGACATTCAGTCATCTGTTTCAATATACCCAACTGGATCTGCTACAGGAATTTCCCCTGAAAGGAAAGTGGCACAGCGGATTCTTCATGAACGAAAATCCTGTTACGCTGGAACTGGGCTGCGGCAAAGGAGAATATACTGTCAACCTGGCCATGCTACATCCTGAAAGAAATTTCATCGGCGTGGATATAAAAGGTGCCAGGCTTTGGAAAGGCAGCAAAATGACCCAGGACATGGGGCTAAAGAATGTGGCTTTTATCAGGACGAGGATTGAACATATCACCTATTTCTTTTCACATAATGAAGTGGATGAGATATGGCTGACCTTTCCCGATCCGCAGCCACAGAGTAACAGGATAAACAGGCGGCTCACATCGCCGGTCTTCCTGGAAAGATACCGGCAGTTTCTCACCCCCGGGGCGGTCATACACCTGAAAACCGACAATACCATGTTATACCGTTATACATTGATGGTGATCCGCGAAAATAACCACACCCTCGGGTATGCGTCCGAAAACATCTACGATGAAGCGGTAAATCATGAGGCGACGTCAATTCAGACATTTTATGAGTCGATGTTCAGGAAGGAAGGAGTACCGATCAAATACCTTGAATTCTCACTAAAGGATGAACACTGAAGATTCATTTTTTGAAAAAGTATATGAGGTGGCACGACTCGTTCCATACGGTCGGGTCACTACCTACGGGGCCATTGCCGCATACCTCGGGACTAAAATGTCGGCCCGGATGGTTGGCTGGGCCATGAATAAATGTCATGTTCATCCCCATCCCGTCCCTGCCCACCGGGTAGTTAACCGCAACGGGCTTCTGACCGGGAAACATCATTTCGGCGGCCCTGAGATTATGCAGCAGCTTCTTGAAAACGAGGGTGTTCAGATTATCGATAATGCCATTGTCAATTTCGATTGCTACTTCTGGGACCCGGCCAAAGAGCTGCACTGATTCTGATACCCGGATCATGGCATAGTTTTTATGCCTAATTTTGCTCTTTTTATTATAATTCATTATGATGAAAGACACTAAAGAACTCATCTTAAACGCATTGAAAGATGTATTGTATTTTCCGAAAGGAAGCGATATCATCTCCCTGAATATGGTCAGAAACCTTGAGGTTGACGGGCACAACATCAGTTTTACGAT